>Ga0181534_10001795_pt1 | contig 13769 bp, 8 predicted proteins | sample PEATcosm2014_Bin_37_FD_119758 | JGI IMG/M metagenome (GOLD analysis project Ga0181534, IMG submission 119758) | Peatland microbial communities from MTU Mesocosm Facility, Houghton, MI, USA - PEATcosm2014_Bin17_10_metaG | ecosystem: Environmental > Terrestrial > Soil > Wetlands > Peat | place...
AAAAAATCCGGCGAACTCCGCCGCGTGAAGGCGCTTTACCTCGTCACCTATTTTCAAAATCCGACCGGCGCGACGACTTCGCTCGCGAAAAAATCCGCCGCGCTGAAGTTGTTGAAAAAATTCGAGCATGCCGCCGGACATCCGATTTATCTGCTCGAAGACGCCGCGTATCGCGAATTGCGTTTTGACCACGGCGCAGACGTGCCGACCGCGCTCACGCTGCCTGGCGCGGCGCGGCGCGTGATTTACACTGGCACTTACAGCAAGCCCTATGCGCCCGGCGCGCGCGTCGGCTTTGGCATTTTGCCCGAACCGCTCTTCACGACCGTCCAGCGCATCAAGGGCAACCACGATTTCGGCACGGCGAATTTGCTGCAACAACTTTTGGCACGCGTGCTTGAAACCGGACTTTACGACAAACACGTCGCGAAGGTGCAAAAAAATTACGCCCGCAAGGCGTGCGTGATGAAGCTCGCGCTCGCGGAACATTTTCCGGCCAGCGTGGAAATCTGGGAATCCGGCGGCGGACTTTATTTCTGGGCGCGGCTGCCGATGGGAATTTCCGCCGGTGTGAAATCACGCGTGTTCCAGACAGCGCTGAAGAACGACGTGCTCTACGTTCCCGGCGAACTCTGCTACGCCGACGATCCGTCGCGCGCCAAGCCAGACAACGAAATGCGCATCAGCTTCGGCAGCGCGAACGAGGAAAACATCCGCAAAGGAATCGCGCGGCTGGGCAAGGTGTTGAAGAAACTTGTTTGAAGCGAGTCGTGAAACTGCGACTCAAAGAATGTGCAATTTTTCCTGCTCACCCTTGCGATTCACCAAAACGATGTCGCCACCGTCCACAATGTGTTACGTGACCGCCCATTTTTTGTCATGGCCGTTGACTCAATCCAAAAATTCTGAAACATTGTTTTGAAGTCCAAAAAAACCAACCCGGTAAAACTATGAAAAAACAAGTTGTCCGCATTTCAATTCTGCAATCCAGCAAGATAATGACCGCGCTTTATGTCTTGATGGGTTTTATTTACAGCCTTGTCGCCATTCCCATGATTGTCTTCGGCAGTCCAGCAGTTAGAATTATGGGTTTCGTTTATCTCTTCATGCCAATTGTCCTGGGCATACTTGGATTTGTCTTTTTCGTGATTTTTGCCGCGATTTACAATTTGCTGGCGGGTTGGCTGGGCGGCGTCGAAGTTGAAGTCAAGAATCTCGATTAAGAATTTGGATTTGCACTCACAATGTAAGCCGCAAATTCATCGTGATGCTGCGGCGGAATGCGGGCTTTGAAGCGCGCGGTCTTGCCGTTATAACGCCGCTCGATGACCTGCCCGATTTTGTGCAGGCGAGCGATGGCGGCGGACTGCTCGTGCGGTATTTTCAATTCCAAAAACTCGCGCGTGGGGCGCAGTTGCGTTCCGAGTTCGTCGAGCAAATGCGGAACGCCTTCGCCGGTTACGGCGGATATTCCGACGGCGTGCGGAAATTTTTCCTGCCAGCGATTTAGCGCACCCCGGCCTTTCAATTTGTCCATTTTATTGAAAACCATCAGCACGGATTTTCCCTCCGCGCCGATTTCTTTCAGAACGGAATTCACGGCGGTAATCTGTTCCTCGGCCTGCGGATGGCTGATGTCAACGACGTGCAAAAGTAAATCAGCCTGGACAACTTCTTCCAAAGTCGCCTTGAACGCCTCGACCAAACCGTGCGGCAACTTTTTGATGAAGCCGACGGTGTCCGTGAGCAGAACATTCTGGTTAGTCGGTAATCTCAAACGGCGCGTCGTCGGGTCGAGCGTGGCGAACAATTTGTCTTCGGCCAGGACTTCCGAGCCGGTCAGCGCATTGAGCAGCGTGGACTTTCCGGCGTTCGTGTAGCCGACGATGGACGCGAGCGGCCAGTTGCTGCGCTGGCGGCCGGCGCGCTGCGTCGCGCGCTGGCGGCGGACGGCGTCGAGGTCGCGCTCGATCTTGTCAATGCGTTCGCCCACTTTCCGGCGGTCGGCTTCGAGCTGCGATTCGCCTTCGCCGCCGCGCATCCCGATGCCGCCGGCCTGACGCGACAAGTGGCCCCAGAATTTTGTGAGTCGCGGCAGCAGATGCTGCAACTGCGCGAGTTCAATCTGCATCTTGCCTTCGCGCGTGCGGGCGCGCTGGGCGAAGATGTCGAGAATGAGCGCGGTGCGGTCGAGAATTTTGCACTCGAAGATTTTTTCGAGGTTGCGGCTTTGCGCGGGCGAAAGTTCGTCGTCGAAAATCACCGTGTCCACGCCGTTCGACTTGCAGAATTTAGAAAATTCCTCCGCCTTGCCCTTGCCGATGAAAGTGGCGGCGTTCAGCGATTCCATTTTTTGAATCCCGTCGCTGACAACTTCCGCGCCGGCGGTCTGCGCGAGTTCGGCCAGCTCATCGAGCGATTCGCGAAGTTCCGCGCGGTCGCGCGACTTAAGTTCGACGCCGACGAGAAAAACGCGTTCGGAGCGTTTGCGGGCGAGATTGACGAGTGATTTCAATTTTGTGCGAGGTGCAGGTTAGCACAATTTTTGCCGGGCGCGATTTCATTTTTGTTTTTTTCGGGAAATCGGCTACAATGTGGCCATAACGCGGGCGTTGAGATGTGAGGTTGAGAAGTTGATTTTGTGCTTGGCATCGGAAAACGCCGCTATACTAATCTGTCATGTTTTCCCGCCGCTCGCCAAACAAGATAAGTTTCCGCACGAAGGTGCTCGTGCCGGTGGTCGCGTGCATGGTCACGCTGATGGTGGTGACATTTTTTGTCGTCAAGCACCGCATCAAGCAGCAGGTCAAGGCGCAGGGGGCGGAAGTGCTGGAGACGGCGCAGGAAGAATTCCGCCAGTTGCAAAAGGATCGGGCGCAGAATTTCCTGCTGCGGTTTCAAAATTTGCCGACTTACCAGACGTGGATCGCATTGTTTCGCGAGAACGATGCCAAGAGTTTGCAGATACCGCTCAAGGGTCTTCTGGCGGAGGAAGGCGTCCATGTCGTCCTTTACACGTCGAGCAGCAAGGGCGTGCTGGATTGCGAAGTGCGCGATCCGCTGCTGTCAGAGGCTGAGTTCGAAGCGGCCGCTGTGCCGTCGGTAAAGCTGGCGTTGCAGGGCGAAAAAAAGTCGGACACCGTCCTGGTTGGCGAACAGCTTTTCGACGTGATTTCAATTCCGGCGTATAATTCCGGCGGCAATTTGATCGGGGTGCTGACTTTGGGTTCGGGTGTCGATGCATTTTCGGCGCAGGAATTTGGCCGGCGCACGCACAGTGAAATCGCGCTGCTTGCGGATGGCCTGGTCATCGCTTCCACACTTCACGGGCAGGACGCCAACGCGCAATTCGTTGCCGCGTTCAAGCAACCATCGTTGCCGAACGGGGACGAAGACGCGGATGCCGGCTTGAAACAATGCGTGGTCGGCGGCGAACATTATTTTTCCGCCGCCGGCCGTCTGGAATCGCTGGGCGGGAACCATGTGCTGGGTTATGTGCTGTTGAATTCCTACGAAGAGGCCTTGGGCGCCGCGCATCAGACGCTGCTGGTGCTGGTGGGCTTCAGTTTCGGCGCGATTTTGGTTGGCGCGGCGATGGTCTGGTTTTTGGTGAACAAGATCACGCGGCCGTTGAGCGAATTGCACGACAGCGCCGAGGCGGTCGGGCGCGGGGATTTTTCGCGGCGCGTGCCGGTGCGCAGCCGCGACGAGTGCGGCGAGCTGGCGGTGGTGTTCAACCGCATGACGGAAAACCTCCAGCAATCGCGCGCGCAACTTGAGGAGACCGTTGAGACGCTCAGGAACACGCAGGAGCAGTTGATCCAGAGCGAAAAACTTTCCGGCGTCGGCGAATTCGTCGCGGGCGTGACGCATGAATTGAACAATCCGCTGGCGGCGGTCATGGGATTTTCGGAGATGCTCAAGGACGCGGACGTGGACGCGAAGCACCGCCGTTATCTCGACATGATCCACAAGTCCGCGCAACGCTGCCAGAAAATCGTGCAGTCGCTCCTGAGTTTCGCCCGCCGCCATCAGCCGGAACGCAAGCCGGTTTCCGTGAACAGCCTGATCGAAGCCGTCCTTGAAATCATCCAATACCAGCTTCGCACCGGCAACATCGAAGTCACCACGCAACTCGATCCCTCGCTGCCCGTCGTCTTCGCCGACTCGCACCAAATCCAGCAGGTGCTGCTCAACGTCATCAACAACGCGCGCCAAGCCATCGAAGCCCATCAGGCGCGCGGCTCGATTAAAATCATCACCGAGGCCGACGAACAGAACATCCGCGTCATCATCCACGACAACGGGCCGGGAATTCCCGAGGAAAATTTGCGGCGCATCTTCGACCCGTTTTTCACGACGAAAGAAGTCGGCAAAGGCACCGGCCTCGGCTTGAGTCTTTGCTACGGCATCATCCGCGAACACGGCGGAACCATCACGCCCCTGAACCGGCACGGCGAAGGCGCGACCTTCATCATTGAACTGCCCGTCATGCACATTTCCGCCGACACCGCCGAAATGCTTGGCATCGCGGAAGCCGCCACGCCGAATTTGGGCGAAGGCCATGGCAGAAAAATCCTCGTGATTGACGACGAGGAACCGATTTTGCAGATGATCCGCGAAAACCTGCTACGCCACGGCTATGATGCCGACATCGCCAACGACGGCGAAACCGGCCTGCGCCAGCTCAAGCAAAACAATTACGACGTCGTGTTTTGCGACTGGAAAATGCCCGGACTCACCGGACGCCAGGTTTATGAAAGCCTCCGGGCGACCAGTCCCGGCCTCTGCGACCGGTTCGTCTTCATCACCGGTGATGTCATCAATGAGCCGATGCGTGAATTTCTGGAAAAGGAAGAACGCCTCTGCCTCGCCAAACCCTTCACCCTCGGCGAATTCCGCGACGCGCTCAAAACCGTCCTGGCCGCCGCGTAAAAAAACGGCAACGCGCGCAGCAATGCCGCCCTGCCAATCAAAGACATATTCCTTGCCCATCTTCAAAAATGCGGGCGGCAGGCGATGAAGAGTCCAGGACATCACCCGCCGCCCGTTCACCCGGAACATTCCGGGCAAATTCCGTTGAGAAAGTTCGAAGGTTGAAGGCCGAAGTTCGAAGGAGGCATCGCCCTCACCCTTCGTCCTTCGTCCTTCCAACTTCTCCCTTCTTTCACCGAATATCTGGCGGCTCAACCGAGTTAGAAACGCGACCTTCCCGGCTCTGTGGAAATCATATTTAAGACGCCGAAGGGCAACAGCAAAATGTCGGTTTGCACCACTGACAGAGATGCTCTGAATTTGTGGGGAGAAAAGATGCCTTAAACTAATTCACAAAAATCGCTTCGTTGGCTTGAAGCAGGGCATGGGCATATTTTTCCCAAGGCGTCAGCGGTTTGCGTTCGCCTGCCGGGATGCTGGCAAAGGATGCTTCCAGTCTCTGGTCAATCCTTGGTCTTGGCTGCTTGGGTATGAACATTTTTGGAACAGCTTCAAAGTCTGGCGAGGTGTGGACAAACTCCAGCCCCAATTGCACTTCAACCGGCCTGGGTTCGCGCTGATAGACCAGTTCATACAGCAGGCTCACCCGGTCTTCCTCGTTGGTCTGGGATTTAAAATCTGGCCGGGAGACTAGGTTTCTGGCCTGTTCGATCACCATCGGGCTGTTCATCAGGAACAGGGATTGTTGGGGGACGATGGTCTCGTAGCGTTTGCCCATGGTGTTTTCTGGATTTGCAAAGTCAAATTGATTATAGACTTCAGGCAGGTTGAGCCGGTCTATGTAGCCGTAGATGGTGCGGCGTGTGGAGTAGGGATAGGAGCCGAGGTTGACCGGCCGGCCGAACAAGGTTTCGTCCAGCTTGCCGCCAATCGCCAGCATCGAATCCCGGACCTCCTCAAAATCCATGCGCCGGATGTTTGCGCGCCACAGCAGGCGATTTTCCGGATCAATCTGCGCGTAGCGGGCATTGTCATCGCTGCTCTCCTGATAGACGCTGGAAAGCATAATCAAGCGGTGCAGCTTTTTTATTGACCATCCATCCGCCATGAAACGGGTGGCCAGATAATCCAAGAGTTCGGGATGGCTTGGCGGAGCGGACTGATTTCCGAAATCGTCCGGCGTGGTTACGATGCCGGCGTCAAAATGGTGCATCCATATCCGGTTCACGATGACACGCGCAGTCAATGGATTGGAACGACTGGCAATGCCGATGGCCAGTTCAAGGCGTCCGCTTCCATTCTGGAACGGGACACGGTTTGGCGGCGAAAGAATCTGCAGGAACTGTCTCGGAACAATGTCTCCCCTGTTTTCGGCCTCGCCATGAATGAAGACCGGCGCGTCTTTTGGTTTGGGACTGTCCTCCAGAATCATTGCGCGGGCGGGTGCGTAAGGATTGGTCAATTCCAGATCAGCATATTCCGCCCGGATTTTTTGTTCGCCATTCTGAATCGTCTTAATTGCCTCTTTGTTTGTCCTGAAGGTTTTTTTCTCCAACTCCAACTCTGCCAGCTGCTTTTCAAAGAGGTCATGTTTTTTGGCGTAATCAATGTAGTTTGGCGAGCTGTAATCAACCTTGCCAATGATCACCGGCGACATTTCGACGCTGCTGTTGAACACGCCGTAAAGCGAATAATAATCCTTGGTCGGTATCGGATCGAATTTATGGTCGTGGCAGCGGGCGCAGGTGACGGTCAATCCAAGAAATCCCTTTGTCACCACATCAATCCGGTCGTTGATGATGTCGTTGTTGTTTCCATTGAACCTTTCGCCGTCGGTCAGGAATCCCATCGCCGCCAGGTCGCTCGTGTTTGTCAGCGTATTTGCGATTTTATCAGCGGCAATCTGTTCCATGATGAACTGGTTGAAAGGCATGTCTTCATTGAAGGCGCGGATGACGTAATCGCGATAGGACCAGGCATAGGGATAATGAACATCCTCCTGGTTTTTTTTCTCGTTGCCTTTCGTGTCCGCGTAACGCGCCGTGTCCAGCCAATATCTGCCCCAGCGTTCGCCGTAATGCGGCGAGGCGAGCAGGCGGTCAACCACCTTGGCAAAGGCGTCGGGCGAACCATCATCCAAAAAGTCTTTCACCTCCTGCTGGGTTGGCGGCAGCCCGATTAAATCATAGGTTGCGCGACGAATCAGCGTGCGTTTGTCAGCCGCTGGATTTGGTTTCAGGTCGTTTTCCTGCAACTTGGCCAGAACAAATGCGTCCACCGGGGTTTTGATCCAGGTTGTGTCCTGAAACGTCGGCACCGGCGGGTTCTTGATCGGTTTGAATGACCAATGATCGCGTGACGCGATATAATTGACCTGATTGGTGCCGACAACTCTTGTATCAGGCGCTCCCATCTTTACCCAACTGACCAAATCGGCAATCTCACCGTCGGAAAGTTTTTTATTGGGCGGCATTTGCAGGTCTTGATTTGTGTAATTGACCGCCTCAATCAGTAAACTTTTATTCGGGTCACCGGGCACCACTGCCGCGCCCGTGTCTCCTCCCTTTAACAAGCCCGCACTGGTATCCAGCAACAGGCCTCCTTTGATTTTAACCGCCTGCTTGCTGTGGCACTTGTAGCAATCGTTCACCAGAATGGGGCGGATTTTGCTTTCGAAGAAGTCGGATTGCGCACGTGTCAGTTGCTGCGCAGATGATTTTAAACAAACTGTCAGGCTGAACAGGAAGAAGGCGCGCGCTGCAAGCTTCGAGACTGATTGCATGGCAGTCATGACGGACACATCAGGCGATAACCCCTTTGACAACTTCACCGGCAACGTCGGTCAGACGGAAATCACGTCCGTTGTAGCGGTAGGTGAGTTTGGTGTGGTCGAAGCCGAGCAGCGCGAGGATGGTCGCGTGCAAATCATGGATGTGGACTGGATTATCAACCGCCTTCGCCCCAAACTCGTCTGTTGCTCCATAAATGGTGCCACCCTTGACCCCGCCGCCGGCAAGCCAGGTGCTGAATCCTTTGTTGTTGTGGTCGCGGCCGGGATTTTCGTTTCCATTTTTGTCGCGAACCGGTTTGCGGCCGAATTCGCCGCCCCAGACGACCAGGGTTTCGTCCAGCAAACCGCGCTGTTTCATGTCTTTCAAAAATGCACCCACGGGCTGGTCTATCTCCAAGGCGCTTTTTTTCAGTCGGTCTTGGATGTCGCTGTGATGATCCCAGCCGCCGTCCCAAACCTGAACCACCCGCACGCCTCTTTCAATGAGCCGCCGGGCGATCAAGAGCTGGCGACCTTGCGGAGTGTTGCCATACATCGTCCTGATGTCCTGCGGTTCCTGGTTGAGGTTGAATGCGTCGGAAGCCGCCGTCTGCATCTTGAACGCAATTTCGGAGGATTCAATCCGCGCTTCAAGCAACGCATCCTTTTGCAGATTTTGAGCGTGAAGTTCATTGAGTTGATGAATCAAATCCAACTGCCGCCGCTGCTCGGCGAGCGGGATATATGGATTCTTGATGTTCTGGATCATCACCTCAACGGAGGGTGCCTGGGTATTGATGCTGGTGCCCTGATAGATGCCAGGCAGGAATGCAGACTGCCAGTTTTGCGAGCCTCCGGGCGGCAGGCCGCCACCGGGCCGCAGGGAAATAAATCCGGGCATGTTCTGGTTTTCAGTGCCCAATCCGTAGATAACCCAAGAGCCGAGACTCGGTTTCTCGATCCGCAACGATCCGGTGTTCATCATCACCGTCGCCACTTCATGCGCCGGGATGTCCGTCCACATTGACCGGATGATCGCCATTTCATCCACATGCTCCCCGATGTTCGGAAACACTTCGCTGATCTCAATTCCTGACTGGCCCATCTTCTGAAACTTAAAAGGTGACTGCATCGCGACACCATCCATGCCCGGGAGTGCCTGACCGTCGTATTTGGCCAGCGCGGGTTTGGGATCAAACGTGTCTATGTGCGAGGGTGCCCCCTGCGCGAAGATATGAACAACGTGCTTTGCCTTGGCGGGTAACGGAGGAATTTTTGGCGTGAGCGAAGACAAATCTTCTGCGGCGCGGGCGCTTTGTGGAATGAGCAGTTCCGGCCCCAACAGGCTGGCCAAACCGACAGCACCCATCCCCATCCCAAACCGGCTCAAGAACTGGCGGCGCGTCTGGAAATATTTTTCCGGCCTGAAATCGTGATCCTGGCAGGTTTCAAACATAAGACGTTGGGAACAGTTGTTTTATTCGACGTGCGACACCTTAAAATAGCACATTTACTTTTGTTCTTCAATATTTATTATCTTCGCCTCGACGGCCTTGGGATTGGTAAGCAACGCCTTGAACTGCCATTCCTTGTTCGGTTCCAAGACTTCGATATAATCGCTGGTGCTGCCAATTTTATTGTCCTGCGCATCGAGCAAATCCAGTTCGATTTTGACGCCGAACCGTTGCCTGGTCGTGTCGTTTTTTACCGTTCCAACTGCATATACCAATCCGCTGTCTTCCGATTTTTTCAAGGTGATCCTGCCGATTTTGAATTCATTCAATTGGACAAACGCCATTGGAATTGGCGCATTCGTCACGGGCGGTGTCGCCATCTTTGGAGCCGGGACATCCGGCTTGTGGCTCTGTGACCAATAAAGTGTCGCGCCTGCCGCGACCAAAATGAGAAGGGTCAAGATTAAACCGGCAACAACGGCATTTTTTCTGCCGGACCTGGCCGCGGTTGAGACCAGCTTCGTTTGTTCGCCACAATGGGGGCAATCAACCATCTCGCCAATTCCGCCAGGAGGAAACTCAATGTGCCCGCCACATTTTTGGCATGAACACTTCAGGTAACCGGTGTCACTCATTGATTTTATTAACTGGAATGAACGTGGTGGTAGGTGATGGATTCGAACCATCGAAGGCGTAAGCCAGCAGATTTACAGTCTGCCCCCGTTGGCCACTTGGGTAACCTACCATACGAAGGCCGCAGATTAAGCCATGCAAACTTCGCAAAGGCAAAACATTTTTATCGAAGAATCGCCCCGGCGCAGAGAAAATTCATTTAACTTTTTAAACTTTCTGTCTTGGCGGTTAAAAATTGCCTCTCCGTGTTTCTCCGGTAAAATCAAAAAATGTTCGACTCGTTAAGCGGCAAATTGCAAAACGCCTTTCGCAACCTGCGCGGCCTCGGAAAAATTTCCGAGAGCAACGCCAGCGATGCGCTACGCGAAGTGCGCATGGCGTTGCTCGAAGCTGACGTCAATTTCAAGGTGGCCCGCGATTTCATCGAGCGCGTCAAAATCAAATCGCTCGGCGCGGAAGTCGTCGCCAGCGTCCAGCCCGGACAGCAGATTGTCAAAATTATCCACGACGAACTTGTGGATTTGCTCGGCTCGACTAACGCGACACTCAGACTCGACGGCAATCCAAGTTCCATTTTGATGGTCGGTTTGCATGGCTCCGGCAAAACCACTTCCAGCGGCAAGCTCGCGCGGCTCTTGCAAAAACAAGGTCGCCAGCCGCTGCTCGTCGCGGCGGACGTTTATCGTCCGGCGGCGATGGATCAACTCGAAACGCTCGGCAAACAAATTGAGATTCCGGTTTTCCTGAAACGCGGCGAGACGGATGTTTTGAAAATCGCGCGCGAAGCCTTGGATTTTGCCAAGGCAAATTCTCGCAACATTTTAATTTTCGACACCGCCGGGCGTTTGCAGATTGACGAGCCGCTCGTGCAGGAACTCGTCCGCCTGCGCGACCTCGTGAAGCCGCAGGAAATTTTGCTCGTGCTCGACGCCGCCACCGGACAGGAAGCCGTGAACGTCGCCACGCATTTTGATTCCGCTCTGCAAATCACCGGTGCGATTCTCACCAAGCTTGACGGCGACGCGCGCGGCGGTGCGGCGTTGAGCCTGAAGGCCGTCACCGGCAAGCCCATCAAGTTCATGGGCGTCGGCGAAAAGCTCGACGAGTTCGAACCGTTTCACCCCGAACGCATGGCGTCGCGGATTCTCGGCATGGGCGATGTCGTCAGCCTCGTCGAACGCGCCGCCGAAGCCGTCAGCGAAGACGACGCCAAGCGCATGGAGGAAAAAATGCGCAAAGGCCAGTTCACGCTGGAGGATTTTCTGGAGCAACTGCGCGGGATGAAAAAGCTCGGCTCGCTCGAAAGTGTCGTGAAGATGCTGCCCGGCGGCGGCGACGCGCTCAAGCAGATGGACATCGGCAAGCAGGAAAAGGAATTCAAGCGCATGGAGGCGATGATCTGCAGCATGACGACGCAGGAACGGCGCAACCCGGCGCTCCTCAACGCCAAGCGCCGCGTCCGCATCGCCAAGGGGAGCGGCGTGAGCGTGACGGAACTGAACACGATGCTGAACAAATTTTTCCAGATGCAGACGATGATGAAAAAGATGGGTAAAATGTCGAAGATGATGGCCAAGATGGGAGGCGGCCTGCCGGGAATGTTGCGAAGATAATTTATAGCTTGCGAAGCTGTGCGGCTTTCAGCCGTAACGGAACGGCCTGGCCATCGCAAACGTGTTCGGCAGATGACGGATTTCGCAAACATTTTCTTCGGCCAGCAAAACTTCCACGATGTCGAAGCGGATTTTCACCGCCGGATTTTTCAGCAACCGCAATAATCCAGCGCGCATTGTGCAATCCGTCGGCGGCGTTCTGAATTTACTGCCGCCGCCGGACGCGACCAATTTTCGGAGGAGCGCGTTTTGACTTCGATGAAGGCAAGGCAGTCGCCGTCGCGGAAAATCAAATCAATCTCGCCGCGCCCGGAACGAAAATTTGCCGCGAGAAATTTCAATCCCCGCTTTTGCAAAAATTTCTTTGCCGCGCGTTCGCCCAGTTCGCCGCGCCGCAGATGCTCCGGCTTTTTTTTACCGGCGAACTTCGACTTCAACTTTTCCAAAAGATTCATCTGTCCACGGATTGAACACAAACCGGCTGCGGAAACAAATCTTTTCAGAAAGTCCGCCACGATTTCAGTTCCGTTTTAGCGGTTGCCATCATTGTTCCGGCGTGGCGCAATTCGCATTAAATGAAGCTCCACAAGGCACACCACGAGATCATATTGCTCGCCGCGCGGTGGTTTGTCACTGTGCGCTCGGTTTGTTGAAACCGTGCTTCGTGGACTTGCGTCTGTTTGTTCAGACAAACCATGAAAAAATTCGTCTTGTTCACGGTGCTGGCTTTGATCGCCACCGGCCTTTGCGCCGCCGAACCGCTGCAACCCATCCGCGTCTCCGACAATGGCCGTTATTTTGTCAAAGCCGACGGCACGCCGTTCTTCTGGCAGGCGGATACCGCCTGGGGCATCTTCAATCACGCCACCCCCGCCGATGTGGATGCCTACCTTGATGATCGCAAGGCCAAAGGCTTCAATGTCATTCAAGGCGTCATTGCCCTTTGGGATTACACCAGACGCCGCAATCCCGATGGCGAACTTCCTTTTGTGAACGGCGATCTCGGCCAGATCAATGAATCCTATTTCAAAAATGTGGACTCAATTCTCGACAAGGTCGAGGCGCATGGAATGTATATGGCCGTGCTTCCTTACTGGCACAAAAATGCCGGCGACCGGCTGGGAACCAACGGCATCCCGGAAAAAATGCAGACCTACTGCAAGTTCCTCGCCCAGCGCTACGCCAAACGGAATATCTTCTGGATTCTCGGTGGCGACTCAACTGCGGCAGGCGAGGCCGGTCAGAAAATTCAACACGTCACCGATCTGGAAGCACAGGGATTGGTTGAAGGCGCGAAGGCCGCCGGCGTTGACAAAATCATGATCAGCTACCATCCCACCGGACGGCAAAGTTCGTCGTTCTGGTTTCAAACGCGTCCCTGGCTCGATTTCAATTCCATCCAGTCGGGACATTTCATCAACACGACCGACTTTCAACTGGTCGGAAACGATTACGCCAAGACTCCGGTGAAGCCGACGCTGGACATGGAACCCGGTTACGAAAACATAACTGACGGTTTGTCCGCCGCTCCCGGTGCCCGCCGCCTACAGGCGGTGGATGTCCGGCGCTCCGCGTATCTGGATGTGTTCGCCGGCGCGGCAGGTCTGACCTATGGACAGGGCGAAGTCTATGGTTTTGCCGTCGGCGGAACCGTCACCACCCGCTGGGGCACCGCGATGTCCTGGAAGGAAGCCATGCAATTGCCCGGCTCAGGTCAGGTGCAATTCATCCGCCGCCTCATCGAATCCCGCCCGATGCTTGAACGCGTTCCCGATCAATCACTGATTGTCGGCGACGTCAGCACGCGCGCCGTCGAGCGCATCGAGGCCATGCGCGGTGCGGATGGCAGCTACGCCTTTGTCTATCTGCCCAGCGGCAAAACCAGCGTCACCATAAACACCGGCAAGCTCTCCGGCGAAAAACTCGTCGCCTGGTGGTTCGCCCCGCACACCGGCGAGGCAAAACAATTCGATGCTTTCGCCAAAACTGACACGCACGATTTCACCACACCTTCCGGCGACGCTGGAAACGACTGGGTTCTTGTGCTGGATGATGCCGCCAGGAATTATCCCGCGCCGGGCAAACCAAAATAATTTCCGGCAGCGGTAAAATCACGCGGCACTCAAAGCACTGGCTTATTCCCAAAAAGCATTTGCTTTGTTAATCGCAACGGTGAACAATCATCGGCGCATCTCCGCCTATGAAAAAAGCCATTCAAGCTGCATTTGTCCTTGCGACGCTGCTTTCGGCGTTTCGACCCACCAACGCCAGTGCTGATTCCGTCACGTTGACTGAGGCAGACGAGGTCATCCCGACTTACAAGTCCGGGCCGCCGGAACCGAACCCGATGTTTTATTTTGGCCG
>Ga0181534_10001797_pt1 | contig 13761 bp, 8 predicted proteins | sample PEATcosm2014_Bin_37_FD_119758 | JGI IMG/M metagenome (GOLD analysis project Ga0181534, IMG submission 119758) | Peatland microbial communities from MTU Mesocosm Facility, Houghton, MI, USA - PEATcosm2014_Bin17_10_metaG | ecosystem: Environmental > Terrestrial > Soil > Wetlands > Peat | place...
ATGCCGGAGTGCGCCGAAATGGTTCCCTTCACATACTCTTCGTGATAGCCGCGATCCTGGCCGGCGATCATGGGCGTGGACAAATCGTTGGACCAGAAACCCGCGGTGATATCCCGCACCATGGCGCGGAAGTCACCCAGCACGTTGGGCGAGAAGATATGTTGGTAGGAGAACTGGGCCGCGCTCTCGAAGTTGTCGCGGTCCTGCCGCTGCCCGGCTTCCTGCTGCACGATCTCGTTGGGCACCAGAAACCTGGCCTGTTCGCGGCGCAGGATGATGCCGATGCGGTCCTTATCGGTGAGGTCCCGTTCATAGTGCGCCATGAAAGAGGCCAGCGTGCCGTGGTTGGTGTAATTCTGCAGGACCGGCGGATCGAGATAGCGGTCCGTGGTGGTAGCGGACGCGCTCAGGGTGAGCGTGTTCTTGTCCCAGCCGTATAGCCCTTCGAAATATCCATTTGCCGTATCGAAGCTGCCGCCCGCCAGGGCCGCGTTTCCGTGAAGTCCCTGCCGGGTGTCCCGGCGCGTTTCCACTTCGATCACGCCGCCCATCTTCCGGCCGTATTCGGCGGGAAACCCAGCCAGGTAAACGCTCATCTCTTGCACGCTGCCGGCATCGAAGTCCGGATCGTAGGCGACCGAGCGGTTGTCGGTGAGCGGAATCCCGTCGACCACGTATTGCGTCTGATACTCCTCGCCGCGCGGATGAAGAATCCCGTTGGCCTCGAACAGCCACCCGGGTTCCTGATTCACCAGTTCGCCGAGGGATCGGCCGGGCTGCGCGGTGAGCCGGTCCTGCAAGGTGGCGTTCCCGATGCGGTTCGCCGAGCTGACGTCGGCGGGGTCGACCAGCGTCGCGTCGGCGGCGACGTCTACCGTTGTTTTGACTTCTCCGAGGGGCAGCGCGATGGTCAGATCCATGGGGATGGCAGAGCGAATATCGATCAATTGCGACGCCGGACCAAAGCCGTCACGGCTCACTTTGACCGTGTAGAGGCCGAACGGCAGGCGCTTGGCGGTGACGCGCCCATCCGCGCCGGTATCGAACTGGCGCACATACTGGTTTGCCTGGCTAGCCAGCTCGACATGGGCTTCGAGCGGAAGGCCGCTGGGGTCCTTCACGGTAATTCGCAGCTCGCCGGTATTCGCCTGGGCGAACATGGCGATTGCGGCGGGGAACAGAAGGGCAGTCGCTCTCGAAACCATTTGTTGCTTGAATATTCCTGCGACGGCACTTTTGTTCAGGGTTTTTACTTCGCCGGCAGCACGCGCATGATGGCCATCATCCCCTGGTCCTCGTGGTTGAGGATATGGCAGTGATAAACGAAGTCCCCGCTGATGTGGCCGCGAAAATCCAGGCGGAGTTTCACACTGGGGTAAGGATGCGCCGGATTTCCGTCCCAGTAAGGAATCTGGATCATGTCCACGAATTGATCCTGAATGACGGGCACCGGCTGGCTCCCGTTGATTTGGAAGTTATCCTGGGACAGCACCAGGAAGTGAACCTGATGGATGTGGAATTCATGATTTTCCATGGCGCGGTTTTCGATGGTCCAATCCTCCACCGATCCTTGTGTGGTCACGATCGAAGGCGGATTGTCGCCCGAGAACGGGGTCGGAGTCTGCCCGTCCACGGTGATGTAGAACACCGTCTGGTCGCTGTTTTCGGAGAAGTAGAGGCGACGCTGCCCGGTGATCGGTATGGTTGCCAGATCCGGGAACAGCGGTTGCCCCTGCGGACCCCCTATGCCCGGTACGGTGTTGGTCCCATCACTGGTTGCGCCGGCCACGATGGTCGCCAAAGTCCGAGCCGTGTCGTTATCGCCGTCCGGTCCGGTATTGATGGCCCGAGTCATGAACTGAGCGCTTTTTACGGCGCTGGAAGGCGCTGTGAGAATGAATTCCATGCGCGAACCCGGGGGCAGGAGCAGGCCGGTGATGGGAACGATCCCGCCGGGGTGCGTTCCGTCCTGGGAACCGACGGGTACGCCGTCCAGGCTCACCAGTTGCAATGTTTGCGGCACGCCATCGTAGAGCACCTGCAAATTCAAAATCGTGTCCGCGCAGGCGTTTGCCACCCGCCAGAACTCGCGCCGGCCGCTCGCCATGCGGATGACAGCCGGGGTCAGGGCAGGGTAGGGGATAGGCACGTAGTTCAGGGTCACATCCCAGGAGGGTACCGGGCCGCCCGGCGTGGGGTCGCCCGCCACGTTCTGGTCGCGGATCAACAGGATGCGCTCAGGCAAGCCGGCCACAGCGGGCTGCAGATTTTCGATTCCCTCCACCATGATGGCTCCGGAAGCGCCGCCCAGCACGGCGGCTTCGCTGATTCCGTGGACGTGCGGATGGTACCAGTACAAACCCGGCGGCTCATTGGCTGGAAAGGTCACATTGTAAGTGAAGGTTTCGCCGGAATTGATTAAGGTGTGAATCACTTCGTCGGAATGGCAGGTTGGGGAAGTGTTGGTTCCGTGGAAGTGAACGTTGACCGATGCCGTGTTCATGGTGGCCGCCCCGCAGGCCAGGGCCGCGTTCGTGCTCATTTGCATGTCTTCGGCCGGGGCGGGCGCGGGAAGGTTGTTCTTCACATTCACGGTGAGCCGGTCGCCGGGATGGATGTACAGCGTGGGCGACTCGACGCCTTCGGCCGTGGTAAAGCAATACAACGTTCTTTCCTCCGCGTCCGTGGCCGTATTGTAGGACAGGTTTACGGTCAAGGAGCCGCTTTGGCTGTGCAGGGATGGCGGATTGGCGACAACGCCGCCCGCGGAAAACCTTGGGCACGGGTTGGATTGGCCGAACGCGCTAGCGTGCGCGAAGGCCAACATCAGGGTGACTAGGGAGAACGAGCGAGCCGTTTTCATTTGCGTTTTTGTCTCGTGGTTTGAGGGACGGATCAATCCGGGCTGTATGGCGCCGGTTGATGAAGGTAACACTTTATGCTAGGCGGCGAGCGCGGCGGAGTCAATCGATTTAGTACTGCAACGTCTTTATCTTCGCGGTCTGCGCCGTTGCCGGCAAATTGAGATCCGACTCTACTTCATGGGCGAGAAATCCGTCGGACGCATGTAGGCGGAGTCCACTTTTTCCACCGACTTGTCGGCCTGTTCGGATTTCATCATCTCCTGAAATCCCGGGTCGGCATGCATGGCGTCCCAGTTCTTTTTCGCATCCTCCCGGCTGGAATGAGCCAGGATATAGACGAACGTGTTGTCGAAGGCGGGATTGTCCTGCGGCACCCAGTAACCCACGGCATCGAGACCGTGTTTGGCGAGTAGTTTTGAAGCCGTGTTACGGAACCGCGCCTCCAAGGCCGGCACTTTGCCAGGCACCGCATGATACACGCGCAGCTCGAAAACGCGATTGCTCTCGGCCCTAACCTGGCTCACATGCGCCAGGCAGGCCGTGATCAGCGATCCGGCGGCAAATGAAAGCAAAGCGATGGCGTAAAGAGTGCGTCGGTGCATGGTGCCCTCCGCCCACTAAAACGAATCGGCGCGGGAATCGGATTTGAAATTTAACGATTGTTAAGGAGGCGGTATGGGCACTTGGCTGGTCTTGTTTATGATAGCTGCGCCGAGCGGTTCAGGCGTTGTAGAATTGAGGCACAGGAGATGCCGGAACCCACCAAACTCGACCAGAACTGACGAGAGTTCCAAACCGACCAGCCGCTACGAGGCCGCACTGATCCGGCTGCGCTCGTCAGGCTGCTGGACGAATGGATGAAAGGTGACGAGGCGGAGCAGCGAGCTACGTTCCAGTTCCTGCGCCGGGCTCTCGATGAAGATCGCCCCGCCGGCTACAAGCTCTTCTCGTGAGTGCAGTCGTCCTTCTGGACGCCGGTCCGCTCGGAATGATCACAAATCCGAGAAGCTTCCCTGAAAACGAAGAATGCAGGGATTGGCTCGCGGCGCTGTTGTTCAAAGGCGCCGAGGTTGTAGTTCCTGAAATTGCGGATTATGAAGTACGGCGCGAGTTGCTACGGGCCGACAAGAGCAGGGGACTTGCCCGGTTGGACGCCTTGAGGGGGCTGCTTGCCTACGCACCTATCACTACGCCAGTGATGGTAAGGGCCGCCGGGTTCTGGGCGGCCGCTCGCAAGCAGGGCCGCCAATCGGCAGGCGATGCCTCGTTGGATGCTGACATGATCCTCGCAGCGCAGGAAACCGCGTCCCCTTGCGCGAGTAGCAGGACCAAGGCGCTGGGTGCGCGTGGACATCGCCAGCGGAACCAGGGCGTCATCGCGCCCCAGACGATCAGAGTGGGCGCTTTGATGGCGCCAAGCCGGCCTTCCACCACATCCTCGCCGCACGGTCTCGGCGAGGCGATGGTCCTGCGCCAGGGGCGGTCCCTCTCTCATCGCCTCCTGGTACAGTTCATCCGTCAATTCGACATTCACGTTCAAGACCGCTGGTTCGCCGAGCGGCCCCGATGCGCCGCGATCGGAAATCAACAGGTAAATGATCGGCCGGCGTGGCCAGTCCCTCGACGATGGATTCCCGCATGCCGGGGACCGAGAGGAGATGTAGGGTTTCCTGCATGGCGTTCCAGTCTTCTTCTGCGACGAGGACGGCATTAGAGCGCGGGCCGGTGATGAGCACCGGCTCATGGTGGCTGACCGTTTCATCGAGAAGTCTGTAGAGCTTTTCGCGGGCCTCGCTGCCGCTCATGCTGTGCATACCTATGAGCGGACGCTTTTCCCCGCTCGCAGGCCGCCCCAGGTACTGTGTAAGCCGGCCGAATAGCGAACGGTCTGCCTAACACCGGCAGAATTCGCCGAGAAAAGTGCAGTTTTTGCATCGCTGGCGCAGCGGTTAAACCCGCATTCCAAGCCCTTCGCCGAGTCCGAACGGCAAAGCGCGTGCTTAGCACAAGGGGGGGAATACTCGCTATCTTGCTTCCAGCCAAAACTTGCCCTCCTGCGGTTCCCGAGGCGACTCGCCGAGCCCTTTGGAACCACTTGGCCGGCGAGGCAAACAGCGCAGTTTTTGGGAGGAGTATACACGGCGGCTCCGGCATCGGCGCCGCGGCTGCGGGATCGGCAGGTGCCAATGGCCTCGGCCCCGAGGGATAGTCAATGGAAACCGAAGGTCAACCCGTGGCTGATTGCTTCGACTGTGGCGCTGGCCGCGTTCATGGAGGTGCTGGACAGCTCGATCGCCAACGTAGCGCTGCCGCATATTGCGGGGAGCCTGGGCGCGAGCACCGACGAAGGCACGTGGGTTCTGACCAGCTATCTGGTATCGAACGCGATTGTCCTGCCGATGGGCGCCTGGGCTTCCAGCGTGATCGGGCGCAAGCGGTTTTTTATGCTGTGCATCGCGATCTTCACAGTTGCCAGTTTTCTTTGCGGCCTGGCTCCTTCCCTGCCCATCCTGCTTCTGGCTCGTGTGATTCAAGGCGCCGGCGGCGGCGGCCTGCAGCCGATGGCGCAGGCCATCATGGCCGATTCGTTCGACGAGAAGAAGCGCGGCCAGGCGTTCGCGCTCTACGGTCTGGTGGCGGTACTGGCGCCGTCCATAGGCCCTAGCCTGGGCGGCTGGATCACGGACAACTACTCCTGGCGCTGGATCTTCTATCTCAACATCCCGATAGGCATTCTGGCTTTGACGCTGGTGAGCCGTCTGGTGGAAGACCCGCCGTGGATCAAAGCCGACCGGAGGAACTTGAGGCAGCTCGACTACATAGGACTGGGCTTCCTCACTCTGGCCATGGGTGGAATGCAGATCATGCTCGACAAGGGCGAGGAGAACAACTGGTTCGCTTCCGATTTCGTGCGCGTCTTCGGCACACTTTTCGCTATCGGCATGATCGGCCTGGGCTGGTGGGAGTGGCGGGTCCGGAATCCGATCATGAATCTGAAGCTGTTGAAGTACAAGAATTTCGCGATTTGCGCCCTGCTGATGATCCTGGTGGGCGGCGTGCTCAACGCTTCCACCGTACTGCAGCCGCAGTATTCACAGGCTCTGCTGAACTACACCGCTACTCTGGCCGGAGAGGCGCTCACTGCCGGCGGAGTGGCCTTACTGATAGTCATGCCGCTGGCGGGATACGCCACGGGCCGGTTCGCGGCCCGGAATATCGCGGTGCTCGGTTTTGCCTTCTTTGCCTGGGCCTTCTACTACACGTCCACGCACCTGAACGTCAACATGAGCTTTGGATTCTCCGCCTGGCTGCGAGTTGTGCAGGTGATTCCGATTCCATTGTGCTTTATCGCGATCACCAATGCCGCCTATGTGGGCCTTCCGAAAGAGGCGAGCAATCAGGTCTCGGGCATCATCAACTTTGCGCGCAATGTGGGCGGCAGCATCTTCATCGCCGGCACGGGCGCCATCGTCACCAATCGCACACTTTTCCATGAGATGCGGCTGGCAGACGGCATGCGGCTCTCGAATCCGGCTTACGCCGGCCGCCTGAGCGCACTTACGCAGGCCTACGGCGCGGTGGCCAGCGGTCCGGGAGCGGCGGCGCTGGCGCGCGGCACGATCTACCGGGAACTCAACCGGCAGGCCGCCGGCCTCGGTTACGTGGATATCTATCGCATGCTGGCCTGGATGTCGGTAGTCATGGTCGCGTGCGCGCTGCTGTTGAACAAGAACAAGCCCGGCGAGGGCGCACCCGCCGGAGAAGTGGGCTAGCTATTTGCAAGAACCGGAGGACAATCCAATGACGAAGCTGCGCCACCAGAAGCGTGAAGGGCAACCGCCATCGGATGGGCCGGCCAACCGGCCAACGCGCGGGCTGGCTGTGGCGCTCACGATCCTGGCCGGCTTACTGGCTGGCCGCGAAAGCCTGGCGCAAACGGGAACGGGAGTGTCACCGCCGCCGAAAGCCCAACAGGCTCCGCTTCCGCAGAGCGGCGGGAGCGTGGAAGCCCAACAGTCCACCGGGGGCAGCGCCGGCAGCAGCTCCAGCGTGAACACCCTGAACAGCACCATCCAGGTCTCGGGCAGCTTTCAGGGCAGTATCCCCGACGCGAAGGCGCCTCAGGGACCGCTTACCCTGACCATCGCCGACGCCATCCGCCGCGGCCTGCAGTTCAATCTGGGCGGCGTGACGGCCGGCATCGACGTGCGGCAGGCGCGCGCGCAGAGGCTCGCGGCGATAAGCCAGATGCTGCCGAACATCTATGGGACATTGACCGAAACGAGCACCAAGGTGGACCTGCAAACCGAGGGACTCAGCGGTTCGGTATTCGGCGGCGGGATCGCGCTTCCCACCACCATCGGGCCCTTCCACTACTACAGCGCGCTCGGAAACGCGAGTGAGAACCTGAGCCTGACCGCGCTGCACAACGTCCGCCAATCGGAAGCATCGCTGGCCGCGGCGCGGATGAGCACGGCCAGCGCGCGCGAGCTCATCGTCCTGGCCGTGGGCGGCACCTACCTGCGGGTGATCGCGAACAAGGCCAACGTCTTGTCGCAGGAGGCGCAGGTGAAGCAATCGGAGGCGAGCTATAAACTGGCCGACGACCAGTATCGCGCCGGAACCAAGACCGTCATCGACAGCAACAAGAGCCTGGTGGAGTTGCGCACGCAGCAGCAGAGACTCAGCGCCTTGCGCGGGGACCTGTCGAAGCAGACCATGCAGCTTGCCCGGTTGATCGGCCTGCCGGCCGGACTGGCGCTGGTTTTGAGCGAAGATCTGCCGATGCACGTTCCGGCCGTTGTGCCGCTCGAGGAGGGGATCAAGGCGGCGCTCGAGGCACGCCCCGATCTGAAAGCCGCGCGGTTGCAGTTGAAGGCCGCGGCCGAGGCGCGGCGGGCATCGAAAGCCGAGTACCTGCCCTCCGTGGGCATCGGCGGCTACTACGGATTGGAAGGCATTAACCCGAATAAGGGAGTGTCCGCGTACCAGGTTTCCGCCGGGGTGAACATCCACATCTTCGATAGCGGACGGGTGAAGGCCGACATCGATCAGGCCGATGCGGCATTCAGCCTTTTACAGGCCCGCTATGACGATATGAAAGCCGCCGTGGATCTGGAGGTGCGGCAGGTCTATGTGGATCTGCAGGTGGCCGCGGAACAGCTCCGGGTCGCCCAGGAGAATCGCCAACTGGCGGCTGAAACCCTGACGCAGTCCGTCGATCGCTTCGCTTCCGGCGTGACCAATTCGGTGGAGGTGGTGCAATCGCAGGAGACGGTTGCCGCGGCGGAACGGGACTACATCAGCACCCTATTCTCTCTGAATCTTGCCCGCATCGCCCTGGCCAAGGCCGCCGGGCAGGCCGAACAATTTATTCCCAGCATGCTGAGAGGAAATTAAACATGCCCATCAACGATCAGGAACCGGCGACCAGCCAAAATGGGACGCACCCCGACCAGCAGGACGCGCCAAAAGACCAGCCGAAACAAGCCTCCACGGACACCCCAAACGGGGACAAACAGGACGGCGCAAAGCAGCCGGATGCCGAAAAGAAGCCCGATGCCGAAAAGAAGCCAGTGTCTCCCGCAACGAAGCGCCTGCGAATCGTCATCGGGGTGGTAGCCGGCGTCGTAATACTGGTGGCGGGGTTCTTGTTTTGGCGGCACTCGCAAACCTACGAATCCACCGACGACGCGCAGATCGATGCACACCTGAACCCGATCGCCTCCCGCGTGGCCGGAACGGTGCAAGGTGTCTATGTGGAGAACGATCAGCCGGTGAAGGCCGGCGATCCCCTGGTGGACCTGGACCCGCGCGATTACAAAGCGCAGGTAGCGCAGGCGCGCGCGCAGTATGAGCAGGCCCTGGCGCAGCTCGCCGGGCAGAGCCCCAACGTGCCGATTACACAAACCGCGAACCGCAGCGCGGTCGACACGGACACCGCGGCCGTCGTCAATGCCGAGGCCGTGATCGCCAGCGCGCAGTTCGACTATGACAGCAATGTCGCCAAGCTGCGCCAGGCGGAAGCCAACAACCGCAAGAGCCAGTCGGATCTGGCGCGCTACAAAGAATTGGTCGATAAGCATGAGATTTCGCTTTCCGACTACGACGAATATGTGGCCAACGCCGCCGCGCAGGAGGCCGCCGTGGAGGCCAGCCGGGCCGCCGCCGCATCCTCGCAGAAGGTGGTGGAGCAGCGGCGCGCGCAATTGCAGCAACAGCAGAACAAACTGCAGGAGGACGCGCAGAACGCGCCGCGCCAGGTGGCCATCAGGCAGGCCGGCATCTCATCGAGCGCATCCAATGCGGCGTCCGCCAAGGCGCAGTTGGACATCGCGCTGCTCAACTTGAGCTATTGCCATATCGTCGCGCCCGTCGATGGCATCGCCTCCGGGCGAAGCGCTGAACTGGGAGGCAGAGTCTCGGCGGGGCAGCAGCTTGTGGTGATCGTGCAGACGCAAAACATTTGGGTGACGGCCGATTTCAAGGAGACGCAGCTCCGTAGAATGCACGTGGGCCAGCGGGTGACCGCGCAGGTGGATTCGCTCAACGAATCCTTCGGGGGCGAGATAGAGTACATGCCGGCCGCGACCGGAGATCGAACCAGTCTTTTCCCACCCGAGGACGCCACTGGCAATTACGTAAAAGTCGTGCAGCGCCTGCCGGTCCGAATTCGTTTGAATCCCAATCAGGAGAATTTCAACAGACTGCGCCCGGGTATGTCAGTCGAGGCGAAGGTTTATCTGGACCCGAAAGGGAAGAAGGAGACGAAAGCCGCATCCGCCCGCACGTTTTGAGGCGCGCGGGGCCGGGGGCGCTGTGTGGACATTATCCTCGCGCGGTCGGCTCATGCAGCGCGGCCTTCATCCATCGCTTCGCGGCTAACGGCATAGTCGGACAGGGGAGGGGTGTGGCGGTGATTGGCGGACCACGCCTCAAAAGCGGCCGCGCGTTGCTCCGGCGACAGCGTGCTTGTGGTTGCCGGGAGCACAGCGCCTTCTTCCTATTGCGTCCCACCCGCCGCTCCCAGATACTTCAGCAGCGCGGCGTTGAACGGCGCGGCGCACTCCACCGGCGGCGCATGCCCGCAGGAATCCAGGATTACGCTTTCCGCACCGGGGATGTCCTCGGCCAGCGCCTTGCCCGTGGCCAGCGGAACCAGGGCGTCGTCGCGGCCCCAGACGATCAGAGTGGGAGCCTTGATGGCGCCCAGCCGGCCGTCCACCACATCCTCGCCGCGCAGAATGGAATCGATGAAGCGGTCGATGGTGTTGCCGTCGTTCTTGCGCAAATGGGTGATGAAGGCTTGTTCGGCAAACTGGTCGCTGGAGTACATTTTGTTGTGGAAGACCACGGCCATGAGCTGCTTCTCGCCGGCCAGGGTCGAAGGATTCAGCCCTTGCAGCATTTCTCGCGTGTAGGGCGTCCCGCCGGTGCGCTTGTACGAGTAGCCCGCGCTATCCACCAGCACCAGGCGGCTCACTTTGTCCGGATGCGCCAGCGCAAAATCCATGGCCACCCATCCGCCCAACGAATTGCCCACCAGCGTGGGCTTATTGGCGCCGACCTTCTTGCAGAAGGCATCCAGAAAGTCCACCAGGGTGCCCACGCGGTAATCGATCAGCGGCTTGTCGGACTGTCCGAAACCAACCTGGTCGGGCGCGAAGACGTGGTACTTGGGAGCCAGCGCCGGCACTGTAAACGACCAGGCGCTGCGGTCCGCTCCCAGGCCGTGCAACAGAATCACGTCGGGACCGGAGCCGGCCTCCTGATAGTAGATCTTCTGGCCGTAGATCTCGACCTGTTTGGTGGCCGTCTCCTGGGCCCACGCGGCGGCCGCCAGCGCGCAAAATAAAGCGATGCGGAAAAGCATTGTTCGATTGTACGACAATGCGCCGGGTCATTCCACGGCAATCGTGACGCCCGCGCGGCTCTGATAGGTTCCCACCGACAGCACCAGCGGCAAGTCGCCGGTGGGGACGAAGCCGCTGGGGACTTGCGCGTTGATCTGCATTAGCCCGACAAAGCCTGGCGCGTCGCCGGCGTAGAGGATGGTAGCCGGAATATCCGCCATGGTCAACGACACCGGCAGCACCGGCAGTGGGAAAGGGGCCGCGGCCGGTTGTCCGGTGACGCCGGCGGGCGATGTTTGACCTTCGCCAGTGGCATATAGCACCACGATGGAGCCCCGCGGGGCGGGATGCTGATCGGAGTTGATCGAACCATCCTCATTCACCACTACGGCGCTGCCAGTGCCGGAGTTTATCGTGAACAGTGCGGGGTTGGCGTCCGCCAGCGCGACCTGCATGGACGCCATCTCCGCGCCCTGGTATAGAACCAGCAGGTTCCCGGAAACTTGACCAGCGATCTCGTAAGGCACCTGCGCGTTGATCTGGCTCGACTGCACGTAGAATAGGGGCGCGGGCGTGCCATTCAGCAGAACCTGCACGTTGCCCAGCGTGGTCGGCAGTGTCCCAGATGCATTGAGGGTGCCCATGACGGCGGTGTCAGGCCCGATGCCTTGGCCGAAGACGGAAAACATTTCGCCCGGCGCCAGTGGGCCCGGCAGCAGGCTGGCGGCGTTGGCAACCGCGACGCTGATGGTTTGCGGCGCAGTCGGCGGCGCCTGCGTCGCCACCGTCGGTGCAGGCGACAGCATCCGCACGCGATTGTTCCCGGTATCCGCGACATATAGGTTTCCCTGGCCGTCGAGCGTCAGTCCGCCGGGGCTGTAGAGCGCAATGCCGAGGGCGGCTCCGTTGTCGCCGTTGTACCCCGCGTCGCCCGTGCCGGCAATGGTGGCGATATTGCCGTCCGTCGTCACCAGGCGCACGCGATGGTTGGACGTGTCCGCGATATAAATGTTCCCGCCGGCGTCCACCGCGACCTGTGAAGGTTCATTTAGCTGGGCGGCCGTCGCGGCGCCGCCATCGCCGCTGAAGCCGGGGGTTCCCGTCCCCGCGACGGTGGAGATTGCTCCGCCAGGAGTAAGCATCCGGATGCGATGGTTCTTGGTATCCGCGATGTACAGATTGCCGGCGGTATCGAGCGCCACTCCTTGCGGTTGGTACAACTCGCCCCACGCGGTATTTCCGGCACCTGCGTCGCCTGCTGTACCGTTGCCTGCCACGACGTGGATGTTGCCCTGGGGGTCCACCAGGATGACCCGATTGTTTAGGGTGTCGGCAATGTAAGTGTTGCCCGCCGGATCGGCAACCGCGCCCTGCGGCCCGCACAGAGGGGTAAGGGCGGCCGGAGCGCCATCGCCCCCGAGTCCGCAAGCGCCAGTGCCCGCAAAGGTCGCGATCACGGCGGATGGGGCCACCTGGCGCACGTTGTTGTTCCCGGTGTCGGCGATGTAGAGGTTCCCGGTCGCATCGAACGCCAAGCCCGTTGGGGAACGCAAGCTCGAGCTGGCAGCCGGCCCTGAATCGCCCAGATAGCCTGGCGTCCCATTGCCGGCCACGGTGAGTATCGACCCGCTCGCAACCTGGCGAACGCGCTGGTTGTTCGTATCGGAGATATATAGCGATCCATTGCCGAGCGCCAGTCCGGTAGGCGTATTCAGCACCGCCAACAACGCGCTGCCGCCGTCGCCGCTGAAGCCGAATGTGCCCGTGCCAGCGACGGTGTTGATGATACCCGTCGACGCGGTAACGCACCGCACGCGCTGCAACTCCGAGATGTACAAGTCGCCCGCCGCGTCCAGCGCCACCTGCACGGGATCGATCAGCGCAGTCTGCAGCGCGGGTTGGCCGTCGCCCGTGTACACGTTGATGATGTCATAGGCGCCCGCCACCTGAGTGAGGACGCCGGCGGGATTCAACTGCCACGCAATAGCGTTGTTGGCGTCTAGGAAATAGAGATCACCGGCCGCGTTGGCCGCCAGGCCGGAGAAGTGGACATTGGGCGTGTCGTAGTTCTGCGCATTGAAGGTCTGCTGGCTGCAAACCGTGTTGATGATACCGGTGGCTGCCAGCACCTCGCGGATCCGAAAGTTGAGGGTGTCCACAATGTAAAGGTTGCTGGCGCCGTCCAGCGCCAGGCCGGCCGGCTGGTTAAATTGCGCGGCGGTGGCCGTCCCGCCGTCGCCGCCGTATCCCGCAATGCCTATTCCCGCGACGGTGGATATGATTCCCGCCGGCGTCACTTTGCGCACGCGATGGCCGAGGAGCTCCGAAATGTATAGGTTGCCGGCCGGGTCCGTCGCCAAGTCGTGAGGGCCCAGCAGCAGCGCCGCAGTCGCCGGACCGCCGTCTGCATAGGTGCCGTTCTGCCCATCTCCCGCGACGGTCGTGATGTTCCCATTCACGCCGATCACGCGCACGCGCTGGTTCCCGTAATCGGCGATGTACAGATTGCCCGCCGCGTCCAACGCCAAACCATACGGCTGATTCAATTGCGCGGCCGAAGCTGGGCCGTTATCGCCGCTGAAACCTTGGTGTCCGTTACCCGCTACCGTGCTGATGACACCCCCGGGATTCACCATGCGCACGCGATTGTTGGCGGCGTCCGCGATGTAGAGGTTGCCGGAGGGATCCACTACCATCCCTTCGGGCTGCTGCAACTGGGCCGCGACGGCTTGTCCGCCATCGCCCACCAGATCGCTGCCTGCCACCGTGGTGAGCTGATAAGCCGGGGGCGACGCCGGCAGGGCAGGGAAGCAGTACAGGCCGAACCAGGCCAGAGCGAGGTGTATACCCCGATATTGGACTTGCATATTCCTATAAAGGGTGGGCATGGCCTCAAGTTTTTCTCAGAAACCGCCGTTATAAAAGGCGAGTCCGCCTATGCATCATCGATCGATTTACTTAGTTCCGGCCGCCTGGATGGCCGTCGTTGCGAGCTCCGCGAGTGGGCCTATCCACCTGAAAACAAGAGATCTGACTGCGGCTAG
>Ga0181534_10001799_pt1 | contig 13732 bp, 10 predicted proteins | sample PEATcosm2014_Bin_37_FD_119758 | JGI IMG/M metagenome (GOLD analysis project Ga0181534, IMG submission 119758) | Peatland microbial communities from MTU Mesocosm Facility, Houghton, MI, USA - PEATcosm2014_Bin17_10_metaG | ecosystem: Environmental > Terrestrial > Soil > Wetlands > Peat | place...
CCGGGCTGGTGATTGAAGTGGAGGATGACGGGGTGGGAATCGGCGCGAAGCAGCCGCCAGTCTCGGAGCGCGGTGCCGGAATCGGCATGGCCAATGTCTCGGAACGGCTCCAGGTGTTATATGGAGACAGCGCCCGCATCACCATCGACAGCCACTCCGGCAGGGGAACGCTGGTGCGCATCCGGCTTCCCCTGCTGCAAACCGAAGGGGGAGTTCCCGAAGGCTTCTACGAAGAACGCTCCAGCACCCGGCGGTAGAAGGCTTCATATTGCGGAACGATGCGGCTGGAACAGAAGCGGGCTTGGGCGACGGCGCGAGCCGCTTTGGCCATGGCGCGAAGTGCGCTCTCGTCGTTGAGCAGTTCCACCGCGTAGCGGGCCATGGTATCGACGTCTCCGACGTCGGCAAGATAGCCGCTCACCCCATGCTCAATCACCTCCGGCACTCCGCCAGTGCGGGTGGCGATGGGGACGCACTCGCAAGCCATGGCTTCAAGCGCGGCCAGGCCGAACGATTCCAGCTCGCTCGGCATCAGCAGGATGTCGGCGATGCCCAGTTTTTCTTCAACCTGATCCTGTTTGCCGAGGAAAAGAACATCTTCATGAATGCCCTTCCGCACCGCCAGCCATTCCGCGACCGAGCGGTCCGGCCCGTCGCCGATGAGCAGAAGCCTGGAGGGAATTTTCTTGTGGATGCGGTCGAAGATCTCAATCACATCGGTGACCCGTTTGACGGGCCGGAAATTGGAGAGATGGACCAGCAGCCTCTCACCCTTGGGGGCATACTCGGCGCGCCGCTCTGCGGAATCCTTGCAGCGGCAGTATACGTCGCAGTTCACCGAGTTGTAGATGACCTCGATTTCCTTCTTGACGTCGAAAACCCGCATGGTGCGATCGCGCAGATAATTGGAGATCGCAGTGACCCCGTCGCTCTGGTTGATCGAGTAGCGTGTGATCGGCAGATACGAACGGTCCAGGCCCACCAGAGTGATGTCGGTGCCGTGCAGGGTGGTGACGAAGGGAAGACGGCGGCCGCGCGGTCCATCGGCTAACATCTGTCGCGCCAGCAAAGCGCTCACGGAGTGAGGAATGGCGTAATGAACGTGCAGTAGATCGAGGTCATAGAGCTGCACGACTTCCGCCATGCGGGTAGCCAGCGCCAAATCATAGGGAGGATAGTCGAAGAGTGGATAGCGAGAGACTTCGACTTCGTGATAGTGGATGTTGGGCTCTTCGCCGCGCAAGCGGATGGGCTGCGCATAGGAGATGAAATGGATTTCGTGGCCACGCTGGGCGAGTTCGAGTCCGAGTTCAGTAGCCACCACGCCACTGCCGCCGTAAGTGGGATAACAGGTGATTCCAATTTTCATTCCGCGAAGCCTGCCCTCGTCGATATTCGATGGTGGGAAGCGGAAGACGATGCAGATTATGCGTCCCATGGAGGAGCAACCCAAAGGACTTGCGGCTTGGAGGGACGACCCTATTGTTCCATGGAGCGATCCGCTCCGCCCAATCCGGGATTGCTTTCATCGAGATAGGCCTGGAAGCGGCGCTTGGTTTCTTCCGGGACGCTGGTGAATTCAATGCCCATGCCGACCCCGGGATCGCGGGTGCGAACCACCGCTGAGGTGGAGATGCGCTCCTGATCCAGCCAAAAGTCGATCCGTAACGGCGTGCCCACGTTCAAGGGCATTGCGGTCTCGATGTAACAACCATTGCCGCTGATGTCGGTGGCATTGATGCGCATGGGAGTGTTGCCGCGCTCTTCGCGAAACTCCAGCGGAAAGGCAATCTTGTGGCGCTGGAAGCGCCTGCGATTGTCGGGAGTGGAAGAGTGCCGGCCATTCTGAACCTCGAGGGGCAACTTGGAAAACCAGGGACACTCCTGATCCGCGACCAACTCGACCCCGACCTGAATTTTCTTAAGCCCGCCCACTTCCAGAACCCAGATGACTTTGCAACGCGCTTTCTTGGCCTCGTGTTGAACCCCGACGATGTCGCCCACCTTCAAGGGCTGCTCCAGGCCGTTGATACAGGCTCCAGTGAGGCTGATATTTTGCGCCGTCGCGCTTTGATGGAAGGGCTGGTCGTTGGCCCCCATTCCCCACACCCGGAGAGGAAGGTTCAACGTGGACCGCGGAGCTGGACCGGCGGCGGGAATGATAAAAACCTCCAGAATCAAATGTACGAGTCGAGTATCACTGAATCATAGCGCGGGTGAGGCACCCTTTGAGATTACCGTGGTAATTTGCGGGAGAGTTCTTGATGAAGCCTGGCGTCGAACGAAGGTTGATTCTTGCAAGAGGGGATTCGACTCCAGACTTGGCAACATCGGTCCCGGATGGATCACGAATCGAAGGACGGCTCAGCGGCCATCCCCTTTTGTCAGTTCCCGATAAGAGATCAACTCGATCCCCTGGCCGGCGAGAATTTCTCGGGCCTCCGGCATGGTCAACACCCGGAGTTCAGTTTCACGCGACGCTCGCAGACGGGTATGAGCGCGCTCAAGGTCGGCATCATTGTAGCCGGGGTGGCAGACAAACTCCCAAGTTCCCAGGGGAATGATTTCTGCGATGGCGCGAAAGAGCTTTGAGTCGAGCGCGCCAGTCACGACGATGCCCAGAGTGCCATCAGGAGCGGCTAATTGCATTTGTTCGGCAGCCCGGCGAAAGTTGCCGGCCAGGGCGCGAAGAATTTTCACCTCGGCATAGCGCGTCCACAAATTGGGACGGGCGAACAAATCGCGCGACTTTAAGGGCTTGCGCGGGCCGAAGGGATTGCGTATGGCAGGAATTCCGCAGAGCTGAGCGGCCCGCACCAGCGGCCGCAGCACGGCGGGGAAGAGATGAGTGTGCTTGTGAGAATCCACATGCGAGATGCTGATCCCCGCGGCTTGAACTTTGCGGATCTGCGCGATTGCCTCGGCCTCGATCTCTTCCGGCCGCATGCCTCCGGAGAGTGAGCGTAGCGCAAACGATGCGAGCCCATCGTGAAATCGCGCCGGGTTTGAGTGGCGGTCGGTGAGGGTAGGGAGGAGTCCGGCATCGAGAACCGGCTCTCCGTCGGTCAAGACGATATGACAACCGACGCTCAACGTGGGTAATTGTTTCGCCAGGCGAATGGCGTCTTCGAAGGCGGGGCCGTTGGCCATGAGAGTGGAGGAGGTGACGATGCCGCGGCGGTGAGCTTCGAGGATGGCTCGGTTCACTCCGGCGGTGAGGCCGAAGTCATCGGCGTTCACAATCAAACGTCGCACGGCGCCAGTCTAGCAGGTCGGGAGAGCGCAGGTGGGCGGGCAGCTTGCTCCTCCTTTGGGATCGTCTTGCTTTCGAACTACTGGTTGCTTTCGAACTACTGCGATCCGGCCGCGGCGGAGAATCTGGTCAGGGCCAGCGAACTGGCGGGTGGACGAAAAGTCCCGGAAGATTGTTCCGCGGAGTCATGGGGCGGAGTGTCAAGTTTGAACTGGTTGACCAGGCCGCGGAGATCCAGAGCGAGATTGGACAAGTCATTGCAGGCTTTGGCGGTCTGATTGGCGGCCAGGGAAGACTCCTGCACCAGGTTGGAGATTTGGGACATGCTGTTGTTGACCTGCTCGGTGGCGTCGGATTGCAGATTGGCGGCGGCGGTGATATCCGAGATGACTTCGCCAACGTTGGAGGACATTTTTATGATCTCCTGCAACGCCGCGCCCGAGGCGGAAGTTTTTTCCACCCCCGCGGCGACATCCTTGGTTCCCTGATTCATGGCGCGGACGGCGAGGCCGGTTTCGGTTTGGATGGATTCCACGGTGACGGCGATCTCCTTGGTCGCCTGGGTCGTGCGCTCGGCGAGTTTGCGAACCTCGTCGGACACCACGGCGAAGCCTCGCCCCTGCTCGCCGGCGCGGGCCGCTTCGATGGCGGCATTAAGGGCGAGAAGATTGGTCTGATCGGCAATGTCATCGATGACGCCGACAATCTTGCTGATCTGCTGGGAACTCGACCCCAGGGTGGTGATGCTGGCGGCGACGCCCTTGGAAGATTCAGCGATGCTGCGAATGGTGCTTAGGGCCTCCTCGACCACTTTTCCACCCCGGCGGGCGGCATCGGCGGCTTTTTGCGAGGAGGCGGAAGCGGTGGTAGAGCTGTTGAGCACCTCGTGAACCTTGGCAGCCATTTCCTGCATCGCCGCGACCACCTGCTGGGTCTGCTGGTTTTGAATGCCGGTGTTTTCGGCGGACTGCTCGGCGGAGGAGGAGATTTGCTGACTGGCGCTGGCCACCTGTTCGGCGGTGGATGCAATGGAGTCGATCAATTCGCGCAGGTTGTTCTTCATCCCGTTGAGAGCGGCTTCCGCCTGTCCGACTTCGTCCTGGGTGTAGACCACGATGTCGCTTTGGGTGAGGTTTTTGGCGGCAATCTCGCGAATCATGTTGAGCATGCGCGACATGCCGTGAGTGATGGAGCGCGCAATGAAAATGGCAATCAGGATTCCGGCCGCGAAGCCGGAGAGGACGAGGGACAGGGTGACTAGATTGGCGCGGGCCTGGGCGTTGTGCTCGGTGGCGAGAGCCTCCTTCGCCAGAGAGTCCTCCCGCAACTCCAATTGGGAGGCGTCGCTGGCAACCTGCCTGATGGCCTGTTGTTCTTTTGCTCCAAACGCCATGTCGGTGGCTTCATAGTTGCGGTTGGCGCGCCGCAAGGCAATTTCCTGTTCAGTAAACCGGGAGACTTCCTGCACACTTCCCAGGAGGTTGGTATAGAGGGCCCGGCCCTTTTCGGTGTGCAGCATTTTATCCAGGGCCTCGAGATCGCGCTCGACCTCAACCTTGGCTTGCCCATAGCTCTGCAGCGAAGTGTCCTCGCCGGTAAAGGTGTGTTCATTCGCGGCCTGCACCTGCTTGCCGACCCCGGCTTCGATGAGGGCGACGAATTGTTTTTTGGCAAGCGCGTCGTTGGCGAGTTCGGTTGCGGCAGTAACGCGCTGCAGGGAGTAGTAGCCGACGCCCCCGAGGAGCACAAGCATGGTCAGCAACATGCCAAATCCGATAGCCAGTTTGGTTCTGAGTCCGATGCCGTTCATGCAGGTCTCCAGGGGTGCTTGGCTTGCTCCGCGGTCACTCCGGGCAAGGTGGTGCAGAGAACTCCCGCGAGTCGCCGCTACTTTCGAACTATCGGCGAGGATGAGTTGAACTTTAGTCTGCGGGAGCCTATCGATTAAGGGAACCAAGCTCCCGAGGGCGAAGGATTGACGCTGTTTTTGCCGCTCGCATATACTCGCTCAAACGCGTCCTGCAAGGCGAGATTCGATGCGCCGCGTGGTTTGACCACTTCCCTCGCGGATTCCATCTCGGCGGTGTAAAAGGGGCGGTTAGCTCAGCTGGTTAGAGCGCCTGCCTTACAAGCAGGAGGTCGCAGGTTCGAGTCCTGCACTGCCCACCAAACTCAACTACCGTGAGGACTGAGAGGACAAGATTTTCGTGCCGCCTCGCAACCCGCTCGCGGGGAGCGCACTCCAAGCTACAGTGATTCCTTCAAAATGTTCCCGCCGCAGTGGAATCCTCCTGCATGTGACTTCGTTGCCGGGCGGGGTTGGGATCGGCGATTTGGGGAAGGCGGCCTATGACTTTGCCGATTTTCTCGCCGAGTCGGGGCAGAAGATATGGCAGGTCCTGCCGCTAGGCCCGACTGGGTATGGAGATTCGCCGTATCAGTTGTTTTCCGCCTTTGCCGGCAACCCTCTGCTGATCGATCTGGAGGAGCTTCGGCAGGAGGGCCTTCTGTCCGTGCAGGAAATGGCACAAGCTCCGGTCCTGCCGGAGTCCTCTGTCGAATACGGCCGCGTGATCGAAGTTAAGCAAGCCTTCATTGTGCGGGCCGCGAGCCGGTTTTTTGGGGAGGGGGCTGGGGCGGTACAGAGCGGCTATGAAGGTTTTTGCCGAAGCAACGCGGATTGGCTGGACGACTATGCGCTGTTCATGGCGTGCAAAGAGCATTACGGAGATGTGGCATGGGCGGAGTGGGACGTGGGGCTGCGCAAACGGGAGGGTGGGATCCTGGAAAGCTGGAAAGCCAGGCTGGCGGGGCAAATTCGGGTTCATAAGTTCGCCCAGTTCAAATTCTTTGAGCAATGGCAGCGGTTGAAGGGATACTGTCATGGTGTTGGAATTCAGATCATGGGGGACGTACCGATCTACGTCGCGCACGATAGCGCCGACGTTTGGGCGCATCCTGAGTTGTTTCGCCTGGATGAAGAATGCCGACCCGTCGCCGTGGCAGGAGTTCCACCAGATTATTTCAGCGCGACCGGCCAGCTTTGGGGAAATCCGCTTTATCGCTGGGATGTGTCACGGGCGAGCGGGCATCGGTGGTGGATTGAGCGCTTTCGCGCCTCTCTCGGACTGTTCGACATGGTGCGACTGGATCACTTTCGGGGGTTTGAAGCGTTCTGGGAGATCCCTGCCGGGGCATTGACTGCCCAGGAGGGGAAGTGGGTGAACGGTCCGGGGGCGGAGTTATTCCAGGCGGTCCAGAACGAGCTTAAGGAATTGCCCTTTGTGGCGGAAAACTTGGGGGTGATAACGCCCGAGGTCGAGGGACTTCGCCGACAGTTTGGATTTCCCGGCATGAGCCTGCTGCAGTTTGCCTTCGGAAACGATCCGCAGGGGCCAAGTTTTCGGCCGCACAACTATTGCCGGGAACTGGTTGCCTATACCGGCGGACACGACAACGATACGACCTTAGGTTGGTGGATGAGCGGAGCGGGTGGGGACAGTACGCGAACGCCGGCGGATATTGACCAAGAGCGCAGCTTCACCCGGGAATACCTGGCGTTCGGAGAAGAAGGATGCGAGAGGGAAGAGGCGGTGAACTGGGTGTTCATTCGGGCAGTAATGGCGTCGGTGGCCGAAACCGCGATTGCGCCGTTGCAGGACGTGCTTGGGCTGGGCAGTGAAGCGCGGATGAACCTGCCGGGAACCGTCAGTGGAAACTGGCGCTGGCGTTACCGGAGCGGGGATTTGACGCAGCAGGTCAGCCGGAAACTTCAACGAATGACTCGGCTTTACGGTCGTTAGGTTTGCCATCCAGTTTTGCGGTCGTTAGCGTAGTGCCTCGGAGATAGTGATTATTGATACGGCGCCTGATCCGCTTGATCGGGTGCGCCGAGGAAGTCAAAGGCTTTAACCACAGGGGACACAGAGGGGCACAGGGAAACCGGCCACAGGGGAAAACGGCCATTTATGAATGTCGGTCTGTTTGACGGCACCCCATTCTGGCGGCGGCCGCTTAAAGCGGGGAGAGTTCGTCTTCGCTGTCTTCTTTGCGGGAACGGAGAAATCGTCGCTCCAGGAAGCCTTGCGCCAGATTGCGACCTCCCATGCCGAAGGCGATTGCCAGACCCAGCATGAGGGCTCCGAAGGCGATGCCGAAAGCCACCAACATCGTCTGCTCGGCCAGACCCAACTCTTCAAAAACGATCGATAGCACAAATACGATGATGATGCTGCGCACCGCCAGGCTCAGCATCCTGGGGGAAGGTACGTTCGCATTTACCGAGGCGAGGAGAACGGCGCGGGAGAAAAAGCTGGCCGCCAACAAGCCGAAAAACAGGATAAACATGGCTACGAAGAGTCGCGGCAGGAAGATAAAAAATTTCGCAACCTGTTCCTGCAGACCCAGAATTCCGAGGACGCTCACCCCGAGCAGGATGAAGCCCAGCCAGACCACCCAGAACACGAAGCGGCTCAACACCTCGGTGGCCGAGGGGAGCGCCGCCTTGGTGAGCAGTTGCGAGGCGCCGGCATTGGCCGACAGGCGATCGAACTGGATGAGACGAAGAGTACTGCGCAAAATGACTCGAACCAGGTAGGCGATAACCCAGCCCGCGAGGGCAAGAATCAACATCACCAGGAAACGCGGCAGGTAGTGGGCGAATCCCCGGGCCATTTCCTGGAAGGCCTGGCTGAGTTCGCTGAGAATAAGATCGCGCATAGTTGCCTCACTGACTCGATTGCCACATCTGCAGGAGATATGGCTTCAATCGTTCGAATTCAAGACATAAGTTTTCGATATTGTTCTCGACGTCGGCCGCGGTTCCATTGCGGTTTTCGCCGGTGAAGGTGAAAGCTCTTCCCCGAAACAGCGGGGCTAATGCCTGAATAATGTGATCGCGGTTGATGACAGAGCGGTGGTAGGAAACGGCAAACTCATATACCGTTTTGGCCCACAACTCTGCGGAAAACTCGAAGGCGGTCTCATTTTGACCGGCAATGCGCTGGAGTTCCGCCAAGGTGGAGGGAGTGAGGATGGCTTGAAACACGGAGGACAATTCCGTCACTCCATTGGCGAACATTTCGCGCAACCTTTTGCGGTCTACCCGCACTGGGGGAAGCAATTCGGGTACATGGAGATCGGTAGTAATGAGCGGCTGGGAATCGGTGACCGAGCTCCAGAGGGGGAAATCCCCTTCCAGCGCGGCGAAGAGAGATCCGACGGTTTGTCGCAGGGCGGGCACCAAATCGGAAGCATGACGCTCGGCATGGTACTTATCTCCCAGAAACGCCTGGCAGATGCGGGAACCACCGCGAATGGCCGCCAAGGTTAAGCGTAACTCCTCTCCCGATTCGCGGGCGCCGTCCTCCCAATGATTGTGAAGGAGAAACTGGCTTCCGAGGCCCCCGGAAAAGCCGAATTCATTAGCGTAGGGCTCCCGGATCTGCAAGCCGTAGAGCGCACGGGTCATGGGGTACAACAGATTGGTGACCAGTACGCCATCAAACCTGTGCCGGTGGTAGGTCGGGGTTACCAGGTCGAATCCGTCTTTATAGATCGGGCGGAGAAGGCGCCATAGCCACTCTCCGAGGAGGCCCGCCGAATCCGGGGAGAGGACGACGCAAGCCCTGGCGCGAAGCAGTTCGGCGGCAGCCAAAATGCTGCGCAATGCGACCCCGTTGGCGGGGCCGCCGGCGTAAGTGGTGGTAATGCAGTGGAGAGTGCGCAGTGCGCTCACAGAGGCGACGGGGCGGAGGTCGTCGATGGACACTCCGGTAACCAATTCGGGGGTTCCGTCCCGCGAGCCGCCATCGGCATTAATGATGACGGCGCGCTCGCGGGGAAACCAGCGCAGGATGCCGCTCTGAACGGCCTGAACGATGCCGCCAATGGTCCGGGCATTGTTATAGGTCGGCAGGCCTATGAGAATGTCGACTTCGCCGACGTTAATCAGTTGACGAAGAAAATCGTCGGTGAGCAGGTTCTCCTCTGCCAAGTTTGTCTCCGTCCGAGTTCGCTTTGCCTGCCGGGATGCGGCTATGTCCGTTCTCCGCCATCGCGGCACAATCGGCATCAACGGCGATTCCGCCCTTAGATACGCCGCAGCTTAAACCAATAGAACTGGTAGGGGCCCAGGGTTAAAAAATAAGGCTGTTCGCCGATGCGCGGAAAAACATTCCGACCGAACATTTCGATCAGAATATTGCCCTTGTAGGGGCGCATATCGAGTTCCACTGCCTGAGCCGCCCCGGAAAGGTTATTGACCGCCAGCACAACTTCATTGCCCAACCGGCGCACGTAAGCCAGGATGCGGTGGTTGGCGGGATGGATAAACTCGATCGAGCCTCGCCCAAAAACCGCGGTGGACCGGCGGACCAGTATAATCCGCTGCATCCAGCGGAGAAGGGAATGCTCGCTGCCGATCTGCGACAAGACGTTCACCGCCGGGTACCCATAGACCGGATTCTGGATGAGGGGGGCATAGAGCCGGTCCGGCTCCGCGTTGGAAAAACCGGCGTTCCAGCCTCCGCTCCACTGCATGGGCGTCCTCACTCCATTTCGGTCTCCAAGATTAATATTGTCGCCCATACCGATTTCGTCCCCGTAATAAATGATGGGTGTGCCGGGCAGCGACATGAGCATGCCGTTCATCAATTCGATGCGGCGGCGGTCGTTTTCAAGCAAGGGGGCGAGCCGGCGCCGGATCCCGACATTGAGCCGCATGGTTTTGTTTTCCGCGTAGGAATCGTACATGTAATCGCGTTCCATGTCGGTCACCATTTCCAGAGTGAGTTCGTCATGGTTGCGCAGAAAGAGCGACCATTGGCAGTTGGGGGGGATCTCCGGGGTCTGCTGCAGGATCTCGGTGATGGGCTTGCGGTCCTCCAGTTTCAAGCCCATAAACATCCTGGGCATTAAAGGAAAATGAAACGCCATGTGGAACTCATCTCCGTCGCCGAAGTAGGGACGAAGATCCGCGGGCCACTGATTGGCCTCCGCCAGCAGCATCCGCCCGGGATATTGTTCATCCAGCCGACGCCGCAGATCCTTTAAGACCGCGTGTGTCTCCGGGAGATTTTCGCAGTTCGTGCCCTCGCGCTCGACCAGGTAGGGAACGGCATCCAGTCGAAAGCCGTCGACTCCAAGTTCCAGCCAGAAGCGCATTACCTGCCACATCTGCTCGCGCACCGCCGGATTGTCGTAATTGAGATCAGGCTGGTGACTGAAGAACCGGTGCCAATAGTAGGCTTGGGAAATTGGATCCCAGGCCCAATTGGATTTTTCGGTGTCCAGAAAGATGATGCGGGTTCCCCTGTAGCGGTCCTCGGTATCGCTCCAGACGTACCACTGGCGGCGGGGATTGTCAGTGGAACTACGGGACTCCTGAAACCAGGGGTGCTGATCGGAAGTGTGATTGAGCACCATCTCGATGATGATGCGAATGCCCCGGCTGTGAGCGGAGTCGAGGAGCTTATGAAAATCTTCCAGCGTGCCGTAACTGGAATGGACGTTGTAATAGTCGGCGATGTCATAACCATCGTCGCGCAGGGGGGAGGGGAAGAAGGGCATCAGCCAGATGGCATTGACGCCGAGTTCTTGCAGGTATCCGAGCTTCTGCTCGAGACCGGGAAAGTCCCCGATACCATCCCCATTGCTGTCCTGGAACGTGCGAACGTGAACCTGGTAGACGACGGCATCTTTGTACCAAAGCACGTCCTGAGCGAGCGGCAAACAGGGGCCCCCTGGCTGGGATAATCTCTTTCAGTATTTAATAGAACACACAGAGAGATGCACACGAAGCAAAAAGGGTATAGCAGGCGCACCGGGGTGACTGACTAAGGCCGGGCGATTGCTTGCGCAGCCATTTGGCGGGCGCTGCGCAGTTGCGCGACCGGGTCACCGGTCGGGTAAAACTCCATGGCAACCACCCCCGCATAATTCAGTTCTGCCAGCTTGCGATAAATATTCCCGTAGTTGATTTCACCCGTCCCGGGCTGATGACGGCCAGGAACGTCGGCAATGTGCACCAGGCCGAGATGGGGGATGCTTTTCTCCAGCTTGGCGATAAGATTTCCGGCTGTAATCTGCTCATGATAGAAATCGTAGAGCAACTGCACTTGCGGGTGATTAACTGCCTGCACGACGGAGAGCGCTTCTGCGATTTCGGTGAGAAAATATTTTGGATTTTCCTCGGGATCGATGGTTTCGAGAAGCAGACGCACCGGCTGGCCATTGATGAACTTTCCTTCCACCAGCTGCGCACCGGCTTTTAGAGTCTCGATACAGCAGCGGTGCTGCAATTCGCGAGCCGCTCCGGGAATGTTATCGCCTGAAAGCAGGATGATGCTTGGGCACTCGAGTTTGTCCATGACGACCAGCATCTGGCGCAACTCCGCAAGCAAGGCTGGGCGTTGGTTGGGGATACTCACGCCATTTTTCAGGCCGGCGGTGCAATCGAAGCTCATGCCCAGTTGCCTTCGCTTTGCGTTGGCGCGACGGTAATCGGCTTCGCTCCAGCTTTCGAATTCGCCCACCAGTTCGACGTTGCGATATCCCGCCTCCGCGACTTTTTCCAACCGCTGCTCGAACGGCAGATCGGTGAAGACTGTCCAGAGCATCACCGACAATTTGAAGGGAGCTGCGGCATTATCGCTGTTATTCGTCGCCGGAATCGATTGTGCAGCGAAGGAATGAGGACAAGGAAGGCCACCCAGTAAGGCGCCCGCCAGTGTGTGATTAAAAGTTCGCCGGTTCATCTCTCACCTGGAGCTAAATTTATTCGCGTCAAGTTAGCATAATCCGGATCGCCGGGGAAGAGCAGCGTTCATGATGCGAGAGAGGGAAGGGGAACCACATCAGAAAACTGATGGAACGGCGGTGCAAAAATACGCATTCGTTAACGCTGGCTGCGCTACAATCGCAGCGCCAAAACACGCGGCATAATTCCATCATGAGGCTATGGGCGATGCCAGTTTCGTGTGGACTTGAGGTGGGTCCGGATATAAGGCCCCGTCAATGACCGCCATGGTTGTGGGACAACGGCGCAATCTCCCTCATCGTCGCTGGGGGATCGCATTGCTGTTGGGATTTGGTGTCCTGGTGAATTACTTCGACCGGGTAAACCTCTCGGTCTCGCAGGAGGCGCTTCACCACGCATTCGGAATTTCCACGGTGACTTTTGGCTACCTGCTAAGTTCCTACAGCTGGACCTATGCCGCTTTTCAACTCCCGTCCGGACTTGTTCTTGATCGATTTGGAGTGAAGCTGGTGGGTCGGATGGGAGCGCTGTTGTGGACCGTGGCTTCGTTTGGGGCGGCGATTGCGGGAGGTATCGGGACATTCCTGGGGGCGCGCTTGCTGCTGGGGGTGGGCGAGGCTCCGACGTTTCCGGCGAATGCCAAAGCCATCGGATATTGGTTTCCGGCGGACGAGAGGACGCTGGCGACGGCGATCTTCGATTCCGCGGCGAAGTTCGCTTCTGCCATCGGGGTCCCGCTGCTAGGGATGTTGCTGCTGCGCTTTGGGTGGCGGTGGAGTTTCGCGGCCACTGGATTTATCAGTCTGATTTACCTGATGCTGTTTGCCTTGTTCTACAAAAATCCCGGTGAAGATAAGCGTCTTTCCCCCGCCGAGCGCGATTTTATCCTGAGCGGAGGGGCTCAGCCGGAGGATCGAGCGCGCGCGGTACGGGGTGCTCCGCTCCTGTACCTGCTGCGACAGAAAAAAGTCTGGGGGTTGGTGTTAGGTTTTGCCTCCTACAATTACACGTTTTATCTCCTGCTCACCTGGCTGCCATCTTACCTTTCGACCACGCATCACACCGACCTGTTGCATTCGGCTCTCTACACAAGCGTGCCCTGGTTGTTTGCCACATTCACCGACGTTCTTGTTGGGGGATGGCTGGTGGATAAGCTAATTCAAACAGGACGAAACTCGTCGAGGGTGCGGCAAACTATCCTAATCGGAGGCACCACGCTCGGGCTGGGCATCGTGGGAGCGGCATACGCGCAAAGTATGACAGCCGCAATCGCATGGATCAGTCTGGCAATCGGGGGCCTGTCGGCAGCGGCGCCGGTGGGTTGGTCCGTACCCTCGCTGATTGCTCCGCGGGAAAGCGTGGGGACTTTGGGAGGGATTCTGAATTTCGGCAATCAACTGTCGGCAATAGTTGCTCCCATCGCAACCGGTTATGTTGCTCAGGCTACGCACTCATTTTTCTGGGCATTCGGAGCTGCCGCCGGGTTTTTATTAGTAGGCATCTCGGGATATGGACTTTTGCTTGGCCGAATTGAAGTGATTCCGGAACCGGTATAGTTCGAAAGCGCGAGTATGGATTTTCAACCGTTAGGGAAGTCATCCACTGGGAAAGATATTAGCCAGGAGATCCTATCCATGTTGACAAGAAAAATGGAGCCACTGCTTGTTGGCTTGCTGCTGGTGCTGCCGATGGACATGGGCAGCAGTGCCGCGTGGGCTCAA
>Ga0181534_10001800_pt1 | contig 13732 bp, 10 predicted proteins | sample PEATcosm2014_Bin_37_FD_119758 | JGI IMG/M metagenome (GOLD analysis project Ga0181534, IMG submission 119758) | Peatland microbial communities from MTU Mesocosm Facility, Houghton, MI, USA - PEATcosm2014_Bin17_10_metaG | ecosystem: Environmental > Terrestrial > Soil > Wetlands > Peat | place...
CACTTTGCGGTGGGACCGCGCGATGAGGCCAGTGGACGCACCGCCGTGGCGGTGGTCACGCGCGCACTCATGTCGCGCTGGCTCGCGGAATTTGCCGCGGCCGGCATCGTGCCCGCCGCGGTCAGCGCCGGCGCATCGCTGCTGCCGGACAATCCCGGACACACCGTGGTCATGCTCGATCGCGACACGCTGTCGCTGCGTCGCGCCGGGCGCCAGGCGATGGCGCTGCCGGCCGACAACATCAGCGCGGCGCTCGAGGCCTCGCTCGGCAACGAGCTGATCGCGGATGATCTGATTTTCTATGCCTCGCCGCAGGATTGGCAATTGCGCTCCGACGAAGTGGAGGCAGTTCGCAAGCATTGCGCCAGCCTCAAGGTGCAGTTGTTGAACGCCGGCCCGCTGCCGCTGCTGGCACCGCAACTGGTGGCTGGCGGCTTCATCAATCTTCTGAGTGGTGAGTTCGCGCCCCAGGCAGCCGCCAGCGGCGGCTGGCGGCGCTGGCGCCTGGCAGCCATGCTGGCTGCGGCATTGTTCGCGGTTCACGTGGGCGGATTATCGTTGCAGCTGTGGCAGCAGAGTCGCAGCGAACACGCGCTCGATGCGGAAATCGGCGCCATCGCGCGCGGCGCACTCCCCGGCGACTCGGGCACGGGCGCGGTACGAGCGCGCGTGGAACGGCGCCTGCTGGCTGCGCAGGGTGAGTCAGGCGCGGCCGGCTTCATGCCGGCGCTCGCCGCGCTCGCGCAGGCCCTGAGCGGTGCGCATGCCTCCTTGCAGGCGCTCAGTTATCGCGAGGGCGGACTGGACCTGAAACTCAAGGCCGGCGATGCCGAGAGTCTCGAGCGCATCAATCAGACCTTACGCAGCAACGGCTGGCAGGCCGAGTTGACCTCCGGCGGCGCTGCCGCCAGCGGCTATGAGGGGCGCATTCAATTACGGCGTGGCGGCGCGGCTCCGAGAGCGCATTGATGGACGCCCTGCTGCGCTATTACTTCGGTTTGAGCCAGCGCGATCAGCGCATCGCCTTGTATGGCGGCATCGCGGCCACGCTGCTGTTGATCCTTGCGATCGTGCTGCCGCTGCAGCGCCATGTCGGAGCGCTCGAACAGCGCGTGGCGCAAAAGCGCGAAGATCTGATCTGGCTGCGATCGATGGCGCCACAGCTGGCGAGTCTACAAACCAATGGACCACCGCCGCTGCATGAATCACTCGTGGTGGTGGTCGACCGCACGGCGCGCCAGGCCGGTCTCGAGCGCGCCCTGGTAGGCAGCCAGCCCAGTGGTGATGGTGGGCTCAACGTGCGATTGGAGCAGACCTCGTTCGATGGGCTCGTGTCATGGATCGCACAGCTGCGCGAGAGCTACGGCATTCGCGTCGACTCGGCGGTCGTCGAAGCGGGCACCGCCGCTGGCACGGTCAATTCAACCCTGGTGCTGCACGCGCGCTGATGTCGGCAAAGTCCGCGATCCTGCTGGTGCTGGCTGTGTTCGCGCTGACGCTGCTGATACGCCTGCCGGCTGAGGTAGTCACCTGGCTGCTGCCGCGCTCCGTCGCCTGCGAGTCCCCCGGTGGCACGCTCTGGCAGGGCGGCTGCGCCGAAGTGCGCAGCGGCGCGCTCACACTCGCCGACGTGCGCTGGACGCTGCATCCGTTCAGTCTGCTGCGTGCGCGGGCCGCGCTCGATGTGAACAGCAATGATCCGCGCGCGCGCGGCAGCGCGCAGCTGACACTGCACTTCAACGGCGATGTGGACATTGCGACGCTGAGCGGCTCGTTACCGCTGCAGGGCGGGGTCGTGCCCGTGCCGGCCGGCTGGAGCGGCGTTGTGGATCTGGGCATCGATCGGGCAAGCGTGCACGATGGTCACGTTGCGAGCTTGCAAGGAACGCTGACCGCCCGGTCACTGCGCATGGAGCATCCCGGTACGGATCTGGGCAGTTTCGAATTGAAATTTCCCACCGCGCCGGTGGGCGATGCGCCGATGCTCGGCACGCTGCGCGATCTGGGCGGACCGTTGTCGCTGGCGGGCCAGTTGCGGCTACAGCGCGACGGCAACTACGAGCTCGATGGCAGTATCGCGCCACGCGATGGGTCGAGCACCGATCTGCAGCAGGTCCTGAATCTGCTCGGGCCTCCCGATGCGGCCGGGCGGCGCCCCATCTCCTTCGCCGGGACCTATTGAGCAGCAACGGTTACAGCGCCAGTTCGCGAAACACGCCGAGCAGCGGAAAGTACAACGCCACCCGAACCCTCTCTTCTCCCAGCGCAGCCGCCAGCGCCGCGTATCGCCGCAACTGCGGCTCATAGCGCTCCACCTCCTGGCCGATGAACTCCTCGACCCCGCCTCCCTCGTGCCGGCCGGTCTTGAAATCCACGACCCAGCGCTCACCGTGCTCGTCCAGCAGCATGCGATCGAATATGACATTCACGATGCGACCGTCATGCAGGCCGCTCAGCCGCCATTCGCTGTGCGCGCCACCGGGCGCGCCGGACAGGAGCCAACGCCCGCGCGGGTCGGCCAGCGTCCGTTCGAGCGCCTCGAGGATTCTCGCCTCCGCCACCGGGCGCTCCGCTGGCGGAACACCCAACTCTGCAAGCCAGCTCGCATAGCGCGAGGCGCGCCGATCCAGATCCTGCGGCGCGGGCAGCACCGGGTGCGCTGCGAGCCGGCGCAACTCGGCATGCACGATGGTGCCGATAGCCCGCGCGGTGCTCCCCACCCAGGAATACTCAGGCACGTCGGTGGCGGCTGGCGATGAGAGTGGCAGGCGCAAAAGCTCGGGCGGCGCAGGGGTCGGGGCCATGACCCAAGCCTCGGGCAGTCGGGTCAGCGCCGGAGCAGCCGCGGCTCCGGGGGAGGTCGCATTCGCGGGGATGTTACCTGCCGGCTGCAGCGCACGGAATTCTTCATCGATCGCCGGCCAAAGGGTCGCGAGCAGCGAACCGGGCGCTGGCGAGGCCGGCTCGCCGGCACGCGTCCGCGCATCCGCGGCTGCGAGCAGATGCAGCGAAAAGCGCGCGCGCGTGGTCGCGACGTACAGCTGCCGCACGCGTTCCAGTGCCTGTCGTGCGCGCTTGAGCGACTTGATGTAGAGCGCGAGCGAGCCCTCGGCTTCCTCCTCACCGGATCGGATCGGCGCGAGCAGCAGATCCGTGCCTTCACTTGGACGTGGCAATTCGATCCAGTGCAGCAGCGGATCGGTTTCGTTCGCCCCTCGGCGGCCGAGGCCCGGCAGGATCACCACGTCCCATTCCAGGCCTTTGGCCGCGTGCATGGTCATGACTTCGATGGCGCCCGCCTGTGGCGGCGCGGTCGAGTACAGCCGCTCGGTCAGCGTATCCATGCGCTCCCCGACCAGCGATGCCGGCTCATCGTGCTCGGCCAGCGCATCGAAGAAACGTCGTGCGTCGAGCCGCTCGGCAACATCCGCATAGATAGCCGGACCGCCCAGTCGCATCCAGCTGCGCAGCGCCCGCTGCCACAATGGCAGGCCCCGTTCCGCGCCGAGCAATGCGGGTGCGAGCGCCGTGCAGAGCCGGGCAATGCGTCCCTGGAAGTCTTTGCCTTCACGCATGGCCGCACTCAGCGCCGCGAACAGATCAGCGTCCGCATCTCCCAGCACGGCTTCGATCTGCCGCAGCGGCAGGCCACACCAGGGCGCCCGCAGCAGCGCGAGCCAGGCGGTTCGATCCGCACCGTGCAGCAACGCGCGCGTGAGTGCCGAGAGATCACGGATCAGCGGCCGCTCACGCAGCGGCTCGAGATCCACCCCGCGCTGGGCAAACCCGGCTGCGCGCAGAAGCGACACGATCGCGCTTGCATGTTCGCGCGCCGCCACCAGCACGGCAATCCGTGTGGACGGATCGCGCCGCCGTTCGGCGCGGACGATCTCGAGCACCTGCGCGGCCTCCCCGACACGATCTCCCGGCGGCAGTCGATGCAGGCTCACGGGCGCGTGTTCTGCCCCAACCTGGGGTTGCGCCGGTACCGACGGCAGATAACGCACGGCGGCCAGGCGGGCATCATCCTCGTTTGGAAACAGTCGTTCGAAGCGCCGGTTGATCCATTCGATGATGCCCGCGCGCGAACGGAAATTGCGGCGCAGCTGCAGCATCGAAAGCTGGATGCCGCCCAGGCCATGATCCCGTGCGCGCAGGAACAGACCCACCTCGGCCTCGCGGAACTGGTAGATGGACTGCATGGGATCACCTACCAGGAACAGCGTACGACCGTCGCCGCGCTCCCAGCCTACGGTGAGCGCGTTGAGCAGGCCGAACTGTTCGAAAGAGGTGTCCTGGAATTCATCGACGAGGATGTGCCGGATCGCACCCCCGGCGCGCAATGCAAAGTCGCTCGGCTCGCCCTGCTCGGTGAGCGCCTGGCGCGCCGCCGCGGCCACGAAGGGATAGTCAACCACTGCCTGCTCGGCAAACAGCAGCTGCAGTTCCGCCGCGGCGCGCAGCAGCAACTGCGCCAGCGCCTCGATCGCCTCGCGATCGGCCGCACTGGGGGCAGCGTCCGGCAATCCGCGCAGCGCACACAGTGTCGGCAGCGCGCCCGGGTGCGCAGTCATCGCGCCGATCCAGTCCAACACACGTTGCTTATGCTCGCGTTCGTGCGTTTCGTAGCCTTCGCGCACTGACAGCCGCCGTCGCCAGGCGTTCTTGTCGGTCATCGCCAGCGCGCACAGCGCGCGCCAGTGCGGCAGGCTCGCCGGATCCGCGTTCAGCCGCACCGTCCCGCCCGGCTGGCGCAGCGACAGCAAGCGCTCGGCTTCATGCAGCAGGGCTGCCGGCAGGCTTGCAGCCGCGCCCGCCAGCGATGAACGCAATACCGCATCGACGCTTTCGGCCACGCGCTCGGCAAGGCCGCTGGCGCGCGCCTCGAGAACTCGCGGCAGCCAATGCGATCGTCGCGACAGCATATCGGCCAGCAGTTGCTCGAGCCGGCGCCAGCTGTTGTCGAGCCGATCCAGCAGCAACTCCGCTGCCGCTGTGGCTTCCGCGTCCTCCAGCGCACCACGCAGCGCATGGCGGGCAGCACGTCGATACAGCGGCTGGGGCGTGGGCGTGAGCTCGAGTTGCGTGCCGCTGCGCGCCGCGATCGGCAAGGCGCTGGCCAGGCGATGGTTCAGGGCATCGATGGTCTCGACGCGCAGCCTCGCGGCATTGCGCAGCAACTGCCAGCCGAGCGTCCGATCGCGCTGTGCAACCGCCTGGAGCAACGCAGGTTCGATGCCCGCAATGACGGCTCCGGTCTCGGCGGCCTGCAGCGCCAGGAGAATGCGATGGTGCATCTCGGCCGCCGCCTTGCGCGTGAAAGTGATCGCCAGAATCTGCTCAGGGGCATCCACCACCGCCAGCAGCGCCAGGAACCGCGCGGTCAGCACCGTGGTCTTGCCCGAACCTGCCGGCGCCTGCAGCAGCAGCGAGCGCTGCACGTCGAGCGCCTGGCGACGGGCGTGGCTGTCCAGTTCCAGCGCCTCGAGTGCGCTCACGACGGCGCCTCCTGCCCATCGGAATCGGGGGCGCGCGGGACCAGCGCGGTCTGCACGCGACAAAACACCTGCAGATGGCAGTGCTCGCAGGCTCTGGGCTGCGGGTCCACCGCTGCGTGTCCACGCAGGAACTCCTGGAGCAGCCCGGCCAGCTGGCTACGCCAGCGATCCAGCAGGATCGGCCAGTCGGGCTCGCCCTCCTTGAGCGGCCGCAAACCTGTCAAACGCCCGGCCGTGTCGGCGATCCCACGCAGTTTCAGACCCTGCCGTCCCAGATGCAGCATCGCGACTGCCGCGGTCCGATCACCCGCCGCGGTGGCATAGGCGGGCAACTGCGGCTGGGTCGGTCGATCAGCCAGTGCCTCGAAGGATGCGGTATCACCACTCTTGTAGTCGATGACGATGAGTCGGCCGTCCGTGAGCCGATCAACGCGGTCCACACGCACCCCGAGCCTGCTGCCGGCGAGATCCAGCGGCAGCGAGCGCTCCAGCATCTCGATCGCGAACGGCTCGCGGGCCAGCTCCCAGCCGATCAGCAGTTCGAGCAGTCGCTCATCGCGCGCCGCTTCCCGGCGCAGCAGCTGCGCATCCAGCAGCCCGGACGCGCGGCGCTGTGCCTGCTCCAGCGCGTGCGCGATGGAGGCATGCGCCAGCGCAATGGCCGCTTGCGCACCCAGGGCGTGGAGCGCGGCCGAATCCTGCAGCTGCCGCCAGAAATGTTCCAGCGCCGCGTGCAGAATCTTCCCGCGCAATCGCGGATCGATACCCGGCTGCGGCTCCGACAACGGCTCCGCCTGCAGGCGCACGAGCGCAAAGCCCCGGAAAGGACACAGTGCCTGCGATTCGAGCAGCCACGTGCCCCCGCCGGGCGACTGCCCGGCGGGCCATGCGGGGCCTCCGGGATCGCCCCAGGTCTCAAGTTGCGGCGCGTGGGCCGCGAGCCAGGACTCCAGCTCAAAGCCCTCCGCCGCAGCGACCGAGCTGGCGGGCAGCAACGGACTGGCATGTCGAGGCAGATCGCCGTCGCTGCTCGCGTAGCTGAAGACCAGATGCTCGGTAGCCTGCCGCCAGCGTCCCATGGCCTCTTCAGCCGAGCGCAGCGCTCCCTCGGGACTTGCCAGGGGCAGTGCGGCCGCGCGCTGCAACGCCCAGGGTATCAGCGGATCGGGACGCATCGGTGCCGGCCATGCATCGGCCGTCAATCCGGCAATCCAGATGCCGTCGTATCGCACGATGGGGTCCTCCAGGCTCGAGGTCAGTGTGACCGGGACATCATCGGTGGCCGGCTCGAACGCGGTGCGCGCCGCCAGCTGACTCAGCAACTGCGCAGCGGATGCGAGTGACAGCGCCCCGGTTTCCGCGCCCAACGCCGCAAACTCGCCCAGCAGTTCGTCGAAGCGCATGCGAATCTGCTGCTCATCACTGGACAGCGCCACACCCGGCCAGCCCGCGCGCCCCAGCCAGTCCGCAAAACGGCGCGCCCAATCGGACGCCGGCGCCGTCGACGCCGCGTCTGCCCGGGGAAAAAGATCCAGGCCCTCGAGCAGGCGCCGCAGCTCCGCGGCGGCCCGCTCCCCCGCCTGTGCCGCGACCGTGTCCAGCAGCAGATGCAATCGCCTTGCCTCGGCCGCGGCAAAACTCTGCTGGCGCAGCCAGACATCGAGCGCCAGCCGTGCGGCGTACCCATCCGAGTCCAGATAGCGCGAGCACAGCACTGCGCTCAGCACGGTAAAGTCGGCCTCCCCGGCGGCCAGCCGCAGCAAGTCCAAAGCCACCGCGGCCAGTGAGAATTCCGACAGAGGCTGCCCACCTTCCGCCGCGAATGCGCCGCCATCGGCCCGGGTTCCGGCACCCTCGAGCAGCGCGCCGTAATCCAGGCGCTGCAAGAGCGCCCGCTCCCAGCGATGACGTTGCTCGCCCAGACGCGGCACGACGATCAGTAGCCTCGCCGCAGGATCGGCACGAAGCTGTTCCGCGCACCATTGCGCGGCGCCGGCCGCCTCGAGCTCGGGCTCCGCATAGCTATGGGTCGTACCCTGGGCCGTCAGCCCGGCAACGGACAAGCCGGTGGTGGCCTGAATGCCCAGGCTTTCGAGCCAGCGACGACGCGCTGAACCCACCTCGGCAAAACCCGCCAGCCGGGTGGTCGGTGCGGATTTGATATACGGCGCACAGGCGCTCCAGGATTGGCTCCACAGCGCATGCAGTGCAGCGCAGCGCCGCGCGAAGTGGGCGCGCGCAGCGAGCAGCACCGCGGTTTCCGGTGCCCCCGCATCACGCAAATCGATTCCATGGTCCTCGAGTGCCAGTACCGCGCGCCGCACGCTGTCGATGAGCGCATCCGGTGACAGCACGGTGAATTGACCGCACGCTGCATGCACGGCCTCGTGCCAAAGCCACCATTCCTGGGTACGTGACAGGCGCCGGGGAACGGGAACGCCGCGGCCGCGCGCCTCATCCAGTCCGCGCTCGAGCCAGGCGCTCCACGGCAGGACGTCCGGACTGTTCCAGACCGCACGGCCGGCGCGCAGCTGCTCGTTGGTAAAGGCGATGCGAACCGCCGCGGCACGTTGTGCGCTCGGCACGACGAGCGCTGCGCCGCTACTCAGGTGAGTCGATAGTTCCTTACTAAGCTCAAGCAATTCAAATACTTATAAACAATACAAAACAATTTACTTGAATCTTGCCTGGGCTTCCACCACTCGCGTCGCCGTGCCTTCCTTGCCCGCGGACTCGTAGCCAGCCAGCAACTCCTCGATGCGCGCGAACACCAGGCGCAGCATGCCCGGATCCGGTAGCGTCGTGACGCGAAAGTGGTTGCGATACGGCACATTGAAGCTCACGCCGGGTGCCACCAGCACATGCTTTTGCTCGAGCAGGTCGAGCGCAAACTGCTGATCGTCGAACTCGGGGAGCGCCTGAGAATCCACGCCAATGAAGGCGTACATGGCCCCGCGCGGAGGCTGCAGTGCCAGATAGCGGCTGTGCGCCACCGCCTCGACGATCGCACGTCGCGATTCGTAGAGCCTGCCACCGGGACTGACGATTTCCCGAATGCTCTGGTAGCCCCCGAGAGCAGTCTGCACGGCCCACTGCGCCGGTACATTGCTGCACAGGCGCAGCGAGGAGAGCAGCTCGAGCGCCGCCAGATAATCGCCGGCACCGCGCAGGCGCCCGGAAAACGAAGCCCAGCCGACGCGGTAGCCACAGGCGCGATAGATTTTCGACAGCCCCGAGAGGGTCGCGCACAGCGTGTCGTGTACCAGCGTCGCCATCGGAATCGACTCGGCGTCGTCGTAGACCATCTGGTCGTAGATTTCATCGCTGAACACGACCAGCTTGTGCCGCTCCGCGAGCCGCGCCAGCCCCTCCAGCACCGTGCGTGGATACGCCGCCCCGGTCGGATTGTTCGGGTTGATGACCACCAGTGCGCGCGTGCGTCGCGTGATCATCGATTCAACCTGTGCCGGATCGGGGACAAACTGATTTTCCGGCCGGCAGGGATAATGCACCGCTCGACCGCCGTTCAGATTCACCGCGGCGGTCCACAGCGGATAATCCGGACTCGGGACCAGCACTTCATCGCCGTCATTGAGCAGCGCGCGCAGCACCATGTCGATCAGTTCGCTGACGCCGTTGCCGATGAAAACCTCTTCGGCACTGACTCCGGTGATCCCGCGCGCCTGCTGTTGCATGACCACCGCTTCGCGCGCCGGGAAGATGCCCTTCTGGTGACAGTAACCCTCGCTGTCGGACAGGTTCTCGATCATGGCCAGGCGCATCGTCTCGGGAGTCCGGAAGCCGAACAGGCCCGGGTTGCCGATATTCAGCGAGATGATTTCGTAGCCGAGCCGCTCGAGCTCGTGGGCGCGCCGCGCCAGTCGGCCGCGGATCTCATAGCGAACGGCTTTAAGCGATTCGCTCGGCTTGACGGGGGATTCGATGCTCATTTGCGCCCAAGCCTACCGCGCGGGGACGGCGTGCGCACGCCCGGCGTCACAGCGCGGAGCGGTCGCGGGGTGTGGGGCCGGGCCCGGGCGGGCGCGGCTAGAGCTGCGCCAGCACGGCCTCGGCGGCTGACACCTTGAACTGGCCGGGCGCTTCGATGTCGACCTGCTTGGCGACCCCTTTGTCGACCACGATGGCGAAGCGCTGGCTGCGCATGCCCATGCCAAATCCCCGGCCATCCATTTCCAGGCCCAGGGCTCGGGCATATTCGCCATTGCCATCCGCCAGCATCAACACCTTGCCGGCGACGTTGGAAGCCTTGCCCCAGGCGTTCATGACGAAGACGTCGTTGACTGCCATGCAGGCAATGGTATCCACGCCCTTGGCGCGCAGCTTATCCGCAAGCTCGACATACCCCGGCAGATGCTTGGCACTGCAGGTGGGTGTGAAGGCACCGGGCACCGAGAACAGCACCACACGCTTGCCGTCGAAGAGTTCTGCAGTCGTCAGATCCTGCGGACCCTTCTCGCCCATGGTCTTGAACTTGCCCTCGGGCATGCGATCGCCGGCCTTGATGCTCATCTGGTCAACTCCTCAGACGCTCTTGGCGCCTGCGTGCAATGCCCAAAGCTTGCCGAGCCGCGCATAGCCCGGATTACTCGACCCGCTGACCTTCTCGAATGATCGCTGCGCATCCGACGCATTGTGCGAGCGCAGCTGGGCGATGCCCAGCAGCAGATTGGCCTCGTCCGGATACTTGAGGCTGCCCTTGGCGATGCCCTTGGTGATCGCAGCGATGGCCTTGTCATTCTGTCCGTAGCTCATGTAGGCCGCGCCCACCTGCACGAGTTTATCGCCCTGTGGCGCAGCAATGGCGTCCTGCTCCTGCTTGGGCAGCGAGGCGAGATCGGCGGCAGCGCGTTGCTTGGCGCCATCGAGCAGATGCTGATAGCGATCCTTGTCGCGCTGTTCGGTGAACACGTTTTCGCCGAAAGCCTTCTGCAGCACCGACTGGGTTTCGCCGGGATAACCCTGATCGAGCGATAGCTCCGCCATGTCCGAATAGTCGATGCCCCGCTTGAGCACACCGACGTCGAGCATGAGGCGGTAGACGTTAAGCTGCAGATGTCCGTCCTTGGTATCCGCATTCGCCAGCGAAGCGAGTGCGTTGGCCCAATACTCCGGTTTAGGATAGTAGGCCACGAGTTTTTCGACAGCCTTGGCTGCACCGGCCTTGTCGCCGGCCTTGTCGCAGAACTGCCAGAGCAGCTTCAGCGAGTCTTCATCGGGCTTCTCCTGCTTGGCGACGATGTCCTGCATCGTGGCGGCGGCTTCCTTGTACTTGCCGGTCAGGTATTGGCTGCGGGCGATCAGGCCCATGACGTCATTGTCGCCGGCGCCTGCTTTGACGGCCTCATTGGCTGTCTCCAGGGCCTTATTGTAGTCCTTGGTCTGGTAGTAGTACTGGGCCACGGACTTCAGGTAAATCTTCTTCTGATCGGGCGTCGTGTACTGCGACTGGGCCAGGTTCTCGACGATCGGCACCTCGCTGGCCATGTCCTGCTTGGCGGCATATACCTTGAGCAGGAAGGTGTTGATGACCCAATTGTCGTAGGGGGTCTTCTCCGGCACCGCCTGGGCTTCCTTGATCTTCGCCATGGCCTCGTCGTAGTTCTTGGCCGCCATGGCATCCTGGGCAGCCTTCAATGGCTTGGCGAGCTTATTGCTGACGGTGGGCTGATCCGCCGCCAGAACGGCAACGGTGCTCAGCGGCATCGCGAACAGCGCCAGCAGCAGGATATTGGCGATTGCGGGGACGAACTTCAGGCCATTCCTCATGACTTTCCTCAATGGTGCTCGGCGCCACGGTGACGATTCCGACTGCGGAGTCGACGGCTCATCGTGGCGCTTCCTGGTTGGTAGCGGGGATGTCTCAAGCCCGGCGGGCGCCTGAAAGGCAGGTGCCGGCACGCCAGTAGGTCACACTATTCCTCGACAAACTGACTCGTATTGACGAAGCCGATCTTTTCCATGTGATTGCGCTGGGCCGCGGCCAGCACCTTGGCGACGACGTCGTACTTCACATGACTGTCAGGTGCCAGATGCAGCTCGGGCTGTGGATCCTGCGCAGCAGCCTCTTTGAACTGCTCTTCGAGGTCCACCATATTGGTGACCGGCGTGCCGTTCCACGCGATGGCGCCGTCATAATAAATGTCGAGATTGATAATGACCGGCTGCACCGGCGGCGGCGGCTGATTTGGATTGGGCGGCGGCATATCGAGCTTCACCGCGTGCGTCATGATCGGCAGCGTCACGATCAGTGTCACGAGCAGCACCAACATCACGTCGATCAACGGCGTGGTGTTCATATCCGCCATGGGCTGGCCTTCGCCGCCTCCTCCGACACTCATTGACATGCTATCGATCCCCTCTTAGCGCGTGCCGCGAACGCCGTGATCCGGCTCTGTAATGAATCCGACCTTGATGACGCCGCCGCGATTGATCGCCGCGATGACCTTACCGACATTCTTATAGTCGGTAGTCGCATCGGCGCGGATATGGATCTCCGGCTGCGGCACCTTCACGGCTTCCTTCTCGACCAGTTCCACCAGCATGTGCATGTCGAGCATCTTGCTCTGACCCCAGTACACATCCCCATCTCCCGTCACCGAGATGGTGATGTTCTCGGGCTTGGTCTGGGTCGGGATATTGACCGCCTTCGGCACATTGACCGGCACATTCTTGGTAATGACCGGGATCGTGATCAGGAAGATGATCAACATGACCAACATGACGTCGACCAGCGGCGTCGTGTTGATTTCCGACATGGTGCCCTGTTCGTCACCAGATTCCGAATTGCTAATACTCATCGACATTGGAGCGACTCCGGCGACGGCCCGTGGTCAATCACTGGGACAGTTATTGGTTGGCAACCCGAGCGCCGCTTACCAGATAGGCATGCAGATCGCTGGCGAAGTTCCTCACGTTGTCCTGAATGATCTTGTTACGGCGCAGCAGCCAGTTGTAGCCGAGCACCGCGGGCACCGCGACTGCCAGGCCGATGGCCGTCATGATCAGCGCCTCGCCAACCGGGCCGGCGACGCGGTCGATGCTGGCCTGACCGGCAATACCGATGTCGATCAGCGCGTTCAGGATGCCCATGACGGTGCCGAACAGTCCGACGAACGGCGCCACCGATCCCACCGAAGCGAGGAAGGACAGGCCGCCCGAGATCTTGCTGTTAACGCTGTCAACGGCGCGCTGCAGCGCCATGGTAATCCACTCGTGCAGGTCGATTCGGTCGGTGAGGCGACCCTCGTGATGCGAAGCGGCACGCAGGCCACTTTCTGCGATGTAGCGATAGTCATCGCGCTTGCCGAGGCGTTCGACGCCATCCTTGATCGAGGGCGCGGTCCAGAACTGTTTCTCGACCACCTTGCCGGCCTTCTTGAGGGTGCGCTGATCCCACAGCTTGGTCAGGATGATGAACCAGGATCCCAGCGACATCAGCACCAGGATCACCAGGGTGGTCCGGGTGACGACGGTGCCGTTGGTCCAGAGAGGACCGAGTCCGTAGGGGTTGCCTGTTGCGGTCGCGACTGCTGCTGCTGCTGCTGGTGCTGCGGTATCCATTGATTTTCCTCTATTACATCATCCCGCGCAGGTGAACCTGGCGGACCGTTGTTGTCAAAACTTGTCGTCGAAACTTTAAAACTATTACAAACGAACTGCGCTGTCGGCAGCTCAACTGCCGTGGAGCTCGAACTTCACGGGCAGCGTGGCACACGAGTCGACGGCCTTGCCTTCCGAGGTTGCCGGCTTGAAGCGGGCCGCCTTGGCCACCTTGATTGCCGCCTCATCCAGCGCGGGGAACCCGGAGGTGGTCGCCGTTTCGGCGCTTACGATCTTGCCATTGGCTCCGACGCAGACTTTCACCTGCGCGCGACCTTCCTGACCGTCGCGCCGGGCCTGCTCAGGATAATAGTCGTGCACATCCGGCATGCTGATCGGCTTGATGGGCGTGCCGGGAGCCACCGCCCTGGGAGCCGGCGGCGGCGGCGGCGCTGCCTTGGTCGTGACATTCTGGATTGGGGGCGGCGCTTCGACCGGGACCGTGATGTTGATATCGGGAGCGATGACCTGAACCGGCGGCTTTTCCTTCAGGTCCACCGGCGGCGGCGGCGGCGGCAGATCCTTGGGCTTCTCCTGCTGAATCATGGTCGTCTGCAGGATGGTCGACAGGTAACGCTGACCGCTCTTGGCAAGCCCGCTTGCAAAGGCGTAGA
>Ga0181534_10001801_pt1 | contig 13728 bp, 10 predicted proteins | sample PEATcosm2014_Bin_37_FD_119758 | JGI IMG/M metagenome (GOLD analysis project Ga0181534, IMG submission 119758) | Peatland microbial communities from MTU Mesocosm Facility, Houghton, MI, USA - PEATcosm2014_Bin17_10_metaG | ecosystem: Environmental > Terrestrial > Soil > Wetlands > Peat | place...
ATGGGCCAAATCCCAGCGAGTATTTGCGGAAGGCACCCTTTTCGGCATGTCCCTGGACGATCCGCACGTGACGCCGCAACACCTTTACCGCTATGAGGTCTGTTTTGCCACTGCGCTTCCCTTCGAATGCAGCGAGGGAATATCGAAGTTGCAAATGCCGGCCATGCAATACGCAGCGCTGCGCGTTTCGGGTGACATTCGCCGGGTCGCGACTGCCTGGGACTATCTCATCCGCGGCTGGCTGCTCAACAGCGACTACGAGCCCGAGCCTGCGCCGGGACTCGAGATTTGTCTGGATAAAGACCATGCGACCGACTGGTCGCATTTCGAGTTGGACCTGTGTTTCCCGGTTCGAAAAATAATCTGACAGGAGCGAGATCAATGGCACGAGTGACGGGCATTGGCGGCGTGTTCTTCAAGTCCAAAGGCGATCCCAAGGTGCTGGCGGCCTGGTATCAAACCCACCTCGGCATCGAGCTCAAACCCTTCGGCGGTGCCGTGTTCAAATGGTCGCAAGACCCCGGAGCCGCCACAGGGGCCACCGCCTGGATGCTCGGCAAGCACGACACACAGTGGTTCAGCCCGAGTGAGTCGAGCTTCATGATCAATTACCGGGTGGACGATCTCACCGCGCTCATTGCCCATCTGCAGCAGTCCGGAGTGAAGATAGTCCAGGGCCCTGAGACACACGACAACGGCAAGTTCGCCTGGATCATGGATCCCGACGGCAACAAGGTGGAGCTGTGGGAGCCGAAAGTCAGTTAGCCGGCGCCGTGGGTTGGTAGATGAATCGATCGATGCAGTAGTTGTCTTGCTTTGAAAAAGCAATGAAGTGCAGTCGTTCGAGATTGGCAAAGTGTTGTTCCGCGGGACAGACCTCGATCAGATAATCGGGTTTGATGGAGTTCGCGTAGCCGACCGCCGAGTGTGTTGAGAGGATCGCGGCGCCCGCGGCATCATTGGCCAGGCCATCGAGATTGACCACGTGGTCGAAGAGATAGTACGCGACGGCGCCCGCGCTGAAGGCAACGACTTTGTAGTCCTCATGGGTCGGAACCACATTGCGGCGAAACCAGTCGGCGACTTCATACTTTTTGATCTGCCAGGTGACGGCAAACTTCGCGTCATCCGCGGAACCATAGGGTTTCAGTCGGGCGTACCAGACCACATCGCCAATGAAGTAGGCGGCGCAAGCGATGGCCAGCACGGCGGTTGCCCTTGCACTTGCCCTTGCATTGGCACTGGCGGAGAAAATGGGCAGCTGCGCTTGGAGCCACGCGAGCGCGAATCCACAGTTGATGGCAACCAGCACGGGCAGGTCATAGATGTACCACACTGAATAATACATGTCGTCTGAACGGCCCGCTTGCGCCGCTCCAAACAGGACGTTGCAGGCAATACTGCCAACATCCAGGGCGAGGAGTATGAGTAGCGGGCGGGAGATCGGCCGGGTCAGCAGGCTCCTCAGCAGTGCAAACGCGGACAACCCCAGGGCGAGTGTCATGAGCACAATCTGGAAGATCGGGCGCACGCCGTCCCGGGCCTGCAGCGCGGGTACGTTGAATCGGCTGCCGGCAGACAAGGCGAACTTGCCACTTTCCCAGCCGTAGTGCAGACCGCTTTTGAGTGATTGAAGAATTGTCAGTTGATTGGGCGTCGTCACCTTGACCAACATGGACATCGGCAGCGTGTGCCCGAAGTAGAGGTGAGCAAACAATGCCCATGCGATCAGCGGAATCAGGCAGGCAACCATCGCTGTGGTTCGACCTTTCCAGCCCTCCACGAAAGCGATGGCAATGCCCGCATACAGAATCGACGCAGGCGCAATCCGGGTCAACAGCAGTAATCCACACAGCAGTCCGAGGACGGAGGATCCGATCGCATCCCGGCGACCCGACAGGACTATCCAGATGATTGTCGCCATGAGCGCAGCAGCAAGGGCATTCTCCTTTCCCGTGAGGCTGCTGAAGAACACAGTGTGTAGACTCAGAAAACTGAACGCGGCCACGCTCATGCTCAGGACCACGGCAGTGCGACCTAACCTTGGCAGTGACGACTGAATCAGAGGCCGTGTTGCCAAGCCGATTACCAGGCCGGTGGCAGCGAACAGGCCGCCGTTGAGGTTGATCGACAGTCGCACGAGAGATTCGAGCGATCTGCACAGCGGACTGATGAGTGTCAGGATAACTTCATACAGTGGCTGAAAGCCGGAGGTTTTCTGGCCGCCGAAGGTGAACCCGGTCCCGTGACCCCCGTTCCAGGCAGGGATGAAGTAATAGAAGCTGTCATCCTGGATCGAGCAAGCCAGGTCAATAAAGTTACTCCACCACGAGTACTCGAACGTGCGCGCAAACACGAGCGCGGCAGCGGCCGATATCGCGAGCAGATATGGAGTCAGTGAGCGTGCGGATGTCACATGGGTCAGTTCCCGGATCGGTACTCATGCGGTGGGTGCAGAGTACCATAGCCCGTTATAACGACCGCTTCGAAGCTACGCTCGCATAAGTGGGGCTCTTTTTGAGCGCTTCGAAGATGAAGTAGGAATGAAGCTGTGTGACGCGTGTGCCGCCGAACACCGCGCTCAGCTTGTTTCGATACCATTTGTCCCGCTTGGTGACGAGCCACATCGCGCCGCCCACGAGCAAACGATTGAAGCCCTTTTCTATGAAGTGTTTAGCGACCGAGAAATCCGTGTGGTAGGGCGGGTTGCACAGAATTTTGGTGAAGCCCGTCGCGTGGAAATCACGGAATCCGTCGCTCACCTGTATGTGAATGCCTGCGACACCGTTGAGTTGCGCATTGCGCTCTGCGCATCGGACCGCGTCAGGGTCGCTGTCGATCATGTGGACCCGTTCCGCGCCCAATAACTTCGCGGCGTAGATTCCCATCGGCCCATATCCGCAGCCGAGATCGAGTACCTTCTCGTCCGCGGAAAATCGCGTGCTGGCCAGCAGAGATAGCGTGCCTAGGTCGATTTCGTTCGGCGAAAACAGCCCGGGCTGGGTCTGAAAAACCAAGGGAACTCCCTGTATCGTAGCTTCGATCGTCACATTTGCACCGTTGCAGCCCGTGATGTCCACCTACAATTGTAGCGAGCGGGATGGTGCGCCGGGGCGCTTGCCTGGATGCGAGCCTGATTTGGGTGGCGAAAGCGTGGCAGCGGTTACAGCCGTGAGGGCGAATCAACGATGACGGCCAGGTGGGGGCGGAAACCGGGATCAGACGCGGCCGGGATGAAGGTCGTTGTCATCTATAAGATCGTCAAGTCAGCCGCCGAGTTGCTGATCGGATGTATTTTCCTTGCGCTGGGTTCCTCAGGCCTGGCCGGCAAATTCGCAGAGCTTGCCCGCGCTGTCAGACATCACGCTGCGCCAGGCTGGGGTATTGCGCTTGCGGAGCGACTTGCGGACGTGTCTACGGCGCATCACGTGTACGTTGTTGCCATGGCCATGCTCTTCGATGGAATTCTCACGGGTGTCGAAGGTTGGGCTCTGTATCGCGGCTTCGTGTGGGGACAATGGCTCGTTATCGGCACCACGTCTTCATTGCTGCCGTGGGAGGTTGTTACGCTGATTCGACATCCCAGCATTGGTCGCATCGCCATTTTGGTTGTGAATGTGTTGATTGTGGCGTATCTGGTTCGAAGTCGAACCAGAGGCGTGGGAAATTCAGTGGCCGCGTGAGCCCGGGCTTGGGAGAACGGGCGCACTTTCGGCGTTGAGCGCGGCAGCGTACAGACCATACCCGGCATCCCCGGTATGGTTGCATTTCCTATGAAGACAAATGAAGTTGAGATAGCAGAGGCGGCGCACAGTCAGCAACGCGCCACGATCCATGGTGCCCGTCTCAGGACGCTCGAGGCACTGTTCCGGCATCCGACGGCCCATAACCTGGAATGGATGGACGTCGTCTCACTGTTCGAAAAGATTGGCGACGTGCAATGGCACGGCAACAGCAAGTGCGAGATCACAATCGGCTCAGAGCATTACCAGATGAGCCAGCCACGCGCGAAGGATCTCACCGGTGCAGAAGTCACCGACCTGCGGCACTTTCTTGAACGTGCAGGGTGGGCGCCTGATGCGCCGTCGGTCACGGCAAGTTACTCGAGCACTGCATTACCCATCCTGATGGTCGTGATTGATCATCACGGCGCGAAGATCTATCGCGTGGACGAGGCCTCCGGTGGCGCGTCGAGTCGGGAAATCAGGCCGTACGATCCGCATCACTTCCTCCATCACCTGACGCATAAGGATCAGTCCCGCCAGGAAGGCCAACGCGCTGCGGAAGACCCGAGTTTGTACAAGCGAATTGCGGAGGCTCTGACTGTCGGGGGCCGAATCGTCATCGTCGGTCATGGAACAGGCAAGAGTAACGCGGCTCACCATCTGATCGAATATCTGCGCACGCATCACCGTGAAATCTATCAGCGCGTCGCGGGGGAGGTCGGAGCGGACCTCTCGGCGATAACTTCTCCGCAACTATTGGAACTGGCGGAGGAAGCGCTGGGTCGACCGTCCTGAACGCTGCGCCGGATGGCTCTACCCGCCACCCAACACTCGATACAGTGTAACTGTGTTCTCCAACGCCGTCAGTCGTGTTGATACCAAGGTTTTCTGCGCGCTGTAGAGCGTTCGCTGCGAATCCAGTGCATTGAGAAAAGTATCCGCGCCCTTGCTGTAGCGCGCGTCGGCCAGCCTATAGCTTGCGGAGGCAGCATCCACCAAGGCGGAATGCGCGCTCAGTTGTTCCTCAATGGTTCCACGGACGGCGAGCGCATCGGCGACTTCTTTGAATGCGGTTTGGATTGCCTCCTCATAGGCCGCGAGATAGGAGTCACGTTGCGCTTTCGAGTAGGAGAGATTGGCGACATTGGCGCCGCCGTTGAAAATCGGCAGGTTCACGCTCGGCGACACCGACCAGACCGTGGGCCCGCTCAGCAGGCTCGACAGAGACGAGCTGGCGCGTCCGGCGCTTGCCGTGAGCGTTACGGAGGGAAAGAAGGCGGCGCGCGCGGCCCCGATATTGGCATTCGCACTTTTCAGGTTGTGCTCCGCCTCGAGGACATCCGGCCGTTTGAGCAACACGTCGGAGGAGAGGCCGGCCGGAACATCGGCGAGCCACTCACCCGAGGTGGGTAGCACGCCGGGCAGCAGAGACTCATCGATGTGACTGCCGGCTAGCAGCTCGAGCGCGTTGCGATCCTCAGCGATGCCTGCTGTTAGGCTCGCGACGTCCGCTCGGGCCTGTTGATACACCGTTTCTGCCTGCTTCACATCGACAAGGGATGCCACACCCGCGTTGAGCCGACTGCGGGTGAGATCCATCGAGTGCATTGCACTCTCGAGTGTGCTTTGCGAGATCGACAGGGTCGTTTGATCGGCCGCCAGAGTCAGATAGGCGGTGAGGGTTTCGGCAATCAGACTGATGCGCGTGGCCCTAGCGGCCTCTGCCGTCGACAGATAACTTTCGAACGCGGCTTTTGACAGGCTGCGCTGCCGGCCAAACAGATCAATCTCGAAGGAGCTCAATCCGAGCTGCGCGGTATCCGTCTCGGAAGTGATGGCAGAGTCGCCGGCGCCGCTGTAAGGGTTCAGGCTTCGGGAGCGATCAGCGCTCGCAGACGCGTTGACCTCGGGAAACAGACTCGCGCGCTGGCTGCGGTATTGAGCCCGCGCCGCCTGGATGTTGGTAAGTGCCTTTCTGAGGTCGCGGCTGTTGGCCAGGGCCTGTTCGACCACCTTGATGAGCTTCTCGTCCTTGACGAATTGCCGCCAGGGAATGTCGGGGGCTGTCGTATCACTCACCTGCGCCGGCGCGTACGCAACTCCGGCAGGCCAGCTCGCTGGAACGGGGGCCGCCGGCCGCTCGTAAGTGGGATCCAATGACACGCAGCCGGTGAGCAGAAGCAGCAGCGGCCCGATGCAGATCTCACGCATGGGAGACTCCGCCCGCTGCGTCAGCGGCGTGCTGTGTCCTTGCTGGGAACAGCTTGCGCACGAGCACGAAAAACAGCGGGACAAAGAAAATGGCTAGCGCAGTTGCCGATACCGTGCCGCCGACGATGCCGGTGCCGATGGATATGCGGCCATTGGCGCCAGCTCCGCTGGAGATAGCGAGCGGCAGCACTCCGGCAACGAAGGCCAGCGAAGTCATCAGGATCGGGCGCAAGCGCAGGCGTACTGCATGAATCGCCGCCCCGATCGCGTTCATACCGGCGAGATAGCGTTCCTCGGCGAACTCGACGATCAGAATTGCGTTCTTGGCCGAAAGGCCGATGGTGGTCAGCAACGCAACCTGGAAGTAGATGTTGTTCTCGAGGCCGCGGAGATTGGCCGCCAGTACTGCACCCAACACGCCTAGTGGAATGACGAGCAGCACGGATAGTGGTATCGACCAACTCTCGTACAACGCCGCGAGGCACAGAAACACAACGAGGATAGCGATCGAGTACAGTTGCGCTGTCTGGCTGCCCGCCAGCCTTTCCTGGTAGGACAGCCCGCTGAATGCATGATCGGTTCCGGCAGGCAGGCGGCTCGCCAGTTTCTCAATCTCGTCCATTGCGGTCCCGGAACTGACTCCCGGGGCGGCTGCTCCTTGAATAGTGTACGAGGGCAGGCCATTGAAGCGTGACAGCGTCTCCGGCCCGTATATCCATCGTGTAGCGGCGAACGCGGAGAATGGGGTCATGGCGCCGTTGCTGCCGCGGACATACCATTGACTCAAATCATCAGCCGAGGCGCGGGAATGCGCGTCACCCTGGACGAACACCTTCTTCACACGCCCGCTGTCGATGAAGTCATTGACATAAGAGCCGCCCCAGGCGGCATTCAAGGTGCTGTTGATATCTGACAGCGACAGGCCGAGGGAGGAGGCCTTCGGCTGGTCGATATCCACCTGCAATTGAGGATTGTCGACGAGCGTACCGAGCCGCACCGCCATCAGCTTCGGATCGCGACGCGCGTCGGCCAGGAGTTGATCGCGGAGTTTACCCAACGTTTCACGGCTCGTCGTGCCGGTGGCGAGGAGTTGAAACTCGAAGCCGCCAGCTTGCCCGAGCCCCTGAATGGAGGGCGGGTTGATTGAGAACACCTCGGCATCGCGGATGGAGGCGAGAGAGCGGGTAGCGCGCTGCGCGATGGCATCGGCGCGGTTTACGGCGCCGGCGCGCTTGCTCCAGTCCTTCAGCAGCACGAACGCACTGCCTGCATTCTCACCGCGGCCGGCGAAACTGAAACCGTTGATGACAAAGATGGCTTCGCCGTTGTCGTGCTCCTTTTCCAGGAAGTATCTCTCGACCTGGCGGGTCACTTCGCGCGTGCGCTCCAAGGTGGCCCCCGCTGGCAGCGAGTACAGGACCATGGCCTGGCCCTGGTCCTCGTCGGGAAGAAAGCTGCTCGGCAATCTGACAAACAGAACGGCCAATACCGCCGCGATGACGCCGTAACTGATCATCCAGCGCAGCGGCCGCGCGATGATCTTCTCAACGCGGCGCCCGTGCCGCTCGCTCAGGCGCTCGAATGTCCGGTTGAACCAGCCGAAAAATCCGCCGCCGTCCTTGTCTGCAATTGGCTTCAACACGGTGGCGCACAGCGCCGGTGTCAGGGTCAGGGCGACAAACACCGACAACGCCATCGAGGCCGCGATGGTGACGGAAAATTGGCGGTAAATCACCCCGGTAGAGCCGCCAAAAAATGCCATGGGCAGAAAAACCGCTGCCAGCGACGTTGCAACGCCTAGCAGCGCTCCCGTGATTTCCTGCATTGATTTCAGGGTCGCCTCGCGTGCGGGCAACTTTTCTTCCCGCATCACGCGCTCCACGTTCTCGATGACGACGATGGCATCGTCGACCAACAAGCCGATCGATAGGACCATGGCCGACATGGTCAGCGTATTGATGGAGTATCCGAACACCGCGAGCACGGAAAATGTCCCGAGCAGGACGACCGGTACCGCAATGGCGGGCACCAGGGTTGCGCGCCAGTTCTGCAGAAACACGTACATCACCACGACAACGAGGGCTATTGCCTCGAACAGAGTCTTGATGACCTCGCGAATCGAGAAGCGGATGAAGGGGGTGCTGTCCTTCGGAAAGATGATCTTGTAGCCGGCGGGCATCGCTCGCTGCAGCTCTTGCACGCGTGCACGAACTCGCTCTGCAGTGCTCAGCGCGTTGGCCCCGGCGGACAGTTGGATGGCCATTCCCGAGGCCGGATGACCATTGGCCCGGCTCTCGAAATCGTAGCCCTCGCTGCCGAGCTCGACTCGCGCGACATCACCGAGGCGGACCGTAGCGCCGGACGAGTCGTGCTTGAGAATGATCCGGCGGAATTCTTCCGGCGTCGTGAGCTTCGATTGCGCCCGCACGGTGGCGCTGAGCTGCTGGCCGGCCGGTGCCGGCATGGCGCCGATTTTGCCGGCGGTAACCTGTATGTTCTGGGCTGCAATGGCTGCTGTGACATCAGAAGCCATCAGCCGGTATCCGGCCAGCTTCGCCGGATCGAGCCAGATGCGCATGGCGTGTTGCGCGCCGAAGACCCGGATGCCGCCGACGCCGTTCACCCGGGCGATCGGATCCTGCAGGTTGCTCACCAGATAATCGGAGATGTCATTGGAGGTTGCGCGGTCGGTTGCGTCGTACAATCCGATAATCATCAGGAAGTCGGTTTGGGCTTTTGCCACGGTAACGCCTTGCTGCTGCACCTCGGTCGGCAGGCGGGCGGTGGCTTGTTGCACCTTGTTCTGCACCTGCACCTGCGCGGTGTCAGGGTTGGTTCCCTGCTGGAACGTCACCTGAATGCTGGCGTTGCCGGAGGAATCGCTGGTGGAGGAGAAATACAACAGACCGTCGATGCCCGTGAGCTGCTCTTCCAACAGCTGGGTCACGCTGTTTTCAACGGTTTCCGCGGATGCGCCGGGATAACTTGCCGCTATCGATACGGTCGGCGGAGCCACATTCGGGTACTGGGCGATCGGCAGAGTGGCAATCGACAGCGCACCGGTCAGTGAAATGACGATCGCAATGACCCAGGCGAATATCGGCCGGTCTATGAAGAAGCGCGCCAACATGGTTACAGGCCCGCGAGCGCGGCCGCGGCGGCCCGGACCGTGTCGCCGGGATGAACCTTGCCGAGCCCTTCGACAATCAACCGGTCACCTGCGCTCAAGCCGGAAGTGATCAGCCAATTGTTTCCGACGGCGCGCGAGGTGACGACAGTGCGCTGTTCCACTTTGTCGTTCGCGCCGACAATCATTGCGACACCATTGCCATTGGAGTCACGGGAAATGCCTCGTTGCGGAGCGAGGAGGGCAGAAGAGCTTCGCGCCTCATCGAGGACGGCACGCACGTACATGCCCGGCAATAGCACACCTTTCGGGTTGGGAAATTGCGCGCGCAAGGTCACGGAGCCCGTCTCTTGATCGACCGCAACCTCCTGGAATCGCAACGTGCCGACCTCGGAGTACCGGGTGCCGTCTTCCAGGATCAGTTGCACCGTGCGTGCGCCCGATTGCATGCCCTGCATGCCGAGCAGTTGCCTGAGCTGCAGCAGTTGAGTGCTCGACTGCGTCAGATCCACGTAGATGGGATCCAGGGCGCGGATGGTGGCGAGTGCGGCGTCCTGGTTCGCGGTGACCAGCGCGCCTGCAGTCACACTCGATTTGCCGATTCGCCCGGCGATCGGAGCCCGCACCTGCGTGTAGCCCAGGTTTATTTGCGCAGTCTCCAGGGCCGCCTTTTTCATTTCCACGCCGGCCGTGGCCTGCAGATAGCTCGCATGGGCTTCATCCGCATCCTGCCTGGACACACCTTGAATCTGAATGAGCTCGCTGTAGCGTTCGTCCTTCAACCTGGAGGAAGCGACTGTTGCCTGGGCGTTGGTCAGATCCGCCTTTGCCTGATCGTAGGCTGCCTGATAGGCGGCAGGGTCTATCTGATACAGCGTCTGTCCGGCTTGGACGTCGGCCCCTTCTTCGAACAGGCGTCTCTTCACGATGCCCGACACTTGCGGGCGCACGTCCGAGACGCTGTATGCGACTGTCCTTCCGGACAGCTCCGATTGCAGTGCCACATGGGTGGGTTGCAGCGTGACTACTCCCACTTCGGCACTCGGCGGCGGGGGTAGCGGGCGAGCGCCGCAGGCGACCAGACCAAGGGTCGGCGGAAGCAGGATGCAGAGGGCCTTTGCGCGATTAAGGGGCATATGGTCAATTCTGAGAATGAAGGCTCATTCTCAATATACTGGCAATCCGTCGCCGGAGAAAGGGCCTGCTGTTTAAAAATAGAATGAATGAAGATTAATCGATAATTATATCCAATTGCACGGAGCAAGGCTGTAGCAGAGCCAGAAGGTCGACATAAAAATATAATCGAGTTGACTATCGATAATTAGCTCTCTTACAGTGTCGACGTGCCGCATGACCGTTTCGCGGCTGCCCCGGGGAGGCTGTTCGCTACAATGAAACTCGCACGCTTCACGTCGGCCGGTACAACCCGGATTGGCGTGGTTTTGAATGATCGGGTCATTCCCGCCACCGATCTTGTGCCGGATACTCCTGCGTCCATGAAAGATGTCATCGCAGCGGGACCGCTGCTGTGGAGCCGGCTCGCGGCGGCGGCTGCGAAAAGCAACGGGGGTCTGCCATTGGGAGGCGTAAAGCTCGAAGCGCCCATTTCCGATCCGCAGAAATACCTCGCAATCGGCATGAATTACGCTGATCACGTCGAGGAGGCGCGTAAGGGCGGCGTTACAATGCCTAACGTACAGGTGTGGTTCAACAAGCAGGTCTCGTGTATCAACGGTCCGTTTGACCCGGTACATCGGCCTCGCGTCAGCGACATGTTGGACTACGAGGCGGAGCTGGGAGTCGTAATCGGCAAGCGCTGCCGACATGTTGCCGCGTCGGATGCGAAAGAGGTCATCGGCGGGTATTTCATTGCCAACGATGTGACGGCGCGCGACTGGCAGTTTGCCAGTCCCACTTTCACCCTCGGCAAGAGCTTCGACACCCATGGCCCCATTGGTCCCTGGATCGTGACGCCCGATGAGATTCCCGACCCGCACCAGTTGCAGATGCGCCTGTTTGTAAATGGGGAATTGCGCCAGAACCAAAGCACCAACCAGATGATCTACAACATCTACGCGCAGATCGAGCATCTGTCGAAGGTGATGACACTCGAGCCGGGTGATCTGCTGGCGACCGGGACCTGTGCTGGTGTTGGCATCGCCCGCGGACGCGCCGGCATGCTCAATGCCGGCGACGTCGTGCGCGTCGAGATCGACGGCATAGGCCACATTGAAAACCAAATCATCGCCGAGCCCGAGGCCGCGCGGGCGTAGTGCAGGAGAGCCCAAATGACTGCTGAGTTCCGACCTGGTGTACGTTACAGGATGCCGGCCGTCTTCGGACCTGCACCGGGGCCACGTCAGAAGGCGGATGGAACGCCCTGGCGACTCGAAGAGACTGGCGTGATGAACAGCCAGTGGATGACCGTCAGCTATCTGACGCGGCCCGCTCAGTTGGAACGGATATTGCCGCCGGGATTCGCGCTTCGCGGTGCGCCGGTCGTATCCGTCTCACTGTCATTCTTCAACAATCTCTACTGGCTGGCCGGCCGCGGTTACGGGATCGTCTACGTGGACATTCCAGTCACCTACACGGGGAAGAGCGAAACCATCGCCGGAGCCTGGTGTCCGGTGTTGTGGGAGGGTCTTGCCGATGCCTGCCTCACCGGGCGCGAGGAGTTGGGTTTCAACAAACTGTTTGCTGACATCCCCCCCTTGAAGGTGCAGACGGGCCACGGCACTGCTTCGGGCGAGGCCACCTGGCTCGGTCACAAGTTCTTGGACATCGAGCTGGAAGGGTTGCAGGAAGTCAGCGGCGACAGGCGGCTGCCCGGCGCGGACGGACCCGCCTTGCACTTCAAATACATGCCGCGGACCAGCATCGGCGGCAAGGAGGGGCAGGACATCGCTTACGTAACCACCTCCCAACCACCGCCCGGTACGGGCGGCAGCACCTCACCCATCAAGTTCGAAGACTCGAATTTCAGGAAGTGGAAGGGCAGCCGGGGAACCGTCCATTGGCACCGCGCTACGTTCCAACAGTTGCCGACGACCTTCCACGTTGTCAACGGGTTGGCCGATCTCGAGATCGTGGAGTATGTCGGCGCGGAATTCGTGGAGTTTTCTGCCCCCGGGGCGGCCGTTTCCGCCAATTCATTCCGCGCCGTGGAGCCGCAGGACTAGGACCCGAAGGCATCCTGGATGTCGGGCCGCTCGCTGGGGCCGGATCAGCGCCAGGACTTCACTGAGCGGCACCCCGGTGCACTTGCCGATGGCGCGTCATCCTTCAACACAGTCGTGCCTAGGTCCCGTGCATCGCGCGCACGGCCATCCAGTGCCGGACATATTCATATCGGCGTGGCGCCGATGTCGTGGGTGCATTGTCCGGAATGAGCCTGATCAGCTCCTCCGGCTTCGTTAATGAACGTTAATAACTGCCGCTGCTAACCGTAATTCTCTGCGTGGTCATGCCTGGTTCTCTAGCATCGCCGCGCATGTCGGGGAGAATTCGGTTGGCCCACCCAGATCGTCGTCTCAGGATTCGCGCATCAATCGGGTTCGTTGCAAGTGTGCTGGGCGCCACCATTGCCTGGGGCGCCGGCGCCAGTCCACCGAACAATACGGATGACTTGGACGAGGTGCTCGTCTATGGACGCGGGGAGAAACGCATTGGGACCGCCTCCGCCGCCAGCGAGGGCGCGATCGCGGGCGCGGATCTGTCAGTGCGCCCCCTGTTGCGGGTCGCAGAACTCCTCGAAGCCGTTCCAGGCCTGATCGCCGCTCAACACTCCGGCAGCGGAAAAGCGAACCAGTATTTCCTCCGGGGCTTCAATCTCGATCACGGCACTGACTTCACCACTTACGTCGATGATATGCCGTGGAACTTCCGAACCCACGGTCATGGTCAGGGTTATCTCGACGTCAATGGCCTGATACCCGAAACGGTCAATCGAATCGATTACCGCAAGGGCACCTACTACGCCGACACGGGCGATTTTTCGATGGCGGGCTCTTCATTCATCACCACCGTCAACCGTTTCGATCATCCGTGGATCGGCGCTGAAGCTGGGCAGTACGACTGGCGGCGCGCGGCTGCGGGTGGCAGCGTCGATGTTGGCGGCGGAACATTGACCGGGGTGGGACAGTGGAAAACCTACGACGGTCCCTGGCAACAGCCGGAAAATCTGGAGCATGAGTCGCTTTGGGGCAAGTATCTGCACGACACTGGCTTGGGCGCTTTCAGCGCCACTCTGTCGGGGTATCACGCTTTCTGGCGCCCGACGGAGCAGAGCCCGGAGCGCGCGATTGGCACTAGTGTTTGCCCAACCGAATTCTGCTCGCTGGATCCCACGGCAACGGGTGAAACCATGCGCTGGATTGCGACTGCGCACTTGGAAGGAAATGAATGGCGCGCGACGGCCTACGCCCAGTACTACGACTGGAACATGTTTTCCAACCCGACTTATGACTACCAGCTGCATCAGTTTGACCGACGTTGGACCGGCGGCGGTCGTGTCGAACGCACGCTGATCCATAACAGCCATCTGAGCGTGACCATCGGCACCGAGTTTCGGTACGACGATATTGGCAATGTAGGGCTCGATCACACGGATGCGCGCCGCTTCATTGAGAACGTCAGTAAGTTCGCGGTGCGTGAGAGCTCGGA
>Ga0181534_10001802_pt1 | contig 13724 bp, 11 predicted proteins | sample PEATcosm2014_Bin_37_FD_119758 | JGI IMG/M metagenome (GOLD analysis project Ga0181534, IMG submission 119758) | Peatland microbial communities from MTU Mesocosm Facility, Houghton, MI, USA - PEATcosm2014_Bin17_10_metaG | ecosystem: Environmental > Terrestrial > Soil > Wetlands > Peat | place...
CGCGGCATCGGTCAGGTCGTGGTACTGGACCTGAAGCATTCCCGACTTGGTCCATTCGCCGTCTTTGCCGAACTTGACGTCGGCCATGATGGTCTTGAACTCGTGGCTGCGCAGATACTCGGCGAGCTTATCGTCGTTGAGGCTCTTGGCGCCTTCGACCGCCTCGCCCAAAACCTGCATGTAGGAATAGCCCCAGCCGCCGAGGTAATAGCCCAGCGGATCGACACCTTCGGCTTTGGCGCGATCCTGATATTTTTTGAAGAAGTCGGCGGCCGGCGCCATCAGTTTCGGCGACGGCACCCAGGTCTCGTAATTGACGATGCCGTTGAGCTTGGATTTGAGCTTTTCCTTGAACACGGTGGACTGCAGCCCGACCATGGCGCCGCCCATCATTTTCGGCTTAAAGCCGAGCTCGTTCGCGGACAGCAACATACCGACCGAACTCAGCGGGTAGGAACAGATCACCACCAGGTCCGGATTGGCGGATTGCAGGGCGCGGATGATCGGCGAGAAGTCGGGCGTGTTCGGCGGATAGGTCTTATCGTAAATGATATTGAAGCCGTATTTTTTTGCGTTGCTGCGCGCGCCTTCGCAGGCGTTGCGCGAAAATTCGGCATCCTCCGCCGCGAGCGCGACGGTCGTCGGCTTGGGATTTTGCGCCGCGGCGACTTGAAAGAATCCTTCGGTGAACGATTCCTTGGTATCCGGCCCGGACGGCAGCATGGAGAAATAGCGCGGATAGTGGAATTCGCTGTTGGCAGCGAGCGCGAACAGGCTGATGAAGGTTTTGTTCTTCTGCATGACAACGGGAATGGCCGGCGCCACCATGTTGGTGGCGTAGGCGCTAACGACGAGGTCGACTTTGTCGACGTCGAGGAGCTTGGTGTAGATGCCGGGGACGTTGCCCGGATTGGACTGGTCGTCATAATTGATGAGCTGGACTTGACGGCCGAGCAAGCCGCCCTTGGCATTGGTCTCCTCGACCCAAATCTTGGCGCCGAGGAGCGCCATCTTGCCATTGGGGGCAAGCGGGCCGGTCAGCGACATGCTTGAGCCGATCTTGATCGGGTCGCCGCTTTGGGCGGCCGCCGGCAAGGCCGCCGCGGCCATTCCGATCGCAAGAAGTACCGCGCCGAAGGCGCCGCGGTGCATGACGTGATGGGTCATCGTTTCCTCCAAAAGGCGGTTTTTTTGGTTTACGTGCCCTGGCGGGCCGCCCGATTTCGGGTCTGACGCGACAGTGGCGGCTACCATGCCCTGCTTTGGCGCGCGTGAAAAGGGAATTGACGCAAAAGCGCGGCAATTTGCCCGACCGGCCGGGCCACGAGGCGATGGCCGGGATTGCGGCCATCCTCCGGTTCCCCCTCGCGAAAATGCGATTTCGTATTCGAATCGGAACGCGGTAACATCGCGAGGCTAAATTGAATCTTCGCTCGATATGTCGCCCCGCGCTATCGGCTGCGAAGCGTTATAAGCCTGAGGTCACGCATGATTGCGCTTGCCGTCAATGGCAAAACCTACACCGTCGACGTCGAGGACGACACGCCGCTGCTTTGGGTATTGCGCGATACCATCGGGCTTACCGGCACCAAATATGGCTGCGGCATCGCCCAGTGCGGGGCCTGCACGGTGCATATCGACGGTGTCGCGACGCGCTCTTGCCAAATCCCGGTCGGCGGTGTCGGCAGCAGCGCCATCACCACGATCGAGGCATTGGCGCAGGATGGCAAGCTGCATCCGGTTCAAAGAGCCTGGCTCGATCTCGACGTGCCGCAATGCGGCTATTGTCAGAGCGGCATGATGATGGCTGCCGTGGCCCTCATCAGGGAAAAGCCCAAACCGACGGACGCCGATATCGACGCGGCGATGACCAATATCTGCCGCTGCGGGACCTACCAGCGCATCCGCGCCGCGATTCATGCCGCGGCCGCCAGCGCGTAACGATCAATCTTTCACATTGCGCACCGGGGTTTCCGGCGTCAGTCCGCCGCGGCGGCGCGCGAAGGTCTCCCGGCCGCTGTCTTCCCATTTTCCGGAAACCGCGCGACTGGCATAGGTGTCCCATAAGGCGTCCCAGTCGCCGAGCGAATAGCCGTGCCACGGCTCCCGGATCGTAAGCGCCGGCAGGCCCAGCTCCTGCCAGATCGTTCGCGCCCGCTCCATGAATTCGCGCTTGGGCAGCGCCAGCGGCGGCATTGCCTCCTTCAGCGTCGCATCGATCAGCATGGTTGACTCTTCGCCGTGCGGTCCCGACTTCGGACCGTGTCCAGGCGCGCGGTGCGGCGCGATCTGCACGTCGTCGATAGGGTTGGAGCGATAGGCCAGCGACCAGAACACGGCATCGACGTTGTGCGGGTCGATGTCCTCGCTGACCGCGATGACGTATTTGCCGATATCGGCCTGCAGGCTGGCGGCGCCTTGCAAGGCGCGCCAGATTTCCGAACGCGGCACATTGTTGGCGAACTGCACAAACACCACGGTGCGCAAATTGGTCAGCGGCTCGTGCATGACGACGCGGCGCACGCCCTTGATCGCTAAGGTATCGCGCAGATGCGCCAAATAGCGCGGCTCGTAGGCGACCCGCTTCATCACGCTCGATTCGCTCGGCGTCACCTCGCTCAAGATCGTGACCCAGACCGGCTTGCGCTTGTGCGTAATCGCGGTGACCTGCATTGACATGTTGAAGTCTTCGAGCGCGACATGGCCGTGGCTTTCGCCGAACGGTCCTTCCGGCTCGAGCAGTTCCGGGTCGATCAGGCCCTCGATGACGACTTCGGCATCCGCCGGCACGTCGAGGTCGACCGTGGCGGCCTTGACGATGCGGATCGGCGCGCCGGCGAGGCCGCCGGCGACCGCCATCTCGTCGCAATCGATCGGCAGCTTCTGCGGTCCGGTGAACATGACGACCGGCGCGCAGCCGATCACGATTGCGATCGGCATCGGCTGTTTGCGCTTGCGGTATTTCTGCCAGTGCAGATAACCGCCGGCGCCGCCGATGCGCGCCGCCATGCGCACGCCGAGCCGGTCGGTGGCTTTAAGCTGGGCGCGATAGGTACCCATGTTGCGGATGCCGGTATCGGGATCCTGCGTGATACACAAAGTCGCCGTCAAATAGGGCGCCGCGTCATAACCGGGCGTCGATATCGGTACCGGCAGCGCTTTGAGACCGCCATTCGGCAGACGCAACGCGTCGCCTTTAACGACGACTTCTTGGCAGGGGGCGGACTTCACTTCGACAGGCGCGATGGGATGGGCGATCGCCCGCATCCAGGCCTCGCCGATTTCCTCGGCCGGCCGTCCCATGCCGACAGCATAAATCTGCGCCGATGCCGCAATGGCGCCGATCGCTACCGGCACATCGTAATGGCGGCCGGCGGAGTCGATCACATTGGTGAATAAAAATGCGCGCCGTTCGTGTTCGGCAAGCCCGCCTTGGAACTGCCAGCGCACCAGCGGATGCAGCTCGGTGTCCTTGTTGATCTCGCGCTCCACCCGCACCAGCAGTCCCTTCGCTTCAAGCCGCGCCAGATGATCCTGAAAGTCGAGCGGCGGGCCGGCGATCTTGGAGTCGGTGCCATCGGCGAAGGGCTTATCGAGCATGGTGGGCTTTCCAATAACCGGGATGGCCGGCGTTATTTCTTGTTCTTCATGTGCTCGGCAATAATCGGGCGTGCGAAGCGAAAACAGTCGACGCCGATCGGCGCACCGCAATAGATCATGATTTGGGTCAGCGCGGCACGAATCTCTTCGGGCGTGAGCCCATTGTTGAGCGCGCCGCGGACATGGGTCTGGAACTCTTCCATTTTGCCCAGCGCCGCGATCATGCCGAGATTGAGAATCGAACGCTCCCGCGGCTTTAGCGTGTCATCGCCCCAGGTCTCGCCCCAGCAATATTCGGTGAGCAGGCGCTGAAAATCGCGATTGAAATCGTCGACATTTTGCAGCGCACGGTCGACATAGGCTTCGCCCAATACCTGGCGACGCTTGGCGAGACCGAGATCGTAGCGTTTTTGATCCATGGCGATTCCTCATTCCTCGTTGACGCGATTAAGTTTCCGCCGGTCCACCCTTCCAGCGTTTGACCATGCCGGTATCGATACCGAACAAATCCAATAGCCGCCCGCAGGTGTGATTGACGATATCGTCGACCGATTGCGGGCGATTGTAGAACGCCGGCACGATCGGCGCGATCACGGCGCCGATATCTGCGAGGGTCGCCATTGTGCGCAGGTGGCCGCTATGCAGCGGCGTTTCGCGGATGGCGAGCACCAGCCGGCGCTTCTCCTTGAGCACGACGTCGGCAGCGCGCGACAACAGCGACGAGGTGACGCCGGTCGCGATTTCGCTCATGCTGCGGATCGAGCATGGCGCGACAATCATGCCCATGGTGGCGAACGAACCCGACGAGATCGCCGCGCCGATGTCGGCGGCGGGATAGCTTATGGTCGCCAGCGCCCGAACGTCCTTCGGCTTAAAATTGGTCTCGTAGGCGAGTGTCATTTCCGCCGACTTGCTCATGACCAGATGAGTCTCGACTTCGGTTTTGCGCAGCATTTCGAGCAAGCGGACGCCGTAGATCGTGCCCGAGGCGCCGGATATTCCGACAATCAGCCGCGCAGCGGTTTTGGTCATCCCGAGCCTCGCTCCCCGTTAAAAGTCTTGTGCCATGCGGCGGCGCGCCGTTCCAGTCCACCCAGCGCTTAAGGCGCCGCGAAGCTTTTGTGTTCGATGCCGGCGAAGGCGCTGAGAAGAATGTCGACAGAGGCTTTTGGAAAGCGCAAGGCCAGCACGCGCTCATAGGCGGCAATGTTGGCGTGCGCGGCGACGACAGGCGCCGCCTCGGCACCGAGCGGTCCGGATTGCGTCAATCGGTAGAGTGCCTGCTGCTGCAAGCGTTCGGCATCGAGTTCGATTGCCTTGACCTTGCTGCGGAACGCTTCCTGGTCCACCGGATCGACCAGCGTCTTCGCGCCCTTGAGCCTCCGGCGCGCATCGCGGATAGGAGCAATGGTCAGATTGCGCCAATCGCGCACTTGATCGTCGAGCCGTTTGACGTCGTCCGCCGACAATTGCCGCCGCTCGGCCGCCAGCCACAGCAAAAATAACAGCAAGTTGACGTCAACGCCGCAATCATCCTGCAACACGATGCAAGCCTCGGATACGCCGGCTTGCCGGTAGAGATACAAAGAAAACCGCCAGAACGGCGTGGCCGGGACGCTGGTCTCCGCGTCGGTCATGCCGCAAACAACCTCTCATAAGCGCCGGCCGCGCGCAACGCCGCGACGATACGCTCCGGCAACAGCGGCGTTTCGGCAAAATGCACGTTAAACGGCGCCAGCGCGTTTTCGATCGCCGCGACGATCGCCGCGGCGGCCGGTATCGTGCCGCCTTCGCCGGCGCCTTTGACGCCCAGCGGATTGAGCGGGTTCACGGTCTCGACGTGGGCGATGGCGCAAGTCGGCACATCGGTCGCCATCGGCAGCATATAATCGGCGAGCGACGTGGTGAGCGGTTGCGCATTCTCGTCGTATTGCATCCATTCGAGCAGCGCATTGCCGATGCCGTGGGCGACGCCGCCCTGCACTTGACCGTCGACGATCAGCGGGTTGATCACACGCCCGCTGTCGTGCGCGACCGTGTATTTGAGGATTTTGACGCCGCCGGTCATGTGATCGACCTCGACCTCGACCACATGGGTACCGGAGCAATAGGCCGCTTGCGACGGCGTATAATAGGCGGTGTGCTCAAGCCCTGCCGCTTGCCCATCCGGCAGCGCGACGCCGGGAATACCCTGGGCCAACCGCGACAACTCGCCGAACGGGATCATCGGCTTGTTGCCGCTGTTGGCGATGGCCTGGCCGTCTTCGAGCTCGATGTCGCTGTCCTTAACGCCGAGCGCGCGTGCGGCGAGCGCGATCAACTGGGTGCGCACGGCCTGACCGGCGATTTGCGCGGAGCAGCCGGCATTCACCGCTTGGCGGCTGGCGAAAGCGCCGACGCCCTGGGCGATGGCGCCGGTATCGCCGAGCGTCATCACGATGTCCTCGAGGCGGCAGCCAATTTGCTCGGCCACGATCTGGGACAGCGTGGTGCGGGTCCCCTGGCCTTGGTTGGTGGCGCCGGTCGCGACCGCGACCTTGCCGCTCGGCAAGACGCGTACCGTCACGCCCTCGAATGGACCGAGCCCGGTACCCTCGACATAATTGGCGAAGCCGATGCCGGTTAGGCGTCCGGCGTCGAGCGCGGCGCGCTGCCGCTGCCGGAAGCCTTCATAATCGGCGAGCGCCAAAGCGGTTTCTTGCCCTTTCGGGTAATCGCCGCTGTCGTAAACCAGCGGCTTGCCGTCGCGGAAAATCAGGCCGACCGGGTACGGCATTTGCTCGGGCTGGATGAAATTGCGCCGGCGCAGTTCGGCGCGATCGAGACTTAGTTCACGGGCGACGCGATCCATCAAGCGTTCCATCGCAAACACCGCCTGCGGCCGCCCGGCGCCGCGAACCGGCGTCGTCGGCACCTTGTTGGTGAGCACGACAACGGTCTCCAGCCGATAGGCCGGCACCACATAGGGACCCGGCACGGTGGCGGCGGCGATATAGGGCATGATGACACCCCACGGCACAAAGGCGCCGCTGTCGTGCAACATCCGGCCGCGCACGCCGCGTATTTTTCCATCGGCGTCGACCGCGATCGCCATATCCCAGTATTGGTCGCGTTCTTGCGTCGCGCACAAAAAATGTTCGCGCCGATCCTCGATCCATTTCACCGGCCGGCCGAGTTTGAGCGTCGCCGCCGGGATCGCCGCCTCTTCCGGATAGAAGATCGCCTTCGGACCAAAGCCGCCGCCGACGTCGGGCGCGATCATACGGATCGATTCAAGCTCGCGGCTGAGCAGATCGGCAAGAATGCGGCGGCCGATGTGCGGCGTCTGGGTGCCCGACCATACGTTAAGGACATCCGACAGTGGGTCGTGGCTCGCCAGCACGGCGCGAGTCTCGATCGCCATGCCGCCGCCGCGGTGCTGCCAAATGGTTTCCTCGAAGACATGCGCCGCGCCGGCGAAGGCGGCATCGACGTCGCCATAGGCCAATGGGAATCTCGCGACCACGTTGGACGCGAGGTCGCTATGGGCGCGCGGCGCGCCGTCTTTGATCGCGTCGCGGCAGTCGCCAGCAGCGTCGATCGCCTCGTAATCGACAATGACCGCGGCCGCCGCGTCTTCGGCGATGTAACGCGTGTCGGCGATGACGACCGCGACCGCTTGCCCGACATAATAGACTTCGTCGCGTGCCAACACCGTTTGCGTGCGCGGCTGCGCGATAGCCGGATTGGGCAGCAACATCGGGATCGGTTCGCTGCGCATCGGCTCCGGCAGATCGTCGGCGGCGATGACGGCGTGAACGCCGGGCATCGCCATGGCCGCCGCGATGTCGATGGAATGAACTTTGGCGTGGGCGTGCGGCGAGCGCACGAAGCAGGCCTGCAACACTCCAGGCAGCTTGAGGTCGTCGACGAAGCGGCCGCGGCCGGCAAGCAGCGCCGGGTCTTCGAGCCGTTTGACGCGCGCGCCGAAATGTTTTGCGCCCATTTCTTCAGCTCGCGGACGGGTTGCGCAGGCGTTGGGCGGCGTCGAGCGCGGCCGCGACGATCCCGGCATAGCCGGTGCAGCGGCACAGGTTGCCGGTCAAAGCCTCGCGCACCTCTTGCTCGCTCGGGTCGGGATTTTCTTGCAGCAGCTCGGTCAGCGTGACCAGCATCCCGGGCGTACAGAAGCCGCACTGCAAACCGTGATTGTCGACGAAGGCCTGCTGTAGCACCGAAAGGCCGCCGTCCGGCGTCAGGCCCTCAACCGTCGTCACCGCGCCGCCATCGGCCTGGACCGCGAACATCAGGCAGGAGCGCGCCGAACTGCCATCGACCAGCACGGTGCAGGCCCCGCAAACACCGTGCTCGCATCCGAGATGCGTTCCGGTGAGACCAATTTCGTGGCGTAAGAAATCCGCCAGCGTCAACCGCGCGTCGACCAGGCGCGCGTAGGACTTGCCGTTGACCGTGACGCGTGTGGCCCGCTTACTCATCAGAAAACTCTTGGACAGACTCTCGTACGAACGCTTTCACGCACACTTGCACCAAGCCGTCATACCTCGACACCCGCGCGCCGCGACGCGTCGGCCAGCGCGCGCGCGCTTAAAACCTGCGCCAGATGCCGCCGATAGTCGGCACTGGCGTGAATATCCGAAATCGGCTCGATCAGCCATGCCGCGGCAGCGGCGGTGTTGATCGAGATGGAATCGAGCGGTTTTCCGGTCAGCGCCGCCTCGGCGGCGTCGAGCCGAAGCGGTGACGGCGCCACGCCAAACAGCGCCAGCGCGGCGCGGCGTACGACGCTGTCAGCGCCAACGTCCAGCAGCGCGGCCGCGCCGACCAGGGCAAAATCGCCATGCCGGCGGGTGAATTCGTGAAAGCCGTGGCCATGCCCGGCCCGCCAGATCGGCAGTTCGATCGCCGCGATCATTTCGTCGGGCAGCAGCACGGTAGCCATATAACCCGCGCTGAAGTCGGCAAACGGCACCGCGCGGATACCGCGAACGCTGGCGAGATGCACGGTGGCATCATAGGCGGCGCACACCGCTGGCAGTTCGGCGGCCGGATCGGCGTGCGCCAGGCTGCCGCCGATGGTGCCGCGATTGCGTGTTTGGCGGTGGCCGACATGACTGAGCGCCTCGGCCAATAGCGGACAATACCGGGCGATATCCGGCGACACTTCGAGGTCGCGCTGGCGCATCATGGCGCCGATGCGCAGCCGTCCGTCCGAAATCGCGATGCCGCGCAAATCGTCGACGGCGCCGAGATCGACGAGATGATCGGCGATGACGTAGCGGAAATTCATCATCGGCACCAACGATTGCCCGCCGGCGAGAATCGTTGCGTTGGGCAAGCTCGCCAAAAGCTCGGCGGCTTCCTTGAGCTGGCGGGGCGCGTGATAGTCGAACGGGGCTGGCTTCATCGGGGGAAACTTATGGCGCTCAGGGGGGCGACCATAGCAGTTCGCCCCTGCTTCATCACATTTTTATAGGCGTGTAAGCTCACCCCTATCGGAGGTTCGACGATGGCTGAAAATGGCTTGGTCACTGTGCAAAGCGCCTTCGGCGCCAAAGAAACCGTCGACCGCCTGGTGGCCGTGGTAAAAGCCAAAGGCATGAGCGTGTTTGCGCGCATCGATCACGCCGCCGGCGCCGCCGAGGTGGGCTTGGTGTTGCGGCCGACCGAACTCGTGATCTTCGGCAACGCCAAAGGCGGCACGCCGCTGATGGAGGCCAAACAGACCATCGGGATCGACCTGCCGCTGAAGGCCTTGGTCTGGCAGGATGCGGGCGGCAAGGTCTGGCTGTCCTATAACGAGCCGGAATGGCTGGCGCAGCGTCACGGCGAAACGGCGCTGAAGGCGGTAACGGATCGTCTGGCCGGCGCCCTCGCTGCCGTGACAAAGGCCGCGACCGGTACCTGACAGCCGGTTTATCCGGCCGGCGTCACGTTGACGGACACATCGATGCGCTGCCCACCCGAACCTAGGATCACGCCGTCCATTGGCGCCACGTCGGTATAGTCGCGGCCGATCGCGAGCGTGACGTGTTCCTCGGCCGCCAGCACGGCATTGGTCGGGTCGAGCCCGATCCAACCCACGGCGGAGCCGCACCACAACAGCACCCAGGCATGCATGGCGTCGGCGCCCTGCAGCCGCGTCGAGTCGGTCCGTAGGGTACGCAGATAGCCGCTAACATAGGCGGCCGGCAGACCAATGCCGCGCAGCCCGGAAATCATAATGTGGGCAAAATCCTGGCAGACGCCGCGGCGCAGCGCAAACGACATCGGCGGCGTGGTCGTCACGGTTGTCGCGCCGATCTCATAGACGATGTCGGCCTTCATGCGGCCGATCAGCTCGATTGCCGCGTCGAGGATGGGCCGATCCGGCGAAAAGCTTTGTCGGACATAGTCGCGAATCTCCGGATCGAGCGAAACGATGCGGCTCGGAAACAGGAAATGCGCCGGCGACAGTGGACCGATGTCGCTCGTCGCGAAGGCCTCCTCGCGGACAGCTTCCCAGGCCGGCATGGTGAGCGGGGCGGGCTCGATCGCCGCGTCCACGGCGACACGTGCCGCGAGCTTCACGGTCAGGGTCTCGTGCGGTTCGTCGATTTCGATCCAGGTCAGGCGATTGCCGAAAAAATCCTGGCCCTCGCGCCGGTGCGATGGCTCGGGCACGATCTGTAGCGCCGAGAGGTGCACCCGCTGACCGTCGCGCGGCACAGGCGTCAGGCGCAACACGTGGCGGGCATGCGCGACCGGCGATGCGTAGCTGCATGTCGTCGTCTGCCGGACATCGTAGATCACGCCAAGCCTTCCCACATCGCTTCGGAGCGATCGTTGTTGATGAGATAGGCCGAACTGATCGCATCCGACAATTTCATCAGCGATTGCTCGATGTCGACGATCAATCCGTCATCGACCGCGGTGGCGTCGGCGGTACGCACGCGGGTGGCAATGGCGGCGGCGATCTGCTGCACCGGCGACAGCCGTTTGGTCGAATTCTGCTTCGGCAGGGCACCCAGATGAGTCTCGATGCGATCGAGTTGGAACATCACCGAGCGCGGATTGTTCGGATCGAGCAACACCAGATCGATGACCGGCGCCAGCGCCGCCACCATGACATAGCGCTGCCGATAGCTGATCTGACTGTCGGCGAGTTCCAACAGCACATCGAGTCCGCCCTCCGGGCCGCCGACGTGCGCGAAACAGCGCACCAGCCGGCAGGTCAAAAGCGCACGCTCGATGCGGCGGCCGAGTTCGAGAAACCGCCAGCCGGCGAGCTGTGTCATGTTTTCCTGGGCCAGGCCGGACAAGGCCGCGACGATCCGCAGCGCCGCTTCGACCCGTTCGGCAATCGCGCTCTCGCTCGGGCCGATCGCGAGCGGGGCCGCGATCATGGTGGCGAGATCGTTGATCGCCCGCCACGCCTCGGGCGAGAAACGGTCGCGGATCACGGAAGCCGCCGAGCGGGCGGAGTTGACCAGGCGCGGCAGCGCACCATCGAGGTCGCTCCGCGTGAGTACCGCGCGCGCGGTGAACGTCGCCGGCGCCCGATCGGCGTCGCTCGGTATGGCTTCCCACGCGGCGAGCAAGGCTCCAATGACGGTAATGACCGGGGCGGCGGCGTCGTCGGCTTCGGCGACGCGGTTAACGAGGGCACGCACCAGCCGCAGCGTCGCTTCGGCGCGCTCGACATAGCGTCCGACCCAGAACAGATTATCGGCGGCCCGGCTTGGCAACAGGCCGGTGGCGCGCTGTACCGTCATGCGTTCCGGCGTCGGCAAGAGCGTCGTCTCGCCGACCGGACCGTGGGACAGCACCCAGGCGTCGGCGGTGGCGGCGCCGCGCTGCAAGCTCACCGCCCGGGCGTCGAGATCTTCGGCGATACGCACGAAACCGCCCGGCATGACCCGCCACTGTTCGCCGACCTTGGCAAGGAACAGCCGCAGCGTGAACGGGCGCGGTTGCAGGCGGCCGTCGCGCCAGACCGGCATGCTCGAAAGCGTCACCGCTTCCTGCGCGACGTAGTCGATGCCGCGATCGCGGATCGACTGCATCAGCTTGTCGCGCTGCGCGCTATCGAGCCGCGCACCCAGGATCTCGCCGCGATGCGGCCCATCGGCGAGTTGCTCGGTGAAGGCCGCCGCGATCACCATGCGGTCGAGATTTTCGATCATCTCCTCGCGCATGTCGGCGCGGCCGAGCCACCAGGTCGCGACATTCGATATTTTGAGCCCAGCACCGAGTACGATCGGCGCCAGCGCCGGCAGGAATGCCAGCATGGCACGCGCCTCGATCAAGCCGGCGCCAAGCGCATTGATGATGACGATCTTGCCGTCGCGGACGGCTTGCAGCAGCCCGGCGACGCCGAGCCGCGACGCGGCGTTGAGTTCAAGCGGATCGACGAAATCGGCATCGACCCGCCGCAGCAGCACTTCGGTGCGACGCAGGCCCGAGACCGTGCGGATGAAGACGCCGTCGTCCTGCACGACCAGGTCTTCACCCTCGACCAGGAGCAGGCCGAGGTAGCGCGCCAGATAGGCATGCTCGAAATAGGTCTCATTCATCGGGCCGGGTGTCAGCAGGCTGATGCGCGCGTCGTCGCGGCGGTTGAGGGCGACGAGTTCGGCCTGAAACGCCTGGAAAAAAGGCGCCACGCGCTCGACACGGCTGGTGCGATAGATATCGGGAATGGCGCGCGACAGCGCGAGCCGGTTCTCGATCGCGTAGCCGGCGCCCGACGGCGCCTGCGCACGATCGTTGAGCACCCACCAGCGGCCGTCTGCGCCGCGTCCGACGTCGACGGCATAGAAGCGCAAATGCGCGCCGCCTGGCGGCGCGACCCCGACCAGCGGACGCAAAAATTCGGGATTTCCGGCGATCAAGGCCGCGGGCAGCCGGCCGTCGCGTGTCAGCGACCCAGCACCGTAGGAATCCGCGAGCACGGCTTCGAGCAATTCGGCGCGCTGAATCAGGCCGGCCTCGAGGTGGCGCCATTCGCCGGGCTCGATGATGAGCGGAACGTGACTGAGTGGCCACGGCCGCTCAAGGCCGGCGGCATCTTCATAAACCCGATAAAAGACACCGGAATCGCGCAGATAGCGGTCGGCGGCGGCGAACCGGCGATTGATCTCGTCACTGCCGAGCGCCCCAAGCATCGCCAGAAATGGCTGCCAGTGCGCCCGCACGCGCCCGTCGCGATCCATCATCTCATCGAAAATACCGGGCAGCGGCCGGTAGCCGGCAACAAAGGTCTCAAAGCCGGCGGTCGTCGGCTCGGTCGCTTTGTCGCGGTGAACTGCCATGGTGGGATGATTCGGCGGCATGATTTTGGCGAATGCGTCTTAGTGCGGGCGCCGCAGATCGAGTGTGGTCGGGTATTCCAGCGTGAATTCCAGCGGCGGGATGTCGATCAGCCCGCCGGTATGGCCGTGATCCTGGAAACGGGCGCGGCGGCGCGCTTCCGCCTCGTAGGAATTGACCGGAAAGGTCTCGTAATTGCGTCCGCCGGGATGCGCGACGTGATAGACGCAGCCGCCCAACGAGCGCCGGTTCCAGGTATCGACGATGTCGAAGGTCAGCGGCGCGTTGACTTCCGCGGTCGGCTGCAGGGAATTATCCAGCTTCCAGGCTTTAAAGCGCACGCCGGCGACAAATTCTCCGGACCGGCCGGTCGCGCTGAGCGGCACGCGACGACCGTTGCAGGTCACAACATGATCGCCCGGGTTAAAGCCCTTGACCTTGACTTGCAGCCGCTCGACCGAAGAGTCGACAAAACGAACGGTGGCCCCGGTAGTCCCCTCTTCGCCGAGCACGTACCAAGGCTCGATCGCCTGACGCAATTCGAGTTCGATGCCGCCGTGATTGACGATGCCGCAAAGCGGAAAGCGGAATTGCCGCTGCGCTTCGAACCAGGCCGGATCGAAAACGTAGCCCGCGGCCTTGAGATCGTCCAAAACCTCCAAGAAGTCCGTCCAAACAAAATGTTCGAGCATAAAGCGGTCGTGCAGCGCGGTGCCCCAGCGTACCGGCTTTTCGTCGACCGGCTGGTCGCCGTCGCCCTGGGTGGTCGATCGGTTGCTTCGCAACCTGTTGGCCGACGTGACCGGAAACACCCATCGCATCGAGATCTGCATCGA
>Ga0181534_10001803_pt1 | contig 13721 bp, 11 predicted proteins | sample PEATcosm2014_Bin_37_FD_119758 | JGI IMG/M metagenome (GOLD analysis project Ga0181534, IMG submission 119758) | Peatland microbial communities from MTU Mesocosm Facility, Houghton, MI, USA - PEATcosm2014_Bin17_10_metaG | ecosystem: Environmental > Terrestrial > Soil > Wetlands > Peat | place...
CTGTCCTCAGCGAATGCGCGGCGCCGGCGAGAGCCTGCAGATCGTGGCCTTGCAGATCCAGCTTCAGAATGTCGCAGCTCCCGAACTCTGCGCGACGCAGCGCCTCATCCAGCGTAGTGACCTCGACTTCGATCCGCTCGACCGTCTCCATGATCTCGCCCAACCTACCGGTCGTGTCGCCCGAGGACGACAGCAGAGAGTTGTTTGCCCGGCTGCGGTTGATGTTGAAATCAGCAGTGCCGCAGGCTGACCCCAGGGCGGACGGTACTATTTGAACTTCGGGATTCCGAAAGAATTTCGTGCGCAATGCGTCCGCCAGAAGAGGGTCCGGTTCGAAGCACAGGAAGCGAGCGCCCGGAGACAGCTTACGGATTGCTTCCACGAATGAACCTCGATGTGCGCCGCCATCGACAACCATGGGTTCGGCGATCCCACATAGACGCAGTGCCAAAGCCGGCGTCTCGTTTTCGGCTATGTAGATCCCCGTGCTGCGCTTGAAGATGACGACACCGAAACGCGCCAGAAGCGCCTTGACGGCCAGCTTTAGCGTTCTGATCATGCAACCCTCGCCCTGGCTATCGGCAGCGGGGAATACTCAGCCGGTTGCCGGCCGCAATGCGGCGAAGCCCAAGACTCCGAGCACCCCGATAATGAACCCGATAACGGGCCCCGCGACGGCCATAAGGAACTTGTTGGGAAAATGCAGATCGTCTTTATCGGATGGCACGGCCGGATCAACGACGCGAAATGCAAATTCCGGAGTAACCGATGCCAGCATGCGCTGCTTCACTTGGCTTTCGATCAGGCGGCCAATGGCCTCCCGCGTGGCCACGGCGTTGGTCGATTCGAATTCCTTCTCCAGATATCCGACTGCGGAATCCGCACGCGCCATTTCGCGTTCCCGCATCTCCTGATTCAGTCGTTGTACGAGCTCATTGGCCCATTTTGCGGCCACCGCCCGATCAGTCCAGTCGATATTCAGCGTAATCAAGCTGGTCTTCTTTTCAGGAACAACAAACCGTACGTTTCGGTCGAAGTAGCGAAAGGCCCGAGCCGGAGTCGGTTGGTGCTTTTCGTCGACTTTCCATTTGCCCGTCCGATTGTCCCATATCTTGGCGTACAGCACCGGCATCAGGTTCAGGTCATCGATGAACTTTCCGGTGAATTGTCGCGATTTGAGCACCGCGAGGGCCTCCTCCGTGACTGAGTCGCTGCCGCCTAGGTTGATGCCCACCAGCGAGGCAACACCGCCGATCCCGCCTCCCCCGCCCCCCAAGCCGCCGCCGCCGGAGTCCATACTTTGATCGGACTTCGCCGGAATCAACACGACGCTTGCGCGATAAATGGGCGTGAGTACATGTGCCAGAACATAGAAGCCGACGGAGAACAACACGACACTCGCAACGATCCACCACTTATGTCGAAGAAGCCTTGCGACGAGAACACGTAGATCCGGTTCGCCATCGACCTCTTCGGGATAAGAAGCGTTCACGTCAGGAGAATTTCCCATGGAATTAATCATTACACACTATGAATCGCCAGCAGTGCGACGGCCAGGTTGTAAATGATGGTCGTCACAGCCTGCCAGACGGGGAGCCCCGGCACCCGCTCCGTGTCGAGCGGCACGACGATGGTGTCGCCCGCGCGCATTTCGAGCGGTTGCGAACGCCTGAACCAGCCGCCGCGTCCGCCTGAAATGACGTCGCCGTTCGCGCGCACGATGTAGATGCGCTTGCGATCCGCCTTCTGAGTGGTCCCGCCGCTCTTGGCGATGTAGTCGTCGCGCGTCAACCCGGACTCGAACACATGCGAAGTCGGGCTCTGTACTTCTCCCAGGATGGTGATTTCCTGGGTTCTCTTCGGCACCAGGATCTGATCGCCGTCCCTCAGCAGCACGTCGCCCTGCCCGCCCGCGGCACCCTTTAGCACGTGATCGACATCGATGACCAGCCGGCCCACAGGCTTGGTATTGCGCAATTGTCCCAACAGCTGCTGTCCGATGACCAGGCCCTGGCTGGCGTTGGCCCCGCCGCCCGAATTTGGCGTGGACGCGCTGGTCGCCACCGCTTCCAGGGAGAGCGCCGCCAGGTCGCTCTGCAGCCGGTTGGCAAGCAGTTCGAGCTGATCCTTTTCGCGTTTTTTCAATTCCTCGCGGATGAATACGGCGCCGAAGGGGAACGCGACGTCGGTGAATCCGCCCGCCCGCACCAGCACCGAATGGAGCGTCTCGCCCTGGTGAATGGGATACTTTCCGGGAAACCGCACTTCACCCTTCAGTTCGATGGTTCCGGGCTCCATCCACATGGATATGGGCTTGATGATCAGAACGTCGTAGGGCTTGAGGAGCAAATCCGCGCCGGGTTGACCGCGCCAAATAGCGGCGAGATTCACGGGGATCATTTCGGTCTGCCGGGCGTCGCCGTCGACGATGTCGTAGCGCGTGATCTCCGCGTCGCCGCGGAAGGCGGCGTCCTCCAGGCTGCCGCCCGCGCGAATCAAGTCGCTGACGTGCATGGAGGGTTCGAGCGGATACCGGCCCGGCGCTTTCACCCGTCCATCGATGCTCACCACTTGCTCCGGCAGGTCGGGAGTCGCCTGCAGTTCAAGGTCCCTCATGACCGGGTCCAGGATTCGCTCCCGGCTCGCCGTCAGGCTGAAGACGAAAATCTGATCGCGCGCATGCAGTTCCGGGTCCGCCGCCGTTCCCCGCGCCGCCAGCGCGCGCTTAAGATCCGCGGAAATCACTTGAACTCTTTCCTCGGGCGGCACTTCGCGGCGGATCATGATGTAGTGCGGATCGGCGTTCGGCTGCAGTTCGTCGAAGCTGCTCAAGATATCGGTCAGCCGCAGGCCCGCGTGGTACTCGAACGAGCCCGGCCGGAACACGTATCCCGTCAGCACCACGGAGTTCTCCAGCGTCGGACGGATTTCGGGTATTTTCAGCTTGTCCCCGTTGGCCAATTGGATCGCGCGCCCCGCGGGGACGGTCAAATCGATGTTGTGCATCTGGCGCAGGCGGGAGGGCAAAATGCGCTCGAGCTGTCCGAGCTTCTGGTCGGCTTCGGGGGTGAGTCCGCCGGCAAGCTCGATGGCCTGCGCCACGGTCTTCTCGCCCCTGAGCTCGTAAATGGCCGGCCGCCGCACTGCGCCGTCGACCGACACCGTATTGCCGATGGGGGGGATGAAGATGACGTCGCCGGGCAGCAGCTGCTTGTCGCCGCTGGTGTCGCCCCGAAGCAGCAAGTCGTACAGATCGAGCGTGGTCACCAGGCGCCCGTCCCGCTTCAGCTGTATGTTGCGCAGCGATCCGATTTTCTTCACCCCACCGCTGACGAACAGCGCATTGGTCATCGTCGACAGGCCGCTCACCGTATAAGAGCCGGGCTTATTCGCCTCGCCGAGCACGAACACGCGAATGGAGCGAAGGTCGCCCATGGTCACGCTGACCCGGGTTCCGATCAGCTGCTTCGCCACGCGCGCTTCGATGGTGTCGCGAGCCGCGTCGTACGTCATGCCGCTGACCATGATGGGCCCGAGCTTCGGAAAGTTCACCCGGCCGTCCCGTTCGACGGTGAGCTCGTAGCTCGAATTCTCGTTGGCGTTGCCGTAGAGCTGAATATCCAGCGTGTCCCCGGGGCCCACGATGTAGTCCATGGGGACCTGAATGTCGGATACCGGCGCAAAGGTACTCGGGACGCCCTCGAACAGGTCGTAGCCGAACGGCTTGAGTGCCTCGTTGCCGGAGGGCAGAAGGCGCAGCAATGTGAGCTTCACAGAGTAGTCGGCAAGGTCCGCATCGGCGGCGAGCCGCTTCGTCGCCTCGAAGGCCGTCAAGCCGGCCAGCGGGATCGCCGGCAGGCCCGGCAGCTCGAGCACTCCGAAGCGATTGAGCTTGTAGGGGCCATTGTTGACGATCCGTTTGCGGAATTTCTCGATTTTCTCCTTTTCGTCGTCTGTTTTTGGCTTATCCGTGGGCAGCGGACATCGGTTGTAATCGAATCCGTTATTGAGCAAATTGGCGTTGGCGCCGTTTGCTGCATTGGTTCCGTTGGTGCCGGGGGTACCGCCGGCGGTGAGCCCGGCAACGCCGGGGATTGTGCCGGCGCCATTCAGGGAACTGAGGCTGTTCAGGGCGTTGGCCGTGTTGGCATTATTGCCGTTGGCGCCGGTGGGGTTGTTGGGATTGTTGTTGTTCAGAGTGGGCTGACCATTGTTGTAACGCGTGCAGAGGTTATCCACCGATGTCAGCTCGATCAGCACCGTGTCGTCGGCACGCAGTTCGACATCCTCGTCCGGCTGACGAATGTATCGGCCGTCGCGGGTTTTCTCCTTCTTCTCCCTGTCGAGCTGGTCCAGCGTGTCTTGCGACTTCTGCATGGTGTCGGGCGTCTCGAGCTTCTCATCCGATTTCTTGTTGTTGCCACTTCCTTTGCCACCCAACACCCCCTGCAGCACTGATCCCTGACCTCCGGATTGCGAGAGGGTGTCCTTGAGAGTCTGGATCGTGTCCGAACTTTGGCTCTGTGCCGATGAGGCCAATCCGACCGACAAAAGTACCAGCGCGGCACTCGAGAAATTGCGCATCACGGCGCGGGCTCGCGGATGTTTTGTGGAGTGCAAATCAGTTTCTCACGAAAAATCAAAAGCTTAAACATAGGCCGGTCGCGGATTGTAGGTCGCAACGATGATGCGGGCAACCCCGCCAGCAAGCCAGAGCATGGATGAAGTTTAACCGAGGCGCTCATGAGCGCTTGTAATTCTTCTCCAGCCACTCCGCATAGTCGCGTCCGAGGAGCGCTTTCCACCAGGCGGTGTTGGACAAATACCAGTCCCGTGTGGCCCGCAATCCGGCGGCCAGATCGCGCGCGGGCGCATAGCCCAGCTCGCGCTGCGCCTTGGCGTAATCGATGGCGTAACGCCGGTCGTGGCCCGGACGGTCGCGTACATGGGTGATCAAGTCGACCGCCTGCCGTGCCTGGACGGCCGGTGAGCGCGGAAAGGCCGCCCGCAACTCTTCGCGCTCGCCGAAGGTGCGATCCACCAGCCCACACAGCGTACGGACGATCTCCATATTGGTCGTTTCACTGTTCCCGCCGATGTTGTACACCTCGCCCGGCCTGCCCCGTTTGAGCACCAGCGCGATGGCCGAGCAGTGATCCTCCACATGCAGCCAGTCGCGCACCTGCAGACCATCGCCGTACACCGGCAACGGCCTGCCCAGCAGGATATTGACAATGGTGAGTGGAATCAGTTTCTCCGGGAACTGATAGGGGCCGTAGTTGTTCGAACAATTGGTCACCGTGGTATGGAGCCCGTAGGTCTCGTGGTAGGCCCGCACCAGGTGGTCCGAGGAGGCCTTGCTCGCCGAGTAGGGCGAGTTCGGCGCATACGGCGTCGACTCATGAAAGGGCGGGTCCCGCGGTCCCAGCGAGCCGTAGACCTCGTCGGTCGACACGTGATGAAAGCGGTGGGCCGGGACGCTCTTGCGATCCACCCACAGCGCCTTTGCGGCCTTGAGCAGCGCATGCGTCCCCACGATGTTGGTGCGGATGAAATCGTCGGGACCCAGGATCGAACGATCGACATGCGACTCCGCCGCGAAGTGCGCCACGGTGTCGATGTGATGCTGCTCAAGCGCCGCGCGTACCGTGGCCTCGTCGCAGATGTCGCCCTTGATGAAGACATAGCGCGGATCGCGGTCGAGGCCGGCGAGATTGTCGATATTGCCGGCGTAGGTCAGTGCATCGAACACCACCACCCGCCCCTCGCGGGTGTTCGCCAGCCAATGGCGCGTGAAGTTCGCGCCAATGAAGCCGGCACCCCCGGTGATGAACAGATTATGCGGTTCGAAGCTCATCCAGCAGGGTCCTTAAATTATGCCGCCAATGCCGGGCCGGCGCCTCGATGAGGGCCCGCGTGGCGCCCGAATCGAGGACGCTGAACGCTGGCCGCCGTGCCCGTGTCGGATAGGCCGCGCTTGCAATGGGCGTGATCGGTACCGCGCGGCTCAATAAACCTCGTTCCAAAGCCTCATCCTGTATGGCGACGGCGAAATCATACCAACTCGCCACGCCCAGATCCGTCCAGTGGTACACGCCACCCGGCGCGTCCGTCTCGATGAGGCCCCAGATCGCCGCGGCCAGCCCCGAGGCCCAGGTCGGCGTGCCGATCTGATCGCACACCACGGCCAGCGTCTCCCTGTCGCGCATCAGCCGCAACATGGTCAGCACGAAATTCCGCCCCGCCGCGGCGTATACCCAGGCGGTGCGCAGGACGATGCCGGCGGCCGCGCCGAGTACCTGGCGCTCTCCGCCGAGCTTGCTCGCTCCGTAGACGCTCAAGGGATTCGGCGGATCCGACGGCAGATAGGCTCTGTTGGATTTCCCGTCGAACACGAAGTCCGTGGACAGATGCAGCAGCCGGCAGCCGGCAGCCGACGCGGCCGCCGCCAGCACCCCGACGGCGGTGTCGTTGACGGCGATGGCCTGCGCGGGCTGATCTTCCGCGAGGTCCACCGCGGTGTACGCGGCGGCATTCACCACCCACTGCGCACCGCTCGCGGCGATTGCGCGGGCGGCGGCGCTCGCGTCGGCGATGTCGAGTTCGGCCCGGCTCCTGGCGGCCACCTGGCGATTCGCGGGTGCTGCCGCGATGACCGCGCTCGCGACCTGGCCGCCGGCACCGAGCACCAGCACCCTCACGCGAACTTCTCGATCTCGGCGAAGCTCGCGCCGCGCGCGTCCTTGGCGGAGAGTTGCGGCGCAACGCCCGCGGGAAGCGGCCAGCGAATGGCCAGTGTGGCATCGTCCCAGGCCAGGGTGCGCTCATGCTCGGGGCTGTAGAAATCCGTGCACTTGTAGATGAAATCCGCGCTCTCCGACAGGACCAGGATGCCGTGCGCCAGCCCCGGCGGAACCCACAGCATCCGATGATTCTCGCCGGACAGCTCCACGCCCCAGGAGGCGCCGAAGCTCGGGCTGGCTCGCCGCAGGTCCACGACCACATCGAAGACGCTGCCCAGCGCCACCCGCACCAGCTTGCCCTGCGTGTGCCGCACCTGCAGGTGCAGGCCCCGCAAGGTCCACCGGCTGGAGCGGCTGTGATTGTCCTGCACGTAGGTCGCTTCGATGCCGGCGGCCCTGAATTTCTCTTCCTGCCAGGTCTCCATGAAGAAGCCGCGGGCGTCGCCGAATACCTGCGGCTCGATCAGCATTACATCGGCAATCGGGGTCTTCGTGAATTTCATGCTCGCGGTGCTTCGGATGCTCTCGCGCTTACAGCTGCGAATGCTCGCTGACGATGCGCAAGAGATACTCCCCGTAGCCGCTCTTCTCCAGCGGTTTGGCCAGTTTCACCAATTGAGCGGCATCGATGAAGCCGGAGCGCCAGGCGATCTCCTCCACGCACGCCACTTTCAAGCCCTGCCTCTCCTCGATGATGCGCACGAACACGCCGGCATCGAGCAGGGAATTGTGCGTGCCTGTGTCGAGCCACGCCGTGCCGCGGCCCAGCCGTTCGACGTGCAGTTCGCCGATCCTCAAGTAGGCGCGATTGAGGTCCGTGATCTCCAGCTCGCCGCGCGCCGAGGGAGTCAGCGCCTTTGCAAAGGCGGGGGCGCGCCCGTCATAGAAATAAATGCCGGTGACCGCATAATTCGACGGCGGCGAGACCGGCTTCTCCAGAAGGTCGGTCACCCGGCCCTGCGGGTCGAACTGCACGACCCCGTAACGCTCCGGATCCTGCACGTAGTAGCCGAATACCGTCGCCCCGGATTCGCGCCCGGCCGCCGACATCAGGAGCGCGGTGAGATTGGCACCGTAGAAGATGTTGTCGCCGAGGATCAGCGCCGACGGCGCGCCGTCCAGAAACGGCTCGGCCAGAATCAGCGCCTGCGCAATGCCGTTGGGGACCGCCTGCACCACGTACTCGAAGGACAGGCCCCACTGGGCGCCGGTCCCCAACAGGTCGCGGAATGCAGCCTGATCACGCGGCGTGGTGATGATCAGGTAGTCGCGTATGCCGGCCGACATGAGCGCAGCGAGCGGATAGTAGATCATCGGCTTGTCGTAGACCGGCAGCAGCTGCTTGCTGAGCGACATCGTGATCGGATGCAGGCGGGTGCCGGCGCCGCCCGCCAGGATGATGCCCTTGCGTTGTTTCACTCCGACTTCCCTCACGACTTGGATGAGCGATTATAGAGTAAGGAGCAGGCACATTGAGCGCGATTGAGCTAATTTCCGCGGCGGACTTCCCCGTCCTCGACGATCCGGCACGCCAGCTCAATCGAGCCCCGTACTCGATCGATGCTCCCAACGTAACCGGCAAGCGCCTGTTGCGCGCGTTGGCGAAGTCCTGCGGAACCGATGAGCCGATGCCGTGCCAGGCTCGCGATGTCGCTTCGGTCTCGTTCCGAGAATCGGCTGATCTTGCTGACCGCCAGATCGAGCGGAGCGAGCAGCCTCACGTCCAGTACGCCCGCGTCGATCCCGTCGAGCGACAACGGAACCGAGTCTGCGTGAGCATCTTCATGCATCAAGGACAAGGTGTCGCTGTATTGCCGGTCGAAATACAGCAGCCGTGCCGCCCCGTCGGCATCACGGTAGGCTACATCGAGATCGTCGGGCAGTGCGATCCGCCGTGAAAAGACGGCATCGACATCCCGCGAGACTCGCTCTCCCGTGTAGAAATGCAGCGCCGCCCCGCCTGCAACGTACATTCGGATGGGCAGCTCGAACTGCGGCACCTGTTCGAGCGGCGCCGCGATGCGCGCGACGATCTGACGAAATGCCTCGACATAGTCGGCGCGCGCCTTCGGATCAGGCCGCATGGCGCAATGCCACCTGCAACATCGGCAGGAAGCGCGAAGGCCGTAAGGGACTGCGCTCCAGCCATAAAACAAAAACCCCGACTTGGCTGCTTCCCGCATGCAACGCTTCGGCAAGGTCGAGCAATGAACGCCGATCGAACTCAGGAACACTGGCAATCATCACTGCAAGCCCGGCCATGAAAAAAGGTGGCCCGTGCTCTCGCCAACGATTCGGCTCAACGTCACCTGAAGCGGCCAAATCGAGCAACCGTTCTTCATGCTTTCTATCGACGTACGCAGGAAAGAGTCCATCTTGCGTCGACCCCGGCGCGTGTCCGTCGATCACGCCCACGCCCGCCCCAACGCTCTGGGCGAGCCCCTGCAACGTCGCGAAGTCGCAGCTATCCCTGCGTCGCAGGCGAGACAACGTTTCGTTGCGAATACCCGCACGTGCGGCCCATTCGGTGTCCGTTAGCCCGAGCGCCCGCGCTCTGCGCTGCAGTGATTCCATCATGGCCGACAATGGTGTTGTTGATCTTTTCATCAATCCCATTGTCACTCTAATTGACTTTTAAGTCAACGCGTGTTCGGCCAGCATGCCCGTTCCACGCCGCACATCAGCGATGCTTCGCGACATAATCGATGAGCGAGGACAGGCCCGCCGCCCCATGTCCGGACGGCGCCTTGCCGCCCTTCATGTCGATGCCCGCGGCGAGTTTCTTGCCGAGCTCCACGCCGAACTGGTCGAAGGAGTTCACGCCCCAGACCGTGCCCTGCACGAATACGCTGTGCTCGTAGAGCGCCAACAGCGCACCCAAGGTTCGCGCGGTGGTTTGCGGGTACAGCAGCAGCGAGCTCGGCCGGTTGCCCTCGTGCACCCGATGCGGCCCGATCCGCGCAACGGCCTCGGGCGCAGCGCCCGCCTTGCGCATCTCGGACTCGACGTCCTGGAGCGTGTGTCCGAAGGCGAAGGCCTGCGATTGGGCGAAGCAGTTCTGCAGCGCCAGATCCTGCGCCTCGGTGCCGCCCCACGAGCCGCGCAGCGGCGCGATGAAATCCAAGGCCTGGGTCAGCGTCCCCTGGTGCAGCATCTGGAAGAAAGAGTGCTGCGCGTTCGAGCCAGGCTCGCCCCAGACGATGGGAGCGGTGGCAAAATCCACCCTCTCGCCGGCCAGGCTCACCGACTTGCCGTTGCTTTCCATCTCGAGCTGCTGCAGGTACGCCGGCAATCGGGCGAGCCGTTGATCGTAGGGCAGCACGGCGAGCGTCGGCAGCTGCAAGAACGTTCGATTCCATACGCCGAGCAGTCCCATGAGCACCGGCAAATTCTTGTCGAACGGCGCCTGCGTGAAATGCCGATCGATGCCGCTCGCCCCCTCGAGGAATTCTTCGAATGGCCCGCTGCCGATGACCAGCTCGGCAATGAGGCCGATGGCCGACCACACCGAATAGCGGCCGCCCACCCAATCCCACATGGTGAAGCGATGGTCGGCGGCGATGCCGAAGGCATCCATGGCCGGGCCGTTGGTCGATACCGCGGCGAAATGATTCGCCGGGGATTTCTCCCCCAGCGCGCCGACGATCCAGGCGCGCGCCGCGTTGGCGTTCGATTGGGTTTCCAAGGTCGTGAAGGTCTTCGAGCAGACGATGATCAGAGTTTCCGCGGGATCGACGCTGCGGATCAGATCCTCGAGCTGGGTGCGGTCCACATTCGACACGAAGTGCGGCGTAATGCCGCCGCTCCACTGCGCCTTGAGCGCATCGCAGACCAGCAGCGGGCCCAAATCCGAACCGCCGATGCCGATGTTCACCACGTGCTTGAATGTCCTGCCCGTGACCCCGAGCTTGCCGCCCGAGCGCACCGCGGCGGTGAAATCCGAGAGTTTCTTGCGCGAGGCACGCACTTCGGCCTGGATGGCCGCCGATCCTGCGAAGTCCGAGCGCAGCGCGGTGTGCAGCACCGCGCGCTGTTCGGTGGTGTTGATCTCATCGCCGCGAAACATGGCGGCGATGCGCGCCGGCAAATCCGCCGCGCGCGCCAGCTCGAACAACAGCGGCAGGGTCTTGCCGGTGATGCGCTGACGCGACATGTCGAGCAGCCAGTCGCCGTGCTCGACATGAAAGCTCTGCCAACGCTGCGGGTCGGCGGCGATCAGATCGCGCAGATGCGCGCCCTTGAGATCATCGGCATGCGCGGCAACCGCGCCCCATTCACGAAGAGAGGAATTCAACTGTGTCATGGCGTGCGTTCGACTCTTGAGACCGCGGGTAGTAATTTCGAAGATACCATTCGATGTGGCGCTTCACACCCGTTTCACAAATTGCGCCACACCGTTCGGCCGCCCGACGATTTGTCAAGAAGTGCCAGCACGTGCTCGTGAGCGGCCAGCTCGCTCTCGCTGGGCCTGATCACGACGATGGCCGCGCCGCCGTTCACTCGCAGAGGCGCGGCCCGGCGCGCGCGGCTGCGGGCGGTGTCCGATTCGGCGCTCAAGGTCAGATTGGCCTGGCCGCCGGTCATGGCCAGATACACCTCGGCGAGGATGCGGGCGTCCAGCAAGGCGCCGTGGTAATCCCGGCGCGAATTGTCGACCGAATAGCGCTTGCACAAGGCGTCGAGGTTGTTGCGCTGCCCGGGGTGCATCTGTCGCGCCAGCACCAGGGTATCGAGCACCCGGCAGAGTTCCTCGACCCTGTGCGCGCTCTCGGCGCGCGCCAGTTCCGCGTTCAAGAACGCGATATCAAAGGGCGCATTGTGGATGATCAGTTCCGCGTCGCGGACGAACTCCAGGAACTCCGGGTGTACCTGCGAAAATGTCCGCTCCCCGGCCAATTTCTCGCGTGTCAAGCCATGCACCTGTACAGCGCCCTCGTCGATGTCCCGCTCGGGGTTCAGATAACGGTGAAAGTTTCGGCCGGTGAGGCGGCGATTGAAGATTTCCACGCAGCCGATCTCGATGATCCGGTGCTGCTGCTCGACCTCCAATCCCGTGGTTTCGGTGTCGAGAACGACCTGGCGCATTCTAGTGTCCCGTCCCAGAGATGACTTGCGGGATCCGCCCGCGGATCGTGCCGGGCAAGGCGCGCCGACGGCGGCTAACGCGACGCCAGCAGCCGGTCGATGGCGACGTTGGCGAGCTGATCGACGTACTCATTGCCTTCATGTCCCGAGTGCCCCCTGACCCAATGCCATTCGATGTCCTGTTGCGCAGCCGCGGCGTCCAGCCGCTGCCACAGGTCCTGATTCTTGACCGGCGCGCGCGCCGCCGTGCGCCAGCCGCGCGCCTTCCAATTGGGCAGCCATTCGGTGGCGCCCTGGAGCACATACTTCGAATCGGTATAGAGCTTGACCGCGCAGCGCCGCTTGAGCGCATTCAATCCCCCGATGGCCGCCATCAGCTCCATGCGGTTATTGGTGGTCGCGGGCTCGGCGCCCGAGACCTCCTTGCGCTCCTTTCCGGCAACCAGAAGGGCCGCCCAGCCTCCGGGACCGGGATTGCCGCGGCAGGCGCCATCGGTAAATATGTCGACTTCGGTCATCGCAGGGCTGACACTGGAGTCACGGACCCACTTTGGAGGTGGGCTCCGCCGCGCCCACCAGCACGCGCTGGCGCGCACGCCGGCGCGGCCGCACCAAGGTCATGGTCTGGACGCGCTTGCGCGCCTTGAGCAGGTAGGCGCCGGCCATCCACGCGGCACGCGGCTGGGCGTCGATGGCGCGCGGCGGATCGCTGCCGCGCGGCGTACGGCCCTTCGTGGGCAAAAGCCCAAGATAGCCGTAGACGCTGTCGACGTCGAAGCCGAGCAGCGCCACCCAATCCCGCAACCGCCGCTCGGACAGCAGGCGGCTCGTCTGCGGCGGAAACGCCGGCCGGCCGACATACCGGGAAAACGCACGGCGCAGGCCCCAACCGCTGAAGGGATTGAAGCCGCAAATCATCAGGCAGCCTTCCGCACACAGCACGCGCTCGGCCTCGCGCAGCACGGCGTAGGGATCCTCGACCAGCTCGAGCGTGTGCGGCAGAAATATGGCATCGATGGAGTCGGAACGAAACGGCAGGGAATCGAGCGGCGCGCACAGCGTGACTCCCGAGCTGACCTCGGGCGCCACCAGCGTGGTATGTTGGGTGCGCGCGCCGTCGAGCAGATGCCTCGCGGGCCCCCAGGCACCGACTTGCAGGAGTTCGAAGCCGAACACATCATCGAGCGCGAGCGGCGCCAGGACTGCCTCCTCGCGCAGCACCCGGGCTCCGAGAGGGCCGTCAAACCAATCGGCCGTCTGAGTATCGCGCACTGATTCCAAATCGGCTCCTTGAACTTAAAACACTAGCGAAGTTCGAATGTTACAGGTTAAATACCGCGCAAAATGTCCACTCATACCACGCCTCTCAACGTGCGCCCGGTGCGCGCATTCTCCGACAACTACATCTGGCTCATCGACTCGCCTCGAGCGCCAGGCCGCTTCGTCGCGGTCGACCCGGGCGATGCCGCGCCCGTGACCGCCGAATTGCAGCGCAGCGGCGCAAGCTTAGCCGCCATTTTGCTGACTCACCATCATCCCGATCATATCGGCGGTGTTCCGGAACTGCTGCGCCATGGGACGGTGCCGGTCATCGGGCCGGACGACGCCCGAATTGCGCACCGCACACGCACCGTTCATGACGGCGAACGCTGCGAGTTGCCGGACTTGGGACTTTCCTTCGAGACTTTGCAGGTGCCGGGGCATACGTTGAGCCATGTTGCATTTTGGGGGCATGGGGCGCTGTTTTGCGGAGATACGCTGTTCAGCGCCGGTTGCGGCCGAATGTTCGAGGGTACGCCTTTGCAAATGAACGCTTCGTTGAATCGCCTGAGAGACCTGCCTTCGGACACCCGCATGTTCTGCGGTCACGAATACACGGCGGCCAATCTGCGC
>Ga0181534_10001805_pt1 | contig 13707 bp, 9 predicted proteins | sample PEATcosm2014_Bin_37_FD_119758 | JGI IMG/M metagenome (GOLD analysis project Ga0181534, IMG submission 119758) | Peatland microbial communities from MTU Mesocosm Facility, Houghton, MI, USA - PEATcosm2014_Bin17_10_metaG | ecosystem: Environmental > Terrestrial > Soil > Wetlands > Peat | place...
CAGGCTCTGCCCGAAATCATGCGGCGGCTGGAGACGTCGGAAGAAGCGCGCGTGGTCGTGCTTACGGGCGCGCCGTCGCTGCCCTTTTGCTCGGGCGCGGACATCTCGGAATTTTCCACGCTGCGCTCCACGGCGGAAGGCGGCCGCGCCTATGAAAAGGCCAATGTCGAGGCCTTCGACGCGCTGGCGCTGATCTCGAAGCCGGTGATCGCCGCTATCTGCGGTTTCTGCATGGGCGGCGGCATGGGATTGGCTGCGGCTTGCGATCTGCGCGTCGCCAGTGACGATACCGTATTCGCGATCCCGGCGGGGCGGCTCGGCGTCGGCTATCCGCCGGCGGCGATGCATTACGTGGTCGCGGCGGTCGGTCCGCAGACCGCGATGGACTTGTTTTTCGCGGCGCGGCGCATAAAGGCGCAGGAAGCAGCCCAATGCGGCTTTATCGGGCGGCTCCTGCCGAAAGAGGGCTTTGATGAGGCCGTGATCGCGCTCGCGGAAGGCATAGCCGCCAATGCGCCCTTGACGCTGCGCGCGGCCAAGGCCGCGATTCGCGCGGCTTCTCATGCGCCTCATGCGCCGAGCCTCGCACAATGCGAGGCGCTGGCGGCGGCCTGTTTCGACAGCGCGGACTACGCCGAAGGACGCATGGCCTTTCTGGAAAAGCGCGAGCCGCGATTCACGGGGCGGTAAAGGGAAAAGTGGGGGACTCGCCCGTTCAACCCTCATTAACTCAGTCCACCCCGCGCCACATTACCGCTGCGTCGCCATATTGCGCGCCGCGCCAAATATAGGCATGAAGGGAGCAATGAATTCACCCCGCCCCCGAGGGACGGCTTTCCAAGAGCGATCATCATGAACATAGCGAAGCACTCCGACCTTTCCAGCTGGCTCACTGATGCAAACAAGGCGCTCGCCAGCGTCGACGCGCTTTATGCCGAGGCGCTGGCCAGCGTGCGTGCGCGCGTCACGCGCGACGGCAAGCTCTCCAACGAGTTGATCGAAGCCGACCAGCACGCTGCTCACGGTCTTTCATGGTTCGCGACCTATCTGCAGGGCCTGCGCGAGATGATCCATTACGCCGAGCGCGTGTCGGCGGAGGGCGCCTATGGCGAGACCGAGGATCTACTCACCCGCATCGGCTTCGCCGAATTCCTGGCCCAGGTTTTCGGCGGCATTCCGATGAGCCAGGGCGAAATCGTTCGCCCCGCCGACTTCGGCCTTGCTCCCGGCGCCATAGCCGCGCGCCGCATTCCCGAGGTCGACAGCCTGATCGCTTCCGGAGCCACGATCGCCAACCGCGCCCGGCTCGCGCAATTGATCGACCACCACGCGGCGGCCGAGACCATCGGCGCCACCGGCCTCGACGACACGCTGGAAGCGATCCGCTCGGAAATGCGCAAATTCGCGGCGGACAATGTCGTTCCCTACGCCCAGGAATGGCACGCCAAGAACGAATATATTCCGCTGGAAGTCATTTCCGGCCTCGCCGAACTCGGCGTCTTCGGCCTCACGATTCCCGAGGAGTTCGGCGGCTCGGGCATGGGCAAGATCGCCATGTGCGTCGTCTCCGAGGAGCTTTCGCGCGCCTATATCGGCGTCGGCTCGCTCGGCACGCGCTCGGAGATCGCCGCCGAACTGATTCTCGTCGGCGGCACGCAGGCTCAGAAAGAGAAATATCTGCCGAAAATCGCCAGCGGCGAAATCCTGCCCACTGCGGTCTTCACCGAGCCGAATAATGGTTCGGATCTGGCCGGCCTGCGCACCCGCGCGACGCTTGAGGGCGACGTCTACAAGGTGACCGGGAACAAGACCTGGATCACCCATCCGGTCCGCGCCGACGTCATGACCCTGCTCGCGCGCACGAACCCGAACGAGAAGGGCTACAAGGGCCTCTCCATGCTGCTGGCCGAAAAGCCGCGCGGCACTGACGAGACTCCCTTCCCGGCCAAGGGCATGACCGGCGGCGAGATCGAGGTGCTCGGCTATCGCGGCATGAAGGAATTCGAGATCGGCTTCGATAATTTCGAAGTGCCGGCCGCCAATCTGCTCGGCGGCGCCGAGGGCAATGGCTTCAAGCAGCTGATGGAGACCTTTGAGTCCGCCCGCATCCAGACGGCGGCGCGCGCGCTCGGCGTCGCGCAATGCGCGCTCGACCTTGGCCTACGCTACGCCAAGGAGCGCGTCCAGTTCGGCAAGCCGCTGTTCTCCTTCCCGCGCGTTTTCGGCAAGATCGTCAGCATGGCGGTGGAAATCCACATCGCCCGCCAGATCACCTATTTCGCCGCGCGCGCGAAGGACGAAGGCAAGCGCTGCGATCTTGAGGCCGGCATGTCCAAGCTGCTCGGCGCAAGAGTGGCCTGGGCGGCGGCGGACAACGCCCTGCAAATCCACGGCGGCAACGGGTTCGCGCTGGAATATCCGGTCTCGCGCGTGCTCTGCGACGCGCGCATCCTGAATATTTTCGAGGGCGCGGCGGAAATTCAGGCGCAGGTGATTGCAAGACGATTGCTGGAGGGTTGAGGCGCAAGCTTCGCTCTCCACATGGCTCCCGACTGAAACTAAGCGGCAAGCGGTCGCAGTTGTCATATGGGCGCCCGGACCCCACTTGGTGAAAGTGGAGGCCGTTTGAGTAGAGGGAAGAAATCATGTCCAATATCGCGGTTCACAATGGCGCATGGGTTCTCGTGGGAGATGGTCGGCATTCGTTGTTCCTGTATAATCATGGCGATCCCGATCTGCTGGACCTGCGCGTCATAGAAGCGCGGGTGGAGGAAAATCCGGCGGCGCATGACCAAGGTACGGATGCCCCCGGACGTTACGCCTCGCGTGGCGGTCCGCGCAGCGCCGTGGAGACCACGGATTGGCATGAAGTCGAGAAAGAGCATTTCGCCAAGGAAATCGCGGGCCGCATCAACAAGGCGGCCGCCAGCGGCGAGATGAAGGAAATCGTGATCGTCGCTCCGCCGCGCGTGCTCGGCGAAATCCGCAAGGAGCTGTCGCCCAAGGCGCAGGCTGCGGTAAAGGGCGAAATCGACCGCGATCTCGCGCGTCATACGCTGCCCGACATTGAGAAGGCTCTGGCGCGCAAATTCGTGCAAACAGGCTGACGTTCGCGCGCAGAGGACGCGATCAGCAGGGAGTTTCTAGCTCCCCGCTTTCCCTTTCAATTCATAAAGCGCCGCCAACGCCTCTCGCGGCGTGAGCGCGTCGGGATCAATGGTCTTGAGCGCCTCGCGCAAGGGATCGTTCCTCTTGGCTGGCGCAATCGCATGAGAAAACAGCGGCAGATCGTCGATCATTTTCTCGACCGGCGCACGGCGGTCGGCGGCTTCCAGCTGCGCCAGAATCTTGTGCGCGCGCGCCACGACGCGTGGCGGCAGCCCGGCCAGCTCCGCGACATGCACGCCATAGGAGCGGTCCGCCGCGCCCTTGATGACCTCATGCAGAAAAACGATGTCGCCCGCGTGATCCGTCACCTTCATGGTGAGATTGACAAGGCGCGCAAGCTTCTTCGTCAATTGCGTCAGTTCGTGAAAGTGGGTAGCGAAGATCGCGCGGGAGCGATTGACTTCATGCAGATGTTCGATGGTCGCCCATGCGATCGAGAGACCGTCGAATGTGGCGGTGCCGCGTCCGATTTCGTCAAGAATGACCAGCGAGCGTGGACCCGCGCAGTTCAGGATCGCTGCCGTCTCCACCATCTCGACCATGAAGGTCGAGCGTCCGCGCGCGAGGTCGTCGGAGGCGCCGACGCGCGAAAACAACCGGTCCACCACGCCGATCCGCGCGCTTGAAGCCGGCACGAACGACCCCGCCTGCGCCAGCAGCACGATCAGCGCGTTCTGGCGCAGGAATGTGGATTTGCCGGCCATGTTCGGGCCGGTGACGATGGCGGTCTTGCCGCCAGAAAGCTCGCAGTCATTTGGCGCGAAAGCCTTGCCTTGCTCCTGCAGCGAGGCCTCGACGACCGGATGGCGCCCACGCTGAACGACGAAATCCAGCGAGTCGTCGACATGTGGGCGGGTCCAGTCGCGTCTGGCGGCGGCTTCGGCGAGCGCGGCGAATAAATCGAGCCGCGCAAAGCTCTGGCTGAGTCGCTGCAATGCCTGCGTTTGGGCGATTATCGCCGCTACAAGCTCATCGAAGATCGCCAGTTCGCGAGCCAGAGCCCGCTCGGCGGCGGAGGCGATTCTGGCGTCGAGCTCAACCAGTTCGCGCGTCGAAAAGCGCATCGCGTCCGCCATCGTCTGGCGATGCGTGAATGTTGCGTCGAAGGGCGGGCGCAACAGCTTCTCGCCATGCGCCTGGGCAACCTCGATGAAGTAGCCCAGAAAATTATTGTGCTTGACTTTGAGCTGCCTGACCTCGGCCAGCTCGACATATTTCGCCTGCAGCCCGGCGACGATCTTGCGGCTGTGGTCTCGCAAGTCGCTGGCTTCGTCGAGTTCGGCGTCCACCCCGCGCGCGATGAATCCGCCCGCGCGCCGGTCCAGCGGCAATTCCTTGCTGAGGCTTTGCGAGATTTTTTGCTCAAGCGTCGCGTCGACCGCCGCAAGTTCGGCGATGTCGCGGGAGGCTTCCGTCGGCGCCTCTTCGTCGCCAAGAAAATCCGCGATGTCGCGCGCGGCGGCAAGGCTGGCGGAAACTGCGGCGAGATCGCGCGGACCGCCCCGCTGCAAGGACAGGCGCGACAGCGCGCGCGCGAGATCGGGCGCGCGATTCAGTCTCGTTCGCAGCCCCTCCCGCAGTCTTGAGTTATCGAAGAAGAAAGACACAGCGTCCAGCCGACGCGCGATCTCATTGCTGTCGGTGGAGGGCGCGCCGACGCGCTCCGCGAGCAGTCTGGCGCCGGCGGGCGTCACGGTACAGTCGATCACCGAGACCAGCGAACCTTCCCGCGCCCCCGCCAGCGTTCGCGAGATTTCCAGATTGGCTCTGGTGGCGGCGTCAATGTCGAGCGTCCTGCTTTCGCGCTGGCTGGAAGGGCGCGCCAGGGCCGGGCGTTCGGCTTTCTGCGTTCGCTCCACATAAAGAATTGCGCAGGCGCAGGCGGCGAGTTCGGCCGGCGAAAGCGCGCCAAGCCCCTCCAGCGTCGCGACGCCATAAAAATCCATGAGGCGGCGCTCGGCTGAAGCACCCTCGCCCATGTCGCGACCCAGCGGCGTCACCGGCGCGCCATGAGTCCGCAACATGACGGCAAGGCGCTCGTCGCGGCAAAGCGTCTCCGCGACGACGATCTCGCGCGGCTCAAGCCGCGCCAGTTCGCCCGCGAGCCGATCCTCCTCGCGTTCGATCACAGTGAATGCGCCGGTCGAAATATCCACGCTAGCCAGGCCGTAGAGCCATCCGCCGTCCGCCGAGCGGCTTCTCGCCACGGCGGCGAAGGCGTTCGCGCGGGCGGGGTCGAGCAGAACCTCTTCGGTGATGGTGCCCGGCGTGACGAGCCGGACCACGTCGCGGCGCACAACGGACTTGGCGCCGCGCTTTTTCGCCTCCGCCGGGTCTTCGAGCTGCTCGCACACCGCGACGCGATGGCCGAGGGCGATCAGCTTTTGCAGATAGTCGTTGGCCCGCTCCACCGGGACGCCGCACATCGGAATATCTTCGCCCCGATGCTTGCCTCGCTTCGTCAGCATGATGCCGAGCGCCCGCGCCGCAATGATGGAATCCTCGAAAAAGAGCTCGTAGAAGTCGCCCATCCGATAAAAAAGCAGGCAATCGGGATTGGCCGCCTTGATCTCGATATATTGTGCGATCATTGGCGTAGCGGCGTCGCCGGGTTTCTCGCGTGTTTTCTGCTTGGGTTCGTGAGCGGCCTGATCCATGGCCGGCACGCTAGCAAGCTTCAAGGCGTTTCGCCACTTGCCCGGGAAGCGGTAATTTGCTGCGCTTGCGTTCGCGTGAATTGGCGGGGAAAATAGGATTCGGCCCAGAGCTTGCAGAACTCCATGAAGATGCGCTCATTTTTCCACATCAAAGGTCAGGGTCTCACGGCCCTCATCCGCTTGGCCGACCTTGGCAGCTTGGCCTGAGGTGAGCGCTTCGTCCGAATTTTCGCCCAAGGCGCTAGAGCCGGCGGCGCTGCATGCGCTGCCCGACGAGCGGCTGGACCGGCCCGAGCCGAGGTTGCGAGGGCGCTTCCTCGCCTTGCTCGCCATTTGCCTGCTGACCCATCTTGGACTTCTCGCGGGGCTGCTGATCGAAGACAGGCTCAGTCCCGCACCAGACATGGCCGCGCAGGAAATCCCGGTCGAGGTCATCGCCGAGCCGCCGCCGGAACAGCAAAAAGCCGAGGAGCCCCCTCCGCCGGAGCAGAAGGCGGAAGAGCCGCCGGCGCCGGAAAAGAAGCAGCCGCCCGAACCGCCGCAGCAAAAGCTCACGCTTGATGAAAAGCCCGCTTTCGACGCCCCGAAGGCCGAAAACAAGGAGAAGCTCGACCGCGAGGCGCCCGACGACGAGACCAAGGCCCAGCATCTGGCGCGCCCGAATGAACAGACGGCGCAAAAGCCGGAACCGCATCCCAAGGAGAAGCTCCAGCAGGAAACCGCGCCACAGCCCGCGCAGGAGCCGGAGGCGACAGGGGCGGAGGAAGACAAGCGCGATGCCGAGGTGATCGAACAGTCGGCCCCCAAGCTCGGGCCAAAACCGGACAAGCCGGTGAAGCCGGACCCCAAAGCCGCCGTCGGCGAGAAGCAGAAATCGATCGCCGACATGGTGGCTTCGCTCGCGCCAACCCCCGATTTCCAGCTTGGCGGGGCGGCCAAGACCGCGCCGATCACTGGCGGCACGGCCAAGCCTACCTATCTTTCGGTCGTTCTCGGTTACATCAAGCGCCAGTTTCACCCTCCCGGCGGTCAAAGGACGGGGGAGGGGACCATAACCTTCTACGTCGATCCCAACGGCAATCTGGTGCATCAGGCCCTGCGGCATTCTTCCGGCTCGCCGGCCCTGGATCAGGCGGCGCTGGCGGCGCTGCGTCGCGCGGCGCCCTTTCCGCCCACGCCGACCGCTTCCGCGATCGGACTCATATGGAAATATTGACCTTCACAAACGACGCCCAAAACAAGGGACGGAAGATGAGCCAGAGCGGCGCGCGAAACTGGCTAGATTTCTGGAACGGCGACACGCCGATCTACGCCAATGAACGCCATAAGCGTCAGCACTATGAACTCATCGCGCGCGACCTTGCGCCGCATATTCCGTCCGGCGCCTCGGAAGTGCTCGACTATGGATGCGGGGAGGCGCTTTACGCGCCGCGACTGGCGCGGGACCGAGGCTGCCTGTTGCTCTTCGATGCTGCGCAGCATGTGCGCAAAAAATTGCGCGTGCGCTTTGGCGAGGAAGCGGGCGTCCGAGTGCTGGAGGATGGCGCGCTCAAGGATGTTGCAGCGGGGTCTCTCGACCTCATCGTCGCCAATTCGCTGATCCAGTATATCCCCCCCGGCGAGCTCTCGGATTTGCTCGATTTGTGGAAAGGCAAGCTCAAACCGGACGGCTGGCTACTGCTCGCGGACATTCCGGCGCCGCAGGGTCGGTCGCAAGCAAGGGAAGCCTTTGACGACGCGATCGCTTTGCTGCGCTTTGGCTGGAGTGGCGGGTTTTTCCTCGCCGCCCTGGCCAGTCTTCTCCGGCTTTTTTTCTCGGATTACCGAAGGCTTCGCAGGGAGGCCGGCTTTTTTCGATATAGCGCCTCGGAGCTGGAGTCTGTGTTGCGGGAACAGGGGTTCGAGGGGCGTCCGCTATCGCGCAATATCGGCCATAACCAGAACCGTCTCGCGTTTGCTGCGCGAAAAATTCAATCCAGCGCAATTGCGGAGACAAGTCGCCCGTAATCAGGCTCACCCAGATGCACGCTGCGGCGATAGCTGAAGCAATGTCCGGCGTTGGCGTAGGTGTCGATGCCGATATTCTCGAATGACGCGACGCCGATCCGATTGATGCGCGCCTCAATGAAGCCTGGCAGATCGAACATCGAGTGGCCCGGCTTGGCGGAGGGAGAGAAGAAGCGCGCAAAGTCGGAGTCCGCCACGACGAAGCGTTCGACGAATTCAGGTCCGACCTCATAGCTTGCGGGGCCGATCATCGGCCCCAGCGCGATATGCATGGCCGCGCGGCGCGCCCCGAGCCCCTCCATCGCCGCAACGGTCGCCTCGATCACGCCGGTCAGCGCGCCTTTCCATCCAGCGTGAGCCGCGCCAATGACCCCGGCGTCGGCGTCGGCGAACAGAAGCATGCCGCAATCGGCTCCGGTGACGCCAAGCGCCAGCCCTCTGGCGCGGGTAACGACGCCGTCGCAGCGCGGGCGGGCGTCCTCGGCCCAGGGCGCGTCGACGACGACCGCGTCGGCGGAATGGATCTGGTACGGAACGAGAAAGCGGGTCGCCTCGACGCCAAGCCGCCGCGCCATGCGCGCTCTGTTCTCGCGCACCGACGCAGGCTCGTCGCGCGAGCCGACGCCGCCGTTGAGCGACTCATAGACGCCGCCGGAGACGCCGCCCCTGCGGGTAAAGAAACCATGGCGGACATTCGTCAATCCGAGATTCTTAGCCAAATGCGGGCTGACCTCTGGCGCATTGGTCGCGTTCATTGCTGCTCCGTGAAGGGGATCAGGACTCAAATCCGGGCAAATCCGGGGTGTCAGGATGCATGATCGCCATGGCCTTGAACAATTCGCCCATGTGCTCGCGGACGTCGCCGGCGCCAACGAGGCGATCCAGCGCGCTCTCTATGTCGATTTGCTGCGCGGGCGTCGCCCTGCGGCACAGCGTTTCCGCACGTCTGGCGATGCCAAGCTGCCTGAGAAAACTTCCTTGCGCCACGGGTCCCTGCACCTTGGCGCCCTTGGCTCTGGCCGCGCGTTTGAGCGCAGCGAAATCGACATGGGTGGTCAGGTCGGCTTCCCCCGGCGATTCCAGTGGATCGACATAAGCATGGCGGGCCACGGCCTGAAGGCTCTCGCCAAGCGTTGTCTGCGTGTAGCCGTAATCGACGAGCAGCAACACGCCGCCATCGACGACGATTCGTTCCGCGATTTCCCCGATGAGGCGCTGCGCTATCGCATTCACTTCGATCACCGACCCTGACGGCGCCTGAACGTTCAACCCTGACTCGACCCGCGAGGAGAGGCCGAAGGCGAGGGCGCCAGCGCTGCTCAGTCCGATCAGCCGCTCCCGCCATCCCGACTCCGTCTTGACGAAATGGCGCGCTGGCAGCGCATCGAAAAACTCATTGGCGAGAATGAACAGCGGCGCGCGCGGAACCTCGCCGAAATCTGCTCGCCAGTCGACGGGCGTCGACTCCCCGGTCAGTGTCTGGCGCTGTAAATCTCGTAACAGCGGGCTGGTTTCAATGAGGTCCACCTCGATATTTGCGAGGAAGCTGGGCGCGACGCGAGCGACGCGCAGCACGTCGGACATGAGCGTCCCGCGCCCCGGACCCAGTTCGACCAGACGCGCCCCCGCAGGGCCGTCCGAGGCGGACCAGGCCTCGCTGATCCATACGCCGAGCATCTCGCCGAACATCTGGCTGATTTCCGGAGCCGTGATGAAGTCGCCACCCGCTCCGAAAGGATCATGCGTCATGTAATAGCCATAGCGCGGGTGCGAGAGGCAGAGCGACATGTAGCGTTCGAGCGTGATCGGGCCGTCCTGAGCGATGATCGTCGCGATTTCCCTCATCAGCGGGCTCATGCGAAAACTCCACGCCGGCGCAACGAGAAGGCAATCAGAAGCGCGCCCAGCAGCGCCATCGGCGCCGACAGCGCCATGCCCATGGTCAGCCCATTCGACAGCGCCTCTTGCGCGGGGTCGGGCTCCCGGAAAAATTCACAAAATATGCGCGCCAATCCATAGCCGACGCCGAAGATTCCTGCCGACATCCCAGGGAATTGCAGCGCGCCAGCCCGCAGCGCGACATAGAGAACGAGGCCGAGCGCGACTCCTTCCAGTCCCGCTTCATATAGCTGACTGGGGTGGCGCGGAACATGGTCCACCATCGGGAAAACCATCGCCCAGGGAACGTCGGTCGGGCGCCCCCACATTTCCGGCTTGATGAAATTCGCCACGCGGCCGAAGAAAATGCCAATCGGCGCGACGATGGCGCACATGTCGCTGATGGTCAGAAACGGAATCGTCTCGCGCCGAGCGAATAGCGCCATGCCCAGCATCGCGCCGAGCAGACCGCCATGGAAAGCCATGCCGCCTTTCCAGGTTTGCAGGATTTCCAATGGGTGCGCGAGGTAAAAGCCGGGGTCGTAAATCAGCACGTGTCCAAGCCGTCCGCCGATGATCACGCCAAAAGCGACATAAACCAGAAGATCGTCGATTGCGTCGGGCGAAGGACGCGGCTGGTCGTCGCGCCAGAAGGCCTCGCCCTTGCTGAGCGCGCGCAGATAGACCCAGCCCAGAACAAATCCGCCAATATAGGCCAGCGCATACCAGCGCAGCGGAAGCGGACCGAGATTGACCGCCACCGGATCAATCATCGGAAAGGGAATGGCGAGGAATGGCATGCGCATGTTCCTGGGCGGCGTTCGAGCGGGCGAACAACCTTGGCGTTTTAACGGGTAGCCAGACTGATGTCATGTGGGCGGGCTGACGCCACGGCGGTCAACTGTGGCCGCCAGCGCTGGAAAAGCATTTCAGTTCGGCTGCGCATCTTGGCGCGGCGTCTTTTATCTCAATGGAAAATCCATGAAATTTAACAATTGCCGCCACAAGAGCGAGGCCGAGCCCTTTGCCGGCTATGTGACGGCAGTTTGATGCGCTCGTCCTTGGGCGCAAACTCGATCGAGTCGGCGGCCGACCAAATAAAGGCTTCTAACCGCACGAAATATTTCTGCGAGTCGGACGGCCTAAAACGACGCCCGCGCAGTCCGCGCTCTCGACGCTGTTTCCGACCGAGCATCGATTTTTTAGAGCAGCGCTTTGTCTGGCTCGGCGAGCGAATTTTCTCGATCCGCCTGGGCGCCTTCGACTTCCTTGACGTCCACGCTGACATCGAGCTTCTGCCGACCGGAGCCCAGAATCACGCCGTCAATCGGGGAAACATCGGCATAGTCGCGCCCTATCGCGAGGACAATATGATCGTCGCAAACAAAAATGTCGTTTGTCGGATCGAGTTGCAGCCAGCCGAAGGCCGGACCGCACCAAAGCGTTATCCATGCATGAGAGGCGTCGGCGCCCTCCAGTCGCCTTTGGCCCGGCGCTGGGATGGTGCGCAGATAGCCACTCACATAAGCGGCGGGCAGGCCGAGGCCGCGAAGTCCGACGATCATGATATGGGCGAAATCCTGACAGACGCCGCCGCGCCGGGCGAAGACCTCATGCAGCGGCGTCGTCACCTTTGTCGCCTTGGGATCGTAGATAAAATCCGTGTGGATGCGCCGCATCAGCTCCAGCGCTGCTTCCAGGACGGGGCGCCCCGGCGGGAAGCTCTCGCGGGCGTAAGCGGTGATTGGGGCCTGCAATTGGGTCAAGCGTCCGGGAAAGAGAAAATGCGCCGGAGACTGCGGGCCGAGGGACTGCGATTCCGCGGCGGCGACGCGTGTTGCCTCCCAATCGGGCGTGAGCGCCGACGCTGGAGGCTGCGGCCGTCGCACGGCGACGCGCGCCTCAAGAATTATTTTCAGAGTGCTGTGAGACGCATCGACGCGAGCTTCGACCACGCGATTGCCAAAAAAGTCGAGCCGTTCTCGGCGACGCGCCGGCGCGGGCTCGACCTCTATGGAGCTGCGAAGCACGCGTTGGCCGGCGTCGCCGCGCGGCGTCAGCCGCAAGGTGCAACGCGCCGTGGCGACCGGCGTCGCATAGCTGTAGCTGGTCACATGACGGATGTCGTAGATCACGCGAGCTGAGACCGTTTGTTGGCGTGAATGGCGTTGTCGCCATGCAGGAAATAGCGTTCGGCGATAGCGTTGGCGAGACTCGTCAAGCGTTGCTCGATGGCCAGAATTCCCGCCGGGTCGAGCGCTCTCGCTTCCTTCGCGGCGAGTTCGGCGCGAAGCGGGCTGGCGAGGCGGCGCGGCTTTTCCATCACGCCGTCGTCAAGCAGAGACGGCAGCGTCGCGAGCTGGTCGTCGATGCGGGCGATTTGATAGCTGACCGAGCGAGGGTTGAATGGATCGAGCATCGCCATGTCGAGAACCGGGGCGAGCGCGGCTCCCGTGAGATAGCGGCTGCGATAGGTGATCTGCGAGTCGATCAGTTCAATCAGCGCGTCAAGCGACTCCATGGTCGGTTGCGCGTCGGCGAATTGGCGCGAGAAGCGACATGTGTTGATGGCGCGCTCTACGCGCCTGCCAAGTTCAAGAAAACTCCAACCAGCGACGCGGTTGAAATTCTCGTCCATCAACCCCGACAGCGCCGCGAGCGTATGCAGGGCGCGGTCCGTCCAATCCACGATGTCCGGCTCGGACGCGCTCTCTTGAGCGGCGCCGGCGTCGCCGCTGGCGTTTGACGAGGCTGCTACGGATTGCAAGCGCGTCTCCAACCGTCCAATCAACTGCCAGACGTCCTGAGACAGACGTTCGCGAATAATCGACGCGGTGCGTCGCGCCTCGCTGGCGTTGGCTCGCGCTGAACTATAGGCGTTGACATCCGTCAATGCGGCCAGTGCAAGCTGCGCGGCGGAGAGACCGCGCGACTCTTCCCTGACGCAACCCCAGGCGATCAGGAGGCGCAGCAGGCGATCGATGGGCTGGCGGTCCTTCGAGCGATCCCCGTCCGACGTCGATATCTGCTCGTCGGAGAGACGATTGCAAAGGCAGCGCACGATGCGCAGCACTGCTTCCGTGCGTTCGAGATAGCGCCCCATCCAGAACAAATTATCCGCCGCGCGGCTTGGAAGGCTGCCGAGCACTCTCACGATGCGCGCGTCTTCGGCGGCCGGCAGCAATGTAGCCGTCTCGATCGGCGTGTCGCTCAAAACCCATACGTCCGCCGACGGCGCGCCCTCGCCCGGATAGGCTCCGTTCGCGTCCTGTCGGTCGTAGATGCGGCAATAGCCGCCAGGCATCACGCGCCAGCCATTTTCCGTCGCGGCGGCGAAGATGCGCAACGCGAAGGGGCGCGGAGTCAATGCGCCGTCCACCCAGGCCGGCGTCGTCGAAAGCACAAGCTGTTCCTGCGCGACGAGATCCATGCCGCGCTCGTTCATCGCCGCAAGGAGTTTCTCGCGATCGGAGGCGCACATTTCGGAGGCGAGCAGGCCACGCTTTTCCGCGCGCCCGAGAATCCCCGCGCCAAAGGCGCTCTTGATGCGCATCGTGTCGAGTTTCGCGAGCGCCCGGGTTCGCGCCTCGCCCTGACCGCACCAGATTGTTTCAACATTATCGAGCTTGAGCTTTTCGCCCAGGAGGCGCGGCGCCAGCGTCGGCAGAAAGGCCATCAGCGCGCGCGCCTCGATGATCCCGGCGCCTGGCATGTTCGCTAGGGCGACGGCGCCCTGGCGGATAGCCTCAAAGAGACCGGGCGCCCCGAGCCGGGAGGATGCGTTCATCTCCAGCGGGTCGCACCAGTCAGCGTCGACGCGTCGCCACAGTACATCGGCGCGCTTGAGGCCGGCGATGGTGCGGACATATAGCTTGCCGTCGTTTGCCAGGAGGTCCTCGCCCTCGACCAGCAGCAGTCCCAGATAGCGGGCGAGGCTGACCTGTTCCGCGTAAGTTTCGCTGAACGGGCCTGGAGTGAGGAGGCAGATGCGCGGATC
>Ga0181534_10001811_pt1 | contig 13688 bp, 9 predicted proteins | sample PEATcosm2014_Bin_37_FD_119758 | JGI IMG/M metagenome (GOLD analysis project Ga0181534, IMG submission 119758) | Peatland microbial communities from MTU Mesocosm Facility, Houghton, MI, USA - PEATcosm2014_Bin17_10_metaG | ecosystem: Environmental > Terrestrial > Soil > Wetlands > Peat | place...
GCGGACCGTTCTGCGCTGAAGACCGGTTCGCAGGCGGCCCGCGTGCGCTTGATCGCGGAAAATCTGCCCGCGCAAATTGCGCCCGCCGATCTGGACTTCGGAACCGGCGTCACGGTGCGCCGCGTTGTTTCTCACACGCCGAAGGAAGTCGTAGCGGAAGTAGACGTGGCCGCCGATGCGGTGCCTGGCAAGCGGGATATCGCCTTCGGCCGCTCGGTGCTGCCCAGCGCCATCGCAGTGTATGATCGCATCGACTACGTCAAAGTCGTGCCGGAATCGGCTCTCGCCAGGCTAGGCAGCGAAACGCATCCGAAAGGGTACCAGCAGTTCGAAGCCATCGCCTATCAGCGCGGCGCGGACGGCAAGTTGCACACGGCGGACGATGTGGAACTCGGCCCCATCGACGCCACCTGGTCGGTGGAAGAGTTTTACGCAGTTTATGGCGACGACGACAAGGAGTTTGTGGGTTCTCTCGGTCCCACCGGCTTTTTCACGCCAGCCTCCGACGGCCCCAATCCGCAGCGCAAATTCAGCCGCAACAATTACGGCGACGTTTGGGTGGTGGCCACGGCGAAGGACGAGAAGGACAAGGATGGCAGGCCGCTGACCGGCAAGTCCTATCTGGTGGTAACGGTTCCAGCCTACATCCAATGGGATCAGCCAGAGGTGGGACAATGACGGCCACGGTCGCCGCCACGCGCACTTATCGCTTGGGCGAGTTTCACCGCTTTGATGCGGCCGGCGCACAATTCGTCTATCTGGTCCCGGCGGGAGCGATCTTCGCCTTGGACGGTGCCGCTGGAAAGCTGTTCGATTGCCTGGCGGCGGGGGAACTGCCGCACGACCGGCTGATCGACGAATTGACCGCCGGCGGCTTGATCATCGACGACGCAGAGGAGTTGGTGGAGGAGATGTATCACGCCAACGCCATCGTGGCCGGCGACTCCGCCCCGGAACAGCCGCAAGGCCTTCCCGACGTGTTTCCCATTCAAACGCTGGTAATGAATCTGACCAACCAGTGCAACCTCTCCTGCCAATATTGCTACGAGTTCGGCGCCGATAAGGTCGCCACGCCCGAAGGCAAGCCGAAGTTCATGGACGCGGCGCCCGCCCGGACGTCGGTGGATTTCCTGCTGGCGCAGTCGGGCGACCGGCGCTCGGTTCACATAACGTTCTTCGGCGGCGAAACGCTGATGAATTTTCCGCTGCTGCAGGAAGTGGTGACGTACGCAAACGAGCGGGCCGGCGAGCAGGGGCGCCACGTGGACTTCAGCCTCACCACCAATGCCACTTTGCTTACGCCGGCAATCATCGAGTATCTCTCGGAGAACCGTATCGGCGTGACCGTGAGCATGGACGGACCCAAGGAGATGCACGATCATCTGCGGGTTTTCGCCAACGGCCGCGGCAGCTACGACATCATCGAACCGAAGGTGCGCGCGCTGATCCGGAACCATCGCACGCGGCCCATTACGGCGCGCGTCACGCTCACTTCGGGCGTCTCCGACGTTATCCGTATTTTCCGGCACCTAAAGCAGGACCTGGGATTCCATGAGGTGGGCTTCGCTCCGGTGACCACTTCGCCGAATCAACTTTACGCCATCGGCCAAAAGGGCATGGACGGCGTTTTGGACCAGTTCCACAAGCTGGCGGACGAGTACCTGGAATGTGCGCTGCGCGGCGAAGCGCACGGCTTTTCGAACGTTAGCGACACCCTGGCGGAGTTGTGCCAGGGCGTGAACAAGTCGCACCCTTGCGGGGCCGGCCTGGGTTTGCTTGGCGTGGGACCTTCCGGCGATATCGCGCCGTGCCACCGGTTTGTGGATTCCGACGTGCATGCGCTGGGACACATCTCGACAGGCATCGACCGCGCCAAACAGACCGATTTTCTGCGCCGCGGCCATATCGATTCCAAATACGATTGCCACACTTGCTGGGCGCGCCCCCTATGCGCCGGCGGCTGCCATCACGAAGCCTACGTGCGCTATGGTGACACCGGCCATCCCAATCTTCACTATTGCGATTGGATCAGGGACTGGACCGACACCTGCCTCGAAATCTATGGCGCCATCGCCGCCGGCAATCCGGGTTTTTTGCAGCAGTTCGCGGAAAGGAAAGCATCATGAGACACATGCGACCACTGAACAAGAAGGCCGCCCGCATCGACGCGTACGTCACTTCGCGTACCGACGATGTGGTCGGCTTGCAGGATAGCGCCAGGCAGCAGCGTCCCCATGTTCCGATGGGGTGCTCCATCATGTTCACACCCGGCTGGGAAGTGGATGCGGCCGGCGGCACGGCCGGGCTGTGTCAACCCGTGGAGCGCGACATCTACGATTGCTTTGTCAGTTGCTATTGGCCGGCGCAGGTGCCCGATCATCTGAACAATGCGGTGGACTGGACGGCCAAGTGCGCCTCCGCCACGAAGGACTGGCGCAATCTCGATCTGGTTTTTCCATAGCGCCATGTCCATCACCATTCCCACAGCGCGGCTGGCGCTGCTGGCCGCCTGTTGCGCAGCCTTAGCCGGTTTCGCCCGCGCCGGCACTCTGTACCTGCCCGCTTACCCCGCTGCCGTTCTCGTTTTCGATGAACAGAAGGCCCAGGTGGTCGACCGCATTCCACTCGCGACCGGCACCCCCATGTCGATTCGCCTGTCGACCGATCACAAGAAGATTTACGTCACCACCATCGACCACAATGGCATCGAGGTGATCGACGTGGCCACGCGCAAGGTCACGAATCACTTTGTGCTGAATACTTTCACTAAACAATTTCGCTTCTTTGCGGGCACGCCGGACCCCACCGACAAGTTGTTCTACGCGGTAACCAAGGAAATCACCAAGTTGCCCGATCACTATGAGATCGGCAAGCCGAAATATACAGTGGTGGACCTGGAACAGCAGAAAATCGTTAAGACCGTGGACATTCCAAAAGAAGAAGAGGAGCAGAACCAGGGGGACTATGGGAGCGGGGCGATCGACGTCTCACCCGACGGCAAGCTCCTGTATCAGTTTGGCGAGAAGATCACGGTTCTCCAGGCCAGCGACTTCCAAGTGCTCGATCATATCGATCTGGCGAGACCGGAAGCGCCCGGGATGGAGAACGCGCACTTCGGCAGCGATCTCGATCTGATCAATGATCCCGGGGAGCACACCGCTATGTTCGTGTGGGCGGACCCTATCGTTCACAACCACGTGTTTGGCCTGGCGCGCTTCGACCTGAGCACCAAGCGTATCGATTTCAATCCGATCGGACCGATGCCGGCGGGGATGGCGGGCATTGAGGTGACGCCGGATAAGAAGTGGGCGTACACGGTGGTTCAGAACGGCATGCACGGAAACAAACGCTGCGAGTTCTGGGCGTTTGACTTGTCGAGCGATCGCCTTACGCAAAAGGCCGAAGTCCCGTGCCGCACGCGCTTCACGCTAGGCATTTCGGCCGATGGGAAGAAGCTCTATATCTACGGGGCGGGCTTTGATATCGAAGTCTACGACGCCGCTACGCTTAAGTATGAAAAGACCTGGGATCTGCACACCGACGTCACCTACGCCGGTATCGTGGTTCTGCCGTAGCCAAATTGGCCGCCCCCCAATCGATTGCAAACTAAGATGGACGTGGTCATCCGAGGAGACGGTGTTGCAGCATATTGTTGTGCGCATCTGCTCCGGAAGGCGGGTTTCCGGGTCGCTCTCGAGCCCACAGATCGCCCCAGGTTACCTGCGATCATGCTGGGCGCGCAAGCGGTCGCCCTGATGCGCGACGTATTCGAGCAGCCGAATCTCCTCGCTAACTCTCCCCGAATTGAAAAGCGCGTGGTAGCTTGGGGACCGGGCGCCAAACCGCTGGCCGTGGAACACTCCGCGGTGGTCGTTTCGGAGGACGCGCTGCTCGCGGAAATTCGGCCATCGGGCATTCCGGAATTCGATCCAGCGCAGGCGGCGCGCTGGTCAATTTTCGCCGCGCGGCCGCTTCCCGCCGAAACCGTCGAACATTGCTTTGGATCGCGCAGGGGTTGCGCCGCGCCCGTTGCCCTCAGGGACCATTCGGAGGCCGCCGCCTGCCGGATCGAATCGGTGGATAGCGGCTGGCTGTTCCTGATTCCGAACTCGGCCCGCTCGGGATGGCTTCTAGCGGTCGGAGACTCGCCCGAGGTGCTGCTGGGCCAGAGCCGGTTCATTGCACCTGAGATCGCCCAACGCGGAACCGCCGGAACAGGCGCTTTTCCCGCCTATGCGCGGACTGCCTCGCCTCTCTGTGGCCCCGGTTGGCTGGCTTGCGGAACGGCGGCCATGGCGTTCGATCCGATCTGCGGCGACGGCACCGCCCACGCCATCCGCGAAGCGATCCTGGCCTCGGCAGTAATCCGCGCATTAGCGAACGGCGGCGCCGCAGGCGACTTGCTATCGCACTATGAAGCGCGTCTGACCGCTGGGTTCCGGCGCCATCTGGCGATTTGCCGCGGCTTCTACCAGACTGGCGGCACAACTCCGCTATGGAGTTCGGAACTGGACGCCATAGATCGCGGCATCCGCTGGTGCGATGCCCAGCTCAGCTCCGGCGCTGGTTTCGGCTATCGGCTGCGAGGTTTGGAATTGGAAGCGGTGCGCTGAACGCCTTCGTCGCCCGCGGCCAGCAACGCCGCCGTGGCGTAGCCCGTCGCGGCGTCGCTCATGAACTTCTCGGGCACGCTGCCGGGGTCGTGCTTATGGTTCATCGAATCCGCGGCCCAATAGCCGCCGAGACGGTCCTGGTGGGATCTGAGCCATGCCAGGGCCTTCGACAAACCCGCCTGCGAGGGCCTGACGCCGGCCTGCTCGACGGCGAAAGCCACTAGGGCAGTGGCGTAGCTATTCGAGCCCACTGCAACCGGCGCTCTGTCGCGTTTCTTCCATTGCCCGAGCGACTGGAGGGTCCACCCGCCGTCGGCCTCCTGTTTGTGCCACACCTCATCCAGAATCGCCTGCTTGTCCGCGTCCGGCAGCAAATCCCGCAGCTTGGACGACGCCCATAGCAGGAACAGCCGGTTGTGCAAGGGCTGCGAACTCTGGCCGGCGCGCAGATAGGTCCGCAGCGCGCCTATGTTCTGCTGGATTTCCGGGCGCGCCTGATAGCCCCCCGGAGCGATACCGGTCGCCAAAGCCCCTAAAGCCCCGCCGTAGAACGCCGCGTCCTTCGTCTCCCACGGATCGAGGTCGAAGTCGGACCAAAGCCAGTTGCCCTTGTCTGGCCCGCTCTTCAACTGCGTCGACCACAGGCGCTCGAAGGCCTTTTCCCCTTCCGGGCTCAACTTGCCGCGCGGAGCGTCGTCCATCGCCAGCACGAGGGATGCCAGCACCACTTGCGCGCCATACACCTGATCCACAATCTGGCCCTTGAGGCCGCCAAACAGGTCGTTGGCGTCGGTGCGGATCACGGTCGCGCGCATGCTGGAGACCAGCAGCCCTTCATAGAGCGTAGGGCCGGTCTTCTCGTTCAAGGCCTGCCGCAGAGCGGGTCTGGCCAGCAGGTACGGCAAGCCCGTATGGCACGACACACACGCCACGCCCGAGTGTAGGGCCGTTGGCCACGCGTCCCAAACTTTTTGGCGCGAATCCATGTATTGTTCGGCCAGGCGCGCGTTCCAGTCTTCGCAAAACGCGGGCGCGACTGCCAGGGCCAGTAGAGCGGCAAGACGAATCGACATGCGAGCCTCCATTTCTCGAAGTATAGCCCGGTATTGTGGCATAACACAAATTTCTATGCGAACTATCCTTGACACCATGGCAGACGTTGGTTATACTAACCTCCAAATTTCATTTAACCCACGTTGGTTATGTCCTTTGAACAGGGGCAGCGGATGCAACGCGGTTTCTCGGTTTTCAAGAGCTATAATTTGGTGTAACTAGCTGAAGTGCAAGCGCTTGCCGCCACTATGAGGTGGCTCTAGCTCTCCGATGAGCGGCCAATGCAAATGTTATCGGGCCTATCGAAAACTTTGATGAAGTCTCGATACGCGTGACCAAAATTCAACAAGGAGATAACTCATGTCCTCTGTATCGCACGATCGCCGGTGGGTGCGTTCTGTCTTCCACGTGGCCCTCGCCATCTTTTGTGCGCTGGCGTTTCATCGCGCGGGCTACGCCCAGTCCACTTTCGGCGCTGTGCTCGGTAGCGTGAAGGACCCCTCGGGCAGCCTGATTCCCGGGGCCAAGGTCGATCTTCTCAACACCGGAACCAACGCGGTCCACTCGACGCTCACGAAATCGGACGGAGTGTATGAGTTCGTCAACGTGGAGGTCGGAAACTACACGTTGAAGGTAGAGGCGGCGGGATTTCAAATCACGGAATATCGGCCATTCGATATAGCCGCCAGAGAAACCAAGCGCATCGACGTCCAGATGAACGTTGCCGCGCAAGCCACGGTGGTGGAAGTGCAGGCGCTCGACGCCGTATTGCAAACCGACGCCTCCAACGTCGCCGAGACCAAGGGCAGCCTGGAGTTGACCAACCTGCCCGTGTCCATCGGCACTCGCGCGAGTGGTTCCACCAGCGCCTACTCCACGCTCGGCGCCCAGCCGGGAGTGCAGTTCGACAGCGCCAACAATATTCAGGTGGCGGGAGCCTTGCCTTCGCAACTCTCATTCACCATCGATGGCATCAGTTCCGTCGGCCCCGGTTCGCTGGGCGCGCTTACAGAGTTATTTCCATCCTTCAACGCGATTGAGGAGATCAAGCTGAGCGAGACCTTGAATCCAGCCGAATTCGGAGGCGTTGCCGATATCACCACCATTTCCAAATCGGGCACCAACGAATTCCATGGAGGTGCGTTCGAGAATGTGCAGAACACGGACTTCAATGCCGCCGACTTTTTCAGCAATCAAGTGACGCCAGTCAAGCTGAACAACTTTGGCTTGTACCTGGGTGGCCCGATCATCATCCCGAAGATTTACAATGGCCGCAACCGGACCTTCTTCTTCGGAAGCTTCGAAGTTCTGCGACTGCCCAAATCGTACACTACCCTGCTGAGCGTCCCCACGGCGGCCATGCGGAGTGGCGACCTTTCCGCCTATCTCGATCCAAGCAACGGCGGATCGTCCAACGCATTGACCGGCTATCCGGGCAATATCATTCCCCAAACCCAGCTCAATTCGTTTGCCCAAAGTCTCTCGAACCTCATCTATCCGTTGCCGAACTATGGACCTCCCGGCGCGATCGCGAACAACTATCTAGCCACCTATGCGATTCCCATCAACAGCGCCCAAGGCGATGTCCGCCTGGATCAAAGCATTACGCCGAAACATCTGCTGTATGCGCGCTTCACTTACAAGAATCGCAGGATCAACAATTACCAGGAAGACGGCTCCGGCAACCCCAGCACTCCGCTTCTCGGGGACGTTTCGACGCCGCAGATCTACGATGCCCTGGCGGCGTCATACAACTGGATTGTTTCGCCGTCCATGGTGAATGAGTTGCGCGGCGGTTATAGCCTGGTACATCGCAACGTCACCTTCGGGATCACGGCTCAGCAAGCCGCCACCACCTTGGGTCTGACCAATCTGCCTGGCATCCCCCCTGGAGACGATATCCCCAGCTTGAGCATCACCGGGTTCATGGGAATTTCGAGTCAGGCCAACGATACAAATCCTCACGAGGGCACTTACCAGCTCACGGATACCTTCACCTGGACAAAACAGAAACACACGCTTAAGTTCGGCGGCGACTATCGTTATCTCAGCAGCTTGTTCACCGAAGTATTCAACAACTACCGCATGGGCAATTATCAGTTCAATGGCGCGGTGATGAGTCAGTTGCTCGGGCCCGGCGCCGCGGTTCCAATTGCTTCGTATCTTCTGGGCTATCCCGACTTGACCGCGATTGCCACCGTGATTAACCCGACTACGAATGCCTACGCCCAGCATTATGCCTTGTTCGCCCAGGACGATTGGAAAGTCTCGCCGAAGCTGACCATCAACTACGGCCTGCGCTGGGAGTACCATCCCGGCTTCCACGACAAGAACAACAATGTTGTGAATTTCGATCCGTACTATTCGAGCACTATAGACGGCCAGACCGTCGCCGGCGCGATTATTCTACCCAATCAGGCCGCCTTCGCCAACATCAACCCGGCCTTCACGGAGTCCCTCGCGCCGACTCCTCTGCTGCTTGCCTCGCAAGTTGGCGTTCCCTCCAATTTGCGTTTCTCTTCCAAGAGGGACTTCGCGCCCCGCGTGGGCTTCGCCTATCGCATAGGAGGCAACAACAAGACCGTCATTCGCGGCGGATACGGGCGGTTCATCGAAGCGCTGATGAGCGGCACGGCGATCAACGGGTGGTCGGTGGGATCGAGCGACGTAGGATTCTTCTCCAATAGCATCAACACCAACGGCACTCCCCAATACACGATGCCTTATTCCTTCCCCTCCAACATCGCCCAGCCCGGCACGCAATTCTTCGACTTGGCCTCCGAGATCAAATACAAGGATCCCATCGTGGAGGAGTGGAACCTCACGCTGGAGCGCGAGTTGGGCAAGGGCGTCGGGGTTCGCTTGTCGTACAGCGGCAATCACTCCTACAACATCCCCACCGTCGTCAACGCCGACCAGGTCCGTGCGAACACGCTGGGCTTTTCCGACCCGGCCACACAGGCCAGCATCCCCTTCCCACTGCTGTCGTATATCGCCGAAGGGACCAGTCTGAAAGGATATGGCAACTACAATTCCGGGACGGCCTCCGTCCACAAACGTAGCGCCAACCTTGAATTCGAGGCAAGTTATACCTACAGCCGGGACTTGACCAACGTCAATGGCGCTCCCATCGCCAGTGCCAGCGCCTTCGTCAGCGAGTTTGGCAATACATTGAGCGATCCCTACAACCCGGGCGTCGATTATGGGAACACGCCGTATGATCGCCGCCAGCGGTTCCTGGTGACGTTCCTCTACGAATTGCCATTTGGCAAGGGCAAGACTTTCTTCACAGGGGCCAATGGCGTGGTCGACCGGATCATAGGCGGTTGGGAATTGAGTGGGGTCTATCTCCTGCAGACCGGGCCGTTCATGTCCGTGGCGTTACTGAGCGATCCATCCGGCACCGGCTACAACATCTTTAATTTGAACGGCGGGCGCGCCGACACCGTACCGGGAGTGAATCCTTACGCCGGACAATCGATCAACCAATGGATCAATCCGAACGCTTTCGCCGATCCGTGCGCGACCCTCTGTCAAACGCTCCCTAATGGGGTTACGACCGCTATCGGCCGGTGGGGTGATTCCCAGTCGGGCGCCGTTGTCGGTCCGGGCACCAACGTGGCTTCCTTGTCGCTGATCAAGCACATTCCCTTGGCTGAAAGGGTGCGCATGGAAGTTGGACTGCAAGTGGCCAACATCGCCAACCATCCCAACTTCGCGCCTCCCGGCACTCTGACGTTGGGAGTGGCAGGCTTTGGTCAAGTCACATCGTTGCAGAGCGCTGAAGGCGCAGGCCCGCGGGCGCTCCAACTGACCGGCCGCATCACGTTCTGACAGCCTGGGCGATGAGCGTCTCCCGAATTCCAGACCGCGGCGCGCCCTGCAGCGCGCGCGCGACCAGGCCTGTCATATTAGCGACGGCGAAACTAGTCCCTTGCAGGTTGTGAGCGGCTGGCACGCCTGGGATCGGGCGCGGATGCGGAGATGCATGAAACACCCCTTCGTGATAGCGGAACCGATCGCGCGGGCAAGCGGGATCGGAGGCCACGCCAATGACTCCGGGCAAGCTGCCCGGCAAGACATGCGCCGCGCTGACCACCAGCAAATCGTCGCCGAGGATTTGCACGAAGCTGTCGCGGTGCGCCGGATTCTCCGTCCCCAGGCTCAGATTCACGATGTCCATGCCATGTTCCCGGCACCAGGCCAGAGCGCGCAGGATCACGCCGATGTTTGCCGCCAGCCTCCGGTCGAACACTTTCACCGCGTACAACGCCGCATCCGGCGCTTTTTCGCGGATGGCGCCTGCCACCGCCGTCCCGTGTCCCAAACGGTCGATAGTGTCCTGGCCCTCGCCGGCGGGCGTGATCTCGACCGCGCCGGCGATCTCGCCGACGTGCGGATGGCCGGGATGAATCCCGCTATCGATGATCGCGATCTTCATGCGGGAAGGCTTCATGTTAGCATCCGGACAAGGGTGACTTAATGGATTGTTCGCGGCGTCAATTCCTCGGTGTGTCAGGCGCGCTCGCGCTGACCCAGGCGGCGCTTCTCAAGGGCCAACCGCAGGTCGAATCCGCCGATTTAGTGCTGTACAACGGCAGGATTGTCACGGTGGACGACGCGTTTTCCATCCGCCAGGCGATCGCCGTGAAAGACGGGCGCATTCTGGCCGTTGGCGGCAACGAGCTGCGCAATCGTTACCAATCCGCCCGCTCCATCGATCTCGCCGGCCGCACCGTGCTGCCCGGATTCATGGACACGCACATCCATCTGGGCGGCCACTCCCGCCGCTACATCGACTTTCGGGAGACCAAATCGCTGGTCGAGTTGCAGCAGCAGGTGCGCGACAAAGCCAGGGAACTGGGCCCCGGCGAATGGATCACCGGCGGCGACTGGGATGAATACCATTTCCGCGAGCAGCGAAAGCCCCTGCGCTCGGACCTGGACAAAGCCGCGCCCAACAACCCCGTGGTGCTCACGCGCGCCGGTGCGCACAGCTCGGTTGGCAACAGCAAGGCTTTGGAACTGGCGGATATCAACCCGTCTACGCCCAACCCGGAGCGGGGCCTCATCGAGAAAGACGCCAACGGTCAGCCCAACGGAGTGATTCGCGAGCGGACGGATCTGTACACTCGCCTGGTCCCTCGGGACAAACCGCAAGACGTGCGTGACAGCCTGCTCGAGAACGTGCGCGATCAACTCAAGCTCGGCATCACCAGCGTCATCGAAGCCGGCGCCACGATTGAGCCGGATGTGGTGGGCTCGTACGCGGAGTGGGAGCTTCTTTACCAGAAACACGGCGCGGAGCTGCCCCGCGCGGCCATTCAAATCGCATATCCTTCCGAAGCCGGAAATGCCAAAGTTGGCGCGGCGAAGTTGAGGGAGTGGGGCCGCAAGACCGGCGACGGCAACGAGCGCCTGCGCGTCGGATCCATCGGCGAAATGCCCGCCGATGGCGGCTTTACAGGTCCCACGGCATGGTCGCTGGTCGATTACCAGGGGCAGCCGGGATTCCGCGGGCGGGCGTTCTTCACGCCGGGGCAGATCCAAGCGAACATCGAGGAAGGCCACAAGCTCGGCTGGCAATTCGGCATTCACGCCATTGGCGATGCCGCCATCGCCATGACCGTGGATGCGCTCGATACCGTGCTCCGCGACTATCCGCGCCGCGACCATCGGCACTATCTATGCCACTTCACCGTTCTGCCTCCCGAGCGAACCCTGCAGCTTATGGAGAGGGACAAGATCCTCATCGCGCAGCAACCCAACTTTACATACAACCTCGAAGGCCGCTATGTGGAGACTCTCGAAGGCCGGCGTCTGGCCACCAACAACTCCATCACGACGCCGATCCGGCATGGGATTTATATGGCGTTCGGCAGCGACAATCTCCCCATCGGGCCCATGGTTGGACTATACGCCGCGGTCACGCGCAAGGGTGAAAGCGGCAAGGTGTACGGCCCGGAAGAGGCGGTCGGCATCAAAGAAGCCATCACCATGTACACGCGCAACGGCGCATTCCTCACGCGCGAGGAGCAGATCAAAGGCACGCTCGAAGCCGGCAAGCTGGCCGATATGATTGTACTGCCCGATGATCCGCTCAACCTCCCGCCCGAGAAGCTCCTGGGCCTGAAGGTCGACATGACTATCGTGGGCGGCCGCGTCCTCTACGACCGGCTCGCCTAGCATCAGGTCTGCCCCACTGAAATTGTGCGTTCATCCGCCGTTCATCGAAACTACGCTATAAGTATGTAATTGCGGGTTTTGGTCGTCGAGGACGAAATACGGCTGTGCCGTCAGTTGGCGAAAGCGCTGGCCGAAGCCGGGTACGCCGTCGACAGCGCCGCCGATGGGGAACAGGCGGATTTCCTGGCCCATACAGAGCAATATGATGCGGTGGTTCTGGATCTGGGCCTCCCGAAAATCGATGGGTTGACGCTGCTGCGCGGGTGGCGGCAGGCGGGCATCTTCGCACCGGTGCTGATTCTGACCGCGCGCGGGAGCTGGCACGAAAAGGTACAAGGGATCGACGGCGGGGCGGACGACTACGTCGCGAAACCTTTCCGTATCGAAGAGGTTCTGGCGCGCATTCGGGCGCTGATCCGGCGCGCGAGCGGCCTGGCGCAGCCCGAACTTCGATGCGGCGCGCTCGCGCTCGACCCGCGCACCGCCCGCGTGTCGGTGGACGGCGCTCCGGTGAAGTTGACCAGCCATGAATACCGGGTGCTCGCCTACCTCATGCACCACGGCCATCAAGTGGTTTCGCGCACTGAGCTCAGCGAGCACATCTATGCGCAGGATCTCGACAGGGATTCCAATACCGTGGAGGTATTCGTAGCCCGTCTGCGGCGCAAACTCGGCGCGTCATTCATCGAGACCGTACGCGGACTGGGTTACCGCATGGGGGAATCCTCCGTGGAGGACAATCGATAACCGATGCTCCGATCCCTCCGGTCCAGATTGATCCTCGCCTCGGTGCTGTGGACCGCGGGGCTGCTGGCGGAAATCCACATGCTCACGCGGATTTTGCTGCATGTCTTTCCGGGCGCCAACGGAACGCATGCGGCCGGGCCGATCCTGGCCGGTCTGGTTTGCATGGCGGCGGGCCTGTTTGGACTGCGCCAGGCCCTGGTGCCCTTTCGCCAGTTGCGGGAAAAACTAATGGCGGTGCGCATCGGCGGCGACCGGCGAGTGGAAGGCACGTACTTCAACGAAGTGCAGCCCCTCATCGACGAACTGAATGCGCTGCTGGAAGACCGCGAGCAGGCCGTGAAACGGGCGGTGGCAACCGCGGGCGACCTGGCGCACGGACTGAAGACGCCGCTGGCGCTGCTGGCCCAGGAGGCTGAGCGGGCCGGCGCCGCGGGAAATCCCGAACTGGCCGGGAGCATTGCGGAACAGGCGGAGCGCATGTCCCGCCAGGTGAACTATCATCTGGCGCGCGCGCGGGCCGCGGCCTCGGGAGCATCCGGCGCGGCTCGCTGCCCCGTGGCGGCTTGCGCGGAAGCGCTCATACGCGCACTTTTGAAGCTGCATGCGGACCGCGCGCTGGAGATCTCGTCAAGCATCGCCCCACAGCTTTGCGCCCGGGTGCAGCGGGAGGATCTCGACGAAATTCTGGGCAACCTGCTGGACAATTCATGCAAATGGGCGAACTCCAAAATCGCGTTGGGAGCGACCCGCATCGACAACACGCTGGTGCTCACGATAGACGACGATGGAACGGGCTTGGCGCGCGACCTTCGAGCCGTGGTTTTGGAGCGCGGCGTAAGAATCGACGAAGCCGCCCCCGGCTCCGGCCTGGGTTTGGCGATTGTGCGCGATCTGGCCGAGTTGTACGGCGGATCGATTTCGCTGGACGATTCTCCCTTGGGAGGCGCATCTGGCCATTCTAGATGGGCGTTCTCTAAATATCAATACATTCCCTGCCGATTATGTTTTAATGGGGTATGCCCTTCCCGAAGAAGCGCACTGCCCTGCAGTTCACTGAGCCGGAACTGCGCAGGCTGCACGTCATCCGCA
>Ga0181534_10001812_pt1 | contig 13686 bp, 13 predicted proteins | sample PEATcosm2014_Bin_37_FD_119758 | JGI IMG/M metagenome (GOLD analysis project Ga0181534, IMG submission 119758) | Peatland microbial communities from MTU Mesocosm Facility, Houghton, MI, USA - PEATcosm2014_Bin17_10_metaG | ecosystem: Environmental > Terrestrial > Soil > Wetlands > Peat | place...
CATGCGGCGACCTTGACCGGCGCGGCGGGATTCAAATGGCTGCTCTCGACAAAGGCGATGAACGCGGAGCAGACCAGGATTTTGTCGGCGAGCGGATCCATCAGGATGCCGAAATTCGTGATGAGATTGCGTTTGCGCGCGATGCGTCCGTCGAGAAAATCCGTGAAGCCCGCGAGGCAGAAAAAAAACAGCGCGAGCGTGTCGTTGAACCGGAGCGGCGAGAAAAGCGCCCAGAGAAAAAACGCCGTCAGCACGAAACGCGAGACGGTCAGCTTGTTGGGCAGGTTCATCTGAATTAAATCATCCTCCTCGTCATCCTCATTCTCATCCATCCAATTTGAGGATGAGCATGAGGACGAGGATGAGAAGGATTTTCACGCGCCGAACTTGTCGAACATTTTTGCGTTGGCCTGCATCAGGCGCATGAGATATTTCGATTCAAAAATTCCGAGCGAGCCGATGTTTGCGCCGGTTTCGGTGAAGCGCTCCAGTTTGTCCGAGCCGGAAAATTGCGAATGGAGAAGAACCGGCTGCGGATGCCACGAGTGGCCTTTGACGGCCACGGGCGTCGAGTGGTCGCCGGTGATGACGAACACGTCGGGCTTTTTCCGCAGAAATATAGGCAGCGCGGCGTCGAAGTATTCAACGGCCTTCATCTTCGCGACGAAATCGCCGTCCTCGCCAGCCTTGTCGGTGTATTTGTAATGGATGAAAAAGAAATCGAAGTTGTCGTATTCTTTGAGATACAGTTCGAACTGCTGCTGGATGGTCTGCGCCTCGATTTTTTCCATGCCGACGAGTTGAGCGAGTCCCTTATACATCGGATAAACCGCGAGGCACGCGGGCTTCAATTTGTAACGCTCCTCGAAAATCGGAATGTGCGGCTGGTGCGCTATGCCGCGCATGAGAAAGCCGTTCGCCGGTTTTTCCTTCGCGATGATTGGCAGCGCGGCCTTGTAAAAATCCGCGATGAGCGCGGCCATTTTTTTCTGGCCGGCATTGTTCTCGTCACGCGGATGCACCGTTGGTATCGGAAAACCTTCGCGGTTCGGATCGGCGTCGGTCAACGGGCCTTCAAGCCCCTTGCCGCGAAAGATGACGACGAAGCGATGCTCCTTGCCGGCTTTGATCAAAATTTCCGTGTCACCGATTTTTTTGATTTTGGCCGTGAGCAGCGCGACCAGTTTTTCGCAGACTTCAGTTGCGATTCTTCCGGCCCGGCGGTCGGTGACAATTCCCTTCGTGTCAAGCGTGGCAAAATTCGCGCGGGCGCAAACGTCGCCGGGTTTTAATTCCATGCCAAGGCCGAGCGCTTCGATGACGCCGCGTCCGACTTGAAATTCCAGCGGATCATAACCAAAAAGCCCGAGATGTCCCGGTCCGCTGCCGGGAGTGATGCCAGGCGCGACGGGAATCATGCGGCCTTGCGCGGAATCTCTCGCGATCTTGTCGAGGTTCGGCGTCGAGGCGGCTTCGAGTGGCGTGAGATAATTCTGTTCCTTCGTCGCGATGTCGCCGAGGCCGTCCAACACGATGAGCGCGAGCTTGGCATTTGTTTTGAGTGTCAGTTCGGAATAAAGTGCGTCCAAATTCATGCGCTTAATTTGCGGAGAAGCGGGCGCGAGCGCAATGCGATTCCGCGCGCGTTTGGCGGAATTATTTTTTATCGCGGCTGTGGATGAGCAGCCCGGCTTGATAAACGAGGTAATAACCGACGTATAGTCCCAGGATGAAAAGCGTCAACGGACTTTGAAACGGCTGTGGATGGTTTTGCGCGGTCGCCGCATCGTTCAGCATCATGAATCTGTAAGCGATGCGCCCGACGAACAGGACTGAAAGCGCGATGCCGATGTGCGTGTTGGGCGTGTAGAAATGGCCTTCGGCGGTCGTTTCAAACCGCGTTAAGCGCAATCCGGCAAGACCCAGCAGCGCGCCGGGCAGCAGCCCGGCGGCGAAACCGAGCGGCAGATTGATGTTTTGCAAAGACGTGCCGACGACCAGCAAGCTGATGACGGACAAAATGATGATGGAGGTGGTCGCGCGGCGCGGTCGCAATTTCTGCCGGCCAATGTTGCGGCGCACGCGGCGGTAAATGCTCCAGGCGAAAATGCCGATTATCAGGATGGTGGCGAAATGCGGCGACGACATTGGCGGAGATTAAATTTTCAATCCAGCTTGTCGAGTGGAATCATTTTTCTTGGACACCATTAGGCATCACCTATTCCATTCTGTTTCGGCTCATCTAAAAGATCATGGGTGCCGGCCATTCCCATCATTATACAAGGCAGACATTTCACTGGAGGTCAGCGCCCGATTCCAGAGGCAAAGCTCATCAATACGTCCCTGCCAAGGATAACCGTATTGCTGTTGTCCGACATACGTCAAGGGCTGGCTTTGAAGGTGCATATCGGACACATCCACGGTCGCAGTTCCTTGATTATTCACCTTGATGCCCACCGTGTTGCCTTTGCGAAAGACCAGAACATGGAACCATTTATGCAGAGGGGGTTGACCCATGCTGGAATTGTCCACGGCCGCGACCGAACGGTTGTCGCTTGAGGTGATGCCGACCCCCATCCTTGAATTCCAAGGATCTGCGTCCCGCTTGGCCAGGTAAATGGAGCCATTATGGAATACGGCGTCGTTGTCATAGATCGAGCGTTCGCGATAAAGCCAGACGGAGAGGGTGAAGTCCTTGTTGAAATCAATCCCGGTGATTTCTGGCACCTGGAACGCATGGTGATTCCCTTTCAGGCTCATGGCCATGCCCACCTTTCCCTCGGCGTAGGCCATGTCTCCGGCCCCGCCGGTGGTCAGATCGTTGTGCCCGACCGAGTCCTGCCCATTTCCTTCAAACCTCCAATACGCCACAGCACCCTGGAAAGTGATGTGCGACCTGATTTTTGCATAGCCAAACCAGCCGACGATCACAAGCCCGACAAGCGCAACCACCAATCCGCCGATGATCAAAATATTCTGCATTGTGCGCGACTTCGCGCGAACCGGCGCACCGGAAGATTGCTGTCCAGCAGCCAGAACAGGTGTTCCGCGCCGTATCGCAGAAGTTGGCACCGCTTGCGGTGGAACCGGCGCGGCGGAAGGCGGCGTTGGCGGCACGACGATGGTCTGTTGGCAGGTCGGACAATTGATTTGCCTGCCCGAATAGCTGGTGTCGCACTGGATGCGCTGTCCGCATTGCGGACAGAAGAATTTGAATTCAGCCATAAATTTTATTGGCCGCAGAACGTGCCGGTTTCAGACATGACACGCGACAGGGCCGTTTATTAGATTCTTTTTTCCGAAAATTGCAAGCGAGACGTTTCAGCCATTGGCGGAAAATTAAATTTATGTACCAAGCCTAAATTATTTTCCTTCGACCCCTTTGAGATAGGCGAAAATGAGTTCCGGCAAATCGCGGCTGTAACCGCCTTCGAGCGAACTGAACAATGGAATTTTCAGCGCGTGCAATTCCTGGCCGAGCCAGTGAAAATCTTCCGCGAGCAGTGTGCCGTCGGCCAGCGGGTCGCGCTCGTAGGCGTCGAATCCGGCGGACACGGCGACGAGGTCGGGCGAGAAGTTTTTCAGGTCGGCCAGAGCGCGGGCGAGCGTGGCGCGATAGGTTTCGCGTGGCGCGGATGGCGCGACGGGATAATTGAAGCAATTTTTGCCAACGCTCTTTTCGCCGGTGCCGGGATAAGCGGGAAACTGGTGGACGGAAAAAAATGCGACGCCTTCACGGTCGAGCAAAATATCTTCGGTGCCGTTGCCGTGGTGAACGTCGAAATCAAACACGGCGCTTTTCTTTGTGCCGGTTGCCAATGCTTCGAGAACGGCGATGGCGATGTTGTTCAAATAGCAGAAGCCCATGGATTGTTCGCGCGTGGCGTGATGGCCGGGCGGGCGCATGAGGCTGAAAACATTTTCGCCGGTTCGCGCGATTTTCAAGGCGTCGAGCGCGGCGGCGGCAGAAGCGCGGGCGTGACCGGAAATGTTTTCAAAGAACGGCGTGTCGGGGTCGAAGTCTTGCGGGATTGTCAACCGCGCAAGCAGTTCGGGCGCGTGGGCGCGGAGGATTTGCTTGTCCGCAACCTGTCCCGGCAAGCACCATTCAATTGGAAGTTCCGCCTGGTTTTTCAGGCGCGCAATGGTTCCGGTGACGCGCGCGGGGCGTTCGGGATGTGCGTAGCGCGAGTAGCCGGTGCATTTTTCGTCGGTGATGATTTTCATTCGGCGCGGTTCATCTTCGCATTAACCGGCGGTAAAATCAGTTTGTTTTTTACTTGATGATTTTTTGGGGAAAGGTGATATGTTTCATAACCTTGTGAAAATCAAACGCCCGTCCGGCGGAGCTTTTACGCTTATTGAACTTTTGGTGGTCATCGCCATCATCGCAATTCTGGCGGCCTTGCTGCTGCCGGCGCTGTCGGCTGCCAAACGCAAGGCACAGCGGATGCAATGTCTCAACAATTTGCACCAAGTTTATATCGGGTGTTTCATATATGTGTCGGACTCCAGCGATTGGTTTCCGATTTGGGGCGGTTATGACGCTGCCCATCCCGTGAATGTCATCAATGGCGAACATTATACCAGGTATGTCTAAACCAGCGGAACAACAGGGGTTGGTAATAATGCAAAAGTTCCGGCGCAAAATTTGAAACCCGGCGACCCCAGCGGGACATTTGAGAATCTGGGTTATCTGTATTCCGGGAAAATCATAGGGAATGCCAAGGTTATGTGGTGTCCGAGTTTTACGAGTTCAAGCGGCACAACAAATGTTTTGAGCGTGGATAATTATTCATCGCCGATTTTCATGAGCACGGACGGCGGTGGTATTGTTCGTTCCAGTTATATTTTTAATCCGGTGCTTGTTAATGCCGCTGCGGGCAATGCTGCGGGCAACACCCGCGCCTATCAAAAGTCCAGTCAGGCGAAATCACGCAACGTCTTCATGACGGATTACTTGGAAAACCCTACCGGAGCTGGCACGCCGGGCATTCCGTTCAACTCCCAGAATTGGGCGCATTGGCCTTCCCACGGTTTGACCACAACGTTCAATGATGGCTCTATCAGTTTCGTCAGTAGCCAGCCTGCATTCATTTTGGCCACAACCACGCTGATTACAGACGAGTCCATCACATCGCTCACTCAATATCAGACGATATTCACAGATTTATTGAACACTCCTTAATTGGTGCCGTAGTGTTCAGTTTTCTCGGTTGAAGCTGCAAACTTCAGCTACAGATTCGCTTTGGCAATCTGAACGCTTCCGTTAGAGTCACGGCAGCAAAGGAATCCGAACCATGAAAACAAAACTGCTCACACTTGCGGCTGCGCTTGGATTTTTTGCCTTCAATGCCGTCGCGTGGGATTACGAAGGCCATCACGCGATCAACGAACTGGCACTGGCGTCGCTGCCAAAAGACTTCGGCATTGAACTGACGCCCGCGCTGAAAGATCGCATCGCATTTCTCGCGGGCGAGCCGGATCGCTGGCGGAATGTTTCGGATCTGCCGCTGAAAAATTTCAACCCACCGGATCATTACATTGATCTGGAGGATCTGAAACTTTATGGCCTTTCGCCGGAGACACTGCCGGTCATGCGCTATGATTTCGTCGCGGACCTCGCGCTTGCCCGCGCGGCGCACCCGGAACGATTTCCGGCGATTGACCCGGCGAGGGACACCGACCACACGCGCGAACTGGACGGATTTTTGCCGTGGGCGATCACGGAGTATTATGAAAAATTGAAATCGGATTTCTGCACGTTGAAGGCGCTCCAGCAATACGGCGGCACGCCGGAGGAGATCGCCAACGCGCAGGCGGACATCGTTTATGTGATGGGCGTGATGGGGCATTACGTCGGCGACGGCTCGCAGCCGCTGCATACGTCGAAGTATTTCAACGGCTGGGATCCGAACGACAACCCGAAGGGCTACACGACGCGGCAGACGTTTCACGCATGGATTGACGGCGGCTATTTCAAAAAGACCGGCGGCATAAAGGTTGAGACGCTCATTGGAAAAATAAATCCTGCAACGCGCATCGCCAACGCGGGCGAGCCTGAAGCGTTTTTCCACGGTGTGGTCGCGTATCTCGTCGCGCAGAACAAATTTGTCGGGCCGCTATATGAAATGGACAAGAACGGCCAGCTTTCCGGCGAAGGCGCCAAAGGCATGGACGGCCTGCCATTTCTTGAGGGCCAGCTTGTGAAGGCGGGGCAGATGCTTGGCAACCTCTGGCTCACCGCGTGGCTCGAAGCGCCGGAGGACGCTTACCTTGAAAGGCAATTGCAGCAACGCAACGCCGGAAATCCGCAGTCGGACTAGCGGTTGTTGTTCACGGTCGCGCGACCCGGTTGGCACCAGCTTCGCCGCGAGCGTGAAGCCGGCAAGCTTCAGCCCGCCAGGCATGGAAAACTTTACGCGGCACTTGCAATCCGGCATTCTGGGTGCAAGTTGAAAGCCGTCGCGAAACCAATGCGATCCATTGAACCGAAAACAAAACTATCATTATGTCACTACACACACCTGACCTGACGAAATTCCCGCCGCGCAGCCCGCGCGTGCGGCTCGGCGGCTATGTCATATTGCCGCGCATGCTGGACAAAGGCCGCGCGACGCTGGCCGGAAAAAACGGCGAGTATCATTATGCCTGCCCGCTCGACATGGGCTTCCTCGATTTCGTGGGGATTGATCCTGAATCGTTGAAGAAAAAACTGGGAAAAAGCGACACGGAAATTCTGGAATGGATCACGGCCAACGCAAAACACAAGCGCACCACGCCCGAAATAATCGCGTGGTCCTGCTGGCAGGAAAAGCGTTCGCCGGACAATCCCGATTCGCGTGATTATTTCAACGGGCTGCACAAGGCTGGCGCGCCCAAGCGCACGGACATCGCGACGTGGTTTGACGTGCTGGACATGGACGACTTTGTGACCTTCGGCGGGAAGGCGTAAATTTTACAACCACCAATACACCAAGGCGCGAAGTGAAAACCTGCGCGCCTTTTTTACTTGTTTTGAAAATCAAGCTGCCGGAGCGGCGGCTTCTGTTCTCCATGCCTCAATTTTTTCAATGCGATGACGGCGCTTCGTGCCGTGCAGTTCAAATTCCACCTCGTCGCCGGATTTGTGGGTGAGCAGTGCAGCGCCGACGGGCGACAGGTAGCTGATGATGCCTTTGTCCGGATCGGAATCCCACGCGCCAAGAATTGTGAACGACTCGGACTGGTTCGTTTCCAGGTTAGTTGCCTGGACAATTGTGCCGATGTTGACGACATCCGTGTTTGCATTTGAAAAATCCGCACCGCGCGAGCGTGAAAGCTGCGTTTCCAATTCGTCCTTGCGGCGCATCAGGATTTTCTGCATTTCCTTCGCGGCCTTGTATTCGTGGTTCTCGCGCAAGTCGCCGTAGCTGCGCGCGATGGCGATTTCCTTCGAATTCGCCGGAATGGTTTTTTGGACAAGTTCGCCGTATTCGGCGCGGCGGCGTTCGAGGCTTTCCCAAGAAACCAGAATCGTGCTGTCCTGCCGGGTCTGCTCGCCGGTGATGAGCGATTGCACGGCCGGATGTTTTTTGACGAGGCGCGCGAGGAGCGAACGCTTGTCCATGTCGTCGAACACGGGCGAGAGCTGCAGCGTGCGCGTCAAATCCTTGATGACCTCGATGTCGGCGCCCGCAGTGAGTTCGCCAAGCAGTTCCTGGTCTTCCAAAATGAAATCGCGCAGGCGGTTCGAGCGCCTTTCATTGAACTGGTCGCGTTCCATCGCCGTGAGCATCGCGCGGAAAACCTCCGGGTTCAGGATGTCCACGAAATCTTCGGTGCGGTCGCGGCCAAACCACAAAAGGAGTTCGCTGCTGGCCGTGTGCTGGTTGATGAGGCGCGCAAGCGTTTCCTTGAGCGCGTCCAGTTTTCCCTGGGCGATGAGCAGGCTCGCAAATTCCTTCGCAAGTTTTGAGGAAACCATATTTACCGAGCCGCGCAAAATTTCCTGCCAGCGTTCGGGGTTCGCCTGCCGGAACGATTCGAGCGCGCGATGATGTTTCGCGGCGGGGATCAATTCCATGATCTGGCTGAACTTGACGTTGTCCTGCGACCAGATTTGCGCGTCGGTGACTTCGCCCGCGACCGGCTCAAGCCCGGCGTCATGGCGCAATTCGTCGCGCGCAAACACCGCCTCCAGTGCGACCGCCGGCTGCGTGCGCTGATGTGAGGCGATGTCCGCGTTCAGCGCGGCAATGATTTCTCCCGCCGCCGCCGCTTTGTCCTTCAAGTCCGAAACGATCTTGAGAATTTCCGCGACGACCGCGACGCGCGCCTTCAAACCCTTCGCCGCGCGAAAATCCGCGAGCGAGCGGTCCTGCAACGTGGTTTCCTGCGCCTGAAAAACGACCGGCTCGGTTTTTTTCAACGGCACGATGAAGTGTCCGTCCTTTTTCATTTCGCGCTTGGCGGTTTCCCACCATTTTTTCCAGTCGTCGCGAATGACATCCGGCACAAGGACCTGGTGAATCTGATCCACTGTCGCCTTGCCGCCAAAACTGTTCAGCACCAGTTTGATGAGGTCAAGATGATGCGCGGCCATTTGCCGGACGCTTTCAATGTCGGCGGCCTTGCGCGCGAGAATGTGATCCTTGGGAATCGGCTTGAGCAAATCGGCGGCGAACGACAAATCCATCGTGTGGCCCGGTTTGCCGGGAAAATCAATCGTGAAGCGTGCGAACACCGTGTCCACCGTCTTGATTTTTCCGAAGCCCCAGCTGCGGTGCGAGCAGCAGCCACCTTCGACGAGCTGCGTGAGGGGTTCGACATGGCGGCCTTCAATTTTTCCAGCAGCGGCCAATTTTTCAAATTCTTGTTTCATAAAAAAATCGTATTTCTATCGTCACGGATTCACTATGTCTTCATTAAACGCGGTGAACGAACAAAATCCAAGACAAATTGCGGCGCGAATTTTACAGCAGCGTAACAACGGCGGTAAATTCGTCGAAGACCTGCTCGAAATCGCCCTGGCCAACGCCAGGCTTTCGCCGTCCGATCGCGGGCTTTGCCAGGAAATTGTTTATGGCGTCGTCCGCTGGCAGGCCACGCTGGACTGGCTCATCGCACTAAAAACGAATGGCCGCGAACAAAAAGCCGCGCTGCAAAATTTGCTGCGCCTCGGCCTCTACCAGATTTTCTGGCTCGACCGGATTCCCGACCATGCCGCCGTCCACGAAACTGTGGAACTCGCCAAACAGAACGGCTTCGGCCCGCAAGCCGGATTTGTCAATGCCGTTCTGCGCGGCTATCTTCGGGAAGCTGACGAGACCAAAAAGCTTCTCGCCGGATTAAAGATTTCAAATCCGGCAATCGGCTTTTCTCATCCCGGTTGGCTCGTCGAAAAATGGCAAAAAAGATTCGGCGAAGAATGCGCGCGGCAGCTCCTCGAATGGAATGACACGCCGCCGAAAACTTTTGCGCGCGTCAACACGCTGAAAACAGACGCTGGAAAACTTGTTGAAAAATGGCGCGAGGAAAATGTGGATTATGATTTTGTCCGGCGCGAACAGCTTGGAGAAAATCTCGTCTTCGAGTTGAAATCACATCCGTCGCTAAATTCACTGGCGAGTTTCCGCGACGGCTGGTTTTACATCCAGGATCCCAGCACGCTGCTTGCGGCTTGCAAGCTCGGCGCGCAGCCCGGCGAAACGATTCTCGATTTATGCGCCGCGCCCGGCGGCAAAACCACTTTCATCGCGCAATTGATGAACAATGAAGGCAAAATCATCGCCGTTGACATTTCTGAAGTCCGGTTGAAATTGGTTCAAGAAAATTGCCAACGCCTCGGCGTGACGTGCGTTGAAACAACTCAAAATTCAAAATTCAAAATTCAAAACTTAAAATTCGACAGAATCTTAGTTGACGCTCCCTGCTCCAACACCGGCGTCATGCGTCGGCGCGTGGATTTGCGCTGGCGGATTTCGCCTGAAGAAATTTCGCGCCTGCAACAAACACAATTGGATTTGCTCAAACACGCGGCGACTAAATTAAAATCCGGCGGTGTTTTGATTTACAGCACTTGCAGCTTGGAACCGGAGGAAAATTCCGAAGCCGTGAAGGAATTTTTGCGCGAGCACGAAAATTTCAAATTGGAAAGCGAACGCGAATTGCTACCGTTTGCGGACAACGTGGATGGTGCGTATGTTGCGCGCCTGAAACTTTCAACCTGATTTTGAATTATGGAACTCGACCTCGAAAAAGAATACGCCCACCGTGCCTACCAGATTCTCGCCAGCCTGGTCACGCCGCGGCCGATTGCGCTCGTCACCACCATCAGCGCCGACGGCAAGGTGAACGCTGCGCCGTTCAGCTTCTTCAATCTCATGGGCGCGAATCCACCCATCTGCGCCTTCGCTCCCGGTGACCGCGACAATGGCACTCCCAAAGACACCGCGCTCAACATCCGCGCCACGCACGAGTTCGTCGTGAACTTCGTGGACGAAAAAATTGCCGAGGGGATGAACCAGTGCGCCGCGTCGCTGCCGTTTGGTGAAAATGAACTGGTGCGCGCCGGCTTGACCGCCGCGCCATCATCAATTGTGAAACCGCCGCGCATCATGGAATCTCCGGCAAGTCTGGAATGTGTTGAATGGGGAACTTTGCAAATTGGCGGCAACCGGATGGTCATTGGCTTGATCAAGCGCATCCATTTGCGCGATGAATTGTTTGATACGGAGAAAAAACGGATTCACACGGACAAGCTTTTTCTCATCGGGCGCATGGCGTCGCCGGATTGGTATTGCCGCACGCGCGACCGGTTTGAAATGAAACGACCGGACTGATTTGTGCAACATTTTTGCACGGCCGCCGAGCTCAAATTGGAAGCCAGCCATTCTTGAACGGGGTGGATGGGAATATGCGCCAAATTTGTCAGCAGTCAGGGGCTGTTGAAGTGTAGATGGAGAAACCCGATCAACTATAATTGCAATTGCAGGGCAAAAAATCGTTTTGCCTCGTCGGGATTTACCACGTTTGGGATCGTGAAGGTGAAATTCCCGTTTGTGCCCAACGAATTGGTCGCCACTGTCGTCCATTGTAGCAAGGGCAGCGCTAGGTTTGTGCTGGTCAGCACATAGTAAGTAGCACTGGCCAGGCCGTTGGTTCCGTTGAGCACCAGTTGCGTTCCGGACAGGCTTATGCTGCTAATGGCGGGCTGAGGCACGGGCAGGAGATTGTAACCAATGACATCCAACGCGATCAATTCAGTCTTTGGGTTCGGGGTTGCACCGTCGGTTGCGAATGCGTCCTGCACCTGGGGCACATGAGCACCAGCGACCCACCAATCGCCGTAGTCTTCACCGGCGATCTGGTTGAATCGAGCGGGAAAATTGGTGCCGTCAATCGAAAAGTAGGCGTTGTCGCCATTAGTTGTAAATGTGTGGCTGCCGGTGGAGTTGTAACGGAAGAGATCTTCGGGAAAAGGATTGGTGACATTTTCGTCGAGCGCCGAGCCGAGGCCGAGCACTTCATCCAGTTCATGCTCAACCGTCGCCAGAAGATCGCCCTTGCTGGGATTGATTGAGACGCGGGAGAGGTTAAGTTCGGACGTGTGCAAACCTATAACGCCGTCGTAGCCGCCGCTAATGCCGGAATTCAAACCCGTGATCCCGACGGCGCGAAGGTTCGCCGTTTTGACCCTCATGGTGCTGGTGCCAGTGACCGGGTTGCCTGTTCCGGACGAAAGATTTGCGAGGGCAACGGTGTCGTTTGAGGTGGCGGAATCTTGTTGCAAAGCCGTCAGGTATTGCGAGTAGGAAATGTTGTAATACCACCAGCTGCTGTGTCCGAACAGTCCGGCGGTGGTAATTTCTTGGAATTCCACAGTGACGGTAATCGGATCGGAGAAGCGCGCCTGATAGAATTGAATGGCCGTGTTGATCGTGCTCTCGATGGTGGCCGCGTTCGGATCGCTCGTGATGGAACTGTCGAAGGTCGGAACGATCACCAAGGCCTGGGCAGACATGCCGCCGACAAACACGGCGACCGCAAGCGAGCGTCCCCTGTGCATGGAACTGAAACTCAAGCATCGGATGATGAGTTTGGAGACGGCTTTCACGCAAACTCGCGGATTTACATGCCCATGATTTGATAGCCGGAATCAACGTAAATCACTTGCCCGGTGATCGCCGCCGCGCCGTCGCTGGCAAGAAAAACGCCGGACGCTCCGAGTTCTTCGGGCGTGACGTTGCGTTTGAGAGGCGCGTGCGCTTCATAATGCTTGAGCATGTCGCTGAAACCGGCGATGCCGCGCGCGGCGAGCGTGTTGACGGGGCCGGCGCTGATGCAATTCACACGGATTTTTTTCGGGCCGAGATCATAGGCGAGATAGCGCGTGCTGGCTTCGAGCGAGGCCTTGGCCACGCCCATGACGTTGTAATGCGGCACAACTTTTTCCGCGCCGTAATAGCTCATCGCCACGATGCTGCCGCCGTCAGGCATCAGCGGCTCGGCGGCGCGCGACAGCGCGACCAGCGAATACGCGCTCACGTCGTGCGCGATGCGGGAAGCCTCGCGACTCGTATCCACAAACCTGCCTTCGAGTGCGTCCTTTGGGGCGAACGCGACGGAGTGCAAAAGCAAATTGAGTTTCCCAAATTTCTCGCCGACGGTTTTGAAGACATTGGCGATTTCGGCATCCTTCGTAACATCGCAAGGAAGAATCAATGTGTCCGCTCCAAAAGTTCCGGCCAGCTCCTCGACATTTTCCTTCACGCGCTCGCCTTGAAACGTGAACGCGAGTTTCGCGCCCTCGCGCGCCCACGCCTGCGCGATGGCCCAAGCAATGGAGCGCTTGTTGGCGACACCGAACACAATTCCGGTTTTTCCGTCGAGTAGTGGCATAAGTGCGTAATTCGTTAAATGTTTGAGCCGCGCGAATGTTTAATCGTTTTGGCTGGTTGCGCAAAGGAAATTCATCAGGGAATTTTACCAATGAGTCGGAAATTCCGCAAAAATTCACGGCCTCGACTCTCGGCTGCAAATAATTTAAAGTGGCAAGAATGGATTCACAAATTGCTGACGGTCTTATTTTTTATTTGTGTTTGGTGATTCTGCTGACGTTTCACGAATTCGCGCACGCTTGGATGGCGTCGAAATGCGGCGATGACACGGCACGGCTGCAAGGACGTCTCTCACTCAATCCCGTCGTCCACATTGACCCGATTGGCACGGTGCTTTTGCCATTGGTCATGATTTTTGCGTCGCCGACAGTCGGAAGATTTCTGGTCGGCTGGGCAAAACCGGTTCCCTTCAACCCGGTCAATCTCCGCAACCGCTGGCGCGACGAGATGCTCATCGCCATGGCCGGCCCGGCGATGAATTTGATTCTGGCGGTCATGCTCGTCGCTTTCGCTCGTGTCGCCCTGATGTTTCAATCCGCAGAAGTGTTCGGTTTATTTCTTCAAATGGCGCAGTTGAGTCTGGTGCTCTGTTTTTTCAACCTGATTCCGATTCCGCCGCTGGACGGCTCGCACGTTCTGCGGAATTTGAGCGGCATGAGTTATGAAACTTACATGAATTTTTGCCGCTATGGATTTATCGGCATCATCATCGTGCTGCAAATTCCCGGCGTGCGGGAAATTCTTGGCTTTGTGACCGGTTCAACGCTCGTTGGCGTTGCCAGTTTATTTGGTTCTTCGATGCGGG
>Ga0181534_10001813_pt1 | contig 13681 bp, 7 predicted proteins | sample PEATcosm2014_Bin_37_FD_119758 | JGI IMG/M metagenome (GOLD analysis project Ga0181534, IMG submission 119758) | Peatland microbial communities from MTU Mesocosm Facility, Houghton, MI, USA - PEATcosm2014_Bin17_10_metaG | ecosystem: Environmental > Terrestrial > Soil > Wetlands > Peat | place...
GCGCGACGTGGGTGGCCCTGCGCGACAACGCGCCCTATGCCGGGCAATTTCTCTGGACCGGCATTGATTATCTGGGTGAATCGCGCCGCTGGCCGGCCATCGGTCACGGTTCGGGTTTGGTTGACCGCACAAGCGGGCCGCGCCCGGTGGCCTTCGAGCGCCAAAGCTGGTGGAGCGACGCGCTGATGGTGTTTATGGCGCGTCGCATCGCGCGGACGGATGCCATGCCCACCGACCCCGGCACTGCCGGCGCGGATGAAAGATTCAGCCAGGTTTTGTTCGCCGACTGGACGCCGACGAGTTTGCAGCCGCACACCGAGAACGTGGAGGTCTATTCCAACTGTAAGGAAGTTGAATTATTCCTGAACGGTAAATCACTTGGCGCAAAACCCATCAACACCGACGCCTCGCCCCGCAACTGGCAGGTTCCATTTGCGCCCGGCACGCTGAAGGCCGTGGCACGCAACGACGGCAAGGTCGTTGCGAGCTGTGAATTGCGCACGGCGGGCAGTCAGAAGAGAATTGTCCTCTCCACCGACGCGAAAAAGCTTTCTCCCGGCTGGGACAACGTGGCGTTCGTGCGCGCAAAAATCGTGGATGCAAACGGCATCGAAATTCCGCGCGCGGATGATTTGATATCGTTTAGCATTTCCGGTCCGGGCGCCATCGCCGCCGTGGACAGCGCGAATAATTCCAGCCATGAACCGTTCCAGACGACCGAGCGGCAAGCCTATCAGAGCGAATGTATCGCATTTGTGAGGGCGATCAGTCCTTCAGGTAAAATTGTTTTGACGGCAACAGCTCCCGGCTTGGAGGGCGGCTCAATCGCCATCAAAACCGTGAAGCCCTCAAATTGACAAAGTGAAAATACGCCGTCTGCTGATTTTTCTCGCCTGCGCCTGTGCATGCCTTTCGGCGCGCGCAGCGGAACTCACGTTGACAGATTCACCCGGCGCGGGCGATTTGATTCTGGCCGATGGCAAGATTATCGCGACGATATTTGTTGAAACAAACGATGAGCCAGCAGTGCTGCGCGCGGCGGGCGATCTGGCGGACGATTTCGATCGGGTGACAGGAACAAAGCCGGAGATTGAAAATCAACCGGACGGCAAAATCCGCGTCATCATCGGCACAATCGGGAAAAGCGAAATCATTGACCGGCTTGCGGCGGAGGGAAAATTGGCGACGAACGGCGTCAGCGGGCAATGGGAAAGTTATGTCCTTCAAATCGTGAAGAATCCCCTACCCGGCGTGGATGCGGCGCTGGTCATCGCGGGCAGCGACCGGCGCGGGACGATTTACGGCATTTATCAATTGTCGGAGATGATCGGCGTTTCGCCGTGGTATTGGTGGGCGGATGTGCCGGTGAAGCAGAGAAAAAAACTTGCGTTGCACGGCGACATTTTCAAGCAAGGCCCGCCCGCCGTGAAATATCGGGGCATTTTTCTCAATGACGAGGACTGGGGTTTGCGACCGTGGGCGACCAAAACCTTCGAGCCGGAGACCGGCAACATCGGCCCGAAAACTTACGCGAAAATTTTTGAACTGCTGCTGCGGCTGCACGCGAATTACCTCTGGCCGGCGATGCATCCCGGCACACACGCGTTCAATTACTACCTGGACGACAAGGTGGTCGCAGATAACTACGGCATCGTGATGGGTTCGTCGCATTGCGAGCAGATGTTGCGCGATAACGTAGACGAGTGGGACACGAACCGGTTTGGCGAATACAACTATGTCACCAATCCCGACGGCGTGCGGAAGTATTGGGAGGAACGCGTCCGCGAAAACGGAAAGTTCGACAGCATCTGGACGTTGGGGATGCGCGGCATCCACGACGGCGCGATGCCCGGCGGCGGCACGCAGCAGGAAAAGGCGTCGCGTCTGCAAACGATCGTCGCCGACCAGCGCGAAATGCTCGCGCGCCTGGTCAACACCAACCTCGCCCAAGTGCCGCAGATTTTTTGCCCCTACAAGGAAGTGCTCGGACTTTACCGGCTTGCACCCGGCATTCCCGACGACATTACGCTCGTCTGGCCGGACGACAATTACGGTTACGTCCGCGAATTTTCCAACGCGCGCGAACGCGCCCGGAGCGGCGGCGCGGGCGTTTATTATCACGTTTCGTATTGGGGCGCACCGCGCGATTATCTCTGGCTCTGCTCCACGCCGCCCGCGCTCATTGCCGAGGAAATGACGAAGGCCTACGATTACGGTGCAGACAAGGTCTGGATCCTCAACGTCGGCGATTTGAAACCGGCGGAACTCGACATCGAATATTTTCTGAAGCTCGCGTGGAATCCGCATTCCTGGAACGGCACGAACACTTACGATCTGCTGCAAACGCAATTCGCGGGTGATTTCGGCCCGGCGAACGCGCCGGAACTCACCTCCATCATGGCCGAATATTACCGGCTGAATTTCCAGCGCAAGCCGGAGCACATGGGGTTTGCACCAAATAACCTTTTCACCAGCGACGAAGCCGCGCAACGGCTGGAAGCGTGGCAAAAACTGTCAACCCGCGTTGAAGCCGTTGAGAAAAATCTGCCGCCGGAAACGCACGACGCCTTCTTTGAACTGGTCGGTTATCCGGTTCGCTGCGCCGCGCTGGCGAACGAGAAATTTCTCGCGCCTGAACAAGCACAAACGGCGCAGGCCGAAATTCAGCGGCTGACGGACATTTACAACAACCGGCTCGCCGGCGGTAAATGGCATTTGATGATGTCCGACAATCCACATGGACTCCTTGGCTCGGAGCGCGGATCTGTTGTTCGCACCAATTCCGAACCCAGCGGCATGCTGCAGTCCACGAAACCGCGTTATGGAGGCAGCGTGGATTTCGTTGAACAAAACCATCACTTGGTCATGGAAGCCGCGCACGCCTCGGCTTTTGTTCCCGGCCAGGACGCGCGCTGGCGGAAAATCACCGGCCTCGGCTACAACGGCGAGGCGGTCTCCGTTTTTCCGACGACGGTTGCTGTTCGCGCCGACCCGGAGAAAATTCTGGCTGAGTCGCCCTGCCTGCACTACAAAATCAATTTTCAAAACGCGGGCGACTGGCGGGTGACCGTCCGCGCGCTACCGACCTTTTCGGTCGAAACCGGCAAGCCGCAGCGCTACGCCATCACCTTCGATGACGCGCCGCCGCAAATCGCTTCGCTGCCATTTTCCATGAGCGAAACCGACCGCCACTGGCAGGAAGATGTTTTGTGCAACGCGGCGCTGACTTCGAGCATCCATTCCATCGCACAGCCCGGACTCCACACGCTGAAAATCTGGATGGTTGACCCTGGCGTTGTGCTGGACACGATTTTCGCCGAGAGTGGCGGCGTGGAAGACCGGGGCTATGTTGGCCCGCCGGAAACCGCGTTGAAAAAGCCAAATACACAACTCTGAAGCCCAATACCACACGGCAAATGAAAATCCGTATTCTGAAAGCCGGCCTGTTGAGCTCCACGCTGCTGATCATTGTCACTTGCCTTAACTTTGGCTGCGCCACCACCCATAAGAATTCGAGCTCGCGCACCGGGCCGTTCATCCTCGGCGCGGACATTTCGTGGATCCCGGAGGACGAGGCGGCGGGGGCGAAATATTACGACCACGGCGTGCAGATGGACATTTTCGACATCCTCAAAAAGTATAAATTCAACTACATCCGGCTGCGGCTGTTTGTGAATCCCGGCGCGCCCGGCGGCTACTCGGGAATGCGGCGGGGCGAGGCGTTTTGCGATTTGCCGCATGTCATCGCGCTCGCCAAGCGCGCGAAGGCCGCCAACATGGGGCTGCTGCTCGACATTCATTACAGCGACACCTGGTCCTCGCCCGGCAGCCAGAAAAAACCCGCCGCGTGGGCTGATTTAAGTTTTCCCGATCTCACCAACGCGGTTCGCGAATTCACCTGCAACGCCGTTCATGCAATGGTCACGAACGGGGTCGCGCCGAACATGGTTCAGATTGGAAATGAGATTTCGGACGGAATGCTTTTTCCCGACGGACGCCGGACCAATTGGGATAATTTCGCCATGCTGTTGAAGGCCGGGATCGCCGGCGCGAAGAAAGCCGACCCGTCAGTAATAATTGTTTTGCATCATCATCTCGGCCGCAGCAACGGGGTAATGCGTCCGTGGCTCGACAATTTGATCCAGCGCGGCGTGAACTTTGACATCATCGGCATGTCGTGCTACGCGCAGGCGAAGGAAGGCGACTGGCAGACCAATTTCAACGATCTCGCCAAGCGGTATCCCGACAAGGGCCAGCTCGTCCTGGAATACTCCGCGCAAAAAAGCTACATCAACGACCTCATGTTCGACACGCCGGACAAAAAGGGCCTCGGCACGTTTATCTGGGAACCGACGCGGCATCGCGAGGCGCTTTTTGACAAGGACGGGAAAAATGCCGGCGGCGGACAGGCCTCGAATTTCACCACCGATACCGGCATCAACCAGGGTGCGCAACTAACCGCGCCCCAGCGCCCGCGCACCAACTTCTTTAACCAGGGTTTTGCCAGCATGATCCTGACCACCAACCAGGACGGCACCATCACCACGAACCGTCCCGCACAGTTCAATTTCAGAAACCGGAACGGCGGACGTTATGACGCCAATGATTTGTTCGACCTGTATCCGCAGATGTCGCACGATTACGGCAACGACGCTTTTGCATCACAAAAAAGCCAATGACTGCCGAAAGTGCTTGAAATGGAGAATGCCAAGGCCGGAGAATGTGAGTTCGCATTCGTGAAATAATTTTGACAGATTAAAACGCTCATTTCCGGCAACCGGCGCGCCCACAAACATATTAAACCAAAAAAATTGAAAATGAACAAACAACTCGCTCTCGCCGCCATTTGCGCGGTCCTGGCCCTGCCGCTGGTCGCGGCGGAAACCCGCTACACGCCACCCGCCTCACCGCGCGCGAATTACAGCTTTAATCCCGGCTGGAAATTCATCCGCGCGGACGTGACCAACGCCGAGCAGGTCGCGTTCGACGACTCAACGTGGGCGGATGTCAGCGCGCCGCACACCTACAACGACGTGGATTCCTACACGGACATCATCAGCCACAGCGGCGGCGACCGGCACGCCTGGACGGGCATCACCTGGTATCGCAAGCATTTCAAGCTGCCGGCGGACGCGAAAGGCGGAAAAGTCATTTTGGAATTTGAAGGCCTCAAGCAGGCCGGGCGTTTCTGGGTCAATGGAAAACTCGTCGGCCGTTTTGAAAACGGCGTCACCGCCTGCGGCCTTGACCTCACGGACTTCGTGGATTTCGGCGGCGCGGACAACGTCATCGCCGTGAAGGTGGACAACAGCAATGATTACCGGGAGGAGGCAACCGGCACTGGCTACGAATGGATGGGCCGCGCATTTAATCCCAATTACGGCGGGCTGAACCACGACATCGTGCTGCACCTTACCGGCAAGGTTTATCAGACGCTGCCGCTCTACGAAAATCTCAAGACGACCGGCACCTACATTTATCCGTCGAATTTTTCAATCAACGACAAAACCTGCGACGTGAACATTGAATCCCAGGTGAAGAACGAATCCGGCGACCAGCAATCCATCACGCTCTCGGCGGTGGTTGTGGATGCGGACGGAAAAGTCTGCGCGAAATTCCAGAGCGACGTGCTGGATTTGGTGACCGGCGAAACGGAAGTTTTCACGGCCAGCGGAAAATTGACCGACGCAAAATTCTGGAGCGACGAGAACCCGAACCTTTATGACGTCTACACCATTCTTACCGTCAACGACAAAGTCGTGGACGTGCAGAAAATCAAAACCGGTTTCCGCAAGGCCGAGTTCAAAGGCGGCGCGGGAACCGGCGGCGTCTGGATCAATGATAAATTTGTTTATCTCACCGGTTATGCGCAGCGTTCGGCGGACGACTGGGCCGGCCTCGGCGAGGCGTATCCCGACTGGATGCACGATTACAACGCGGAGCTGGTTCGCAGCACGCACGCGAACTACATCCGCTGGATGCACATTTCGCCGCAGGCCGTGGACGTGCGCGCCTGCGACCAAGCCGGCATCGTGATCGTCTGTCCGGCGGGCGACAAAGAGGGCGACGCACAAGGCCGCCAATGGGATCAGCGCGTGGAAGTGATGCGCAACTCGATGATTTATTTCCGCAACAACCCGAGCATTTTCTTTTGGGAATCCGGCAACAACGGCGTCACCACCCCGCACTTGCAGCAGATGATTGACCTGCAAAAGCAATTTGATCCGAACGGCGGGAGGGTCGTCGGCTGCCGCACGTTGAACCAGGAATCCGCCACGCCCATCGCCGGATATTTCGGCGTGATGATCGGCCAGGATCCGCGCACGGATGAGCTGACGAATCCGACGGAAATGTTCCGCGCCTACAGCGCCGAGCGCCGCGACCGCGCGCCGTTCATCGAGACGGAGGATTTCCGCGACGAGGCCGCGCGCCGGTTTTGGGACGATTTTTCGCCGCCGTTTTTCGGATTCAAGCCCGGACCAAACGACACTTATCATTGGAATTCGGAAACCTTCTGCATCGCCGCCGCCGGGCGTTATCACGACTATTTCATCAACCGCATTTCCAACACCGACCCCGCGCACGCGAAATGGTCGGGCTACGCCTCGATTTACTGGTCGGACTCGAACGCCGACGGCCGCCAGGACAGCAGCGAGGTCTGCCGCGTGAGCGGCAAGGTGGATTCTGTCCGCTTGCCGAAGCAGGCATATTACGTTTATCGCGTGATGCAAAGCAGCACGCCCGACATTCACATCATCGGCCACTGGACTTATCCGACGAACACGGTAAAAAACATTTACGTCGCGGCGAACCACTGCGACGCGGTGGAATTGTTCGTGAACGGAAAATCCCTCGGCAAATCCAGCACGCCGAGGAACGGCTACATCTTTGAGTTCCCGCAAATTGCATTTGCGCCGGGCAAAATCTCCGCCGTTGCCACCGCGAATGGCAAAACCGTTGCGCAGGACGAAATTGAAACCGCTGGTGAGGCCAAAGCAATCAAGCTTACGCCGCACACCGGCCCAAACGGTTTGCAGGCGGATGGTTCGGACGTGGTGTTCTATGACGTGGAAGTGGTGGACGCGCAGGGCCGCCGCTGCCCGACCGACGAGGCGCGTGTGGATTTCAAGGTTGACGGCCCGGCCGCCTGGCGCGGCGGCTACAACAGCGGCAAGGTCAATTCCGTGAACAACCTTTATCTCGACACTGAATGCGGCATCAACCGCGTCGCCATCCGCTCGACGCTGACGCCCGGCGCCATCACGCTGACCGCGACGCGCGACGGGCTTGAGCCGGCCACCGTGAAAATTGAATCCCTGCCGGTGGCCATCACGGACGGTTTGATGCAAGCCGGTAACTGATAAACCTGCATACGACCGATTCGCCGAAATTGAAAAGCACACATGAAAATAATCGCGACGATCCTGGCCGCTGTGTTCATTTTTTTGGCCGTAGAAAACCTCGCGTGGGCTTCTGATTTCGCCTTCGGCGCGGACCTGTCGTTTTTGAAGCAGGCGGAGGATCGCGGAACTGTTTTCAAGGACGGCACGAACGCGATGCCCGGCCTGCAAATTTTCAAAAACCACGGCTACAACTGGATTCGCCTGCGCATTTTCGTCGAACCGGTCGGCGGCAATTTGCCGAACAATCTTGCCTACACACTCGCCGAGGCAAAGGATGCGAAGAAGCTCGGCTACAAATTCCTGCTCGATTTTCACTACGCCAGCTCGTGGGCCGATCCCGGCAAGCAGCCGACGCCGGAGGCGTGGAAAAGCCTGTCGCACAAGGAGCGGGTGAAAAAAGTTTTTGAATACACGCGCGACACCATCGCCGCGTTCCGCGACGCCGGCGTTTTGCCGGACATGGTGGAGGTCGGCAACGAGGTCACGCACGGGATGTTGTGGCCGGACGGCAAGCTGCCGGACAATTGGGCGAATTTCACCGATTACCTCCGCGCTGGAATCAAGGGCGTGGACGCCGGAAGCGGAAAAAATCCGCGACCGAAAATCCTGATTCACATTGACCAGGGCGGCAGCATCGCCAAGACGAAATACTTTTTTGACAATTTGAACCGTTACAAAATCCCCTGCGACGTCATCGGCTTTTCCTATTATCCGTGGTGGCAGGGCACGCTGATGGATTTGCGGGACAATCTGGCGTTCACGGCGAACACCTACGGCAAGGACATCATCGTCGTGGAGACGGCCTACAACTGGAGGCCGGCGCGCGAATCTGCCGGCCGCGCCGGTCCGTTCCCCGAAACGCCCGAAGGCCAGCGCGACTATCTTGACGAATTGACGCGGGTGGTGCTGGCCACACCCAACGAACGCTGCAAGGGCATTTTCTGGTGGGAACCGGCGGTGGGCAGTCGCGGCGGTCTTGTTTCGCGCAGTTTTTTTGATGAAAATGGAAACTCCCAGCCGGTCATTTCCGTCTTTGACAAATATACGAGGCCCATGCCAAGAACGGACGGCCAATGATTTTTGCTGGCGCTGGAATGGATTCATCGAAAACAACTGCCGCACGGTCGCCGCGATTTTTAACGTGGCTGGCGGCCTTGATTATTTCCGGGCTGCTGCCGGTTCAAGCATCGGACATGTTCGTCTATTTCGGCACACACCGTTCCGGAACGAACGTCGGCTTTTCACTCGCGCATTTTGACACCGACACCGGCGCGCTCACCAAACCCGCGTTTCTCATCCAGTCGCCCGCGCCCGCGTTTTTCGTGATTCATCCCGACGGCTTGCATCTTTACACCTGCAACTCCGGCAGCCCCGGCGCGGTGTCCGCCTACGAAATCGAGCCACACACCGGCCAGTTGAAATTCATCAACCGCGCCCCGGCGGGTGGCACTGACACCAGCTACGTCAGCCTGGACCAGACCGGGCATTATGTGCTCGCGGCGAATTATTCCGGCGGTAACGTCGCCGTCTTCGCCATCAAACCCGACGGCAGCCTCGGCGATCGCACGGCGTTTGTGCAACACACCGGCCACAGCGTGAATCCGCAACGCCAGACGCACGCCTACGCGCATTCCATCATCGTTGACCCGTCCAACCGCTTTGCGCTCGTTTGCGATCTCGGTCTGGACAAGGTTTTTGTTTATCGCTTCAACGCGCAGGACGGTTCGCTCACGCCAAACGATCCGCCCTTCGCCACCATCGCCCCCGGCTCCGGCCCACGCCACGCGAAATTCCATCCGAACGGGCGCTGGGTTTATGTCATCAGCGAAATCGCCAGCACCATCACCGCGTTCAACTGGAATTCCACCAACGGCACACTTGCTGAATTTCAATCCGTCTCCGCGTTGCCCGCCGATTTCCAGGGCACGAACACCAGCGCGGAGATCATGGTGCATCCGAATGGAAAATTTCTCTACGCTTCCAATCGCGGCAATGACAGCCTCGCCGTATTTGCAATTGACCAGACAACCGGCAGGCTGACGTTGGTTGAACACGTCCCCAGCGGCGGCAATACGCCCCGCAACTTTGCGTTTGACCCCACGGGCAAATGGATCATCTGCTCCAACCACGGCAGTGATGTCGCCGTTGTTTTCCGCGTGGACGAAAACACCGGCAAACTGACCCAGACCGGCCAGCCCGTGCCGGTGCCATATCCGTTCTGCGAACGGTTTTTGCCGGTGCGCTGACAACACAAATAAACAACCAGACAGCCAGATTAATTGTCCATGAACAAAAAAACATTTCTCATCCACCTGCCGGTCTTTGCGTTCGCGCTGGCGGCGGCGGCACAGACCAACAACCCGATGGCCGACGGCGGAAACGCCGATGATTACGACATGGCTCCCGAGACGACGCTGGAAGTCGTCAACGCCGCAGTCGCGCAAATACCGACGAAGCTGCCGCCAGGGCCGTTCCAGCCGACGTGGGATTCACTCAAGGAAAATTACCAGGTGCCGCGTTGGTTTGCGGAGGCCAAATTCGGATTGTTCATGCACTGGGGGCTTTACTCCGTTCCGGCGCATCACAATGAATGGTATGAAAAGCACATGTATACCGACGGCGCCGACGGCCAGTGGCATGTCGGGCATTTCGGCCCGCAGGACAAGTTCGGCTACAAGGATTTCATCCCGCTCTTCACGCAATCGAATTTCAATGCCAATGCCTGGGCGGAACTGTTCAAAAAGTCCGGCGCAAAATTCGTCGTCCCGACGGCGGAGCATCACGAAAACTTCGCCATGTGGGACAGCGCGGTAACGCCATTCAACGCGATGCAAATGGGACCGCACCGCGACCTCATTGGCGAGCTGGCGACAGCCGTGCGCAAGCAGGGGTTGAAATTCGGCGTGTCCAATCACGGCATCGAGAATTTCCAGTTCATCAATCCGCCCGCCGACATGGCGGCCAAAATGAAGGCCGAGCAGACCGACCTTTACGATCCGAAGTGGGCGGATTTTTACAACGTCGCCGACCGCAGCGACGCGGCGTGCGAACGGTTCCTGACCAACTGGTTTGCGCGCAACGTCGAGCTGATTGACAAATACCGGCCCGATATGCTGTGGTTCGACAACGGCGTGGACCAGCGTTACCTCGACCCGCTGAAGTTGCGCGTGGCCGCCTATTATTACAATCGCGCGCACGAGTGGGGCAAGGAGGTTTCCATCAGCACCAAAAAGGCCGCCTACGCGCCAAGCAACAAAAACACCGAGACCATCGGCTCGATCATTGATTTTGAAAAAATCGGAGCGCGCTCGCCTTCCGGCATCCGCACCGGCGAATGGCAGGTGGATCAACCGATTGGCAGCACCTGGGGTTACACGAGCGATGAACACTTCTCCGGCCCGGGCACAGTCATCAACGCGCTTGCCGACACCGTCAGCAAAAACGGCACGTTGTTGCTGAACCTTTCGCCCAAGTCGGACGGCACGTTCCCGCAGGAAATACAGGACACACTGCTCGCCGTCGGCCAGTGGCTGGGCGTGAACGGCGAGGCGATTTACGGCACGCACAACTGGGTCAAGTTCGGCGAAGGCGGCGGACGCGGGCAGCCGGGCTTGAACCTCCGCTTCACCGTCAAGGGCGACGTGCTCTACGCCATCATCCTCGGCAACTGGCCCGGCGCAGAGGCGGTCATCACTTCGCTGGCGACAACGAATTCCACGACCGGAAAAATCAAAACCATGACCATGCTTGGCAGCAAGGCCAAATTGCAGTTCACGCAAGACGACACCGGACTGAAGGTGAAGCTTCCCGCCGACGCGCCCGGCAAATATGCCTATGTGCTCAAGATCACCGGCCTTAAAATGAACCCGCCAACGTGGACGAAGTCGGGAAATCCACAGTTGCCACCCAACGCCGCCGGAAATTAGAATTCAAGGCGGACCAAACCACCGGATAAATGTGTCGAACATGCTAAAGATAAAATCGCTGCGCTTTTTTTACTGGCTGGCAGCCGTGATGATTTTCGGATTGCTGCCCGCGTGCAATTCCGTGCAGAGCACAAATCAAGCAACGGCACCGGCCACGAATCCTCCGCCGCCCGGCGTGCGCGTGGAAAACCTGCCGGCCAAACCCAGACTGCCGTCGCTGTTTCTGGTTGGCGATTCGACCGTGCTTAATGGACGGGGCGACGGCGCGGGCGGGCAATGGGGCTGGGGCGACCAGATTGCGCCGTTTTTCAACACCGGCAAAATAAACGTCGTGAACCGCGCGCTCGGCGGCACGACCAGTCGCACCTATTACCGCGACGTGTGGCCGCGCACGCTGGCGATGTTGAAGCCCGGCGATTTTGTCATCATGCAGTTTGGCACCAACGGCGGCGCGGTCAACGACGCATCACGCGCGCGCGGCGAACTTCATGGCATCGGCGATGAGACGCAGGACATCACCAACATGGTCACTGGAAAATTCGAGACCGTCCACACCTTCGGCTGGTATGAAAAGCAAATGATCGCGGAAGCCCGGAGCAAGGGCGCAACGCCAATGGTCTGCTCCCTGATTCCGCGCAATAGCTGGCGCGATGGCAACGCCATGCGCAACGGTCCCGACAGTGCCGCCGGCTGGGCCGGGCAGGCCGCCGCATCCGTGAACGCCCCGTTCCTCGACATCAACGAAATCATCGCCCGCCAGTATGACAAACTCGGCCAGGAAAAAGTCAATGCGTTGTTCGTCGCGGGAGCCGGCCCGCACACGAGCCTCGCCGGCGCGCAGACCAACGCCATTTGTGTCATCGCCGCGCTCAAGGGGCTGAAGACAAATCCACTCGCGAAATTCCTATCCAAAAAGGCGGCCGGCATCGCGCCCGCCGCCGTGAGCCTGCCCGCACTCAAGTCCGCAGAGGATGAACGTCCCGTGGTGGACGCCTCGACGGTGCCCGTTGAAAAAGCCCCGAACGACGCGCTGCCGACTTTTCACATCATCGGCGATTCGACCGTGCGCAGTGGCGGCGGTTCCGGCAATTGGGGCTGGGGCGAGCGCATCGCGCCGTATTTCAACCCGAACAAAATCAACATCGTCAACCAGGCCATCGCCGGACGCAGCGCGCGCACATTTTTCACGGACGGCCACTGGGAAAGAACCATCGCAACGATCAAGTCCGGCGATTTCCTCATCATCCAATTCGGCACCAACGATGGTGGGCGCATCGGTGATCCAGCCAACAAGAATCGCGCCGACGCCCCGGGCATCGGCGACGAAACCGTGGAGGACACCAAGCCCGACGGCACGCAGGAACTTGTCCACACCTTCGGCTGGTATATGGCGCAATTCGTCACGCAGGCGCAGGCGAAGGGTGCAACCGTCATCCTCGTCTCCGCCGTTCCGCACAAGGATCGTTGGGAGACGGGCCGCGATTTCGCGAATTTTGCCGAGTGGGACAAGCAAGTTGCGAAGAACAACAACGCGCTGTTCTTTGACCTCACCATGGTCATCACCGACGCCTACAAAAAAGCGGGCGCGGACAAGGTGGCAACATTTTTCTCCGACCAGCGCACGCACGCGAACGACATCGGCGCGCAATTCAACGCCGCCTGTGTCGTCGCCGGCTTGAAAAGCCTCCCGAACAATCCGCTGGCACCCTATTTTTCCGAAAAGGCAAAGGACATCGAACCCTGGCAACCGAACACAACAACCGAAACCATCAACCAATAAATATATCATGAAACCAATCCGTCGTATTACCGCCGGCATTCTCCTTTCCGTCATCACTACGGCCCTGTTCGGAGCGGGTCCGGCGGCCCGCGCCCAAACCGATTTCAAATTCGTGTTCGGCAGCAAGTCCGAACACGGTTGGACCCAGGTTTCGCCGACCAATTTCTATTCCGTTGCCACCGGCTACGGATTCGAGCCGGGTGCAAACGTGTCCGCGCCGGAGGGCGGCAGCTATGTTGCAAGCGAAAGGCCGTTTTATTTTTCCGTCAAGGTGCCGGAGGGAAATTACAAGGTCACCGCCGTGTTTGGCGGCGGCACCAACGAATCCGTTGTGACCGTGAAAGCCGAGCTCCGGCGGTTGATGCTGGAAAAAGTCCCCGTCGCGCCGGGGAAAAAAGTGTCGCGCACGTTCATTGTCAATATCCGCACGCCGGTTATTTCCGAAACCAACACGGTGCATTTGAAGGACCGCGAGAAGACGAGCGAGTGGTGGGCGTGGGATGAAAAAATGACGATTGAATTCAACGGCACGCATCCGAGCCTGCGTTCGTTGAAGATTGAAAAGGCGGACC
>Ga0181534_10001814_pt1 | contig 13679 bp, 7 predicted proteins | sample PEATcosm2014_Bin_37_FD_119758 | JGI IMG/M metagenome (GOLD analysis project Ga0181534, IMG submission 119758) | Peatland microbial communities from MTU Mesocosm Facility, Houghton, MI, USA - PEATcosm2014_Bin17_10_metaG | ecosystem: Environmental > Terrestrial > Soil > Wetlands > Peat | place...
CGCCGGCAACCCCGTCACCGAGACTGCCACGACTCAAAAGCAGACTTTGCCCATGGGGCCGATGGCCTCGCAGGAAAGCATCAAAGAGTTGGGCACCAACGGTGGCGGCTTCGTGAATGCCAACTCGTCGCATCCCTTTGAGAATCCGACCGCCGTTTCGAATTTCATCGAGATGTTCGCGATGCTGCTCATTCCGATGGGGCTGACGTACACGTTTGGCCGCCTGGCCGGCGACACGCGGCAGGGATGGGCGGTGTTTGCTGCCATGAGTATTCTATTCCTGCCGCTCGTGGGGTTGGGCGTTCACAGCGAACAGCAAGGCAATCCGTTGCTGACCCAGCTCGGAGTTGATCAGACGGCCGGCGCCCTTCAGCCGGGCGGCAACATGGAGGGAAAGGAGTCGCGCTTTGGAATCGGCTCGTCGGCGTTGTTTACCTCGATCACCACGGCGACGTCCTCGGGTGCAGTCAATTCGACGCCTGATTCCTATACCCCGCTGGGTGGTTTCGTCCCGTTGTTCCAGATGCAGTTGGGTGAGGTGGTGTTTGGCGGTGTCGGCACGGGCCTGTATTCCATGCTCATCTTCGCCATCGTGGGTGTATTCATCGCAGGGCTCATGATCGGGCGCACGCCTGAATACCTCGGGAAAAAGATCGAGGCGTTCGAGATCAAGATGAGCTCGATCGCCATCCTGGTGATGCCGCTCATCGTGCTGGTGGGGACTGCGGTCGCTGTGAGCGTGGCTGCCGGGAAGGCGGGTGTTGCCAACCCGGGCGCGCACGGATTCTCTGAAATCCTGTATGCGTTTTCGTCGGCCGGCAACAACAACGGCAGTGCCTTCGGCGGTCTCTCGGCCAACACGCCGTTCTACAACATCGCGCTGGGACTCGTGATGTGGTTTGGCAGGTTCTGGCCGATCGTGGCGGTGTTGGCCATCGCCGGCTCGCTCGCCGCCAAGAAGCGGATTCCCGTAACGGCCGGCACGATGCTGACCTACGGCCCGACGTTTGTGATCCTGCTGATCGGCACCGTGTTGCTGGTAGGCGCGCTGACCTTTGTCCCCGCGCTGGCCCTCGGCCCGATCGTCGAACATCTGACCCTGTGGGGTGTCAAGTAATGAATGAGCTATATGGAAAACACGGCGCCGCCGATGCCGCCGCAGCTGCAGTAACCGCCGCCGCTGAGGCCCGCGCCAAGACCATCGCCGGCCTGTCAGATGCCGCTGACGGCCCCCGAGCGCCCGTTGGACCAGGTGGCCCGCGCCAAACATCGGGCGGAGCGGCTTTGCCCCGCCGCAAACTTTCAATGTTTGACCGCGCGCTCGTCGGCCCGGCGCTGATTGAGTCTGTGCGCAAGCTCAACCCCCGCGTCCAGTGGCGCAATCCGGTCATGTTCGTCGTCTATATAGGCAGCATCCTGACCACAGTGCTCTGGATACAAGCCGTGGGCGGCAAGGGCGAAGCGCCGGCGTGGTTCATTTTGAATGTCGCCATCTGGCTGTGGTTCACCGTTCTGTTTGCCAACTTCGCCGAAGCGCTGGCCGAAGGCCGCAGCAAGGCGCAGGCGGCGGCTCTGCGGGGCTTGAAGCAGACGGTTTTCGCCAAGAAACTCACCTCCGTAAAAGAGCGCTCGCGCCACACTTCCGTGCGTGCCGACCAACTCCGTAAGGGCGACGTCGTCCTGGTGGAGACCGGCGACTACATCCCGGCTGACGGTGAGGTCATCGAAGGCGCGGCCTCGGTAGACGAAAGCGCAATCACCGGCGAATCCGCACCGGTGATCCGTGAATCAGGCGGTGACTTCTCAGCTGTTACCGGCGGCACCCGCGTGCTCTCCGACTGGATCGTCGTCAGCGTGACCGTCAACCCCGGCGAAACCTTCATCGACCGGATGATCGCCATGGTCGAAAACGCCAAGCGGCAGAAAACCCCGAATGAGATCGCACTGACCATCCTGCTGGTCGCGCTGACCCTGGTCTTCCTGTTCGCCACCGCGACGTTGCTGCCGTATTCACTCTATGGCGTGGAAGTGGCGAAGCTGGGCACCCCCATCACAATCACGGCCCTGATCGCTCTGTTGGTCTGCCTGATTCCAACAACAATCGGCGGCCTGCTCTCGGCCATTGGTGTCGCGGGCATGAGCCGCATGCTGCAGGCCAACGTCATCGCCACCTCCGGGCGTGCTGTCGAAGCCGCCGGCGACGTCGACGTGCTGCTCCTCGACAAAACCGGCACGATCACGCTGGGCAATCGCCAGGCGGCGGCTTTTATTCCCGCCCGCGGCGTAACCGAAGAAGAGTTGGCCGATGCCGCCCAAATCGCATCGCTGTCCGACGAAACGCCCGAAGGGCGCAGCATCGTCGTGTTGGCTAAACAGCGGTTCGAGCTGCGTGAGCGGGACCTGGCTGCGTTGCATGCCACCTTTGTGCCGTTCTCCGCACACACGCGGATGAGCGGCGTGGATCTGGGCAATCGCCAAATCCGTAAAGGTGCCGCCGACGCCATTCAAAAGCACATCGGCGATGCATTCCCCAAGACCATCCTGACCACCGTCCAGGAAGTCGCCCGGCGCGGCAGCACGCCGCTGTTGGTCAGCGACGGACCGCGGGTGCTCGGTGTCATCGAGTTGAAGGACATCGTCAAAGGCGGCATCAAAGAGCGTTTCGGCGAGCTGCGTCGGATGGGGATCAAGACCATCATGATCACCGGCGACAATCCCCTGACGGCAGCCGCGATCGCCGCGGAAGCGGGTGTTGACGACTTCCTGGCAGAAGCCACACCCGAGGCCAAACTCGGGCTGATCCGGTCACATCAGGCTGAGGGTCGCCTGGTCGCCATGACCGGCGACGGCACCAACGACGCACCGGCGCTGGCGCAGGCGGATGTTGCGGTGGCGATGAATACGGGCACTCAGGCCGCAAAAGAGGCCGGCAACATGGTCGACCTCGACTCCAATCCCACCAAGCTGATTGAGGTGGTGGAGACCGGCAAACAGATGTTGATGACTCGCGGGTCGCTGACGACATTCAGCATCGCCAATGACATTGCGAAGTATTTCGCAATTATTCCGGCGGCGTTTGCGACCACCTATCCGCAGCTCAACGCGCTCAACGTGATGGGATTGGCCAGTCCGTTTTCCGCCATCTTGTCAGCGGTGATATTCAACGCGCTGATTATCGTGTTTCTCATCCCGCTGGCCTTGAAGGGCGTGAAATACAGGCCGTTGGGTGCGGCAGTTCTGCTCCGCCGTAACCTGCTCATTTATGGCCTGGGCGGCATCATCATTCCGTTCGCGGGCATCAAGTTGATCGATATCGGCCTGGTGCTCGCGCATCTCGTCTGAGGTTTACCTATGAATACCATCATCCGACCGGCGATTGTTCTGTTCCTCGTTATGACGGTGCTGACTGGAGTTGTGTACCCTTTGGCGGTCACCGGGGCTGCGCAGGTGCTGTTCCAGAGCCAGGCGGAAGGCAGCCTGGTCATGGCCGGTGGCCATGCGGTGGGGTCGAAGGTCATCGGCCAGAGCTTCAGCGATCCGAAATACTTCTGGAGTCGGCCGTCGGCGACCGCGCCGCAGCCTTACAACGGGATTGCTTCGAGTGGCTCCAATCAGGGCCCGCTCAATCCGGCGCTGACGGATGCCGTGAAGTCCCGCATCGACGCCTTGAAGGCGGCGGACCCTGGGAATTCGTTGCGCGTGCCGGTCGACCTGGTGACCGCCTCAGCCAGCGGGTTGGACCCGGACATCAGCATCGCCGCTGCGCGCTACCAGGCAGGCCGCATCGCGCGGGTGCGAGGGCTCACCCCTGCCGCTGTGCAGTCGTTGATTGACGCTCACGCGCACGGCCGACTGCTCGGCCTCATCGGCGAGCCGCGCGTCAATGTGCTCGAGCTGAATCTGGCTCTGGACGCCCTCGCAAGCCACAATGCGCCTCCCGGCGCCTAACGCCGTCACCCGGTCGGGCATGGCACGACCCAGCGCATGAACCGGCCTGATCCAGATCAGCTTTTAGCTCACATCCAGGCCGAAGAAGCCCGCGCGAAACGCGGGCGTCTGCGCATCTTCTTCGGCGCCTCCGCCGGCGTAGGTAAAACTTACGCCATGCTGGAAGCGGCCCGCAGCATCTGTGCGCCGAGCAGCTCCACTGCGGCGTGCCCCGACGTCGTCGTTGGGTACGTCGAGCCCCATGGGCGCGCCGACACCGAACGGCTGCTCGACGGGCTCGAAATACTTCCGATGCTGTCCGTCAAATACCGTGGCATCGTCCGAAAAGAGTTTGACCTCGACGCGGCTCTCGAGCGTCACCCCGACATCCTGTTAGTCGACGAGCTAGCCCATTCAAATGTCGTAGGCGGTGACCCGCCCCCGCGGCATCCCAAACGCTGGCAGGACATCCAAGAGCTGCTGGAAGCCGGCATCACTGTCTGGACGACAGTGAACGTCCAACATCTGGAAAGCCTGAACGATCTCGTTGCCCAGATCACCGGTATCCGCCAACGCGAGACGCTCCCCGATCGCGTCTTCGACGAAGCCGACGAAATCGAGCTCATTGATCTTCCTCCGGATGACCTGCTCGCCCGCCTGCATGCCGGCAAAGTGTATGTAGCCGACGAAGTTGCAACTGCAGTCGAGCGCTTCTTCCGCACCCCCAACCTCATGGCGTTGCGCGAGCTCGCCCTCCGCCGTGTTGCTGATCGCGTGGAGGCCGCTGCCCGCGCGCTCCCGGCCAACAGGGGAAAAGGGCGATTCGCCAACGATCGGATCCTCGTGGCCGTCGGCCCCGATGAGCAAGCCGAGCAACTCGTCCGCGCCGGCAAGAGAATGGCAGACGCCCTCGATGCCAGCTGGATCGTCGTGTATGTCGAGACCCCCGAGCTGCTGCGCCTATCTGAAGCCGAGCGTGACCGCCGCATCGACCTGCTGCGGCTGGCGGAATCATTAGGCGCGGAAACGGTGACTCTCGACGGCCCATCCGCAGCGGCTACCCTCATCGAATATGCTCAAACGCGTAATGCTACGCGCGTAGTCGTGGGCCACCCCAAGCGCAAAGGCTGGCGCGCCTGGATCCGCGCTTCCACGGCCACTCAACTGACCAGGGGAGCTCATGGCTTCGATGTAATCATCATCGCCGCCGCGTCTGAGACGACACCACGTCGCAACAACGGCGGCCTCGGAATAAGCGTAGTGCCGCAGCCGGTCAAGTGGGACCGCTACGCCTGGGGTGTAGTGACGACCGCCGTATGCACCGCCGTCGCTTTCTGGATGTATCCCCGCTTTGAGTTGTCTAATCTGGTGATGGTGTATCTGTTGGGTGTAACGGTCGCAGGCTTGCGGCTCGGCCGCGTGCCGTCACTGCTCGTGGCATTGCTGAACGTATTGGCGTTCGACTTTTTCTTCGTGCCACCGCGATTCAACTTCGCGATTTCCGACGGACAATACTTCGTTACGTTCGCTGTGATGCTGATCATCGCGCTGGTGATTGCAAACCTCATGGCCAACATCCGTCAACAGACTCGCGTGGCGGGCGCGCGCGAGCGGCGGACTGCATTGCTTTACGCAATGAGTCGAGAATTGGCGGCAACACGCGGGCTGTCGAGTCTCGCGCAGGTGGCGGTTAACCACGTCGCGGAGGTCTTCCAATGTAAGGCCGTGATTCTGCTTCCCGATGCGACCGGGAAGCTGCAATACCCCCGCGACCCGCGCTTGCCCGTTTCCTTCCGCCGTGCCGATCTGGCGGTGGCGCAATGGGTTGTCGATCACAGCCAACGGGCGGGCCTGGGCTCTGACACGCTGGCGGCGGCGCCTGGGTTGTATCTGCCGTTGGGGCAGGGGCTCGGTGTATTGGCTGTGTTACCCAGCAATCAACGCCGAGTGTTGCTGCCTGAGCAGCGTCACCTGTTGGAAACATTCGCCGGCCAGATCGGAATCGCCCTGGAGCGTGCGAAACTGGCTGAAGCCGCCGAGGCTGCCAGCCTGGATGCCGAGCGGGAGAGCTTGCGTAATACACTGCTTGCCTCCATATCGCATGACTTGCGGACTCCACTGGCCGTGATGGCCGGAGCCGGTAGTACGTTGGCGGACCGCGGCGATACTTTGGATGAGGCGACGCGGGTGTCTCTGGCGCGTTCTATCGAGGTGAAGGCCCGGGAAATGTCGGATCTGGTTTCCAACGTCCTCGATCTGATGCGGTTCGAGTCGGGCCAGGTCGTTCTACGGACCGAGGTGGAGACGTTGGATGACCTCGTGGGGACGGCGTTGAATGGGCAACTGATCAACCACGTGGTCGACGTGCGATTACCTGCTGATTTACCGCCGGTCGTTGTCGATGCCAAGTTGATTGTGCAAGTCTTTATCAATCTGTTTGATAACATTACCAAGTACACGCCTGCGGGGACGCACGTGTCCGTTTCCGCCGTGCCGGAGGGTAAATCCATCCGAGTGATGGTCGATGACGATGGTCCCGGCCTGCCTCCCGGCAACCCCGCGCGACTGTTCGACAAGTTTCAGCGCGGTGACGGCGAGGGCGCGATTGTGGGGGTAGGGTTGGGGTTGGCCATCTGCGAGGCGATCATCCGTGCCCACGGCGGTGAGATCACCGCGCAGCGCCGCAGTCCTCACGGCGCACGCTTTGAATTCACGCTCCCCTCAAAACCATGACACAAGCAATGCATCAAGTGCTCGTCATCGAGGACGAGCGCGACATTCGCAACATCCTGCGCGCCCTGCTGGAGGCCGACCACTACCGCTTCATCGAAGCCGAAACCGCCGCGCGCGGCGAAATCGAGGCCCGCAGTCACAAACCCGACCTCATTCTCGTTGACCTCGGCCTCCCGGATGGCAATGGCGTCGATCTGATCCGCCGTATCCGCACCTGGTCGTCAGTCCCCATCCTCGTGCTCTCCGCACGCACGATGGAGGAGCAAAAAATCGCCGCGTTGGATGCAGGTGCCGACGACTATGTAACCAAACCCTTCAGTACTCCAGAGCTGCTCGCCAGAGTGCGCGCCGCCCTGCGACGCAACGTGCGCAACGCGGACCAAACCCCGCTCTTGCGCCTGGGCGATGTCCAAATCGATCTCACCAAGCGAGAAAGCCGCGGCCCCGAGGGGGAGTTACACCTGACGCCGCTCGAGTACCGGGTATTGGAATCATTGTCCCGTCACACCGGCCTCATTGTCAGGCAGGCGAACCTGATCCGGGAGGTGTGGGGCCCGGAGCGGCAGGGCGACACGGGCAGTTTGCGCGTGTGCATGAAAAACCTGCGCGCCAAAGTGGAGCCGGATCCACGCCGGCCTCGTTATCTCGTCACGGAGGCCGGTTTGGGATACCGGCTGCGCGCCGATTGAAGGAACGCCGGATGCTGAGGATGGGGAAGATAACCAGGAGTGACCACCATGCCACAACCCAAGCCCGAGCCAGCGCCCACGCCTATTACGCCTACCGATGTGCCGGAGCCCATTCCCGGGGATCCGCAGCCTTCACCGGATCAGCAAATTCATGACTCGCCTGTGCAACCGGAGCTGGACACCTCAGGGCGCGGTTAACTCGAGCGTTGAGCCGGCCTGGTTGACGGTGGTGAGCACAATCGGGCGCCGCCAGACGCGTTGTACGTAATCGAGCACGCGCCGGCTGCGCTCCAGATCGAGGCCGCGGCCGTCGACTGAATTATCGTGGGTTAGCTCCAGCGTCCCATCGGTGCGCACATGCGCGGCCGAAACCGAAGGCGCGCCGAAGTTATATTTCGGGCCGAGAATCGCCTCGTGCAGGCCCCCGAGGTCCTGCTCCATCACCTTGATGTGCCCGTCGTTGCGGGCACTGAATCGAAACAGCTCCAGCTCATCCGCCAGCTCGCGTGTCAGGTGATTGCGGATGAAGCTGAAGTCATCATCCTGCTCCATGATGTGACGAGCCCCTTCCATCCCATCCCGTTCGACGATTTTCTCCCACATCGCGAACCCGAGGTGATACGGGTTGATGTGCAAAGCTACCTGCTGATCCGCCGCCACCGGTCGCACCACATCGGAGTGACACTTGATCGCATCGACATATGCCTGTTGCGGCACGAAGTCAGCTTCGCGCAGCAACCGCGCATGCCAATAGGATGCCCAGCCCTCGTTCATGATCTGGGTTGCGAAGACCGGGTAAAAGTAGAACGACTCCTCGCGCACAGCGAGAAAGATGTCCCGCTCCCAACTCTCCATCTCCGGCGCATAGTTGGCAACGAACCACAGCAGATCGCGTTCAGGATGCGGCGGCACCGGCGCCCGTTTCTTAATTTCGAGCCCCGTGCTGGCCGCGGTTGGATCGAGTTGAGCGAAACGCTTGCGGAAGGAGTCGTCAACCAGCGCCTTGGGTTGCGGAGCGTATTCCGGATACCGCTCACGGCGCAGCGCCTGATCAGTATCGATGTGCTGCTCCAGCGCCAACGCCGCATCGAGCACAGCCTCGACCCGCTGCATTCCATGTTGCTCGATCGCCTGTTGGATCTGGCGCGCATGGTTCGCCGCATGCTCGACAATGTGCTCGCTGACCTGCCCCTGACATCTGCGGAACATCAGGTTGTTTCGCGAGAAATCTGCGTGGCCCAGTACGTGCGCGGTCACAAGGATGTTTTCCGCCAGCCCATTGCTGGAGGCCAGGTAAGCGTGGCCTGGGTTGCCCGGGAACACCACCTCGAAGAGGCGTGAGTTGCCCATGTGGCGCTGAATGAGCTGATAGATGTAGCGGACGCCGAAGGACCAGTGCGGCATGCGCACCGGCAGGCCGTACACGGCGATCTCCATCATGAAGGTGTCAGGGACAGCTTCGAATTCAACGGGGTGAAACGAAAGACCCGAACGGGCCGCGAGCTCTTCTATACGTTTAGTATAGTTGGTCCAATCGTCGGAGGTCATGTCCCGTCCAATGCTTTGGCCTCTGCACTAAAGAAGTGACGTACGGCTCCCCACACATCATCGAAGTCGTTCAATGCGTAGCTGCCTGCAGCGCAACCCGCCGTCTGCAGCTCAGCAAACAGTCGTCCCGTCTCGGTCGCCAGTTGGCGCGACAGCCCGGACGAAACTTCCACATAACCTGTGAAACACGCATCGCCCGTAATAGCGGTCAACAACTCGCGCGCCTCGGCGCTGTCACTCACTGAGTTGTCGCCGTCGGATGCGTAGAACAGATAGATGTTGCAGCGCGCCGGGTTGTAACGTTCGCCGATGATCTCGCGTACCTTGCTAAACCCGGTGGAGGACACGGTACCGCCGGTGCCGCTCACCTGGAAGAATTCCGGCTCGGTGAATTCCCAGGCCTCCGTGGTGTGCGCGACAAACACGGTTTCCAGTGAGCGGTATTCGCGCCGCAGGCCTTGCACCACCCAGAAGAAAAAAGTCTTAGCCAACTTACGGTCGCGATCCGACATGCTGCCCGAGACATCGAGCATGAAGAATACGACAGCATGCACCGCCGGCTGCCGGCGCCGTGCGAGCTGCCTGTAGCGCAGATCCTCGTCGATGAATGTTGGTTGGGCGGCTGGATTGCCGCGTCGCTTCACCATCTCCTTGAAGGAGCGGCGCCGGTCCAGGCGCGAGCGGGCGCCGCGCCGGTCATAACCTTCCCGAACCCAGTCTGAATCCTCCGACGGGCCCACGCGGGCCTTCAGGTTGGGGAGCTGCATCTCCTCCCACAACCAATCGACGATATCGTCGATTTTGAACTCCAGCAGCAGCGAGACTTCGCCGTCATCCTGGCCGCCCTGGCCTTTCTCGCCCGGGCCGCGTTGCTTGGAGGGATCGGAAAATACATCGCCAGGCTTGGCTTTTCCCTGGCCCGCGCCCTGCTGTTCCTCAGGGCGGCGCAGCCGGAAGTGATAGTGCTCCAGCATGCGCACGGGGACTCGCACGGTGCGCGCGCTTTCGTTGATGACATCCGCGCCGGAAACTATCTGAGGCAGATGCTTGCGAACCGACTCACGAACTTTCTCATCGTGTCGCAGCCAGTCGCGCGCGCCGCGCGAAAACAGGTCGTACCACTTTGCCGCGGTAGACGGAGGCGAATCGCTGGTCTCGGGCATGACTCTAGAGATACTCCTGTATCGCGCGCAACGCAAATTTTAGGTTGGAAGCATCACTCCTGTGCCAGCAGTGTTGTGACATAGCTCAGTGCTTCCTTCGCACTGTGCTCGTCGTAACCATACTCACTCACCAGTCTCTGCTGTACAACGGATATCTTCTGGCGTGCTTCATCATCGGGACGTGCAGTCGAAGTCACCAGCCTGAGTACATCGCGACGCTCTTCGAACAGGTATTGTTCGATCGCTTCGCGCATGCGCGCGTGACTGGCGAGCTTGAACTTTTCACCCGCCTTGAAGGCCACCATGGCCTTGCGTACGACCTCCTGGCGGAACGACATCTTGCCCGAGTCAGACACTTTGATTTTCTCTTCCACGGAGCGCAGAAATCGCTCATCCGCCGGCCGTGTCTCACCGGTGATGGGATCCGTCACCTGCCGGTGATCCAGCGAGGCTTCGACCTCGTCGAGATATTTCTCCAGCAGCTGCTGTGCCTCTTCTTCAAACGAGGCAAACATCGCGCGGTGCACATCCTCTTTCACCCAGCGGTTGTAGAACTCCTTACGCGCGGTCACGAGGTGATCGACCCAAGCCTTCTTCTGCTTCGATTCCATGCGCGCATCGCTCTCGATCGTATCCTTGATCGCCAGCAGCAGCTCCATACTCGTCAGACTATGTGTATTCCCGCGCGTTATCGCGTTTGAAATAGCGTTGATGACGAAGCGCGGGCTGACACCGGTCAGTCCTTCGTCCCCACCTTCAGCGTGCAGACGGGTGGCTTCAGACTCCGGAACGCCCTCGACGGCCTCGCCCGCGTACAAGCGCAGCTTCTTGGTCATATCCAGTCCCTCGCGCTCCGTCTTCATGAGCCGAGTCAGGATGGCGAAGACCGCAGCGAGATTGAGAACGTGCGGGTCCAGGTGGACATTGCGGAAGGCGGGGGCGCTCGCTACGAGCTTCTGATAGATCCGCGACTCATCCTTATAGGACAACGCATACGGGACCTTGATGATGACCATGCGGTCCAGCAAGGCCTCGTTTTCCTTCTCCTGCAGGAACTTGTGGAATTCCGCCAGGTTGGTATGGGCCAGGATCGTCTCATCCAGGTGGATGAGCGGGAACCGGGAGACCTTGACGTTCTTCTCCTGCGTCATCGTCAACAGGAGGTAGAGGAACTCTCTCTTGACCTTGAGAATCTCGATCATCTCGAGCACGCCGCGGCTCGCGGCATACACCGCTCCCGACCATGACCACGCGCGGGGGTCACCTTCGTCGCCGATCTGAGCGACCTTCGCCAGGTCGACCGAACCTACGAGGTCGGCGATATCCGCAGTAGTTGGGTCGTGCGGTGCATAAGTGCCGATGCCGGTGCGCGACGCCTCCGAAAGGAACACGCGCTCCACCGGCACGCGAACAAAGTCACCGTCAAACTCGCGTTCGACGTAATCGCGGGCCCAGGGTGACAACTCTCCCTGGATATCAACACCATAGCGTTCGCGGAATTCCGCGCGCAGACCGGATGGCACGAGATTCAGGGGGTTCTCGCGCATGGGCGAGCCCTTGATCGCATACATCGCGCCGTCGTCAGTCCGACTGTACTCCTCCAGGCCGCGCTTCATCATGATGGCGAGCGTGGACTTGCCGCCGGATGGCGGGCCTAGCAGCAGAAGCAGGCGACGGCCAACATCGGAACCGGCCGCTGCTCCCTTGAAATAATCGACCACCCGCGACAGCGGCTCGTCGATGCCGAACAGCTCGCGTTTGAACAACTCCTTGGGGCGTACGGCATCCGCAACATCGCCCGAGGCGGCACGGCCGTGCCAGTTCAACATGTCCCAGATGTACTGATGGCTGGAGCGGGCCATCGCTACCGGATTGGTCGGCAGGATCGTGGATAGAAATTCGCCGAACGTGCCTTCCCACCGCTGAGCGCGGTGCAGACGGCTATAGGAGCTCAATGACTCGATGAACGCAGATTGGGTCGTGGAGTCCGAATCTTCAGAGAGCGATCGCATCGTTCTTCCCTCCCGTAGAGTTCAAACATCTCGGCCGGGGTGCTAGCGATGCCAGCGTGGCTCTTAACATAGATCCAACGCTTGTCACGGTATGTGATGGCCCTCAATACCCAGCCCTGCTGTTACGTTAAGACTGTCACAACACTGGATTGTTCAGTCGTGCATGCACTCAAGCAAAAGCCGCGCCGTTCCGGCCAACAGACTGAAAAAAGCTCACGTACCGCTATTCGAGAAGGGTCGGACGCTGCAAAGCAAAATGCATGCCTGTAACAATTTGGGTCAACCGCGCGGCACTTGCACTCAAAAGTGGCCGTCGCGGGGAGTGCGCCGCCTCAATGACCGAACAGATCCTTCAGCTTATCGCCGAGCTTCTTTTTGACCAGGTCGCCGGCCTTCTGTTGCACCTCCTGCCCCAGCTTGCCTTTAGCCAAGGCTTCGATGTCAGGCCGCACCGTCGGGCTGGACATCGTGCCAGTGATCGTCAGCGGCACTTCCACGCCACCGAGGGCGTCGAGGCTGCCACCGCCCGCGGGAGTACCACCCGCCGGTGGTTTGGTAACCGCAGCGACGACCTGATAGTTGATCGCTTCGGTGATGCTATCCAGAGTACCCCTGCCGTGGATTTTGAGAAAGTCCGTTTCCATCTTCAGGTCATCGATGCGCAGCACGCCCTTATCGAGGCCGCCGTTCATCTGTAAGGCATTGAAATTCGTGCGCGCCGGCCCACCGCCCGGGCGTTGGGCCGGCACCTGGCGCTTCAACAAAGCGTTGACACGCTGCAATTCGTAGACAACGTCGACACCGACTACGGCGCCTTGTTTGACATTTACGTCGATCTTTCCGTTCAATGATCGCTTGATCGCATCATCTGTGTTTCCGACCCCCGTCACAGCCACATCGGCATCTGCGCGTCCTGAAATCCGCGCGCTTTCAAACGCTGCTTTCACCAACGCGCCGATATCGGTGCCCTTCAGATGCTCGTTCAGCGACAGTTGCGCCTGCACAGGGCGGGCATCGAGAACGATGTCGCCGTTGTAAGTTCCACCATACAAGCGCGCTTGTGTAGGTCCTAAACGGACATGTCCGTCCTTGGCAACAAGCGGCATGACGACGTCTGTGAACACCAAATTCGAGAAAGTCGCACTCGCTACACGCAGCGTTCCATTCACGTCCAACTTCCGAATCGTCTCGAGAGGCAGTGGAGTGGGCGGTGCCGCGGGGGGTGGTGGCCCATTCGCCGGGCGCTTGGCAGCAGCCGGCGCTTCCGGAGGCAGCGGCGCGCGATAACGATCGATATTGGTTCCATTTACATTGAGATCGAATCGCACTGCGGAGGTGTCGAGATCCGCGACGCCGGCAGTTCCCTTGATCTGCGTGTCGTCGAGAGTCAGTTGCAGTCCTGAAAGCTCGAGTTGCTTCTGTGTCAGCTGGAAGTGAGTCTGCAACGCGAACTTCGACAGCGCGTTCGGATCTCGCGTCACGGGCGGTGCAATACCGAGTGATTGCAACAGCTTACGCGCCGAGGTCGAAGGCAGTGAGAGGTCGCCGGTGAGCACGCGAGCGGTGCTCATTTTTTCACCAGCCACCGCAACGTCCACCGCAACATC
>Ga0181534_10001815_pt1 | contig 13677 bp, 11 predicted proteins | sample PEATcosm2014_Bin_37_FD_119758 | JGI IMG/M metagenome (GOLD analysis project Ga0181534, IMG submission 119758) | Peatland microbial communities from MTU Mesocosm Facility, Houghton, MI, USA - PEATcosm2014_Bin17_10_metaG | ecosystem: Environmental > Terrestrial > Soil > Wetlands > Peat | place...
CAACTCATCATGCATCGAGAGGACCAGCATCGGCAGCTCGGGGCGCTGCGCATGCACATCCCGCACGAGCTCGAGGCCATCACCCTGGGCCAACGATATGTCAACAATCACGACATCCGGTGCCAGAGCACGGATTGCCGCGCGAGCCTCGCGCTCGGTCTGCACCTCGCCGCAGACCACCAGATCCGGCTCCGGCTCGATCATCCGCCGCAGGCCCTGACGCACAATCGGATGGTCATCCACGATGAGTACGCGCCGCTGAGCGGTAACAGCGAAAGAATTCGGCACGCGTGGAGGGACTTTCATGACCGGCTAGCCGCCCGAGAACGTAGACATTGGACCTGAGATACCCGAACGATCAATGCGGCGGTGGTCCCGGAACACGGGGGATGGACTCTCGCTCAGGCCGGTTTCCGTCCTGACCGCCGTCCAGCGGGCACGAGCAGCGCACCGAGGCACCGCCATTCGTTCCAGACTCGAGAATGAGGTCACCACCCAGCATTTGCGCACGATAACGCATGATCTTCAATCCCAGGCCCCCGTAGGCTTCCGCCGTGACCTGCTCGAAGCCGCGGCCGTTGTCATCCACCCGCAGATGCAACTCACCCCCGCCGGTCTCCAGGCTGACGGTGACATCACTGGCCCGGCTGTGACGAATGACATTGGTCAAGGCTTCCTGAACGATTCGATACACGTGGGTCGCAGAAGTTTCACTCAGGCGCAACGGCTCGGCGAGGGTGGCATTGAAATCAACATGGACTCCATAGCGCTCGCTGGCCCGTGCGGCCAGTGTTTGCAGGGCCGCGGCAAGTCCGCCGCGCTCGCCGCTCACCGGCGACAGGCCGCGAGCCAATGAGCGAGTGCTCTCGATCGCGTTATTGACGAGCCCGATCACTTCCTCCACTTCGAGGCGCGCACCCGAGCCCTCCTTGCGCAACTGCGCGGCCACGCCCCTGAGCATCAACGCGATGCCCGTCAGATCCTGGCCGAGCCCGTCATGCAGATCATTGCCGATGCGCTGCTGCTCCCGGTTGGAGATCTCGATGATTTCCCGCTCCAGGCGCTTGCGCTCCGTTACATCATTCAACACCGCGAGCCAGCGTTCGGTTCCACTGATGCGCAACGGCGTGATGACGCAGGTGGCCACGAACCGCGAGCCGTCCTTGCGCTGACATTCAAACTCCACCGGGGCGACTTCGCCGCTCTCGCCGTTGTCCCGCAGGGTGCGCTCGAAGCGTTTGCGCTGCAAGGCGGGCATGCTGAACAACGGATCGATGGCCCGCCCCAGCAGCTCCAGCGCGCCATACCCGAACATCTTATCGAAAGTCGCGTTGGTGAGTGTGATCAAGTGTGTTGTCGAGTCGATCAGCACGACGCCTTCACGCATGGTTTCCAGGATCCGCGCCTGAGTGCGCAGGGCATCCTGCTGGGCGTGCCGTTCCGTCACCTCGGTGATATTCACGACGGCGCCGAAGATCCGGCCGTCAGCCTGCACCGCGCGGGCCCGCAGCTCCAGGTAGCGCGCTCCCCGCTTCGGGTCGATGATGACCTGGTCGAAGTCGCGCGGCTCGCCCGTATTCATGACATGCTCAAATATCTCATGCATGTAAGCACGGTCGGCCGGGGGCGCAAAATCCTCTACTGGGGCTCCGATCCAGCCGTCCGGCGGGACACCATGCATTGCACGATTGAGAAACACACACTGACGCTGGCGATCGAACAAGGCCAGCCAGTCGGCGGAGCTGGCCGCGACAGTCTGCAACGTCATCTGCGACTCGCGCAGGGCGATCTCAGCACGCTTCCTTTCAGTTACGTCCGTCACCGCAACAGTTAGCGACCGAATTACGCCGCTGTCAATAACCGGGACGACCCGATGCTCATGGTGTGACAGCGTGTTGTTGGAATTGGGATGGCGCAGCTCGAAGCGGGTGGCCTGACCAGTGGCCAGCACACCGCGATAGTGTTCCTCCACGGCGCCCCGATGTGCCTCCGGCAGGAATTCCAGCAGGCTGCGGCCGACCACGGCTTCACTGCGATACTCACCAAACTGCCGGTTCATGAACTGCACGCGCAAGCCTTCATCCACGAGAAACAGCCAGTCGGGCGTGTTCTCGGTCACCGCGCGCAACACCGCTTCGGACTCCCGCACAGCCTGCTCGGCCAGCTTGCGCGTCGTGATGTCATACGCGGAGCCGAGGACACCGGTGACAGCACCGGTCTGCGGATCCCGCACCGGCAGCGTACTAACATACAACCACTTGCGCTCGCCGTGAATCGTATGAATGCGGGTTTCGCCCGCCTGCGGCTCACCGCGCAGAATGCGAACATGACGCGCTGCAACGATCGGCCGCCACTCCTCGTCAATCAACGAGTCCCACCGGCCCTGCTTGTCCTCGAGCGAGCAGCCGAAGATGGCCTGCATACCGTCACTGGCCCACACCGGCTCGGGCACGCCGTCCGCGTTGTAACGATATTCAAACACGTAACCCGGCGCCATCGACGCCACGGTGCGATAGCGAAATTCGCTCTGCCGCAACGCTTCCTGCGTATGGACGCGATCCGTGATTTCCACGAGGAAACCAACCATCCGCGTGGCCCGGCCGTTGGCATCCCGTTCCGGCACACGGCCGCGATCGAGTACCCAACGCCAACTGCCGTCTTCGTGACGCAGGCGATATTCGGCTTCGTAAAGCTCCTTGCGCCCCGCAATGACATCCTGCACCTCGCCCTCCACCCGCGCGGCATCTTCCGGGTGAACGCGCTTGTTCCAGAAGGCCCAGGTTCGATCACCTGACTTCGGAACTACTCCAAGGATGCGATAGTACGGCTCGGCGTGTCGGGCTTCACCGCTCGCCAGGTCCCAATCCCACATGCCGCCGCGCGCGCTTTCCAGCGCAGTCTCCAGGCGGCGTTGACTGCGGATGTATTCGAGCTCCGCCTCCTTGCGTTCCTCGATGTCCATGCACACGCCGACCATGCGCAATGCCACGCCGTCGGCATCGCGCTCAACGACGCGGCCGCGCTCAAACAACCAGCGCCAGCGGCCCTTGCGGTCCCGAATGCGGTACTCCGCATCATAGTAGTCAGCCTTGCCGGCGACGTGATCGCTGAAGCGAGTCGCCGCCGTCGTGACATCGTCCGCGTGGATGTTGGCATCCCAGCGGGCGACATGATCCATCCCTTCGCAGGCATGCAGGTCCAACCGGTCACACCAGTCGCTGTACCAGCGCGTGCGCTCGGTGCGAAAATCCAACTCCCAGAGGCCCATCCCGGCCCCCCAGACAGCGGTTTCCAACCGCGCCTCGCTGGACCGCAACTCGCGCTCGGCGCGCTTCTGCGCGTCGATATCGAGTGAGACACCGATGGCGGAAGTGGCCTTACCTTCGAAATCCCAGGCAACCGCGCGCCCGCGAGTCAGCATCCATTTCCACTCGCCACTCGCAGTGCGAATGCGGTATTCGGTTTCGATGGAAGTGCTCTGGCCGCCCAGGTGTTTGCGAATCTGCAGCTGCACGGCTGGACGGTCGTCAGGATGTATGCGCGAGGTCCACGGGTTCGGCACGCTTTCCCACTGCTCGCGGGTGTAGCCGGTCATCGCAAACCACAACGGGCTCATGACAGCGACGTCGGTGGCGACGTGCCACTGCCAGAAGGCGGCACGGGCGCCCCACAGCGCTGTTGCCAGGCGGGCCTCGTTTTCCTGCAGCGCGACTTCCGCGCGCTTGCGAGCGTCGATCTCCAGGCAGATGCCGGAAACGCGAGCCGGCAGGCCATCGCTGCCAAGAGCCGCTACACGCCCGCGCTGCAGGAGCCAGATCCAACGGGTCTCACCGACCAGCACGCGGTATTCGAGCTCGAAGCTGTCGCCCTTGCCGATGCGCACGGCTTCGAACCTGCGGCGGAACTCGCCGACGTCATCCGGATGGATGCGTCGCGCCCAGCTCTCAAACAGATCGGGGCCCGCGCACGGGTCGAGCCCGAGGGCCGCGCACCAAGCCGGATCCACGGCGAAAACGCGCCCGCCGATATCCCACTGCCAAGTTGCGACCTCGGCAGAATCAGCGGCGGCGCCGGCCTCGGCGGCGGCTTCGTGCGGAATTGCAGCATTCATTGCAGACATCATCGTCCCTTAAGTTCGCCCATGCTGCGTTGCGATCACCAACAAAGAAGACTCACCACCAATCTGCACCGACTGCGCCTGTATCTCAAGATTTCTGTGCAGATACGCTGCGGTTGGCGTGACCCATTTTTTACATAGTGGAATTGTTCAACGACCAAGGAGGTCTCTCTTGAGCGAGCGCACATCCGCAAGTCCGGCGGTAGCGGACTATTCCGAGTGGCAGGCGCAGGATTACTTCAAAACCTATTACAGCGAGGTCGTGCTCCCCGACGAGCAGGTCGTGCTGGCCTACCAGATCGATACCCTGAAACGCATCGAGCATAAATTCGGCCGCGGCCTCGAGTACGGCTGCGGGCCCACCGTACATCGCGCGATCGCGGCGGCGGCGCACGCGTTCAGAATCGATATGGCCGACTGGCTTCCCGACAACCTCGCGCAGGTACGCGAGTGGGTCCATTCGACGAGCGCCAACGGCGACTGGAACCGGTTCACCGAGTACATCTTAACCTGCGAAAACCGGGATGAGGTGATTGATGCCGGCCGGATCCAACGGCGCGAGGAGCAGACGCGCAAGGTGATTCGCAACCTGCACGTGAGCGATGCCCGGTGGCGGCATCCTTTAGGGCCGGAAAAGCAGCGGTTTTACGATCTGCTGGTGTCAGGGTTCTGCCTCGATGCAGTCTCGAGTGACAAACAGGTCTGGCATCAATGTATGTCGAACGTGCTGTCGACGCTGCACGAGGGCGGGCTGTTGATTCTCCATGCCCTGTACCGATGCAAGGCCTACAAGGTCGGCGAGCGGATGTTTCCCGGCGCCGACCTGTCCGAGGACGATCTCGTCGAGTCACTGCTCGCCAACGGCTTCGACCGGCCGAGCATCGACGTCCACGTGATCCCCTGCCCCGACAACGCTCAGTACGGGTATTCCGGCATCCTGGTCGCTTCCGCGCGGAAGGAGTGATCCGTCGATGGGCCCCGGCCATGCCGCCGGGGCCCGTCTCGGGAACGCGACACATTTAATTGGAACTTTGGCTGCGTTAAAACGCTCACCTATTACAGACTACAAAAAAGGGAAGGAGTATCTGTGAAAGCCTCGAGAAACTGGGTCTGGTCACCCCCCAATGAAGCCATCGAGACCATTGCCTCAGCGCTCAGCGCGCACTGGACTGCGGCGAAATCACAACAGCTGAAAGCCTTCTGGCCCAATACGGCGAGTTGGCGGACTCAGCTCACCAGCGTACGAGCGGCGGCAGGCTCATCAGATACGCTTCCGGATCTGCGTCCGTGCTGAAGCCGAACTTGGTCCCGCGGTCGTAGACGAGATTGAATTCGACATAACGTCCCCGCTTCACCAGAAGCTTGTCACGTGCCTCGTCATCGAAGGGGGTGTCCTTGCGACGGGCGACCAATGTTGGATAGACGCCTAGAAACGCCTCGCCAACGGCTTTGACAAAGGCAAAATCCGCCGCCACGTCCGCGCTCACCAACTCATCAAAGAAAATTCCGCCCACACCTCGCGGCTCCTGCCGATGGGGCAGGTAGAAGTAACGATCGCACCAGGCCTTGTACTCGGCGTACGCGTCGGGCCGATAGGTATCGCACGCAGACTTCAGAGCCGCGTGAAAGTCATTGGTGTCCTCCGCCATCGGGAAGGTTGGGGTTAGATCGGAGCCACCGCCGAACCAGCCGCGACTCGTGTGCAGGTAGCGGAGATTCATGTGCACGGCCGGGACATAGGGGTTCGCCATATGCGCCACGAGAGAGATCCCACAGGCTACAAAGCGTCCCTCCGATTCTTCCGAGCCCGGCACCTGCCCGCGCGCCTGGGGAGAAAACACACCCCACACGTGGCTGAAATTGACACCCACCTTCTCGAAGACCGTGCCCCGCATGAGGCGCGACTCACCGCCACCCTGGAGGCGATGGCCTTCCGGCTTGCGCCACTGGCGCTGCTCGAAACGGTGGTCGGTTTCAAATTGCTCGAAGGCCGCGCAGATGCGCGACTGCAGATCGCGGAAAAACTCACCGGCTGCGCCGGCCATACCGGCTGATGACGGCGCTGTCATGTTGCTCGTCGACACGGCTTACTTTCCTTTGGCGCTGCTTGCGTGCACGTAATCTACGAGCCGGGCCACGGCGTCGGGGCTGGTCTCGGGCCAGATTCCGTGGCCCAGATTGAAGATATGGCCGCGTGCCGCACGGCCTTCCTGCAACACGATGTCGATGCTGCGTTCGAGCTCCGCGGGGGGCGCAAACAACGCCGCCGGATCCAGGTTGCCTTGCACTGACTTGCCGGGGCCCAGAATTCGCGCGCATTCGCCGAGCGGCGAGCGCCAGTCCACGCCAATGACATCCACATCGAGGTCGGCCACACTCTGCATGAGCGCCGAGCCTTGATTGACGTAGTAGATCAACGGAACGTCGGTTTTCTGCCGCAGTGTTGCCATCGTCCGGCGCACGGCCCGCAAAGCAAAGCGGTTGAATTCGCGCGGCGCCAACAGGCCGGCCCAGGACTCAAACAACATCAGAGCCTGCGCGCCGGCGGCCGCCTGCGCGCCCAGGTACGCCGCCATCGCGTCACCGAGGTGGTCGAGCAGACGCTCCGCCGATTCGGGCTGCGCATACAGGAACGAGCGGGCGACGCCGAATTCCTTCGAGGGCTTGCCGCTGACGAGATAACACAACAGGGTGAACGGACCACCCGCGAAGCCGATGAGGGGAGCGCCCCGCGGCAACTCCGGGCGAATTAGCTTGATTGAATCCAGCACGAAGGGCAGGTCCCGCTCCGGGACGAGCGGCGGCAAGGCATCGATCTGAGCATCGGTGCGAATGGGGTTGCGCACGACCGGGCCCGGGTCGAAGTACAGGTCGATGCCCATGCCCTGCAGGGGCGTCATGATGTCACTGAACAGGATCGCGGCGTCGAGCTCAAACCGCCGCAGTGGTTGCAGAGTAACCTCGGCGGCCAACTCGGCTTTGCGCGTGAGTGACTCGAAGTCGACCTTGGCGCGCAGCTCGCGATACTCCGGCAGGTAGCGGCCCGCCTGGCGCATGACCCAAATGGGGGTATGCGATACCGGTTGCCCCCGGCACGCCGCCAGGAACGTCGATTGACCCACGGCGTTAGTCATTTCAAAGCCTCCGCAACCCACGAGCCGAAGGGCGCTGTTGACGCGCGTGTTGGGGGGCTCACTTGGCCAACCACTCGGCCATCTGCGGCGCGAAGTAAGTGATGATCAGGTCCGCGCCGGCGCGCTTGATGCCGGTGAGCGTTTCCAACGCCGCGGCCTTCTCATCAATCCAACCGCGCTCGGCGGCTGCTTTGATCAAGCTGAATTCGCCGGACACCTGGTACGCAACCACCGGTACATGCACCGAATCGCGAACCTGCCGGATGATGTCGAGGTAAGCGCCTGCCGGCTTCACCATCACCATGTCGGCGCCTTCCTCCACGTCGAGAAGGACCTCCCGAAGCGCCTCACGCGAGTTCGCCGAGTCCATCTGGTACGAACGACGATCACCAAACGCAGGAGCCGATTCGGCCGCCTCGCGAAACGGTCCGTAGAACGACGACGCATATTTCGCCGCATACGAAACAATCGGCGTCCCTGAGTGACCTTCCCGATCGAGCAGGTTGCGCATGCCCAGGATGCGGCCATCCATCATGTCGCTGGGCGCCACAGCATCGGCGCCCGCCCGCGCGTAATTCAACGCTACCTGCGCCAACGTCTCCACTGAAGTGTCGTTCTCGATCTGACCCTTCGCAGTAACGTGACCACAATGCCCATGGTCCGTCGAACCACACAGACACACATCAGCCCAAACGATCAGGTTGGGGCAAGCGTCCTTGATGGCAGAGATAGCCTGAGCAGCAAGGCCCTTGGGGTCCAAGGCCGAACTTCCCTTCGCATCTTTCTGCGATGGAGCAGCGAACAACAGCACCGACGGAATCCCAGCGGCTGCGACGGCGCGCGCCTCCTTGACGGCCTCGTCAACCGACAGCTGCGAAATGCCCGGCATGCTGCTGATCGGGTTCTTCACTCCGCGTCCGGGGACGACGAACAGCGGATAGATCAGCGAGTCGAGCGTCAACCGCGTCTCGCGGACCATGCGCCGCCAGGCGTCTGACTGCCGCGTCCGCCGCGGTCTCTGCAACGGATATCCCATGATCAATCCCTCGTCTGCAATGAGCGAAAAGTAGTGTCAGCGAGGCCGCGCAAGTTGGCGGACTCAGCCACGATGGGGTTGCAGCCGTGCTCCTCGAGAGCACGCGCCGTGGTGGGGCCGATAGCGATGACCTTCGCGGCCTGCAACAAGCGGTCGAAATGTTCTTTACCGAGCGAATGCTCCAGCTCGATGACTGCCGATGGGCTCGCGAACGTGATGGCGCTGATGGCATTGCGGTCGATCCACGAGCGGCAGGCTTCAACATCCAGCGAAGCAGGCTCGGTGCGGTAAGCTTCCACCTGGGTGACTACGGCACCCAACTGAGTGAGTCCCGCTGCAATTGTCGGCAACGCGCGCGAGCTCGCCGGGAACAGCACCTTCGTGCCTTGCATGGGCTTGGTTGCAAATTCAGACACCAACGCCGCGGCATTGGCGTCCTCAGGCAGCAAATCCACCGGCCACCCGCGTTGTCTCAACACCTGCCCGGTCGCCTGCCCTACCGCGGCGATGCGTACATTCGGCGGCGGCGTTGCAACGCGCTCAATAACAGCCGCCACCGCGTGCCGGCTGGCAAATACGATCCAATCAAACCCAGCGATGTCTTCCAGCGCCTCTTCGAGCGCCTCCGTCTCCGCCACGGCCACACTGACCGCCGGCCAAAGCAACACATCGAGCCCCAGCTCCCGCAAGTGCGAGCTCAATGGGCCGTTGTCAGCTTCCGCGCGCGTGACAACCACCCGCCTGCGCAGAGCAACTGCATCGCCCCGCTCACGGACGTCAGCGGATACAACGCCGCCTTGTTCAGTCAGTACCGACACCCGCTTCTGCGCGCCCGGGGCAGAATCAGCGCTCTCGGGTCGACCGCTGTCCGTGGGCATTTTCGACACTCCATCGTCCACTCCCCCTAGCCTCCCGTTGCCAGGCTGCGCGCGGTGCGCTCGTTCGCCATCAGGCCAGCGGCCCCCTGGGACAGCAGATCATCGGCGACCTGCTGCCCGAGCGCAGTCGCATTCTCCAGCGAGGCGGCCATCTGCGCCTGCGCCTGAATACTCTTTTTCCCATCGAGCGAACACACCACTGCGTACAACTTCAGCGTGTCACCCTCGAGCGATCCAATCGCGCCGAGCGGAACCTGACATCCGCCCTCGAGTCGCCTCAGCAGCGCGCGTTCAGCAGTCGTGGCCAGCCGCGATGCCCGGTTGTCGAGCCGCTGCAGCCACCGCCCTGCCTCAGCATCGCCAGTCCGCATACAAACACCGATGGCACCCTGTGAAACCGCGGGCGGAAACTCATCCACAGGCAACAGCTCGGAAATATGCTGATCCAATTCCAGCCGCCGCAGCCCGGCGGCCGCCAGGATAATGGCATCGTAGTCGCCCTTCTTCATGCGCTCGATTCGCGTCGGCACGTTGCCACGCAACTCCAACAACTCGATGTCCGGCCGCAATCGCGCGATAAACGCCCGCCGCCGCAGACTGCTCGTGCCAACACGGGCACCCCGTGGCAGATCCGTCAACCGCTCACCCGACCGGCTGAGCACGGCATCCCGTGGATCCTCACGCTCCAACGCAGCCGCCAGCGCAATGCCGGGATCCAACAACGTCGACAGGTCCTTGAGACTGTGAACAGCGATATCGATCTCGTTGTTCAGCTGGGCCTTGTCGATCTCCTTCGTGAAGAAGGCGCGCCCCCCGATCTGCCACAACGGCACATCCGTGCGCACATCTCCCTCGGTCTTGATGCGGACCAGCTCCACCGCCGGCGCCCCCGGCTGTGCTTTGATCAGCGCCTCCACATGATGGGCCTGCCACAACGCCAGCGCCGACCCCCTGGTGCCGATCCTGAGACCCCGGCTGTCACTCATGACCTGCCCCCCATCGTGAACCCAAACCAACCATACCCAGCGCTCATGGCTCACCCTCCACCATGAAGCGATAGCCCACACCCCAGACCGTCAGAAAATGCTTCGGGTTGGCCGGATCGCGCTCGAATCGTTTGCGCAGCCGCAGAATGAAGTTGTCCACCGTCCGTGTCGACGGAAACACGTCGTAACCCCAAACCTTCTCCAGCAAGTCCTCACGGGAGACGATCTCCCCCGGATGCTCCGCCAACACTTTCAGAATCATCGCTTCCTTCTCAGTCAGCTCCTGGGCAATTCCATTCCAGGAGCGGGCGCGAAACGCCCGGAAATCCACTTCGTTACCCGCAAACTGCAACACCGCGCTGGCCGGCGTCGCGGAGGCGCTTCGATACCAATCCCACCGCCGCAAAATCGCGCGTACGCGCAGCAGGAACTCCTGCAAGTGAAACGGCTTGGCCATGTAGTCATCGCCGCCCGCCTCGAGCCCCGTCACCCGGTCCGCGGGATCACCGCGTGCAGTCAAAAACAACACCGGCGTGCTGTCCCCCCGTTGACGCAGCGTTCGACAGACGGTGAACCCATCAACACGCGGCAGCATCACGTCGAGGACAATCAACCCACACTGCTCAGCCCCCAGCCAGTCGAGAGCCAACTGGCCATCGGTGGCGGTATAGACGTCGTGCCCTTCGGCGCGCAGGTTCTCAACGATGCCCGCAGCCAGCAGCGCGTCATCCTCGACAACGAGGATTCGATTGAAAAACTGGGCCGCCGCGCTCACATCGGCTCCGCGGGAGCCACGGGCCAGGCCAGCACAAACTGCGCCCCTTGCCCAACACCCGCGCTGTGCGCAGTGACACGGCCACCCGCCAGTTGCATCAGGCGCCTCACAATATAGAGGCCGAGACCGGTTCCGAAGTAGCTGCTGCCTCCGCCCGGATGCAGCCGTGTGAACTTCTCAAACAATCGCGCACCATCCGCTGGACGAAATCCCACACCCGTATCCTTCACTGACAGTTCGATCTCACCGTCCAGGCGGCGTGCCGTCAGTGAGATGGTGCCACCTCCCACCGGCGCAACTGCGGCAATGGCGTTTTCCAACAAGTTACGCACCACCACGTCCAGGGCCAGTGGGTCGGCCATCACGTACATCTCGTGCGCAATATCGGCGGAGATGTTGATCTTCTCCTGCAGAGCCCGCACGTCGACATGCGAAATGACGCGGCCCACCGCACCGCTCAACTCGATCGGCTCGATCTTCATGTCGATGCGGCCGCGTTCGAGGCGGTTGCTTTCCAGGATCTGGGTGACCATGGCTGTCATGCGACGCAGGTCGGCCAGCATGCGCTCGATGAGCGTGCGCGACTGCTCGGGGGAGAGCGAGCGAATGGCCATTGTTTCCAGCGACAACTGCAGGCTCGCGAGGGGTGTCTTGAACTGATGGGACACCAGCGCAAGAAAATTATCCTGCTCCTGTCTGACCCGCGCCTCAGCCCGCAAAGCACGAAAGATCACGCCATTGCAGAGCGCCAGTGCCAACAGGAAGAACCCACCTTCCCAGGCGTATTGATTGATCCGTCGATGCTCTTCGTTCGTGAGCATCACATCAACGTCCGGCGACAGGGATGCCTGGTTACCGTTAATGGCAATGCCAGGCAACATCGAACGCACTTTCTCCGGAGCGGTACCCGTGTCCAACAGTGCCTGTGCAGCGAGAATCTGCTGGCTGTACAAAGCACGCGAATCGCGCACCTTCTCGATCGCCTGGGAACGCTGATCAAACAGCCACCAGCCGACCTGCACCGCCGCCACTACTACGAGAGCGAGCGCAGTCACCTGAAAGACGCGGGTTGCTTTCATTTGATGGTTGAGAGCGACTCCCGCAGCGCGCGAGTCAACAGCTCAATGTCTGCGCCGGTGTGGGCCAGCGACAGGAAGCAACCTTCATAAGCTGAGGGCGGCAGATAGACGCCGCGATCCAGCATGGCGTGGAACAGCGCGCTGTACCGCTGGACCGCCTGAGGACTCATGGACTCGGCAGTGCGCGGCGCGGCCGCATCGTGGAACGACATCCAGAACAGCGAGCCCGCTCGTACAAAATGAATCGGGAACTTCGCTTCCTTCACAACGGGCAGCAGCGAGCGCTCAACCTGCGCTCCAATCTGCTCCAAGCGCTCCCAACCCGATTCCTTGATCATGATGTCGAGAGTTGTGATGCCTGCGGCCATTGCAACAGGATTGCCAGATAGTGTGCCTGCCTGGTAGGTGTCACCCAGAGGAGCGAGACGCTTCATGATCTCGCGGCTACCGCCGAACCCACCAACGGGCATTCCGCCGCCGATCACTTTGCCGAAGGTCGCCATGTCAGGAACGATTCCGGTCAATTCCGCGACGCCGCCGCGGGAGAGGCGGAAGCCCGAGATGACTTCGTCAAATATCAGCAGTGAGCCGTGCTTTTTGGTGAGATCGCGCAGCTTCTGGAGGAATTCGCGGCGTTGGAGCAGCAGGCCGTGGTTGGCGGGGACCGGCTCGATGATGACGGCAGCAATGTGCGACCCCTCGCGTGAGAACAGATCCTCGACAGCGGCTTCGTCATCGAGGGGCAGCACCCGCGTGCACTCAGTGAAAGCTTTTGGTACGCCTGCTGAAGAGGGAGTACCGAAGGTTGCCAGGCCGGAGCCTGCTGCCACCAGCAAGTGGTCCGCGTGGCCGTGATAGCAGCCGGAGAATTTCAAGATCAAGTCGCGGCCGGTGAAAGCACGGGCGACCCGGATGGCGCTCATGACGGCCTCAGTGCCGGATGACACGAAGCGGACCTGCTCCAAGCCAGGGTACGAAGCGACGATCCGCTCGGCCAATTCAACTTCACCAGCACAGGGTGCGCCGAACGTCGTTCCGTTACGGACCATCTCAGTGATCGCAGAGACGACAGCCGGATGCGCATGGCCGAGGATCAACGCGCCCCAGGAGTTGACCAGGTCGAGATACTTACGACCATCGGCATCAATCAGATACTGGCCTTCTCCCCGCTGAACAAAGAGAGGGGTGCCACCGACAGCTTTAAATGCGCGCACAGGCGAGTTGACGCCGCCAGGAATGACCTTCGTGGCGCGCTCGTACAATTGTTCGGAACGGGAGTGTGTGGTCACAGTGTTACTCGTGAAGGGCCGACGCGCTTGGCGCGCCGGCACGTTAATTTAGTCTTTCGCCCAGGAAGAACGTACGGGCGCCAAGTGCGCAGTCACCGCACTGCCGTCCGAAGTTTCGGCGCCGCGCCTAACCTTCCGCGCGCCACTCGGCGCGCCCGGCGGCACACTCGCACCATTTGTAGCAGGCCAACGCGCGACCTCAACCTCGACCTCGACCGATCTGCCGCCGAGGGTACCCTCTGGGCCGACGATGTCGACAGCATCCGAGTCGGCCTCGGCCTTCCAGGGACCGGTGGTATCGCCGTTAACTGAGCGGCGTAGCTTTGCTTCGCGGAAGAACGCATCCACGGCGTCCGCGCTCGCGTGCGCAACCGCGGCTCGCA
>Ga0181534_10001816_pt1 | contig 13676 bp, 16 predicted proteins | sample PEATcosm2014_Bin_37_FD_119758 | JGI IMG/M metagenome (GOLD analysis project Ga0181534, IMG submission 119758) | Peatland microbial communities from MTU Mesocosm Facility, Houghton, MI, USA - PEATcosm2014_Bin17_10_metaG | ecosystem: Environmental > Terrestrial > Soil > Wetlands > Peat | place...
AAACTTTCAGGAATCATTTCGACCAGGGCCGTGGTCAGCATGAAACCCGCGCCCACCGCGACAAAATAGCGCAAATACCGCCGCTCCCAATTGCGCTGCACAATGATGGTCCCGCCGAAGACGTTCGCTCCGGCGGCCGTCAAGCCGAGGAGAATGCTTGTAACGATGGGATGCATGGTGTTCCAAAGTACCGAGTACTGACTACTGCTTTTTCACAGCTGCGGCTTGTTTCTGAAGTTCGGCAACGAACGCCTGTTCCCGCTCGGCCACGTAGTCCTTGTAGCCTTCGGAATCGAGGTATGGGTTCGCCCCTCCGGCGCGCAGTCTTGCATACTTCCCTTCCAGGTCGTAGTATCCGCCGTGGGCGCCCAGGAATACGTCGCAGGATAGGGACTTGAGGACGCGAAAGCCTCGCGCGTAATCGTCGGCGATTTCGGGATACCGCGCATTATTCACCAGCTTGTATCCCGGATTGACGTTCGGGCTGCAATAGCCGGGATCGCAAACTACCCGCTATGCCGAATATGCATGACGTCCCCGTCCTGCACGATGTAATCTTTGCCTTCCAGTCGCAGTGTTCCCCTGGCGCGAGCGTTCGCCTCAGAACCCGCTTCCAGCAGCTGATCCCAGCGAATCGTCTCGGCGCGGATAAAGTGTTTTTCCAGGTCGGAGTGAATCGCTCCGGCCGCCTCCTGCGCCCGCGACTTGGCTGGAACCTGCCACGCCCGGCACTCATCCTCGCCCGCAGTAAAAAAGGAAATCAGCCCAAGCAATTTGTAGGTCGTCCGAATCAGCCGCGAGAGCCCGCTCTCCGTCAATCCGTAGCTCGATAAAAACTCCGCCGCATCCGCGTCGCTCATTTCCGCCAGTTCCGCTTCCACCTTGCCGCAGATTGCCGTCGCCGCCGCATTCGTGCGCGAAGCGATCTCCGTCAGCCCATATTTACTCACCGCTTCGTCCAGCTCTTTCCCCAGCTCCGTCGATTCGCCAATGTTCAGCACGTAAAAAATAGGCTTCTCGCTCAGGAACATGAAACCTTTAATTCGCTTCCTATCCTCGGCCGACATTTCCATCTCGCGCAGCGGACGGTCCGACTCCACCTGAATCTTCGCCCGCTTCAGCAGCTCAAATTCTTTCTCCAGCTCCGGTGTCTTCATCTTCTTCAGGTCTTTTTCCAGCCGTTCCAGCCGCTTCTCGATCTGTCCCAAATCGCTGACCAGCAAATCAAACTCTACATTCTTGATATCGCGCAGCGGATCGATCTTGCCGGTGTGCGGGATCGAAGGATCTTCAAAGACCCGCACAACGTGGGCCAGTGCATCCACATTCCGCAAATGCGCGGCATAGGCGCTATCCTTCAGCGCCTCCTGCCCGATTGCGCCTACGTCCACATATTCGACGGAAGTGTGCGTCAGCTTCTTCGGGTCATACAGCGCAGCCAGCTTGTCGAGCCGTTCGTCCGGCACCTTGGCCACGCCAATATGCGCCTCGCGCGGATTCGCCCGCGCCGCGTCCGAGAGATGCGCTTTGGTCAAAATGCGAAATAACGATGTCTTGCCCACCTGCGGCAGGCCGATGATGCCGGTTTTCATAGGAAGCTCTTAGCTGTCAGCTGTTAGCTCTTGGCTTTTAGCTGAATCCTGGTGCAATCGGCGGGATCGGGGGACCACACCAAACACTTCAGGATAAATGAAGAGGCGAGGATCGCCAAGGTATGGAGAGGCGGAGACAATCGTGCAGCGGCAGCCACCTCGGCGGTCTCGCCAGGGTGAAGTCCGGCGGAAACTGCAATTGAGGTGAGTCTAAAAACTACTCGCCGTCAAATACACCACCACCAGTCCCAACAGCAGCACCGCGCCCTCCACTCGCGTCGACCACACATGCAGCGAATCGAACTTCATCCGCTCGGGATTATCGACGGGCGCCGAACCCACATCCCCCAGCGATGCCCGCAGCACATCCATTTTCGGCATGATGCCGAACTGCGAGATCAGGGTCAGCGCCAGCATCAGGCACAGCAGCACATGCCGGGCTGCGAAAACGTGCGCCGTTCCATCGGTCAGGCGGCTATGCAGCAGGGAACTCGCCAGAAATACAATTCCGGAAAGGATGGCAATCCAGTGGAGCTTTCCGAGCGCTCGCCCGACGACGTTGCCGGCCAGATGCGTGTTCGGAAGAACCTGTGGAATGGAAAACGCCGTCGGTGCAAGCACGAACGCAAAAAAGATCAGCCCGCCAATCCAGACCACAAGCGACAACAGCATGAGAAAACGCAGCAAGGACATGACGAGGAATTATAAGCCTCGCACGAAGCCCGGAAGCGAAGAACCGAGAACTAAACCGGCGCCGCAACGCTCTCCACAATCTCCTTGACCGCCTGGTCCGATTGCTCGGATTTTTTCATGGTCGAGGCATACTGCCCGTTCACCACCACGCGATGGGCGAAGACCGGCACGGCGAGCGGCTTGAAATCTTCGGGAGTGCAAAAGCTGCGGCCATCGAGGAAGGCCATCGCCTGGGCCGCGCGGTAGAGAGCTTGCGCGCCGCGCGGCGAAACTCCCAGCGACAAATGCTCCGACTCGCGGGTGCGCCGCACAATCTCCAGCGCATAGGTCACCAGCGATTCGTCGACTCGAATCAGCTTCACGGCTTCTTGCATCTCGAGCACATCCGCCCCGCTAAGAATGGGCTGCATCTCCTGCAAATGCGCCGCGCCGGCTTCGGAGCGCAGAATCACACGCTCCGCCGCGGCATCGGGGTAACCCATGCGCACGCGCATTAGAAAACGGTCCAGCTGCGACTCCGGCAGGGGATAAGTCCCGTGATGCTCCACGGGATTCTGCGTGGCGATCACCAGAAAGGGCAGCGGGAGCGGGTAGGAGTGCGCATCCACCGTGACCTGGCCTTCATTCATGGCTTCCAGCAGGGCCGATTGGGTCTTCGGCGTGGTGCGGTTAATCTCATCTGCCAGCAGGACGTTGGTGAAGACCGGGCCGCGCTTGAATTCGAACTCCTGCTCCATGGCGGAGTAGACGGAGATGCCGAGCACGTCCGAAGGCAGCATGTCATTGGTGAACTGGACTCGCTGAAAGGTGCAATCGATGGCCCTGGCAAGGGCCTGGCCAAGAGTGGTTTTGCCCACGCCCGGAACCCCTTCGATCAGCAAATGGCCGCGGGCAAAGATGCTGACCAGGGCGAGGCGCACCACCTCGTCCTTACCGCGAATCACGCGGCGCAGCGTGTTTTCCAGGCTGGCCGCTTTGTGGGACACCGCGATGGCAGCTTCCGGAGACATGGGATCGATTTTACTCTGGGCGGCGAAAGCGGCGGAGTTACCGATGTCATAGAACCGCTGTCCGCTCGCAGCCGTCAGCTTTCGGCCAAATACGGAACGGTTTTCGCAGGGAATTCTTGCGCCGGTTTTGACTGACAGCGGATAGCTGATGAGAGTTGCCAGCTACTGCACAAACTGCGTCGGCCTTCCGGTGAGGCGCTCGATGCGTTTTGCGATGGGAGGATGGGTGGAAAACAAGTTGCCAAAATTTACTCCCAGCAAGGGCTGGATGATGAACAGATGGGCGGTGGAAGGCGAGGCTGCCATGGGCATGCGGCGGGAGTATTCATCCAGCTTTTGCAGGGCACTGGCCAAGGCATAGGGATTGCCGGTGTAATGGGCACCGGTGGCATCGGCCTGATATTCGCGGGAGCGAGACACCGCCAGTTGAATCAAGCTGGCCGCAATAGGGGCCAGGATCAGCATGAACAGGCCGGCCAAACCGCTGCCACCGCCTCGGCGGTCGCGATCTCCGCCGCCGAAGCCTCCGAACATCATGGCAAAGCGGCCCATGCTGGCCAGCATGGTAATCGCTCCCGCAATGGTGGCGGCGACCGAGCTTATCAAAATGTCGCGATTGCCCACATGGCTCAGTTCGTGCGCCAGCACGCCTTCCAGTTCTTCGTCATTCAGCAAGCCCAGGATCCCATGCGTCACGGCCACTGACGCGTGCTTGGGATTCCTTCCGGTGGCAAAGGCGTTGGGCGACTCGGTGGGAATGACATAGATCTTCGGCATGGGAAGGCCGATCTTCTGGGTCAACCGCTCGACCGCGGCATAAGCGCGGGGCAACTCTTCCCGAGTGACGGGCTGGGCGCGGTACATCGATAGGGCGATCTTGTCGGAATAGAAGTAGGAGACGAAGTTCATGACGACCGCGAAGGCGAGCGCCAGGAGCATGCCATTCTGCCCGCCGAAGTAGCGGCCGAAGAACATTAGCAGGAGGGTAAGGGCGGTCAGCAGGAATGCAGTCTTAAAGGTATTTCCCATATTCGGCCTTCTGTCCAACTATTTCGTTAGATGACGCGCAGAGCGGGCCGATGCAGAGGGCCGATTTGGGCGCCGAATGCTGATCCGAACGATTGAATGGCGGTGGCCCCCTCCCCCCTTCTTGCATAATATTTAGAATCATCAGGTTAGCGGGGAATTATCCGTAACGCTCATGATCTAAGGGACTTATGTATTCGACTCTCAAGTCGCATTGAGACGGTCTCTGCTGACGGAACGCGCCGGAAAACTTCCGCGGCTCAAGTTGGAGTTACTGCCTTCGGGGATCGATCTGGTGCTGGGCAGGTAGAAAAATCGTCTGCCAGGTTATTTATCCGGGGATTGCCCAGGCTTTTGCTAGTCCAATCGTTTTTTGGGGTACCCTGCCTCACTATCAGCCAGTGCAGAGATCCTGAGGCCCGCAAAACCCGCGGGCCTCAGGATGACAAGGACATTTTAAGCGGCCAGGCGGGTCGTGGCGACGTCTCGTCCCGACCTTCGCGCGGCGGAAGTCAGGGCGATCCGGGCAACGCCGCTCATGATCATGCTGACGCCAACGAGCACGCCGATGGCCCAGGAGGCGCTCCACGGCCACTGCATGTAAATCATCGCTCCCAACAGCAGGGTGACGACGCCATCGATCAGCACCCAACTGGAACCACGCTCCGACCTCATTTGGAAGAAGAGGACGAGGTTCAGAATCCCTTCGATGACGAATAGAGCCGCCAGCAACAGCGTTAAAGTCGCCACCCCGACGATGGGATGCACCAGCAGATACGCGCCAAAACACAAGTAGGCAAAGCCGACCAGCAGCTTCCAGATTACGCTGCCCGCGCCGTGGGTGTGAAAGGCGAGAGCAATGTGGACGATACCCGCTAAAATAATCAACCAGCCGATCACCACGCTCACCGCGATGGCGGCGAAAAACGGCGCAAGCACCGCCAACCCGCCAAAAAGAATCAGGAAGATGCCCCACACGATGGCCTTGGTCGAAGCTTTGGCCGCACCCTGCGTCGTCATCACAACCGGGCCGTTTGGTGTCATGGAAAACCTCCTTTATCTGACCCTGCAAGTTTACTCTTGCGTGAAGCTAAGCGCTATCGCGGCACTCACCCGCCCGCCTGCATTCATCACCCGGCATTCACCACCGGACACCGGGCCCAGTGTCCCCCGCCCACTTTCTGCAAGGCAGGGAACGAGCGGGCGCACGGGGCAATGCGAAAACTGCATCGCGGCTCGAATCCGCAGCCCGGGGGCATGGCATGCAACGGCGGCACGGTGCCCGGGATGGTACCCAGAGGCCGATCCCGGTCCGTCTTCAAATCGGGCACAGCCTGCAATAAACCTCGGGTATAGGGGTGCGCAGGGGCATGGAAAATTTCCCTCTTGCCCCCCAACTCCACCACGCTTCCCGCATACATCACCCCCACCCGGTCGGCTACCTGTGAAACCACGGCCAGGTCGTGGGAGATAAAGAGCATTGCCAAGCCAAACTTCCGGCGCAACTCGGCCAGCAAATCCAGAATCTGTGCCTGGATGGTCACATCCAGGGCGGTGGTCGGCTCGTCGGCAATGAGCAACTGCGGCCGGTTCACGATTGCCATGGCGATCATCACCCGCTGCCGCATCCCGCCGGAAAGCTGATGAGGATAGTCACGGGCTCTGCGGTCGGCCTCGGCGATGGCAACGTCGTTCATCGCCTGAAGCGCCCGCTGGCTGGCCTCGCTTCTGGAGTGTGACCCATGGGCCAGCACCGCCTCCGAAATCTGGTCGCCCACCCGCATCACCGGATTCAGCGCAGTCATGGGCTCCTGAAAGATCATGGCGAGGCGCGAGCCCCGGAGTTGCCGCATGGCCGCATCCGGCAGACTTAAGAGATTCCGCGACTCACCGCCCTCCGAGAAAAGAATCTCTCCGGAGAGCCGCGCCTGCGGCGGCAGCAGGCCCATGATTGCCAGGGAGGTGATCGATTTCCCCGAACCCGATTCCCCCACCAACCCCAGCACTTCGCCAGGGGCAATGGAGAAGCCGACGTCGCGCACCGCCAGCAATCCTTTTGTGGGGACAGCCGCCCTCGGCTGTCCAGCGGCGAACTCGATATTCAAATTCCGGACATCAAGAAGGGGAAGCACGCTGTCATGTTAGCAGCGGGAGGAGGAGCTCGCCGAGAGGCATAGTTTAGCCCAACTCTCCAGTACGGAGATCCGCGGCATTCGCTACTGCCCCAGAATCAGCGGCAGCCCGTTCTTGCTGTTGCCAATCACCACCACCTTGGAGTTCGCGCTCTTGGCCAGATTCTCCGTGGCTTCAATGCCCTTCCACTCCAGCAAGGACGGCGTGATTCCCTGGGCTACAATCTGCTGAAAATCGCGCACGCCGGCGGCTTCAATGCGCTTCCGCTGCGCCTCCTGAGTTTCCTTTTGCAATCGGAAGTTCATGGCCAGCGATTCCTGCTCCGCCTGCTGTTTGGCTTCGATCGCGGCTTTCAGCGTGGCCGGCAGTTGGATGTCACGCAATAAGACGTTTTCCACCGTGATCCCGCGCTGGTTCAGTTGGGCGCTCACCTGATCGTAAATCTGCTTTCCCACCATCTCGCGCTCGCCGGTATAGAGCGCGTTGGCGGTATGCGATGCCGTCGCCTCGCGAATCGCCGAGCGCAGCGTCGGTTCCACCACCACGTTCTCGTAATCCGACCCGATCTTCTGGAAGACCTCCGAGGCCCTGTCCGGATTGAGATGATAGATCAGCGAAGTGTCCAGACTCATCATCAGCCCTTCGCTCGAAGGAACGTTGGCCGATTCTTTCAGAGTCTGCGTCTGAATGGAGAGCTCGTTGTTGGTCTTGAGGGGGCTGATCAGATGAATGCCCTCGCCCAGGGTCTCGCCCGTCACCCTGCCAAAAAGGGTGAGCACGCCCACATGGCCGGTTCCCACCCTGGTCACTGCGCTCAACAGCAGCACGACGATCAACAATCCCAACGCTCCAATTCCAATCAGCCGCAGCAATCCCGGCCCACCGCCGCCGCCTTCGATCAATCTGCCGCGTCCCGCGTCGAAAATAGTCATAAGTTTCTCCGAATTATTCTCCGACGCCCAGCCTAACGGCTCCCGCGCCCGCAGGTAAAGTGACTGCCCCGGCACGCTTGCCCAGCTTTGATTGGAGGCTTCTCGAAATCCGGCGCAATCGGCGTAAGGCATCTGCGTGCGGGCATCAAGGCCTGCGAACCGGGAGGTGACTTCGCTCCACGCTCCGCCTGAGAACCGGCTCGAACTGAGTTACTACTCCGACGCCTTGAATCTTCCCTTACGTCGCCGCATCTTTTATTCTTGAGCTTATGAGCAAGATTCACATCCCGACTCCGCTTCGGCAGTACGCCGGAAAGCAATCCACGATTGACGTGAAGGCCTCGACTGTCGCCGAAGCCATGACCGCGCTCGTGTCGGCGCATCCCGACCTGAAGCGCCATCTCTACACCGACGATGGCAAACTCCGTGCGTTCGTTAACCTGTATGTGAATGACGAAGACATCCGCTACCTTCAGAAAGAGGCCACCGCCCTCAATGAAGGCGACAACATCTCCATCGTCCCCTCGATCGCCGGAGGCTCGCAAAGTCAAAACCTTTTGCCATTCCGAGCGCAGCGAGGAATCTGATTCTCCATGGCCACTACCACTGAAGTTCCAGTCATGCTGAGTAAAGACGAGATCCTGCGCTACTCGCGTCACCTGATCATGCCCGAGGTGGGCATGGAGGGTCAGCAGAAGATCAAAGCGGCACGCGTGCTCTGCATCGGCACCGGCGGCCTGGGTTCGCCGCTCGCCCTGTATCTTGCCGCTGCCGGCGTGGGCACGCTGGGCCTGGTCGATTTCGACGTTGTCGATTACACCAACCTGCAGCGCCAGATCCTTCACTCCACCACCGACGTTGGCCGCAAGAAGCTGGATTCCGCCGCCGATAAACTGACCGCCATTAATCCCTACATCGACATCCGGAAGTTCGATACCCGCCTCAGCAGCGAAAACGCCCTTGAACTTTTTCTCGACTTCGACATCATCGCCGATGGCACCGACAATTTTCCCACCCGCTACCTGGTGAACGACGCTTGCGTGCTGGCCGGAAAGCCCAACGTCTACGGGTCGATCTTCCGTTTCGAAGGCCAGGCCAGCGTTTTCGCCACCAAGGAGGGACCCTGCTACCGGTGCCTCTACCCCGAACCACCCCCGCCCGGCCTGGTTCCCTCCTGCGCCGAAGGCGGCGTGCTCGGCATTCTTCCCGGCCTGGTGGGCGTGGTACAGGCCACGGAGGTCATCAAATTGATTTTGGGGATCGGCGACCCGCTGATCGGCCGCCTCTTGCTGATCGACGCCCTGGGCATGAAATTTCGCGAACTCAAGTTACGGAAAAACCCCGATTGTCCGGTATGCGGCGCGCATCCGACAATCGGGAAGCTGATAGACTACAACGAGTTTTGCGGTATTCGCGGGGAGGAGACGCCGGTGTCCAACGGAGTTCCGGAAATTCAGGTGGAAGAATTAAAGCGCCGGCTCGACGCCAAAGAAGATTTTCTCCTGCTCGACGTGCGCGAGCCTCACGAATTTCAGATTTGCAATCTTGGCGGAAAGCTGATCCCGCTGAATGACCTGCCGGGCCGCGTCAGCGAACTCGATTCCAGCCGCGACATCGTGGTGCACTGCAAAATGGGCGGGCGCAGCGCCAAGGCTGTCGAGTTTCTGCGCCAGTCTGGCTTCACCAAGGTGCAAAACCTGGCCGGGGGCATCACCGCCTGGTCGGATCGCATCGATCCTAAAGTGCCGAAGTATTAGGCGCCGCGGCGGTCGTATGGAATGCTTCCGTGAAGCGGCGGAAAAATTACGTACCCCGGCTTAGGTCGAGGTTGCGGCTTTTTCGGCAACTTTCGCAACTCGCGACCGTCTTTTCGGGCATATATTTCGATCTTGGAACCGGCGAGCCTATCCTGCGAAGCGCCACTCGTTCTATAATCCGCATCCGTCCAGGTGTGCATTGCGAATTCTTCTGCTGAGCGACATTCACGCGAATCTCGAAGCGCTGGAGGCTTGCCTGGCGGCCGCTCCGGCTTACGATGCAGTCGCCAACCTGGGAGACGTGGTCGGATATGGGGCTTCGCCGAATGAGGTGATCGACCGCTCGCTCGGCTTGGGCACGATTTTCGTGCGGGGCAATCACGATAAAGCAGCCACCGGTCTGCTTTCGCTGGAGGAATTCAATCCCATGGCGGCCACCGCTGCCATGTGGACGCGGGACCAGTTGACTCCTCAGCATTTTGACTGGCTGCACGCTTTGCCGCAAGGGCCGGTGCCGCTGAAGGATTTTCCCGAGGTGCGACTGGTTCACGGCTCGCCGGTGGACGAAGATACTTATGTGGTATCGATTGGCGATGCGCTGGTCCCGCTGCTGGCGGATACCACGCCGATTACTTTTTTTGGCCACACCCACCTGCAAGGAGGATTTTTCGCGAATGGAACGAGCGCGGATGGCTTTCGTCCGGAGTACCGCACGGTGGGGCAAGCGGAGTCCGTGGAGTTGCGGCTCAAGTCCTCGACGCGCTACATGATCAATCCCGGCTCGGTGGGGCAGCCGCGGGATGGGGATTGGCGGGCCGCGTTTGCCTTGTTCGATTCGGAAGCGAAAATCGTGCACTTTCACCGCACGCCTTACAACCTGAAAGCGGCCCAGGATCGGATTTTGGCGGCGGAGTTGCCTTCGCGACTGGCTACCCGGCTGGCGGCTGGACGTTAAGGCGCCGGTGCCTGCCGACGGGGAAAGGCATTACGAGCTAAGATTAAGAGCAAAGCTTGCGAGCAAAGAACAAAATTCTTAAGACAGCCGGCGCAGGGGAAATACAGTAAGGCCCTGGGTCGTGGAAATGACTGTATGTCTTATTTTCGCACTGGAAGCAAGGATTCAATCCGTCACGGAGACAACGGTTCGCGGGAGAATCCGCCGGAGCATTACCTGATCGCGCATAGTGATGGCGGGGCGCGCGGCAATCCCGGTCCGGCGGGCTATGGCGTGGTGATTCAGGATGAGTCGGGGCGCAAGCGGGCACAACTCAGCGAATATCTTGGCCACCAAACCAATAATTTCGCGGAGTATCAAGGGCTGATTGCGGCGCTGGAATACGCCTTGCAGCATGGCCCGAAGGCGCTCAAACTGATCAGCGATTCCGAACTGCTGGTGCGGCAGATCAAAGGGATTTACAAGGTCAAGAATGCCACCTTGCAGGACCTGCATGGACGGGCCAAGGAACTGATTGCGCAGCTGGAGTGGTTCTCCATTGGCCACGCTTTCCGCGAACAGAACACCGATGCCGACCGCCTGGCCAATGCAGCCATGGATAAGGGGACGGGGAAAGCTGTGGCACGGACGCCGCCGCCCGCGAGGATTTCTTCGGGAACGGTTGCGCCCGGGGAATTCGCAGGGATCGTCCGCAATGGAGTCGTGGAACTGGCCAACGGAAGTCTTCCCGAGGGCACGCGAGTCCAGATCCGCGCAAAGAAGTCCTAGCGCAGCCCTTCATCCCACCATCTTTCACTCTAGGCTCAGATGTTGGAGATGGGTGTCTTTGAAAAACGTAGGATACTTGAGCCCATATCCGAGGGCGCGATCGAATCCGATGTGCGCCAGCCAAATCAACGTGAATGAGCCCAGAAACGCTCGATGCTCGGCGAGCGAAACAATCGCCAGCCCAAGAGGAAAAATGTAGGTATGAGCCAGGTTGTACAGGCTGCTGCCGAGTTTCGGCGAGAACACATACCCCAGCATGAACAGGTCTGGCCACAGAAACAGCAGGAAGAACCAAGCCCATCGAGCCCCGGACCAACGGTAAAGATAAACGCCAAGCAGGAAAACAGCCGCGCCCTCGAGTCGCAATAAAGAGCCAGGTTTGGAGAGCATTTTCGAGCATCCTTTTTAAGAATTTTAAGATTGTCGGTGCGATAGATTACTCCGCCGAAGTGTGGTCGTGCACGATCTTCCATCCTGCGGGAAACTTGCGAAGGATCAGGGTGAAGAGACCGTGCGGCGCCTTGCCGCCGGACCTCTTCAACTGCCACGCCCCGCGCACGAAGGCGGCGTCCGGGCCGAGCGATTGAATGCGCAGGCCGGAAAAGTCCAGGCGCCCCATCTCATTCCCCGGAGCTCCATAGGTGGTGCGGTAACGCTCGAGGCTGGCTTGCCAGCCGTGGATTTCTTTTGCGCCGGAGAAGAAGGTCAGCTCGGGGGAATCCCAGTAGCCGGTCATGAACGCGTTGAGATCGTGACGGTTCCAGGCGTCCTGCTGGGTGCGCAGAAGGTGTTCCATCTCAGCCTGGGCGGGGTTGCCGCTGGAAGCAGACTGGGCATGGAAATCGATGGCGCCGGCGAAGAGCAAGAGAACGAATACGCAACGAAGCAGGTTTGGCATGCGACCTCAAGTGGGTAAGGGCACCAGTTTCGCATGAAACGGCAGGAATCAGAAAGAAGCGAGAGCGTGGCAAAACGAGTTTTCAGAACTGCCAGGGTGCGTGTTCATGCGCACGAGTTCTCTCCCCGCCTGATCTGCGAGGGTGTTTCGGGACGACTCTCTCCAGAATGGGGAAGAGGCTTACGCCCGGCTCTTTTTGGCAGCGATCGCTTTGGCGGGCTTGCCGGCCGTTTCCCAGGGACGCTTGGGTCGGTCGACCGGCGGCTTGTCATTGTCCTTGACCCGGTCGTAGTGGTAAGACTCGCTGACGGTACCGAGCGATTCATTGTAGAGGCTGGGCAGACCGAGGGCCTCCTTCAGTTCCTCCGAAAAAGATTGCAGCGCCTTCAAGTGATCGGCGGTGGCCGGCACTTCGGCTTTTGAAGTCTTCAGGAATTGCTGATAACCCTTATTGACCAGCTTGGAGATCTCGCTGCCGATCAGGTAGCCGGGGTAGGCGAAGATTTTCACCGTATCGTCCTCGGTTTTCTGGATGGCGGCGGAGACGTTGTATTTCCGGAGGAAAACGCGGCCGTTGGTGCCGGGCGCATCGGTCACATCGAACCCATGGTCGCGCAACCAGGCCAGGGATTCCTCGTAAGTTTTCGCTTCAATCGCTTTGGGCATTCTGTTATTCCATCTCTCTGTCGTAAGATGCAGACGTTCCGCGAAATGTGGTTGAGGAACCGGACGGCATCGGCTGGCAATTTTTCTTCATCTAGGACAACATACTACATAGCGTGTTTCGCGGGTGGATGCATATTACGATAGTCACGAGGAAGTAGTTCTGCCATGGGCGATTCCATCAATGCGGAGCCGGCGTTCTCGGCGGCGGGATCACCCTTTGCCGCTTCGGAACTGGGAAAAACCCTGTTGGAACGCATCGGCGATACTCCGTTGCTGCGCCTGGATCGTCTAACAGAAACTCTGCCCGGGGTGACACTCTTGGGCAAGGCCGAATGGTACAACCCGGGAGGCTCGGTGAAGGATCGGGCTGCCGCCAACATTGTGGCGGAGGGCCGGCGCAGCGGGAGGTTTCCTGGCGGCAGGACCTTGCTCGACGCCACCAGCGGCAACACCGGAATCGCTTTCGCCATGCTGGGAGCGGCGGAGGGATTTCCGGTCACCCTGTGCATGCCCCGGAATGTTTCGGACGAGCGCAAGAAGATTCTGGCGGCTTATGGGGCGCAGGTCATTTATACCGATCCGGATGACGGCTCCGACGGGGCAATTCGGCGGGCGCGCGAGCTGGCCGCCGAGCATCCGGAAAAATATTTTTACGCCGACCAATATTCCAATCAGGCCAACTGGCTGGCGCATTATCACGGGACGGCCAACGAAATCTGGCAGCAGACGCAGGGCGGCATCACCCATTTTGTGGCCATGCTGGGCACCAGTGGAACCTTCGTGGGAACCACGCGGCGGCTGCGGGAGCTGAATCCGGCGATCCGCTGCATCTCGCTGCAACCGGACTCGGCCTTTCATGGCATTGAAGGGGCGAAGCACATGGCCAGCGCCCTGGTGCCGGAAATTTACGATCCTGCGCTGGCCGATGAGAATCTGGAGATCGCCACCGAAGATGCTTATGCCATGGCGCGGCGGATGGCGCGGGAGTGCGGGCAGCTGGTGGGGATCTCAGCCGCGGCCAACGTGGTGGGCAGCTTGCAAGTGGCTCGGAAGGTGCGCCTTCGCGAGGGGCAGCAGGCGGCGGTGGTGACGATCCTCTGCGACAACGGCGATAAGTACTTGAGCGAAAGGTTCTGGACGGAGAAGTAAGAAGTAAACAATCGGCGGATTGTGTGATCGCGGCGTGGGGTCATTGAAATTGAATACAAGTCCCTCACCAAATCAATCACCACTCGCACAATCGTCC
>Ga0181534_10001824_pt1 | contig 13644 bp, 6 predicted proteins | sample PEATcosm2014_Bin_37_FD_119758 | JGI IMG/M metagenome (GOLD analysis project Ga0181534, IMG submission 119758) | Peatland microbial communities from MTU Mesocosm Facility, Houghton, MI, USA - PEATcosm2014_Bin17_10_metaG | ecosystem: Environmental > Terrestrial > Soil > Wetlands > Peat | place...
CAACTTGCGGCAGGCCGTGTCCAGGATCCAGCTGTCCAGGCGGTCGAAGATCCGGGACTCCTCGGCCAGGGCGATGGCGATCTGGGGCGGGATGAAGCCGTAGATCTCGTGCTTCCAGCGCAGCAGGGCTTCCACCCCGATGATCTCGCCGCGGTCGTCCACCTGCGGCTGGTAGAACAGCATGAGCCGGTCCCGGTCCAGGTCATGTTTCAGGTCGGCGGCGAGGGCGCGGGCGGCCATGCCGACGTCGTCATGGCGGGCGATGAGTTCCGAACGGTTCCGGGCCTTGGGGGAATCCTCGATGGCATGGCCGATCCGGGCCAGGGTGCGTTTCATCCGCTCCCGGGTCTGGTGTTCGGCGATGTGGACGAAGGGAAGGTAGCAGGCCGTCCCCAGGACAAGATTGAACACCTGCAACAGGGACCCGGCCATGGATCCGGTGGCCGAGTAGCCGCCCAGGAGCACGGGAGTGGTCCACTCCACCCCATGGGTCGTGTACGGGACCATCCCCGCGGCGGTGGCCGCGAACGCCACCAGGGTGAGCAGGAGCGGCGTGGCCACGAAGGGGATGATGTAGACCGGGTTCAGGACGATGGGGAGGCCGAAAACGATCAACTCGTTGACGTTGAACAGGACGGGCACCAGGGAGAAGGCGGCGTGGCGGCGGAGATTCTTGTGCCGGCCGTTCAGGAAGATGGCCAGGACCAGACAGAGGGTTCCGCCGCAGCCGCCCATGAACACGAAGACATCGAAGAAGGTTTTGGTGAAGACATGGACCGGGGCGAGATGGCCGGCGACCAGCTGCTGGTTGGCGGTCAAGGCCGGAGCGTAGATTCCCCGGGCCACCGAATCCAGCACGTTGTTGCCATGGATGCCGAAGATCCAGAACAGATGGATCAGCAGGATGAACAGGAGCGCGCCCCAGACCGAATCCCCCAGGTGCCGGAACAGCGATACGAACCCTCCAGCCGTCAATTGCTGGAGATCCTGGGTGCCGAACATCCCGAACAGGATGAAGCCGGCGACGGCGAACAGGAACACCGTGATGAGCGCGGGCAGGATCCCATCGATGGCATCGGTGAAGGCGGCGCTGGCGCCGTCCGTGAAGGACCGGACGCGCAAGCGCTTCAGCCGGGCCAGGGCGGTGAAAAGCTTGGCGGAAAGGGCCGCCACCAGGATCGCCGAGAACAGCCCGCTGGCCCCGAACGCCGCCACCGAGACCCCCTTGTTCACAAAACCTGACAGGGTGATCAGGGAGCACAGGGAGACCAGCGCGGCGATCATCGGGTTGACGAAGGGGTTGCCCCGCTCGTTGGATTCGGTGGCATAGCTGTAACTGACCGCCAGGGTCATGATGATCGACAGGATGCCGAAACTGCCGCTGATGATCGAATCCCAGATGAACTTCCAGTGGGTGCCCCAGAGGGCGGTCATCAGATTTTGATAGGCAGGCACGGGCAGGCTGGTGACCACCAGGGCGAAAGAGCCGATCAGGAGGAAGGGGACCACCAGCATCAGCCCCTTCCGGATGGAAAGGAGGATCACGGATCGTTCCAGCACCAGATCGAAGCTGGACAGGTGGTCGCGCAGCCGGCGGAACAAAAACATGGGTTTCCCGATCTCGGTATACAGCAGGTTAGCCCATCCGGTCGGCAATCCTCGGCGGATCTTCCGGTGCCGGAGGTACCATCGGGATGACCCGGAGCCCCGGCATGCGAGAATGGGCGGTCCCGAAACCATCCCTCCGCCGCTTCCCCCATGGAATGAATACGAAATGCGCATCCTCCACACCAGCGACTGGCACCTGGGGCACACCCTCCATGACATCGGCCGCCAGTTCGAGCACCAGGGTTTCCTCGCCTGGCTGGTGGAGCAGCTCCGGGCCTGGTCCATCGACGCCCTGCTGATTCCCGGCGACGTCTTCGACACGGCCAATCCTTCGGCCGCGTCCCAGGACCTGTGGTTCCGGTTCCTGGCCCAGGCGGTCCGCGCCAGGCCCGGCCTGCAGATCATCGCCACCGCCGGCAACCACGATTCCGGCGCCCGCCTGGAGGCGCCGGACCACCTGCTGCGCCAGTTCGATATCCGGGTGCTGGGCAGCCTGCGCCGGCGGCCGGACGGGACCGTGGATCCCGAAGGCCTGCTGGTGCCGCTGAAGGATGCGGCCGGGGAGCCCCGGGCGGTGGTGATCGCCATGCCCTTCCTGCGCGCCGGGGACCTGCCGCCGGCCCAGGGCGAGGACCCGCTGGTGGAAGGGGTGCGCCAGCTCTACGCCCAGGCCCTGGAGGCGGCGCGGCCCCTGGGGCTGCCGGTCATCGCCATGGGGCACTGCTATCTGGTGGCCGGCCAGGTTTCGGAACTGAGCGAACGCAAGGTGCTCGGCGGCAACCAGCACGCCATCCCCCTGGAACTGTTCCCCCCGGAGGTGGTCTACGTGGCCCTCGGCCACCTCCACCTGCCCCAGAGCCTGGCCGGCGGCAGGATCCGCTACAGCGGCAGTCCCATCCCCCTCTCCATGAGCGAACGCCACTACCCGCACTCGGTGACGGTGGTGGACCTGGAGCCGGACGGCAGCCTGCGCCAGGAGCACCTGCGCATCCCCCGTTCGGTGGAGCTGGTGCGGATCCCCGACCAGGATTTCCTGCCCAGGGAGGAGCTGTCCGCCCTGCTGGCCCAGTTGCCCGCGGCGGACGCCGAGGCCCAGGGGAGGCCCAGGGCCTTTCTGGAACTGGCGGTGCGGCTGGACCGGCCCGAGACCGGCCTGCGGCCCGCATTCGAAGCCCTGCTGGACGGCAAGGGCTTCTTCCTGGCCAAGATCACCCCCCAGTACACCGGCACCGGCCGGGCCCTGGGCGACGGAGCGCCCATCCACGGCCTGCGCGACCTGGCGGTGGACGAGGTGTTCCTGAGGAAATGGGCGCGGGACTACCGGACCGAGCCCACCCCCGGGCACCTGGCGGCCCTGCACGAACTGATCGACCAGCTGGGCCAGGAGGCCTCCGCACCGAGGCCCGCATGAAGATCCTTGAAATCAGCGGCTGCAACCTCGCGAGCCTGAAGGAGCCGTTCCGGATCGCCCTGGACCAGCGGCCCTTCGCCCAGGATGGACTGTTCGCGATCCGGGGCGTGACCGGGTCCGGCAAGAGCACCCTCATCGACGCCATGTGCCTGGCCCTCTATGACGACGCCCCAAGATTCCTGGGCCGGGGCGGCCCCAAGACCGGCCTGGCCGACCAGGAGGACAAGGACCGGGTCTCGGCCACGGACCCGAGGAGCATTCTCCATCGCGGCGCGGCCCAGGGCCACGCCCAGGTGATCTTCCGGGGGGTGGACGGCCAGCGCTGGCGGGCCCGCTGGAGCGTGGCCCGGGCCCGGCAGAAGGCCGGCGGCCGCCTGCAGGGCCAGGAACTGGAACTGGAGAACCTGGACACCCGGACCCCCTGCCCCGGCACCCGGGCCGAGATCCTCAAGCAGATCCAGGCCAAGGTGGGCCTCACCTACGAGCAGTTCCGCCGATCCGTGCTGCTGGCCCAGGGCGAGTTCGCCGCCTTCGCCAAGGCCGACCAGGACGAGCGGGCTGCCCTGCTGGAAGCCATGACCGGCACCGGGATCTACGCCCGGCTGTCGGTGGCGGCCCAGAAGCGCAGCGCCCAGGAGGAGCAGGCGCTCAAGGAGCTGAACATCCAGCGGGAGGCCCTGGGCCTGTTGAGCGAGGCGGCCCGGAGCGAAAAGGCGGCCGAGGAGGTGGCCCTGACCGCCCAGGCCGAGCGGCTGGAGCAGGAACGGACCGGAGTACTGGCGGATCTGGCGTGGTACGCCCGGTGCTCGGAACTGGAGCGCCAGCTGGACGAGGCCGTCGCCAAGGCCGAGCTGGCCCGGGCCGATCACGCCCTGGCCCAGGCCCGCCGTGAAATGCTCCAGCGGGTGGACTCCGCCCAGCCGTTGCGGGCGCTCCAGTCCGCCCTGGCCCAGGGCGCCGGCCAGCAGGCCTCCCTGGAGCGGCAGATCGTCCGGCTCCAGACCGAGCTTCCCGCCGCCGAAGCAGCCGCCGGGGGACGCCAGGAGGACCTTCTGGCCAGCCGCGGGGCGCTGGCCCGGGCCCTGGAGGCCTTGGAGGCCGCCAGGCCGGACCTGGAGGCGGCCCGGGTGCTGGACGCCCGGATCGCCGATGCCAAGGGCGAGCTGCTGCAGGTCTCCGGGCAGGCCGCGCAGCTGGCCGGCGCGGCCCTGGAAGCCGAGCGGGCCCTGGACGCTTCGCTGCGGGCCGAGCGCGGCCTGGCCCAGCGCCAGGCTGAGGTGGAATTCGAGCTGGAGGCGTCCCGGGCCTTCGGACCCCTGGCCCAGGCCTGGACCCGGGTGGACCAGGATCTCCAGGCCTGCGCCAGGGCCCTGGCCGGAATGGGGGAGCGGTCGGCGGCCCTGGCCGCGCTCGGGGAGGAACGGAGCGGCCGCCGGGAAACCCGGGCCCGCCTCCAGGAGGGACTCGCTGCGCTCGCCGCCGGGCTCGCGCGGCAGCGGGAGGACCTGGATGCCCTGGAGCAGGGCATCGCCCAGGACCCCCGGGCGATCCTGGATCGGGACCGCAAGGCGGCCCAGGCCCGGATCGACCGGTGTCTGGAGGCGGAGCGCTGCCTCCAGCGCCTGCACCCCCTGCAGGAGCGGCTGGAGGCCGCCGAACGGGAGGCCCGGGCCCAGTTCCTCGCCCAGGCCGGGTTCGACCGGGAAGCCCAGGAAGCCCAGGCCGGCCTCCTAGCCCTGGAGGCCCGCCTGCTGGAGGCCCGGTCCGCCCTGGAGAAGGCCCAGGCCGCCATGAGCCTTGAGCAGCGGCGCCATCAGCTGGTCCCCGGAGAGGCATGCCCGCTCTGTGGATCCCTGGAGCATCCCTGGGCCGGAGGGTCGCCCCTGGCGGGCCTGATCGAAGCCCAGAGGCACCAGGTCCGGACCCTGGAATCCGCCCACGCCGCCTTGGAGAAGGCGGGCGCAGCCGCGAGGGCCCAGGGTTTGGAAGCCGGCAGGGCCGGGACCAAGGCCACGAAGGAAGCCGCGGTCCATGCCGCCGGGGTCGAGCAGGGGGAGCGGTCCTGGGCCGCCCTGGGTCCGGAGCTGGAGGACCTTCCGGCGGATGGGCGGTCCCCCAGGGCCCTGGCCCTGGTCCAGGAACGGATCCTGGGGCTGCGGGACCAGCTGGCCGGGATCGCCGGACGGGAGACCGCCCTGCTGGGTCTGGAAACCCGGGCCCAGGGGCTCCGGCAGGAGCTGCGGACCGGGGAAGGGCAACGCCAGGAGGTCGAGGCGCGGATCAAGGCCCTGGAATCGGAAAGTCAGCGCCTGGAGGCCCGGCAGGCGGAATGCGCCGGCGAGCTCGCCACCTTCACCGGCGCGCTGGCGGCCCGGACCGAGGCCCTGGCGCCGCTGCTGGACCGGCCAGCCATGGCGGAGCTGGAACGGGATCCCGCGGGGCTGCGGGCCACCCTGGCGGAGGCGGTCCGCAAGCGGCTGGAGGCGGAAGCGGCCCTGGTGGATCTGCAGCGCCAGTTGGGCGAGGTGGCCTTGACCCTGGAACGGGAGCGGGTGGCGGCCAGCGCCAAACGGGCCCTGGCCCTGGATGGCGAGGCCCGGAACCGGGAAGCCGGCTCCGTCCTGGACCGGCTCCAGGAGCAACGCCAGGGTTGCCTGGGCGGCAGGAACGCGCTCGAGGTCGAGCAGGCCCTGGCGGGCGCCCGGAACACGGCGGAGGCCGCCCTGGAGCAGGCCCGGATCGCCGCCCAGGCCGCCGGCAAGGCCATGGACGAGCTGGGCAACACCATCGCCACCCTGCAGGACCAGTCGACCCGCAAGGCGGTGGAGGTCCAGGCGTCCCAGGATGCCTTTGCCGCCGCGGTGCGCCTCTGGGGGGAACCGCCCGAGCAGCTGGAGGCCCTGCTGGCCTGGACCCCCGGCCAGATCCAGGCGGAGCGGGCGGGACTCCAGGCGATCGAAACCGCATGGTCCAGGGCCCAGGCCGTGCTCGGGGAGCACCGGAACGCCCTGGACGCCCACCGGGCCTCGGGATGCCCGGAGCAGCCCTGGGAAAGCCTTGCCGCCTCGGACTTGGCCCTGAAAACGGCCCTGGACGAACGGAAGCTCGCCCTGGGCGGTGTGCAGGCGGACCTGAGGCGGGACGATGCGGCCCGGCGGAACGCCACCCTGCTGGCCGCCACGATCCGGGACCAGGAGGTCCAGGCCCAGCTCTGGCGGGAGATGAACCAGCTGATCGGTTCCGCCGACGGCAAGAAGTTCCGGACCTATGCCCAGAGCCTGACCCTGGAGGCGCTCATCGCCTTCGCCAACGACCAGCTCGCCCGGCTGAATCCGCGCTACCGGCTGCAGCGCATTCCCGGCTACGAACTGGAACTGCAGGTCATCGACCAGGACATGGGCGACGAGATCCGGTCCCTGAACAGCCTCAGCGGCGGCGAGACCTTCCTGGTCTCCCTGGCCCTGGCCCTGGGGCTCAGCTCGCTCTCCTCCAGCGATACCCCCATCGACAGCCTGTTCATCGACGAGGGGTTCGGCACCCTGGACTCGGAGACGCTGGAAACCGCCCTGTCGGTGCTGGACGAGCTCCAGTCCCAGGGCCGGCAGGTGGGGATCATCTCCCACGTGGACGGATTGGCCACCCACATCCCGGTGCAGATCGTGGTGGAAAAGCTGGGTGGCGGAAAGAGCCGGGTCATCCTGCCGGCGGAATGCGGAGTTTCCTGATGCCAAGCGTACCGAGCCAGACGAGGCCGACCCTGAACGCACTGCACCTGCTCGATCCGGACAGCGAGCTGTCGGCCTGGGCCGGAGCGGCCGGGAGGGCGGAGCTGAAGAAGGGCCTGGTCGCCTTCCTGGCCGCCCAGGGGCTGCAGCTGCCGGCCGAGTGGGTGCTTTCCGCCGGGGGCGTGGTGCTCGACCCGGACCGGACCCAGGTCCTGCTCCTGCAGAAGCGGAGTTCCGGAGCGTGGCTCCTGCCCAAGGGCCGGGTGGAGCCCCGGGAGCCCGCCGACGCGGCCGCCAGGCGCGAGATCCTCGAGGAGACCGGGTACCGGACCCGCCTGGGCAGCCTGATCGGGCTCCAGGTGCGGCCGAACGGGGTCGCCTCCAAGGTGAAGGTCATCCTCTGGTTCAAGGCGGAAGCGGTTCCCGGCCGCCCGGTGTCCGAGGGCGAGTGCAAGACCTACGGCATCTTCTGGCGGCCCCTGACGACCGCCCTCCAGGAGATCGCCTCGGAACCGGCCAGGTCGCTGGTGCGCCTGGCGGCGGGGCAGGAACTTTAAACGGGGGGATGCCTGGAAAGGACCGGCCCGGGCGCCATTCATTCCGCCTCGAATTCCACTTCCCGGTCCGGTTCATCAATGATGCAGACACAACGTTGCAATTATGGAGTCTGACTCCAGAATTACATACATGCTGCCCCGCTGGCTTGGCGGTGGATAGCAAAACGGTGGCCGGATATCTTGATCTTATGGTAGATCTTTTGGTAGATCTCCTGCTGGTCAACCGAACTGGACGATGTTCGTCCCCCGGCGGCGCTCGGCGTGGCTCAGCCCCCCGGCGGACCGGCCATCCTCCCGCATGGGGCTCTCGATCAGCGCCCCGTGCAGGGCAACCAGCGCCGCCGTGGCATCCTCCCGGCGCACCACGAAGCTCAGGTTGATCTCGTTGGCGCCCATGCTGATCATCTCGACGTTGATCTCGCGCAGGGCCCCGAAACAGCGCCCGGTCACCCCGGGGGTGAGCTTGAGCCGTTCGCCCACCACCGCCACGATGGTGCGGTCCCGGGCCACCCCCACCGCGCCGAAGCCTTCCAGGTCCTTGAGCAGGGCCTCCAGCGGCAGGCCGGCCTCCACCGTGAAGGAGACGCTGTCTTCGGCGGTGGCGATGAGGTCGACGCCGATCCGGTGCCGGGAGAGCACCTGGAACAGGCTGCCCATGGCCAGGAAACCGCTCTGGGTGTGCATATCGGCGCAGGTGAGGGTGACCAGGGTCACCGGCCCGCGCCCGGCCAGGGCGGTGATGGGCCGCCCGGTGCGCACCTGGGCGGTGATGGTGGTGAACCGCCCGTTGGGCTGGCGGGTCGAACGCACGGTCACCGGAATGCCGGCTTCCATGGCCGGCTTGATGGTGGCGGGGTGCAGCACCTTGGCGCCGAAGGCGGCCAGCTCTCCCGCCTCCTTGAAGCTCAGCTCGGCGATGGGCTGGGCTGCGCGCACCACCCGGGGGTCGCAGGTGAGCACGCCCTCCACATCGGTCCAGATCTGGATGTCCGCGACGCCCAGGGCGGCGCCGAACAGGGCCGCGCTGAAATCACTGCCGCCCCGGCCCAGGGTGGTGGTGACCCCGCCGGCGGTGGCGCCGATGAAGCCCTGGGTCACCACCGCCCGGCCGGGTCCCAGCAGCGGGGCGAGGTCCCGGGCCGCCAGGGCCGACAGTTCCTGGAACAGCGGCAGGGCGGAGCCGAAACCGTCGTCGGTGCGGACCACGGTGCGGGCGTCCACCCAGTCCGCCTGCATGAAGGCGGCCAGGATCCGGGTGGACAGCCGTTCCCCGATGCTGGCGATGGCGTCCAGGCTGCGCGGGCTCAGTTCGCGCAGCATGGCCACCCCCCGGAGCAGGAGGTCGAGCTCGGCGTCCATGGCCGTCAGGGCCTGGTCCAGCTCCCCGGGCAGACCTCCGGGAAACAACTCCCCGGCGATGCCCCGATGGCGCGACTGGAGCTCACGGCCGATCAACAGGGCCCCGTCCCGGTCGCCCTGCTCGGCCAGGCGGGCCGCCGCCAACAGGGAGTCGGTGGTCCCGGCCGTGGCCGACAGCACCACCAGGGGTGACCGGGGCAGCGCCGCCGTCACCAGGGCGGCCACTTCGCGCATGCAGCCGGCATCCGCGACCGAGCTGCCGCCGAATTTCATGATGATCTTCCCGCCGGCGGACGGATCGGGCCCGGCATCACCCTCCGGGCCGGACCTGCGGGAGCGCAGGGGGATGAGATCCTGCACGACGCCCCGCCTGGGTGAAGCGGGGAGCCGGTTGGGAGGTTCTTTGGACTTTTCCGTACGAATGGACAAGAAGCATCTCCTGGCGTGGCGGCGGGGTCCCCTTGGGATCCGGTGGCGCCGACCCCAGGTTCGGTCCGGCCTGGTCAAGAAAGTGTCAGCAATGCCCCCCGTTCCGTTAAGAAAGGGGCAGGATCAGTGCGCCAGACCGTAGCGTTCCCGCAGGGCCTTTTCCTCCTGCTGCAGTTTTTCCGCGCGCTCCCGAAGCTGGGTGGCCTGGCCGGCGAAGTCCACGGGCAGGGCGTTGGGGCTGGACGTCAACATGGAAGTCCGGACCGTTTGCAGGATCCTGAGGCTGTCGTCCAGGGCTCCGAGACTCTCCTGGTGGTGGGCCACGCAGGGGGCGGGGGTGGCCAGGGCCGCCAGCTTGGCCCGGACCGCCTCCGACTGCCGGATCATGCCGTCGATGCCGGAGGTGTCCCCTTTGCCCAGCCCCTCGATGATCCCCTTGGCCATGGCCTCGGGATCGGCGCCCAGCTGGCCCGGCTGGATCCGGTCGATGGCCTGGAAATAGCTGGCCACCGCGGTCCGGACCGGGTCGACCGCCGCGCCGGGCGGCACGGTGGCGGCCGGCGGCACCGGTCTGGAATGGGGCGCTTCCCCGGCGGTGGCCGGCGGGGACGGGGCCGCTTCCGGCCCGGCCGGGGGCGCCTCAGCCGGGGGCGCCGGGGCCGGAAGGTCGGGGGCCGGCGCGGCCAGGGCCGGAACCGGCCGGGGGCGGCTTGATTCCCGGCCCAGCAGGAAGGCCATGGCCAGGACCGCCGCCCCACAGGTGGCGACCAGCCCGATCAGGAGACCTCGACTGACTTCGACTGTCTTCACGTTGCTTCCTTGACCTCATCATAAGCCAGGCAAGGCCAAGGCTCACCCGGCCGTTTGACCCCAGAGGTCCCCGGGTTGCGGGCTCCGGATCCCTTCCCCGAACAGGGTGATGCGCTTGACAGCGGCGTCCTCCTGGCGTCCGGTCCACCCGAGCAGGATGAGGCCCTGACCGGTCTCCCGGGCCGCGTCCATGGCCCGGTCCTCCTGGTTGAGCAGAAGCACCAGGGTGAAGGGCTGGCCTCCGGCCTCGTACAGGCCCAGCAGCGTCGCCAGGAAGCGGCACAACGCGCGGTAGGCGGGCTGGTCCATGTCCTGGGCCGGATCGTCCAGGACCATCCAGGCATGACGGAACCGGGCCCGCACCAGATGCTGGCAGAAGGTCCAGGCCAGGCCCAGGGTGTTCACCTGGGCGTCATTGAGCAGGTGCCGGGCCAGCCGCGGTTCCCCGTCCGGGGCCGCCAGCACCACCTCCACCCGGTTGGCGCCGCGGAGAGTGCGGGCCTGGAACCCCGGCTGGGCGGGCAGCAGCCAGGGGGCGGGAGAGAGGCACGCCGCCAGTTCCCGCCACAAGGCCTCCAGGGTCGCTGGCAGGTGTTCCCCCACCACCCGGGCCAGGCGCCGGGTGAGTTCCTTGGCCACCTGTTCCCAGGCGTCCGGCTCGGCCAAAGCCTCTTCCGCCGATCGCCAACCGGCCAGGATGCCACCGGCGCAGGCCGCAGCGGCCGGGGCGGCTTCCGGAATGGGGAACTCCGCCAAGGGGGGCGCTTCCGCATAGGCCAGGAGCCGAACCGCGGCCGGCCTGGCGGTTTCGTCCCGGAGCAACTCCTCGGCGGAGAGGCCCGGCCCGAGCAGGGCCTCCAGCGCCGCCCGGATCTGCTGCAGCCCTTCCCGGGACCCCGGACAGCCCTGGCCGGTGGCGTCCGGGGACCGGCCTTCCAGTTCCTTGATCCGCCGGGTCAGGGCGGCGTAGGTCTCCCGCTGCTTCCCGAGGTGGGCCTCCGCCTCCGCCAGCAGCGCGGCCGCGGCCTGCTCCACCGGGCCGGACAGGTGGGAGCCGCAGGTGGGACAGTCCTGGGGGTGCCGGTCCGCCCAGTGGCCACGAATGAAGCCCAGGGCCTGCTCCAGGTGGTCATGGACCGGCCGGGCCCGCCGGCCTTCCTCGGTCAGGGCGGCCCGTTCCGCCAACAGGGCGTCCAATTCCAACCCCGCCCCATCCGGAACCACCGCCGGCGTGATCGCCGCTTCCCGGGGCCGGGCCAGCCATTCGGCCCACCGGGAGGCCTTGGCGGCGAGGCCCAACGCCGGCGGGGCCAGGGTATTGGCCTGGGACCGGAACTCCGCGAGCAGCTCGGCCAGCCGTCGGCTCCGGATTTCCTGGCCGGTGAACAAGGGCAGCAGGACCCTTTCCAGATCCTCTCCCCGGCCCGGCCGCTGTTTGAGCAGGCTATGGACCGCGTCCTCCACCTGGGCGCCCCTGGTCCACGCCTCCCGCAGGGCCCGGGCGGCAGCGCCGGCCGGCCCGGGCAGGGCCGCGCGGCAGGCCAGGAATTCCGCAGGCCCCGGCGGCAGCCCGGCCAGGGCGCCGGCCAGGGCCGAGCGGACGATCTTTTCCCGGAACGTATCCAGGCGCCGGACTCCGGAACTGATGCCGTGCTTCCGGGCCAGGACGGTGCGGGAATCCCCGGCGGCCCTGCGTCCCGCCTCCACGTGGGCCTCCAGCCGCACCGCCAGGGCCGAAAAACTCCGGGCCATGCGCGCCCCCAATTCGTCCCCAGGCTGGTGCAGGAAGCCGGCGGGGCCGCCCTGGGGCGCGAGGGTGCCTTCGGCTTCCGCCATGGCCTCCAGGGCGGTGTCCAGGTCCCCGGCCAGGGTCAGGACCCCCGGGGCTCCGTCGAACCCGCAACGGGGAACCCCGCCGTCCACCGGGGTCAGGTACTGCCCCAGGTAGCCCTGGCCGTTCCGGGCCCGGCTCACGTCGGCGTCCGCCAGGTAGGCGCAGAGCCCGGCACTGGCCCCGAAGGCCCTCAGGGAGACCGCCTCGGCCAGGCTGGATTTTCCGCTGCCGTTGGGGCCGCTCACCACCCAGGCCTGGACCGCCGAGCCGCCTGGCCAGGGACCGAGAGTGAGGTTGCGCACCCCGCGCACGTTCTGGACGTTCAACGAACCCAGCCGGCTGGGGGGCCCGGACGGCAGGGCGCTGCCGCCGCTGATCTCCTGGCCGGCCAGGGCCTGCAGTTCCTTGGCGATGGCCCGGGCCCTGGGCGCCGGGACGGCCTGCTCCAGGTCCGCGACCGCGTCCCGCACCCGCCGGTCGGCGCTGGCCCACAGATCCATGGCCCGGGCGTCCATGCGGAATACCTGGCGGGTGGCCAGCAGCAGGGCGGGGAAACCGCCCTGGTCCAGGCATCGCCGAAGGGGTTCCCCCGGCGCCGGGAAAGCGGCATTGACCGGGATCTCCTCCAGGATGAAACCACTCTGGCGGGCGCAAAGAATGGAGGCCCGCCAGGGGCCTTCCTGATCCGGTTCCCCCAGCCAATGCACCGCCACCCGCCAGGCCGCGGCCGCCCCGGGCAGCCCCGGGCCTTCGGCCGGAAGGCAGGTGGAGCGCAGCCCCCAGGCGGCCTCCAGGTCTGCCTGGACCCGCTCGGCCATGGCCTCCGGACCGGGCGTTCCGGCCAGGTCGAGCAGCAGGAGCAGCAGCCGCAGTTCAGGATCCTCCAGCAGCAGGGCGCCCGAAACCGGGGACGCCGAAAGGCCGGGCGCCTCCCGCCGCACCCACCGGAACCGGGGCAGAGCCAATCCGGCCCGGTGGTACCGGTCCTCCAGCCAGGCGCGGGTTTCGGTCAGGATGCAGGTCACGGCGGTTCCTCCCGGAGGCGATCAGGATTCAGAGTACCATCCGCCGGGACCGGACCTTTGCTGCCACCCTGGCATGGGTGGGCAGCGACCTGGCGCTAGACTTTCCGAAAGCAGCAAGCACTTGGGAGCGTCGTGACCGACCTGGAAGTCTCCATCCGGATCCTGGACTATTGGCGGGCCAGCCTGGCGAACGATGGGCGGTTCGGCCTGGGCCCGGACGCTCTGAACCTGGCGGAGGCCGGATCCCTGGAGGCGGCGCAGTACGAGGCCGGCCAGGCGGATGCCCAGGTCTTCCACCGGCTCCGGGAAACCATCGCTCCGAGCCCCGGCCCGGAAACCATCGGGGTGGTGTTCTGCCCCCTGTGGCTCAGGGCGGCCGTGGGCGATGCGGACCTGGCCCCCTTGTGGGTTCCGGGAAGGATGGATGCCCAGGGGCGGATCACCCCATCCGGGACCTCCCCCTGGATCAGCCGGGCCTGCCTGGCCCCGGCCGGACCCGACGGGGCGGCCCTCGGGCAGGCCAAGGCCCAGGATGACTACCTGGCCGACAACCCCTATCAGCCCGGGACCTGGGCCGGCGTGGTCGCCTGGGCCGCGGGCCTGTTCAAGGCGGTGTCCGGCCGGGAACTGGCCAGCTTCCATCGGGACGGCCTCGTCCCCGCCCAGCCGGGGCGGGTGAGGTTGCTTCCCTTGCACGACGGGGCCGGAATCCACGGCGGCCTCCTGGCCGCCTACGACGCCTTCCGGCAGCCCGGCCGGGATATGCCCGGGCTGCTCCGGGCCGCCGCCAGCCTACGCCCCCGGGCCATCGCCCCCGGCCGGGACCTGCTGGACGCGGCGGGACGCGGGGCGGGGATCGGGAGCCACCTTGGACAGATGCTCGGCG
>Ga0181534_10001825_pt1 | contig 13643 bp, 9 predicted proteins | sample PEATcosm2014_Bin_37_FD_119758 | JGI IMG/M metagenome (GOLD analysis project Ga0181534, IMG submission 119758) | Peatland microbial communities from MTU Mesocosm Facility, Houghton, MI, USA - PEATcosm2014_Bin17_10_metaG | ecosystem: Environmental > Terrestrial > Soil > Wetlands > Peat | place...
GAACAGGTATGGCCTGCCCAGGTCAGCGAGCCGCGCCGCGAACTTGCGCGCATGTTCGGGACCCACCCGGTCGTCGTGCGCCATGGTCCAGATCAACGGCTCAGGATACTGCACATCGGGGCGCAGGTTCTGATACGGCGAAATGCGTTCAAGGAACTCGCGCTCGGCCGGGACACTGACGCTGCCATACTCCGATACCCATGAGGCGCCGACCTCGATGTGTTCGTAGCCCAGCATGTCGAGCAGCGGCACGCCGATGTCGACCGCGTTCCACAGCTCCGGATGCTGCGTGAATTCAACTCCCATGAGCAGGCCGCCGTTGGATAAGCCAAAGATCCCGAGGTGTCGCGGACTGGTGATACCGCGGACTTCGAGGTCGCGCGCGACTGCGGCGAAGTCGTCATAGATCCTCTGCCGGTTCGTCTTGAGCCCCGCCTCGTGCCACGCCGGGCCGAACTCACCGCCGCCGCGGATGTTTGCCAGTACGAACGTGCCACCGCGCTCCAGCCACAGCTTGCCGGTGGTGGTTTGCATCGGCTCGTGCAGCCACTCGTAGCCACCGTAGTACGGTGTCACTGAGACCTGGAAGCCGCCGTACGCGGTCATCACGGTCGGAGTCGACCCATCATGCGGCGCATTGCGCGCGTGCACGACGAAATAAGGAACGCGAGTGCCATCTGGCGAGGTGGCCGCGAACTGCTCAACGACATCGCGCGATGCCTCAAAATTCTTCGGTCCCTGGCGCAACCGCCCTACATTCGCGGTGGACAGGTCCGCGAGCCAAAGGCTCGTCGGCTGCAGGAAGCCCGTGACGGCGATGATCGCCCGACCGCCCGGCTTGTCCTCGTCGACGAGGTCGATGGAGGCATTGTCCGGAAGCACCAGCGCTAGGCGACTCCAGGACCCGTGCCCGGCAGGAGACAAGACAACCGCCCGGCCCCGGACATTGTCGAGCAGGGTGACTGCAAGGCGTCCGCCGGCCGCGCCAACCTGCTGTACGACCTCGCGGCCGGAAGGCGCCAGGATCAGTTCGCCGCGGGCAGTCGCCGGAGTCCGCGCCAGGGCCTCAACGTCAAAGCCGACCAGCGAGCCCTGTTTGAAACGTGCGCCCGTCCCATCGGTCCAGTCTGCGTTGAGGCTGAGAACCAGCCGTCCGGCCGCCAGTGCCTGCAGATCGGCCTGCAGCGGCAGAGCGAGCGCGGTGACGCCGTGTTCACCGATCAGGTACAGTTGATGCGCAAAAAAAGACGTGTCGCGCTGGATGAGGGCGACTCGCGCGCCTGAGCCGTCGGTGAGCACGATCGGCATGACCTGGACGTCCGAGCGCGCGCCACGATACACCTCAGCAGCGGCGGCGTGCGACTCGCCGCGGCGCAGCCGGCGCACCACGAACGGATAGCCGGATTCGGTCAGTTGGCCGGCCGTCCACTCGCGCGCCACGAGCAATTCGTCGGCGGAGGCCCAAGCGCTGACCTGCTTGGCGCGGGAGAGATCAAAGCCGCCGTCGACGAAGTGCCGCGCCTGCAGGTCGAACTCGCGCAGACTCACGGCATCCTCGCCCCCCGCGGACAGTTGGAGCATGCAGCGACGGGCGGCTGGTTCGTCACAGTCCACGCCCTTCAGCACCCAGTTGATCCCTGTCTGCCCTGACAGCGCATCGAGATCGAGAACCGCCTGCCAGGGCGTCGGTTCGCGCCGGTAGGCCTCGAGGCTAGCGCGACGCCACAGGCCACGGACGTGGGCGGCATCCTGCAGGAGGGTGAATACCGCACCGCCATGCAGGGTGGGCAACAGCAGCCGGTCGGTCGCGGCGGTGATCGCGAGTGCCTCACGGTACAGCCCGGGATAGCGCGGGTCACGATCCAGCTGTCGCTCGGTACGCGAGTTCTGCGCCTGTACCCAGTCAAGAGCGCGCTTGCCGCCCACTTCCTCCAACCACCCGAACGGATCCGGAGAGTCCGCTGCGCGAGCGAGGGCAAGCGCAGTGACCAGCAGCAGCCCGGCAGCCAGGCGTGCAAGCCGTGTCAGCCTGCGCGGCTCCCATCGCGCACGTTTACTCATTTGCCAGCAGAAGCGGCATGCCGCCCAAAATAGCATGCGCTCCATCAGACAGTCATTCGCGGATCGTGGCGCGACACCTGTCCATCGACTGAATCAAGCCTTGGTTCCGCATCTTGCGGTATTATTGGCGCGCGTCCGAGTCAGGACAATGGCTGGAGCGTTCTATGAAATTTCATCTTCTTGGCGCCGCATTGATTGGGGCCGCGGTGATCTTGGAACTGTCCGGGGTCGCGGACGGGCGAAGTGGGTTAGGGGCAACATTGTTCACGGGCGGTGTCGCCTGTGAATTATGGTTTTGGATACGTCTGAGTGCCGCCAGGAAGGCGAGGCGTGCCAAGGCAACGGCGAACTAATTCAGTGCCCCTCCAAGGGTTCGCTGTCGTCGGCCACCACTTTCCAGCCGGCATCCGCGTTGGGGTCAAACTCGGTCATTGCGGTCGCGATTTCACCGGTGGTCTTTCCCAAGTCCCTTTGGAGCAGCACGCCATCCTGGTTGATGATGAAGGTCATCACGCCTGAGTTGCCGTATTCGGCGGGATAGGCGACGAAGGCGAAGCCGCCGACCATTTTCCCGTCAACGAGATACTCTTTCGCGCCGCCCGGCGCCTTGTCGGTTTGGCCTTTAAGCATGTGGAAAAAATACCCGTGGAAGGCGCTGCTCACGTCCGGCTTGGCGCTGTATCCTTCCGCACTTGCGGTCGCCGCGAGTGGCCCGAGCGGACCCTCGGGTTTGCCCTCGGATGACTTCCAGGACAGCCCGTTCTGCTTACCGGGATCGCTGACGAACTTTACGGCGTATTGATTCGTGGTTGCGCCGTCGTGAAGCTGCGAGAAGTACTCGGCCTGCGCGTCCGCAACCTCTCCACAAACCTCGATGATGGCCAGTTCGTTGCGGCCGATACGGCGATTCAGGATCTCCTCTTTTCCCGCCGCGGCGTCAAAGGACCACTGTCCTCCTGAATTTTTTTTCAACGGAATGGGAAAAGCGAAATTGTCGGCTCCGATCAGGAGAATCTGCCCGTCGTCCGGCATTTTTCGCCATCGATGCATTACGTCATACCCTGCCGCGAACGCGGCGGCGATATTCTTGTCTTGCACGGCATCGCCGGAAGCGATGATCTCCTTCGACTCGGGCCCGAAAATCTGCAGCAGCGCGTCTGGATCGCCTGATTTCACCGCTGCCCGTAACGCACTACCCGCATCTTCAGCGGAAGAAAAAACGGCGGGCGAGGGCTTTTCTGGTTTGCTGTATTCGGGCTTGCTGCAGGCGGCGAGGGGAATGATCAACACCAGCGACAGGCACTGGCGGGTAAACAGTGATTTTCCAGCCATCAACAACATGTCAACCTCCAAAGCTCCCGGGTGAGTCGGCTCTACCTGCGACCGGCCCAGCCACCGCCTCCGCCGCGGCTTGCCGCGCCCCGGGCACTCGCTCCGCGCGATTGCCAACCGCCGCCGCTGCCGCCGCCGAATGCGGGGGCTCCGCCGCGACTCTCTTGCTGTCCCCATCCCTTGGCGGCGGCGGAATTGCTTCCGGCGTAGCTTGTAGCGGATTTTGGCGTCCCCTGCGTTTGCTGCCAGCCGCTCCCGGAATTCTTGTAAACATTCCCGTTCGCGGCCGCGTACTTGTTGCCGTTGGCCGTTTGTCCCGCAGCGGCGTTGTTACCGTTCGCACCCGACGCGGCAATGCCCTTGCCGCCGTTCGATGTTTGCACCGACCCCACCGACCCTTGCGCCGTCGTTTGATGTTGGGTGTACGCCGTCTGGCCGTTCTTCGAGACGACCGAGCTTCCGTAGCTCCCATTGGCGTTGGAAGCTTGATGGGTGGCGGCGTAGGCACCGGTGTTTGGGTTGTAAGCTTGCCCCGCGGCCTGGCTGCCGTAGGCGTTTGATGCCGAGGCGCCTCGCGCATAAGTCCCGGTGCTTGGGTTGTAGGCTTGTCCCGCGCTTCGCGTGCCGTAGGGGGTTGCGACCGTGGCGCCGCGCGCGTAGGTCCCCGTCGATGGATTGTAGGCGGTGCCAACCCGTGCGACTCCGTTTGGACCATAGGCAGTCGCGGTGGATCCATAGTAGCCCCCGTGCCACGCACGATTTCCGTAGTAGACATTGCTCCTGTAGACGACGGCGCCGCCGTGCCAGTTGCAGTTCCAGTAACTGTAACTCCACCCGCAGCAGTTGTTGCTAATCGCGGCGCCCACCGCAATGCCGACTCCGAATGCAAGCAGGCTGGTGGCCACCACATCGGCTGTGCTGTAGCCGGGCGTCACATACGGAGTGCCGTAGACAACCGTCGGGTTGTACTGCGGAACGTACACCACCTGTGGATTGGTGGGCTGAATCACGATCACCTGCGGTGGTTGTTGCACGACCGTGATTTGTGGGCCTGATTTCAAGTTGCCCGCAGCCATCGCCTGGGTACGCAGCGCCTGAATGGCCGACATGACATCGGCAGCCTGGGTGTGATACGCCTCGCCCAGCGCGGAAGTCCAACTCAGGTTGTGCGCCAGATTGTCGAGGACCGAGGGAAACTGAGTGAGCGCCTGCACACTGGGATCCCACGGCTGCGTATCAACAGCCTGCATGAGGGCCGGGCCGGCGAGACTCTTGTTCTGTTGCAACCAGCTGCTGGCGGCCGCAACCTGGTCAGGAAAGGTCGCGGCGCCAAGAATTTGGGCAACGAGAGCGTCCGGGTACAGGGCGATGGGAGCCACCAATTGTTGCAACTCATTCGCCGCCAAAGGCGCACCCTGTCCCGAGTATTCCGTCGCTGGTGGTGCCGGTTCCTGACCGAGCGCTTCAAATGGTCCTACCGTACTGAGCAGCAGAAAAGATGACGCGATTGCCAGGAGTCTTTTAGCGGATGTACTGATCATTGGTCTCTCCGCAGGCCGGAATGGGGCCATGGCCGCTCGATGGATTTTGGGAAGGCATTTTGAAAGCATTGGCGCGCATGCGGCATAAGGCGCGCGATCCGTTGTTACCCAATATCGGACCAACGGCTAATTTTTTTGCAGGGGCTGATGTGTTAAAAGTCCGGCGCCGCCTGCCCTATCGGTGAACCACGGGACTCATGTCGAGGTTCGGTAATGGCGAGTTCCGAGACCATGAGATCCCGCCGGCCTTTGAGAAAGGCCTCGAGCGTGTTGCTCTCGGGATCCGGTACGTAAAGCTTCGCCAACGCGCTGGAGTCGAGGTAGACGCCGGCATCGGCGCCGAGCGCGTCTCGCACCATCAATCTTTCAGCCGCGCTCCGAACGCTCATCGATGACGGCGGCGGTGAGCGATGCGGCCAGCACGGGCATCCTGCTACGGAAATCGGCACGGCCTACACGCGAAGCGGCGGTCCGCCATCAAGGGCGGACTGGTCCGTGTCACCGCGACAGGCTGGCTGCCTTTGTGGTAGCCCTCCGAGAAGCCGCCCGCGCCACTCAAGCAAGCCAGAGTGATTACCACTACACCGATGGGCGGTGATAGCCGCAATCGATCGAAATCGCTGCCAAAGAAAATCCCGCGGTAATTTCTGCTGATGGTAATTCCGGGACGGGGTAAGAGACGGCCGCTCTGGAGGCAGCCGCCAAACTGCAACCTCAATTAGCAGGCCGTCAGTTCCCGGAGTCGGGGAGAACAGACAGGATTTCAATTCTTGATCTCCGTGATTTACTTCGCCCCGTCTCGTAAAGGGCAAATCCATCGCGAGGTGGAGACGCAAAGCTTCCGGTCTGTATGCGACAGATAGCGGGGTTACCGGAATGGCGGAAGCGCCGTTGACGTGAACTGGTAACTCCGGATGTCGCCTGCACCCGCTCATTTTTTCATCGAGGGGTCAAAGGGATGACATTCAGGATTTACACATATTCGGCGTCCATTTTGTTGATCGCCGGCGCATTCATGGGCGGTGGTATTGATGCCGCCGCCGCGAGTACGACGTCCGCGAGCGGCACGAGCATTCCATCGGCGGCGCAGATCACCGACAGCGGCGCCAATGTTTGGACCGTCTCCGCCGGCGTCGTCCACGAGAATGGCGCGTTGGCTGGCTACACAAGCGGCGTGACGCGGCTGCTCTACGACAACAAGGTCATCTACCAGGAAAACTCGTCCGGTGGCTGGTGGGCATGGAATGGAAGCAACTGGGCATCATCCAGCGATCCGCGCAAGACACCCTCGGCCAACGGGACCTCGATTCCAGCTGCAACGCAGATCACCGACGGCAGCGGCAATGTATGGACCGTTTCGGCCGGCGTCATCTTTCAGAATGGCGTGATGGCGGGATCCTCGAATGCCGTGACCCAACTGGTGTACGAGAAGGGCGTCATCTATCAAGAAAACCCTGCCGGCGGCTGGTGGTCATGGACTGGTAGCACCTGGGCTGCGAGCCCCAACCCCGTCTCGAGCTTGGTCACCGCGACCAACAACACCGGCGCCTGCCTGCCGATCACCATGCCGTCGACGGCTGCGTTGTTCAGCTCGCCGAAGCGGGTCTTCGCCCATTACTTTGCGCCCTTTCCGTTGCAGGTCAACAACGTCCCGGCTTCGCAGGACTATTACAATACGCAGTATCTCAGTCGAAGCGGAGAGTCCGACAAGTGGGTCGCTCAGGGCGGATATCTGCGTGCGCGACCGCTGGCGCTGCCGGTTAATCCGGCCGCAGACTGGTTGCTGCTCAACATGGAGCAGGAAGTCCGTATGGCCATTGCCCGCGGCATCACGGGTTTCACCTTCGACGTCATGGGCGTCAGCGAAGCCGTCGGGTCCGGCAGTCAACTGCAGACCTTGCTGCAGGCCGCTCAGGCGGTCGATTCGCGTTTCAAGATCGTTGTGATGCCCGACATCACCGCGCTCGGATCCAATGCCGCGGCGGTCGTGCAAGTGATTGCCGCGGTCGCCGCCAGCCCTGCCGCCTACCGGCTGGCCGATGGCAAGCTCGTGGTGAGCTCCTTCGATGCGGAACTCAATTCGCCCGCTTGGTGGCTTTCGGTGTTCAGCACATTGAATGCCAAAGGCATTGATGTCGCCTTCATCCCGACATTTCTCAACTGGACCGGCTCCGCTCCCACCTTCTCGTCGGTCACCTATGGCTTCGGCGATTGGGGCACCGCGACGGCCGCCAGCGCTGCCGGGATGCAAGGCGATCCGGCTATCGCACATGGAAAATACGGCCATGTCTTTATGATGCCGATCGAATCCCAGCAATATCGCCCCAAGGACTTCGTTTACTGGGAAGCCGGCAACAGTGCGACCCTGCGCGACTCGTGGACGAGTGCCATCCAGGGCGGGGCGGATTTCGTGCAAATGGTCACGTGGAGCGACTTCTCGGAAAGCGGGCAGGTCGAACCATCCACGGATGCAACCCTCAACCCGAGCATCGGGACGGGATTTTATGACCTCACCGGCTATTACGCGGCCTGGTACCTGACGGGTCAGCAGCCGGCCATCACCCACGATGTGCTTTACTACTTCTACCGTCGCGAACCCACCACGGCGGCGGCCTCGGCGCAGAGCCAGCTCGATAAAAATGCCTCCGGCACCGCTGAAGACGATATCGAGGTGGTGGCGTTTCTCACCGCCCCCGGGGTGGTGGAAATCACCATCGGCGGACAGACCTATTCTGAAAATGCACCCGCCGGCGTGAGTTCCTACAAGGTGCCGTTACAACCGGGTACGCCCGTATTCGCACTGTCGCGAAACAACGCCGCCGTATTTTCATTCCAAGGCGGCGTGCAGATTTATGGACACTCCGGTATTCCCTCCGGCGTGCTGGATCTGACCTATTGGAGCGGAAGCGCCTCAGCCACTGGGATCTGCGCTCTTTGATCATAGCCGGGGCCGTTTCGCTAACGGCCCCGGTTATCGCTGTCGTCCGAAACGCCGCCGGTGCCGTGCCACGATGTTGCGAGACTCATTCGAGATAGCGGCGCGATTATTGATTCGATTCAACCTTTGCAGTGCCCCAATGCGTCGGCGAGATCGATCCGGGAGATCGTCCCCGCGTGATAGTCTGTCAACCAGATTGCTCCATGGCCAATTCCTAGCGAGTCTCCGCCGGGACCTTTCCATTGGCAGAGGAGGGCACCGGTAGCGCCATCGACCAGGGAGAGCGGCACCTTCCAGACCGTCGCCCAGATCATGCCGGCACCGAAGCTGATATCCCCGCCCTTGCCGGGTATCTTCAAGGCCGTCGTGCGGGTCACCTCCCGGGTGTGGGTGTCGATCCGCGTCACGGAGCCATCGCCTTGGTTCAGTGTCCAGATCGCCCCGGCGCCGGCGGTCAGGAACCGCGGGCCTGGGCCGGTCGGCACGGTCCCGAGGACCGTGCCGGTGGAGGCGTCGACGCTCGTCACCTCGGCGCCATCGGCGCGTGTAATCCAGATCTGGCCATCGGCGTAGAGAGGATTGTACGAGCCTTCGGCCACATGCGTGATCTGACGAACCGCTCCCGTGCCCGGATCGATGCGCGCGAGCGAGCCGTGTTTATCGGTGACCAGCCAAACGCTGTCAGGACTCGTCGCGATCCCCCCTTCGGCACCTGCAGGACCGGTCTTAAAGACACTGATCAGTTGATTGGAGGTCAGATCCACTTTGGCCAGTACACGGGCCGCGCCACAAAGAGGGACCCACAGACTTCCAAATCCCACCGCGAGACCTGCACACGGCTCGCCTGGCAATCGCACGGTCGCAATCCGGCTCATTGTCTTCGGATCAATTCGATGCACGGCGAAAGGGTGGGTGCTTCCCACCCAAACGGCGTCGGGCGTGATCGACACCCAGTCAGCGGTTTTGCCCAGATGGATCACGGTCGTTCGCTTAAGTTCGCCGATGGACCGGCCGTCGATCGACGTCGGAGCATCCGCGGCATCCACGCGGGCCATCGAGTAAAGCGCGAGCGCCGCGATGGCGATCGTGGCCCCACACCGAATGCGTACTCTCTCCAACATCATCGATGATCTCCTGGACATTCTGCCATGCGCCCGCGCCACCACTATCGACAACGATACCGCAGCTTAACTTGAGCTTGACCGATCTTCACCCAATCTCGGTACGCCAATGGCGGGGACCCGCGTTGAATAACAGGAGAGCGAAAGACGGCCGGTACGCGAGCCCCAACGAGGAACCCATGAGAACTCTTTTTGTCTTGATTCTGATTCTCTCCACCGCCGGCTGTGTGACGCTCGGCTCCGGTGCGTCGGCGGCCGGGTACCATGAACCCACTTCCGCGGTATCGGTCGACTCCGCACCGGCAACGACCACCGCTCCGTTTCCAAGTCTGAATACCAGTCCTCGCATCATCATTCCGGTGACCGGTGGCGTCCCGGTCATCGGAATTCCAATAGGCGGGGATATGTTTCTACCTGTTACGGGTGGACCGCCGGTGTTTGGTATACCAACCAGCCCTTGAATCGCACTCACCGAGTCAGCATAGGATTGGATGTCATGACATATAAATACCTTCTCCTAGCCGCAAGTGCATGCCTAGTCACCGGGTGCATCGTTCTTTCCGTGCCGGGCGGTTTTTCGCCCGTTCAAGGGCCCCTGGCGCAGCAGCATGTCTCCACCTACACGGCAAAAATGAGTGGGCTGCTTTCCGGCACAATTTCCGTCGTTCTCGCCAACGATGAGGCATGCCAAGGCCGGTGGGCGTTCGTCTCGAAGTCGATGGAGGGGCAGGGCGACTCGAGCGCGGGCAATGCGGCCACCTCCAGCCTCGCCGCTGATTGGGATCTCGTCTACGGCGATGGATATTACGTCGCCCACGTAGTCGGCAACAAACTGTATGCCCGTGCCACGCTAACCGGAGATAAAGGCACCATCGTTAACGTCGAATTGAGCAATGAAACCAACACACGCGGCAACACCAAAGGGGTGGCCGTCGACAACCACGGCAACGTGTTTAAGGTGAGCGTTTACAACTAAACGTGCGGTCAAGCCCGATCGAGACGATGTCGTCGCCAACACCCGATGCTCGAGTCGCTCATTTCGGTATCGTAGGCGGATATTGCGACGCGTGCACAAAAGCTATGCCACAGGCCCACGCGAAGGGTAGTCTTGCGCACTACTCTCGAACACGAGGCCGCGATGCCGGAAGATAATCCCAACCTGGTTGCCCTGCGGCCGGCGAGCTCGCCGAACGCGTCCGATCTGCGCCGGGTGGGGGCGCATCCCGATCACTGGTATCCGCTGGCATGGAGCGATGAACTCAAGCCCGGACGGGCCCTCGCGCGCCGATTCGCCGGGCAGCCCATCGTGCTCTACCGCGGTGCGGGCGGGAGCGTCTTCGCGCTCGAGGATCGATGCGCACACCGGCAGATCCCCTTGAGTCTCGGGGTCGTGAGCGGCGATACACTCAAGTGTCACTACCATGGCTGGACCTATGACTGCAGCGGGCGTTGCGTGGATGTGCCCTACCTGGGCAAGGAGCGTCTGCCCAACGGGGTCAAGAGCTACCCGGCGCAGGAGATCGACGGGCTGATCTTCATTTTCCCGGGCGATGCATCGCTGGCTCCGGCGCGGCTGCCACGCGGCCTTGGCTCCTCGCAGCGACGAGACTACAAAAGCCGCCGCCTCAACCGGGAAGTGGCCTGTCACTACACGTTCATGCACGAGAACCTGTTCGACATGAACCATCAGTTCATGCACCGCAAGCAGATGGGCTCGATCAGGGCCACCTGCCTCGCCCGCCAGCATGGTGAGAACTGGGCACAGGTTGAGTACAGCTTCAGCCGCTCCGAAGGTACGCCCTCGGTCGGCGAGCGGGTGATCGTCGATCTGGTGCGCAAGCGTGAAGAGAAGCGCGACGATTTCCGCGATCATATGCGGATTCGTACGGACTATCCCTACCAGAGCCTGAAGGTCTGGGTCGGCCGTGACACCCGCGAGACGCAGGATCCGGTGCTCGACGTATGGTTGTGCTATGTGCCGCTCGATGCCGAGCAGCGTACCAACCGGACGTACGGCTACCTGTCCGTCAAGAAGCCGCCGGTTCCCGGCTTGATCCATGCGGTCTGGCCGTTCGTGGTCAGGTTCACCGAACGAATCTTTGCTGAGGACAAGGCAATCGTGGAGGTCGAGCAGCGCGCGTACGACGCGCAGGGCGCGGACTGGAACAACGAGGTCTTCCCGCCATTGCGGGACCTGCGGGGTGTTCTCGCCCGCTGCGGGCAGCCGATTGACCGGCCGCCGCGGTAATCCTGGCCGACGCCGCAATTGGAGACGAACTTCTGTTGCTTTCGTACGAGCATCAACCGGCCAGATCGCCCTACAGGTCGGCGGGCCCGATCTTCGTGCGCAAGTCCGCGGTTGATGCTCACATCGAGCCCGATGTGATTCCGGATTACGTTCGCAATCGTTTGATTTCCGTGCGCGGGTATGACTCGATGCACCTCATGACGGACGCCATCGTTTGTCCCGGCACTGACTCCGCGTCAGCCATTCAAAGCATGTTCAGTTCCCCGCATGTGGCGTACATCCATTTGCACAATGCGGGCCGCGGATGCTTTTCGTGCTCCGTGAAGCGAATCTGATTCAATTTGACGACCGTCGCTGGCGGCCCGGAATCGTCGCCCCTTAGCCGACATTCGCGTCCCGCGATATACTTGGCCGCCGGAATGAACGTTGCAGGTATCTCAACGATGAAACACGTGGTGTGGCCGCTTTTCACGTCATTGCTGCTCACGGGGTGTTTGGTGATGGTGCCCGGGCACCTGTACCCAGTTCAGGGTGCGCTCTCCGCGCAAACTCCCGCCCCGGTCTACCAGGTCACCGTGAGCGGGTTTGGGAATTCGGGATCCATCAGCGCGACCCTGACGGGTGGGGAAGTTTGCAGTGGCAAGTGGGCGCCGGTTCAGCCGGGCGATCCATCGGCCGGCAAGTTCTCTGCCGACTGGGATCGCGTCTATGGCGAAGGCTTTTTTGTTGCCAATGTTCTGGGTAACTCGGCCATCGTGCGTGCCGTCCTTGCAGGAACAAAAGGCACGATTCTGAATGTCGAGTTCTACGCCCTGATACCGGGAAAGCCGGCAACCAATGTCAAAGGCATTGCGGTTGACAACAGCGGCAACATTTACAAGCTGACTTTCTGACCCATCACGGCTCCGCTCCGGCGCCCGCCGTGCAGGCCATTAGGGGCGCGACCATAAATTCTTTTTACTTGCTTTTTCGTTATCCCCGACGCCGGTGCATAAGCCTGTGGATAACCGGTTCCTCGTCACCCAATCGTCATCGTCATTCAGCGACTTATCTCGATGTGCTGCATTTTCGAGCAACCAGGGTAAAACCGGGGTGGTGGGGTGTTGCGGACGCCAATCAGGCGGCCGCTTCGCGCGCGGGGCGAAGCGCCCCGTGTTCGCAGGCAAAGCGTTCGAAGCTTTCGAGCGGCAGCGGTCTGCTGAAAAAGTACCCCTGGTAGTTATAACAGCCGGAGTTGGACAGAAAATCCCGCTGTTCGACGGTTTCGATACCCTCCGCGAGGACTTCGATTCCGAGTGTCTGGCCCAAGGCCACGATCATATTGGCGATTGCCGCGTCGTTTGGATCGGTGAGCACATGATTCACGAACGAGCGATCGATTTTCAGCTGATCGAGCGGCAAGCGCTTGAGAAAATACAGTGAGGAGTAACCGATGCCGAAGTCATCGAGTGCAAAACTCACGCCCTGCGACTTCAGTTCGTGCATTTTCCGGATGACGTCCTCGACGTCATGAACCAGCAGACTCTCGGTGAGTTCGAGCGTCAATCGGCGCGGATTGGCGCCGGTTCTGCGCAGTGTCGCGATCACCTGTTCAACAAAATCAGCCTGCTGGAATTGCCGCGCACTCACGTTGACGGCGACCTTGAGGGCCGCAGTCTCGGGACGCGCGGCCCATGCCGCGAGCTGTTCACAGGCGGTTTCCAGCACCCATTGGCCCAGCGGCATGATCAAGCCCGACTCCTCGGCGACCGGGATGAAATCGTTGGGGGGCACCAGCCCTTTGGTGGGGTGATTCCAACGGACCAAGGCTTCGGCCGCCACGAGATGGCCTGCGGGTCCCACTTGTGGCTGGTAATGAAGCCGCAACTCGCCGGCCGCAATGCCACGTCTCAGCTCTCTCTCCAGCGTCGCCCGCTCTTCCACCGTGGCTTCCATCTGTGCGTCATAGAAGCGGTAGACGTTGCGCCCCGAGCCCTTGGCCTTGTACATGGCAAGGTCGGCCTGCTTCAGCAGATCTTCGGGTACATCGCCGCCGCCGAACAGTGTGATGCCGATGCTGGCGGTGCCGCTGTGGACGATGTTGCCGAGCTGGTAGGGCTGGGTGAGCACGGCCAGCAGATTCTTGGAGACCGTCTCGGCGGCGGCGGCAACCTCCTGGTCACTGGGCCCGATTTCAGCGAGCAAAACGACGAATTCGTCGCCTCCCAAGCGCGCCACGGTGTCATTCGGGCGAACCAAGCCCAGGATCCGCGCACTTACTTTGCGCAGCAGGGCGTCGCCCCGGTGATGACCGAATGCGTCATTGATTTCTTTGAAATGGTCCAGATCGAACAGCAGCAATGCGAGTGGGCGTGGGCCGTCGGGTCCTCCGGTGAACGCGGCGACGATGTGTGCGTGCAAGA
>Ga0181534_10001826_pt1 | contig 13639 bp, 7 predicted proteins | sample PEATcosm2014_Bin_37_FD_119758 | JGI IMG/M metagenome (GOLD analysis project Ga0181534, IMG submission 119758) | Peatland microbial communities from MTU Mesocosm Facility, Houghton, MI, USA - PEATcosm2014_Bin17_10_metaG | ecosystem: Environmental > Terrestrial > Soil > Wetlands > Peat | place...
CAATTGCTGCAAGTTGTTTGCTGAGCCAGTAAATCCAAGAGAGTTGTTTAAGCCATTGTTCAGAATCAGTGCCGGGTATGTCCCGCCTCCAGGAAGATTTCCACCGCCGCCAAGCCCCGTTCCGTAACTCTGTGAGCCAGCGGCATTCCACACTGTGTAACCGCCGTTTCCGGTGGACAGATTTCCGCCAAAGAAGGTCATGTTTTGGCCAGTTATCAAGTTTACTGCTGCCGCAGTATCCCAGGTTCCAGATACATTCACACTGGCTGTAGTAGTCGCGGAACAACCTACTCCGCCTGAAGTTATCGTTACAGTGCCAATAGAGCTGTCACTATTTACATTTGCCAGGGCCTGTGCCGTACACGATCCACTGAATGTGATAGGTATTTGAACGCCGTAGGGGTCATACCCCAGGCCATGCTCAGGCCCTACCGTGACCGCAGTTACCGCTCCGCCAGAGGCGGTCACCGTGAACTTCGGCGGCACCGCATCCCAGTCCGGTTCAATCGCAATGTTCCGTGCCGTCCATCCCTGTTGCGCCGCCGAAAAGTCTAAGATAAGTCCCGTTGGTGGTTCTCCCGTCGCTGCCGAATTGATGGCCAATACGACTACGCCATCGAGTACGTTATTGGCGCCAGCAACAGCCGTGAATCCGTGCGCTACCTGCATCGTAATATTCTGCCAACGATTGGAGTCTGCCAGAACACCGGCAGGGACGCTCCCGCCAGAAGGAGCGCCAATTGCAATTCCAGTATTCAGACCATTAATATCAATATTTCTAAATTCACTCCATTTTGGCCACTGAGCCAGATAAAGTCCGCATGTATGCGCAGAATGCGCTCCAGTGTATTGTGCTAACGGATCCGTTCCTGTAACCAGAATCTCTAGGTTGTCGATCTCTGCCTTTATCAGTCCATTTCCGCCTGCGCCTGTCGCTGCCGGCATCGCGATTGCGCAATTGCCGACGGCCCACGCGGCACCTGTCCCTGCTATCCCGCTAAGTCCGCTCCCTCCGGCCGAAAAGATCGAGTTCACTTCCATTGGGCGGTTTAATGTGCACGAACCACCCGCTGCGCGCCCCTCTGCGGCAGAACAGGAAACATCCTGACTCTGATCTACATAGATTGTCAGGTCATGGAGGCGTGTATTCGGGAGAAGGTTAATGCTATCGGGCGCCGAGGCTAGTACGTCCTGTCCCGGAAATCCCATCAATGCGGACACTTGCTTACTTATACCTGCAATGGATTCACCATGCCAGGTCAGTGTATGTGTCTTACAGGTTCCTTGTGGGATCGATAGTTCAACTCCATGTGATCGGGCGTAATTAATCGCAGACTGTAATGCGCTCGTGTCGTCTGTTGTTCCGTCGCATACTGCGCCAAACTCTTTTACACTGCGTTCATACTGTTGTGAAGATGCCTGGCGCAGATCGGACACATAGACGCCATTCGGGTTTGTAAAAATATCTAATCCTGAATAGTTCGGCGGAATTGACATTGCTCCATTTGTTCCTGCTGCTGTTATCGCCGATTGCAATGTCGTTTGCGGGCTTCCTGTGACTGGCGCTTGCATACCGTTTATCGTTGGCGCTTCTAGCGGACCTGTCATGTTTGCTCCAGCAAGTGGAACTGCTTGGGCAAAGCTCGAATCTACATAACTTTTATCCGCTGCTTCCAGCGGTTGCGTGGGATCGCAGCAAAGATAAAGAGGACCAGTGAGTGTGCCTCCAGAGGCCGTCAATTGACTCGATAATTGCTCCGCGATTGCTTGGTCAACGTATGTCTTGCTTACCGCCTGCACTGCTTGCGCAGCTGGCATCAGCTGTGCTCTCACCTGCGCAATGCTTGCCTCCGCCGCCGCTGGCACTACCCAGTATTCAGTGCTCGTCGATTCATCGCTCATGTGGTAGACCGCCGTGTAGTAGAGACCAGCCGGCATTGCGCCCAGATTCGGCGCAAGATTCACACTAAGGAAGCCATCCGGGGCAATCGTCACAGTAATGGAGTCGGCGACCACCGCTTGGTTGCTTGCCGTTGTAAACGCAGGCCAGCTCAGGAACAATGTACCAGCACCAGGTTGGCCATTGGCCAGATAGACTGTGCCCTGAACCGTTGTCGTGATGACCGCCTGCGCGCTGGCAGTTGCTGCCAGAAAGATGCATACTGCAATCACAAGTATCCCGCGTTCGACTCGCAACCATACGTTTTTCGTGAGCATCATCCGTCTCTCTTCCTTCTGCCTGGCGTTCAGGCAATGCGACTGGAACAGCCTTACCAACCAATACCTCGCTCGCTGGCGCCTTGCGGAGCGGCACCAAATCACAACCTTGAAACAATTCACAACGCAGTAAGTTTGATATTTCAATCGCGGAACCCTTCCATGTACAGATTTCTAGGCATCTAAGGGCTCCGTCCAAGTGGTTTTTTTTATTGCGTACTTGATTTAATTTTCTTCATCGTCGTCGGTATCTGCCATTTCCTGCAAAGCATCTGCCTCGGATTCGTTCTTTGGAGGTTCTTTTGCCAACATCTCAGCAAAGCTTTCGAGCTTCTACGTTTAACCTTCATTGGGGACCGTCGATAGGTCCATCTGCTAGGTAATCAGCGGCTTGGTGCCCTGCACATGCCCCTTTAAATTGCTCTGGAGCAAGGACTCTGCAATCTCCGCGCCATTTTCTTTTTTTGCTCGCGTCTTTGCTCAACTTATTTATCGCGAGATGTTCCTGCTTGTTTTCCGGGTCGAATCTGCCGCCACCTGTTTACTTGCTCGTTTTTTCTCATTCCTGATCGCCATCTGGCCGCCGTTCTCGTGTACTATCCAGCGGGTTTGCGTATTTTTTAGGCGGTGAAGATATAGGTGCGCTGTCCCTCTTCGCGATTGCTTCCTTCATCGACTCTCCGCCTCGCGTAAACCCGCAAATGTATCCAGATATACTTGGGAAAGTAATGTCGGCTTTCCGCCGTCGAGTTTTTTCGCTCTCAATGTTCTTAGCTTAACGAATTGTTACTTATTTGAATGCAATCCTGTTTTTCTATATATCCAACTTATAATCAATGACTTACATTGAAATCATGCTTCCGTAAAATTTGACGGCGACAGCAGAAACTCTGCAAATTATCGCTATCAGCAGCTCACACGAATTCAGGTTATTCTTTGCATATAATTTGTGCATTTTTTTGTAGGTTGGATTCTTATACATGTGTATTCTACGGTTAGTTTAGAGCAGCGCGAGTCGGACGAAACTATTTCATTAGTCGTGTGCGCCTCCCCACAATTCTCAGAATTGCGGGGAGGGCGCACATCATGAAACGGCGCCGCAGATCACTTTTCGGTACCCAAAGCTGGCATCAAATATTGCTCAAAATGAGCCAAAATACGATTGAACAGATGCACCCGCACATCCGGCCCTGAGATCGAGTGTGTCTTACGCGGATATAACTGCAAGTCGTATGGGATTCCAGCTTCAATTAGCTGTTGAATATACTGCATAGAGTTCTCCATATGCACATTGTCGTCCCCTGTCCCGTGAACAAGTAGAAGGTGCCCTTTTAATTTGTCCGCCGAGTTCACCACGGAGAAGTCACGATAGCCTTCTGAAAACTCCGCCGGCTGGCTCATATATCGCTCCGTATAGATTGAGTCGTAGTTTTTCCAATCCGTTACCGGCGCCACGGACACGCCAGCGCGAAAACGATCTGAATGCGACATCGCATATAGCGTAAAGGTTCCGCCCCAACTCCACCCCCACCAACCTAGACGCTTTCTGTCCAGTTGAGGATACTGCGCCAACACCGCATCAAGGGCCGTTATCTGGTCCTGAAATTGCACCGGGCCGAAGTTGTGATAGGCGGTCTGAGCAAAAGCGCGCCCCCGCATCCCCATGCCGCGATTGTCGGTATGCAAAACCGCAAATCCATGCTGCGCCAGCAGTTGGTCAAAGAGGATTGACCGGTTCCATTCATTACCCACATCCATTACTCCGGGGCCTCCATACGGATTGACGATCAGTGGAACGCTCGCCGGTGTTGATGCGCCCGCCGGCAGTAGCAACGTCGCATAAAGAGTTGTCCCGTCCTGCGCCTTGACCTCAAGCTGCTGCGGCACCATGATTTGAAAGGCATCATACCCATGGTTCACCCAGATGGGCATGCACGAACCGCTTGACCGGCAATAATCCAGTTCCGGTTGGGTTTGCCGCGTGGAGCGCTTCTCAATATAGGAGGCATCGATCGGGCTGATATCGTCCTCCTCGACACTATGTGCTCCCGAGCTTGTGCTCAATTGCTTGCGATCACCAGCAAAGCTTACTTGCCATATCTGACGCTCAAGCAGGTTTCCTTCATTCGATGCGAAGTACACCAGTTTGTGAGCCGGATCAACTTTAATTACACTATCGACCTCGAATTCTCCTTTCGTCAGTTGCCGCTCCAGTTTTGCGGTTTCAGGATTACTCAGGTCGTACTTATACAGATAGACGTGATTGTGCCCATCGCTCCATCCGGTAAGTACCAGCGAGCCGTCGCCAACGTAGAGCTCGTATTGCTTTTCATCGAAGAACTTGTCGTCAAAGAGTTGCAGGGCGGGGTGCGCCTTTCCTGTCGCTGCGTCTGCAAAATAGATGTCCCGGTGCCTGTGATCGCGCGTAATGGTCTCAACCCATAGCGTCTTCGCGTTCAGCCAGCCAAACCGCGGAATGTAATCCTCGCCTGCGCGAATTGGCAGTTGAATCCAAACCGTTTCACCGCCACTTGCGTTCACTACGCCCACACGCACCGCTGGGTTCGGATCTCCCGCCTGCGGATAGCGCTGCATCTCGACGGTCGCATGAGTTGGAATCCAATCTGTCAGCGGATACTCCGGAACCTTCGCCTCATTGGTCTGCAAATAAGCTAACCGAGTCGAATCTGGCGACCAGAAATAGTTGCTACGAACATCCAGCTCTTCCAGGTACACCCAGTCCACTTCCCCATTGAGTATGTCTCCGCTGGGGGCAGGAGCAACTTGCGATGCAGGCAGCGCCGCATCCTTCAAACGCACAATCGCAAGCCCGTGGTCACGCACAAATGAAAGCTGTGACCCGTCCGGCGAAAACTTCGGATCATCCCCAGAGGCCACGCCAGCATTCCCAACCTCGCGTCCTTTGCCACTGGCCAGATCGTATAGCCAAAGCCGCCCGTTCTGATCAAACAACAGATGCGCGGAATCCGGCGCCCACAAGAAACCTGCCATCTTATACCTGTCGCGGTGATCCTTGTCCGTTTCCGTATCGCTCGCCCCTGCCATCTTGGCCAGGCGATCACCGCTCACCAGCACATGCGTCTTGCCCGTAGTCTGTTCGACCTCCAGAACCTGACCATCGTCCATGTAGGTAAGGTGTTTGCCGTCCGGTGACCAGGCCCGACTGTCCGGTATCTCATGCCCAACCACCGCCGGATTGGCGAAGATCGCTTCCACCGTAAGCGGCTTGCCCGCCGTCTGGGCCGCGACAGGAACGGCAAACAAAACTGTAGCAAATAGGAAAGCAAGAGTATTGCTGAGCAAGGCATCAGATGTAGGTTTCAAAGAAGACTCCTCCAGGTGCGGAAGCCGCAAACGCAGGCATCGCCTGCGCTTCGACGCACAGGGCCGCCTCGATGCAGTGTAACCTACAACTAGTCGCAACGTCTCAGGCGGTAGATCAACAAATTCACCGCGACAGAAAACAGGGCATCCAGCATTGCAGGATGCCCTGGAGGTGTGTTCCGACGTTGTTTAGTGAGTGAATTGACGGAAAACCCAGAAAAGTGATCCAGAGAGCAGCGCTGCAGCCGGAAGTGTTAACACCCAGGCCATCGCGATATTTCGAATGGTGGACATCTGCAATCCGCTGCCATTCGCAGCCATCGTTCCAGCCACGCCAGAGCTTAGGACGTGGGTCGTAGAGACGGGCATTCCGAATTTATCGGCGGCTGAGATGGTACACATCGCAACCAGCTCGGCGCATGCTCCTTGCGCGTAGGTTAGATGCTCCTTGCCAATCTTTTCGCCTACTGTGACCACGATGCGCTTCCAGCCCACCATCGTTCCCATGCCCAGCGCCAACGCTACGGCCACCTTAACCCAGACCGGGATAAACTTCGTCGCCTTGTCAATCGTGGCCTTGTAGACGGTCAGACCCTTGGTTTCGGCGGCAGTAAAGACAGGGTTGTTGTTCTTCTCCATCAGGCGGATCGCTTCGCTGGCCACATACATGTCATTGCGAACATTGGCCTGCTGATTTGCCGGAACTGACTTGTATTCCTTGTAGACGACCACATTGCCTTCCAGATCCTTCACCAGCTCACGCAGAGCCATGATCGTGTCCGGCCTTATCTGCTTGGTACGGATGTAATCTGTGACCTCGGCACGGGCGTCCTCGCCAAGGACGCCCGCCTTATCCACGTGCTGATCGAGAATATGTCCTGCCTGCTCGGACGCAGCAATGAATGCCTGAATGTCATGTCCGCTCACCGCGTGATTCAGAGCATAAGCGGTCGGAACGGTACCGATGAGGATCAGCATGATCAGGCCCATGCCCTTTTGTCCGTCATTGGAACCGTGGGCAAAACTGACGCCGGAGCAGGTGAAGATCAGCAAAGCCCGAATCGGCCACGGCGGAGGCGCACTGCCTTCGGGAGCAGTGAAGAGAACATCGGCAGTGTTGATCACGACCCTTGCAAACAATGCTATGGCATACAGGCTGGCAATACCAATCAACAGCATGAGCAGAATCATCCCGTAGGGATATTGCCAAGCCTCAATAGCCAGAACAGGTGGCCAGAGCGGCTCACCCAGAGGACCAAAGATTCCCAGAATCAACGGGGCGACTAAGTTGAACACATAATAACCGCAGAATCCGGTGACCGCGATGATGGGAACAGCCCACAGAGGTTTTTGGTGGTTGGCATCATAATGAACAGCAAAACTGCGCGCCGACTTGGTGAGGATGAAGACCTTGGAGAGTAGCAAGAGCAAAGCGGCACAGGCAAAGCCGACGACCGGCGAGATGAGCAGAATCTTGAAAACTTTAGTAGCCTGCTCCCAGTCCACGCCCGAGGTTCCGGTATGAACGCTCATCAACTGGTTGGCAAGACCGACGCCGATGATGGAACCGACCATCGTATGCGAGCTGGAGGCAGGCAGGCCGAACCACCATGTACCGAGGTTCCATAGGATCGCGGCGATGAGCAGAGCAAAGACCATCGCGAAGCCGGCACCGGAACTGACCTGCAGAATCAGCTCGACAGGCAGCAGAGTGATGATTGAGAAAGCAACCGTACCGGCCGAGAGCAGCACGCCAGTCAGATTGCAGAGTCCAGACCAAACCACAGCAATATTGGGATCCAGCGAGTGGGTGTAGATAACAGTGGCGACTGCATTGGCCGTATCGTGAAAGCCATTGACAAACTCGAAACCCAAGGCGATGAACAGAGCGAGAACTAGAAGTAGATATGGCCAGATGCTACCGATAGTTACGCCATTGAAATCCTGTGCAATATTAAAGGCGATAAACCCGATGCCGATCACCAGCGCCGCCAGTACGACGCCCCCACTGATCATCGCATGGGATTTCTTCATCTTCTTGTCTAGCAGGGTAGCTGCGGGCGGACGTACATCTACAGCAGAAGCCAGATCGGCCATGACAGTGCTCCAGAATATCGTTTTGTTGCCTGGCAGCGTCGGGGAACGGAATTTCCAGACCTAGCAATAGATATACGAAAAAGATGAATAACAGATGAATTCCAAAAGGGAAAGAGCTAAATTCATCGTCCAACTAGGCACACGTGAAGCGCGTTGTTGTGTGGGTCACAAAAACGAACTGCCTAAGTCAATTAGATCCAGCAGGTTGCTTTTCCCTCTGTCTCCCTCGGAATCGCCCATATCAAATTGTCTGACTGCTGTGTTTCGCTCGTCCGGCGCACGCGCAATCCGCATCAACTCCCCGTAATCCAGCCAGTTCACCAGGCAGCCATCGCAAGAATCAATCACCACATTGCCGGGTCCAGCGTAGAAATGCGTATCCATGCGGTGATTGCAGCGAGGGCAAGCGATTTTGCGGCTCAAGTCCCTGCTGTCTGCTGCTGGCTGCATAACTCCACCTGTCTTGGTGCTTTTCAATTCATCAATCAGCGCCTCGAAAGCCTGCATAGGCACCAGCATTCCGTGGCATTTTGTGCAGTAGACGATGCGAATTCCACAGAGGGTTGCGTTGTTCAGCGGGATGCTGCAAATGGGGCAAGCTTGGCCCTCGGCCTCGTCCAGCACACGCACACCGTCATCGGCCTTTTCGGGAACATAGACGCTCTGGCAGTAATCGCACTGGAAGCTCTCAGCGCCCAGCTTCAAGCGCATTGGCGCTCCGCAGGAAGGGCAGTTCATTGCGGCTTCCCGCATTCTGCGCAGAACTTCGCGCGTTGCGGGAGCGCGCTGCCGCACTCGATGCAGAACTTTGTGCTTTCGCTTTCGGCGGCCGCAGCAGCCGATGCCGCACCGATCCTGCTTGAAGCGTCGATCAGTACCGGAACCTGCGTCTGTGTGGTTGACGGAGCCGGCGCGCCCATCACCGGTTTCAGCGCGTTGGACAAGACCTGCGCAACCGCTGCACCTGCTCCCAGCCCCATGCCCATTCCGGCCGCGCCGCTGGAGTTGGCAGCGGAAAGATCGAGGGATTCTGCTGCCGCATAGAGCGTATAACGTCCCAGATCCCCCACCATGTTCATCCCTACGCGTTGGTCGAAGACCTTTTGCAGTTCTTCCGGCAGCGACACATTCTGCACCGCAAAACTGCTCAACTCCAGACCCAGCCCCGCAAAGACCGGCTTCATCCGCACAGTAATCTTTTCGCCGAATATGCTGTGATTGGCAGCCATATCCAAAAAGGAGATATCGCTTTGGGCCAGAACCTCGGTCATCGTGCCGACAATCGTATCGCGTAATTGTCCTTCCAGGTCGCTGGCAAGGTAGCCTGCGCGCGTACCGCTGATCTGGGTAAAGAAAGCGTGAGGGTCGGCAATTCTGTAAGAGTAGATGCCATAACTCCGCAAACGCACCGCGCCAAACTCTTTATCGCGGATTGTAATCGGTGTAGCGGTGCCCCACTTCTGGTCAATCTGTAGGCGCGTAGAGAAGAAATAGACCTCGGCCTTGAACGGGGACTCAAAGCCCTTGTCCCAGTTCATCAAGTCCGTAAGTAAAGGCAGATTGCGAGTTATAAGCGTATGCAGTCCAGGGCCAAATATATCCGCGATCTTGCCCTCGTTGATAAACGCAGCGATCTGCGACTCGCTCACCGTGAGCTGAGCGCCGTTCTTTATCTCCAGATCACGCATCGGATAACGATAAGTAAGAATCCCGTCAGCTGGCTCATTCCACTCGATAACATTGATGAACTGTTTGCCTAAAAAATCGCCAAAACTCATGCAATGCTCCTGCCAGTGAGTCTAACATGGGCAACGGATAGTGAGATGTGCATGATTCTTGCGTTGCGCTCCTATCGCCAGTCATCCCTCGCATTGGCCAGCCCCTCATTCATCACAGCATCAAATCCGCTGTGCTTCTTTACAAAAATCTCACTGAAGGCGCGGTCCTGGCGCAGCAAAATCGCTTGTAGCCGCACCAGTTCCAGCAGTGCCAGAAACATCGCGATCAGCGCCCGCTCCGAGCGCGTATGGCTCAACAGCCGCCGCAGCGCCACCGGCTTGTCTTCCATCGTCAAACGCCGGCCCAGGAACTGAATCATCTGGCCCACGGTCACCGAGTCCTCTTCAACGTTGAAGACAGGCCGCTTCCGCGCGCGCTCCAGAATATCCCTGAAAATGCGCACCAGATCGACCGTGTCTGCTGCAATCTCCGGCTCCGCCGCCGCATCGTCCTTGAACTCGCGTAAGCCGGGATTGGTCCATGTTGCGGACTCCAGCATCTGCTTCTGCTGTAACATCTGAGCAGCGTTTTTGAAGCGCTCGTGCTCCAGCAGTTTCTCCACCAACTCGCGGCGCGGATCTTCCGCTGCGTCTTCTGGACCTGACGGCGCGCGCGGCAGCAGCATCTTACTCTTGATGTGAATCAACAACGAGGCGGTGTAGATGAACTCCCCGGCCACATCCACATCCGTCGCCTTGAGCTGATTCACATACGCAAGAAACTGCGCCGTTATCTTGGCGATCGGAATGTCATAGATGTCAATATCCTGCTTGCGGATCAGGTCCAGGAGCAGGTCCAGTGGCCCATCGTACACCTGGCCAACAAAGACTGAAAACGGTGACTCTTCCGCCTCTTCATCCCGCGCCTTCTGCTTGGCGGCAGCCTTGTCCCCAGCCTTATCTATGGCCCTCTGGTCAACCTGCTTCGGCTCGGCAATGTCTTTTGAGGTAAGCACCAGCGTGGGAGCCACTTCGGGCGCCTCGCTTAGTTCAACCGCAGGGGTAGCTTGGTCTATGATTGGAACCGGCGATTGAAAAGACTCAATGGCTGATGGGGAATAGGCGGTTGGTTCGGCGAGTTGCACTGTGACGGGCAAGCTGCCTAGCGCAGCAACAGAAGTGACTCCAGGCTCCGCAATGATCGCAGGTTGAACAGTCTTCTGTTTCCGCACAGGTTTTGAGGAAAGCACTAGCGGAGGAACGGCATCCGTTGCAGTCTCAAGAGTACCCAAATCAATGAGTTCGATAGGAGCGCTTGCGTCAGCCGGCGTATGCAGAATCACTGGCTCAACGCCGGCTTCAGGAACTGGTTCGAGAACTGGTATTGGCTCCGCGGCAGATGCGACTTCAACAACTGATTCAATGCTCAAAGAAGCGCGCTGCTCCGGGACAATCTCAGGGACTGACACCAGGACAGCCTCCTGCAATAAGTCAACCTCTGGCTCAGCCGCGGTAAGCAAAGGCTCTACGGCTGGTCTCGTTAGGACTCCGGCTTGAACTGGCAGTTCGACTAGACTTGTCGGCACCGGGCTGGAGGCCTCAGCCAGTGTCTGCTCTTCAGTGGCCTGAACAATGACTTGCTCGATAACCGGCTCAGCGGCCACTTCGGCAACCTGCTCATCAGCGACAACAGGGTCGGGTTGAATTGCCGGCTCACCGGCAACAGTTTCGGGATTGGGTGAGTGATCGGTCAATGCTACCTTTTCTTCGGGGATGGTTTCTTTTTTCTGTTGTGCTTCGCGTTGATCCAAAACAGGATTCTCTTTGTACGGAACAGGCTTTGCAGATTGGGGGAAAAGACCAAATCCCGAACGAATCCCCCCAAAAGCATATTGCATGGCTTTTCGCCACCACGGGAGTGTCTTTTCAACCATCTGCATTCCCTCGGCGATCAATCCGGGAAAATCTCATCTGAAGGTAGGTGCGAAACTCCGTACCGCTCACATTTTCTCTGCTCTCGCTCCGGCCATTTACCCGCCGAAAGCCATGCCCATCGCCGCGTCCACCTGGTCCATGGTCTCTTTAGCTCGCAGTTGCGCCATCTTCGAACCGGCTTTCAGAATCTCCTTTGCCTGCGACTCGGTAAAGCCGGCCCGCCGTTCCTGAATGGGTTGCAACATCTGCACCAGGCTGTCCGCCGCCCATCCCTTGCACTCAATGCAGCCAATACCCGCCGAGCGGCAACCGGCATAGACCTTTGCAAGAGTCTCGGGCGAGGAGAAGACCTTATGCAGATCGCCAACCGGGCACTTGTCCGGGTCGCCAACATCCGTGCGCCGAATCCGCGCCGGGTCGGTCACCATCGTCTTCAGCTTCTGACGCACAACCGGCTCAGCATCTGTCAACTCAATGGTGTTCCCATAGCTCTTAGACATTTTGCGACTATCGGTGCCGGGGAGCTTGGGCGAGGGAGTAAGCAGAACCTTTGGCTCTGGCAAAACCTCTGCGCCGTCCAGCTTGTAGAATTGGTTGAACCGTCGCGCCACCTCCCGTGTCAGCTCCACATGCGCCACCTGGTCTTGGCCCACAGGAACAAACTGCGGCTGATAGAGCAAAATATCCGCGGCCTGCAAGAGCGGATAGCCGAGGAACCCGTAGGTGCTCAGGTCTTTGCCTGTCAGGTTTTCCTGCTGCTCCTTGTAGGTTGGCACACGCTCCAGCCAACCGAGCGGCGTGATCATGCTGAAAAGCAGGTGCAGCTTGGCGTGCTCCAGAACCTTGCTCTGCAAAAACAGGACGCACTTTTCCGGGTCGAGACCCGCACCCAGCCAGTCCAGCAGCACTTCCGTTGTGTTCACGCCCACCCGACTCGTGTCCGCGTAGTCAGTCGTCAACGCATGCCAGTCGGCGATGAAGAAGTAGCACTCGTACAGGGTAGAGTCTTGCAGCTTGACCCAGTTGGCCAGCGCGCCCATATAGTTGCCCAAATGGAGCTTCCCCGTGGGGCGCATGCCGCTCAATACGCGCGGGCGGGAGTTGGAAGTCACCTGTTCTGCCATTCTGTTTTTCGATTCCGGAATAATACGCGAGATATTGCCGTCCCTAGCCAAGCGCTGAAAAACGGCTCATTCCATTGTACCGGGAACTACACCGTGTTGGCCGAACCGTTCAGATCCGATTCAGCACTCCATACAGCAGACCCATTACTGGCTCCATCAAAAAGCCAACCACCGGCCCGCCCACCAGAATCATCAGAATAATGCTGAACATGCCCATGCTGTCGTATGCGTTCAGCCAGTTGTACGGCAATTGGTGACGAACAATATGGCTGCCATCGAGCGGCGGAATCGGCAGCAGGTTGAAAAAGAAGAGCATGATGTTAATCTGCATGGCGAGTTTGCAGAGAAGCACAAATCCCTGGAGATAGGTTATCGTGTTGCTTTCGTAATGGTGTCCGCGTGTGCCAATAATAAGCGCCGCGAGCGCAAAAAACGCTATCAGCGCAAGCAGCAAATTCGATGCCGGCCCAGCCAGCGTCACCAGCGAGTCATCCCGGACGAGTTTCCGAAAATTGCGCGTATTTACCGGGCAAGGCTTTCCCCAGCCGATCAGGAACCGGCCAATCAGCCCTAGGCCGACAAACGGTCCAAAAATTGCCAGCGCCGGGATCAGCAGAGTTCCCAGCGGGTCCACATGATAAGCGGGGTTCAGCGTCACCCTGCCTTCCATTCGCGCCGTCTGATCCCCCAGCCGCGAGGCCGTCCACGCATGTGCACATTCATGCACGGTGATCGACAGAATCAACAATACAAACCGAAAAACACCGGTAACCATGAGATCAGGCTGCAAGTATGACTCCAACAGGGCGAAAAATTCAGGTTAGCATGATCTACAACATCCTCATCTCCCGATTGGCCCGCGCATCGGGACACTTCCTACTGCGGCAGCCCCTGCCGGCCTCGGCGGCAGGGCCAACTGCCCCGCCGGCGACTGGTGCATGGTTACAATGATTGCCCCGGCGGGCTTTCTGCCCACGCACCAATACGAATGCGGCGTACTGGCGTCAAAGTACGCCGCATCGCCCGTCTCCAGCGCGTGCTCTTGATCGCCGTGGCGAATCTTCAAATCCCCGTCCAGCAGATATAGAAACTCCGCGCCTGTATGCTGATGCGCCTTTGGTTCCTGCCCGCGCGCCAGCGGCATAAACTCGGCAAAATAGGGATCCATATGCCGGTCTGGTACCTGGTAGCCCAGACTCTCAA
>Ga0181534_10001829_pt1 | contig 13630 bp, 5 predicted proteins | sample PEATcosm2014_Bin_37_FD_119758 | JGI IMG/M metagenome (GOLD analysis project Ga0181534, IMG submission 119758) | Peatland microbial communities from MTU Mesocosm Facility, Houghton, MI, USA - PEATcosm2014_Bin17_10_metaG | ecosystem: Environmental > Terrestrial > Soil > Wetlands > Peat | place...
AACGTGGTCGTACCATCCGCCCCAATCGTCCCAGGTAATCAAAATCGCGGTGTTCTCCCAGTACACTTCCCCGTCCGCACACTTCGGGTGGTTCCCAATGGCCTTTACGATCGATGCCACCCAGGAAGGTCCACCGCCGTTGTTGGTTTGCGCGTGATCGGAATTTTGTCCGGTTGGTGTCACCCAGGAGACAGTGGCAAGATCGCACTTGGCGATGTCAGTCAGGACGTCGGCGGGTTTCAGAGAGACGTTGTCCCAGGCGGTACCGGCGCACTCCAGTTTGCCGTCGACGGTCGTCGCATTACACAAACTACTGATGGCGTTAGGCGCAATCCAAACGGTCTTGACCCCATAGTAGCGCCAGGTGAGTCCAGCCCCATTCAGCAGGTCGATCAGAGTATCGTGGGTAAAACACGGGTACATCTTGGTAATCACACCCGAGGGGTCGATCATCTCCTCGTAAGCGGTCGCGACCGAGGCGCATCCATTGAAGAATCCGCCCGTTGGTTCGTTAGCGGCGAACAGGTCGCTGTTCGCCGATGGGGCCGAGGTCCCGGAGATCAAAAACTGATGGGCCGGAAAACTCGATCCCTGGTTGGACTGGAACATATAGTTCGCCCAGCCGTATCCCTTAGCCAGGTCGAAATAAGGCTGAACCTGTCCTCTCGAATTGTCCACGTAGGTGAAATTCGGATTCGGGGGAACGACGCATCCCTTGTTGTAGCCCACTCCTACTTTGCCGAAGCCATCCATCTTTCCATTATCGTAGTCCTCCAAGAAGGCATTGTGATCGTGGCCTGGCCCGAAGCAACTAGCCAATGCCGCAGGTGTCAGTTGCACGCTCTTACCGCTGGTATTGATGCCGGCAGTCGCTAGATCCACTCCCGGCTCGAACGTCGGGTTGCTGCCGAACAGGTTGTCAGGAGTGCGGTTTTCCTGAATGATCATGATGATATGCGTGAACTGAGGCGTGGTCGCACCCAACGGCGAGACAAGTTGTTGGGCGCCCGCCGCGAGAGACAGAAGCGGGAACAGGACCAAAAGTAGATTTTTCATGCCATTCTATCCTTAGGTATTCTTTCGATTATTTCTGTTTAGAGCAGCATGAGGAGCGCCCGCCCCTTAACAGTTGGTTCTCCGATTCCGCCTCTGGGGTGAAGCAACCGGAGTCCTTAGGATTCTACACCCGTTCATGTCTCGAAGTCCTCCCGTTTGTAATCTCGCAACCCTTCCAGATAGCCCGACAGACAAGGGGTTTGGGCTGCCAGGGCAGGCGACTGAACCATATCCAACCCGCTTCTTCGCAGTCAAAAAAGTGAGCTGGCTCTGAAAATGAGCTACACCTTATCATTCGAGCTGCGGCTTGCGAAACCTCGACACATTAATGCTAGGCTTGTAGCATGCAGTGGCCGCAACCCAAGTTTTGCGGTGCCCTCCTTCTGGCGAGCTGGGGTTCTTTTGTTCCCACTCCGTTGGCGCGGGCTTCCGCTTGGGCGGTTCACGCCCAACCCAAGCCTCTGGTAAACGGCGGCCCGGTATTGTTTCAGGTAAGACCTCCACAGCCTCTGGAGTCCTTAAGCGGAACCTGGCTCGGGCATGAATTGTCGTTCAGCTACGATGCTGCCACCAAGATGTGGTTCGCGCTGGCGGGCGTCAGCCTGGAAACCAGCCCCGGAGCCTATCCGCTGGAATTGACTGGTGTGACCAGCCATCGGCAGGGGCCAAATAGCCTCCCATTCAGTCATAAGTTTTCCGTGGCCCGGGCAAAATATCCCAAGATCGCGGTCAAACTGAGTGTCGAAGGCAAGTTCACGGAACCCGACCCCGAGCAACAGAAGCAGATTGCGGACAGTCAGGCAATCAAGAAAGACTACTTGAGCCGCGTCACCCCGCAGCGCGAATGGAACGGTCCTTTTCTGGCGCCCGCCTCCGCACCCATTTCCGACGTCTTTGGTTCGGTGCGCATCTTCAACGGAAAGACCTCAAGCCCTCATCAAGGCCTGGATTTCCGCGTTCCCAGCGGAACGCCGGTCGAAGCCATGAACGACGGCACTGTCTTGTTGGCCCGCCCACTCTATTTTGAGGGCAACTTTGTCGTCCTCGATCATGGGCAGGGCCTGCTGACTCTATATCTGCATCTCTCCGAATTCAAAGTAAAGGAGGGCGACGCCGTGAAGCGCGGTCAGGTGATCGGTCTGAGCGGCGGAACCGGTCGGGCCACCGGCCCGCATTTGCATGTGGCGGTGCGTTGGCAAGGCACCTATCTTGATCCGGCCCGGCTGATCCACCTGACCCTGCCTTAAAGGGCCCGGATTCGGATCTTACACGCCGTCGAAACCCCGGGAGACAAGGTCTTCCAGCGACTCCTTCAGAGACTCTTTCAACTCCAGGTTGCGGATCAGCCGATGCAGGTAATTCGGGTGCAGCCCCAGCAACCGCGCCGCCTCCGCGTAGTTTCCTTGTGTCCGCTCCACCGCCTCGCGTATGAGTTGCTTCTTCAGTTCTTTCACCGCCGCGTGATACTTCGCCTCGGTGATCTCCGGAGCCGGATCCCGCTCCAGCAGCGATTCCGGAAGATCCTCGGGCAGGATCACCTCGGAGCTTCCCAGGACCAAAGCATGTTCAATGGCATTCTCCAGCTCCCGAACATTGCCCGGCCAGTCGTAATTGACCAGGCACGACAAGGCTTCACGGGAAATCGCTCGCGGCTTCACCTTGCAGCGCTTGGCATGTTTCTGCACAAAATGGCGGGTCAGCGCGGGAATGTCTTCCCGCCGCACTCGCAACGCCGGCATAGTCACTTTCAGCACTGCCAAACGGTAGTAAAGGTCCTGACGAAATGTGCCCCGCTGCACCGCCTGCTCCAGCTTGCGATTGGTGGCCGCAATCAGGCGGATATCCACTTTGATCGGACGGTTGCCTCCCAGGCGTTCGAACTCACGCTCCTGTATCACCCGCAAAAGCTTGACTTGCAAAACCGGATCCAGTTCCCCGATCTCGTCCAGAAACACCACCCCCGAGTTCGCCGTCTCCAGCCTGCCTTTTTTCAACGCCGCCGCCCCGGTGAACGCCCCCCGCTCATGGCCGAACAGCTCGCTCTCCAGCAGATTCTCCGGAATCGCCGAACAGTTGATGGCCACGAACGGCCCTCCCGCCCGGGGACTGCCTCGGTGCAAGGCACGCGCCACCAGTTCCTTGCCGGTTCCGCTTTCGCCCTCGATCAGAACCGTGGCTTCGGTGGGGGCCACCCGTTTCAGAAACTGGAGAATCTCCTTCATGCCCTGGCCTTCGCCCACCAGACTGCGCTCCTGGCTCACTTCCAGCGTCAGCCGTTCGTTCTCCAATTCCAGTTGCTGCCGCCGGCGGGCATTATCCAACGCCACCGCGGAAATCCCCGCAATCGCGGTCACCAATTCCAGGTGCTGCCCATTCAGCGTCTCGCCAAAGCGATTGCTGTCCAGATAAATGCACCCCATCACCCGCTGCAAAACCGTCAATGGAACGCACATTAGCGAATGCACCTGGGACTCGGCAAGGCTCTCGATGTCGCGCAAATCGCCGTGGTTGGGAACGTCCGTCCCCAGAATCGAAACCCCCTTCTCCAGCACCCGGTTTACCACCGTGCGGCTTACCTTGATCAGGGCGCCCTGGGCTGGAGGCCGCATTCGCGCGAACATGGCGCTGCCAGGCTGCCCCTCCCGCTCCATCAGCAGAATCGCCCCCCGGCTTGCGGGGACGACTTCAAAAATCAAATCCAGCAGTTGCCCCTGCAACCCCTCCAGATCGCCAATCGAATGCACAATGCGGCTGATCTTCAACAGCGCATTCAAGTTCAGCGCCAGCGGGGAACTCCCTGCCAACTCCTGCTGCAGCCGGGCGGGTTGCAGGTAAACCACTTCCTTGGGATCAAGCAGAATGGTTGCCGAAGTGTGCGGACAGTCTTCCAGCTCCGCTCGTCCTACAACCGGCGGAAGATCTTCCTCTTCGGTTAGGAGCAGGAATAACGTGTGGCCGATGGCAATCTCGTCCCCATGTTTCAAGCCGTGCTCTTGCACGGCCACCCCGTTCACCAGCGTCCCGTTGCGGCTTCCTAAGTCCTGCACCCGGAAACTTCCACGCTCCCCGCGCAGAATGCAGTGCCGCCGGGAAACCGACGGGTCCACCACCGGCAAGCTGTTGGAGACATCCCGGCCCACGCTCAACTCACCCTCGTCTAGAGGGATAAGCGAATCCTTTAACGGTCCGGAAAGCGCTAGAAGTCTAGGTCGCAACGCGGCGCACCCCGTGTACTTCTTATCACAGTTTGCCAAGAGATTTACGTCCGAAAAGGAACTGTTCCGCAATCCGAACAGATAGCCCCCTATCCGATCGGATAGGGGAAAGTCGGCAGGCGACAGAGCACTGGCCCCAACGAATTTTACTGAAAACCTTGCAAAACCCTGACGAATAGCGGGTTAGCCACTAGTCAGATCTGCTTGAAGCAGTCGTTCAAAGTGGCACGCGAAGTGCACTTACGGGATTGCGCGATAGCTTGGCAAAAGCGATGGGGGAAGCGCTTTTTGATTCAGTCTTTTCGCTGAGCTGCGCAGTCAGGGACTCGGAGGGCCCCCTCGCCGAGTCCCCTGATTTTTTATTCCCGCTTTCATCCTGCGAGCACCGCCTGCCCCACAGCCTGATCCGCCGCACTCGCGGAAATTGCCGCACCCGCACAATACGTTACTCGGTTTCCTGAGATAGCCGGGACCCGATCCCCCGGCACCAGAATCCCCACCAAATTCAGAGGATCGGCCGCCGACAAGGTGATCGTCCCTTGGGTCGGGTCCAGCTTCCTCAAGCCGCGCACTGAATCGACCGCCACCGGCAGGGCGAATTGCTCCCCCAAAAATCCATCCACAAAGCGGCCGCCGCGAATCTCTCCGCGATCCTCCAGCCGCCGAAAGGCCATGTTCAACTCTCGCCACGGAGGCAAATTTGCCTCGCGCGCCAGCACATCGCGAATCACAATGCCATAACGCCGCAGCAGCATCCAGCAAGCCGATTCCACCGCCCGCGACCGCTCCACCATGTCGTCCGCATGCAGAATGGCCCACCTCCCCGCGCTGTGCCGGGGCCGCGTGCCCCGCCCGCTTCCCTGCCCCGCCCTCCGCTTGGGGTCAATCAGCGAACGCAGATTGTCAAAGCCATCCGCGGTCACCAGACCCGCAGCCACCAACTCCCAAAGCGCCGTTTCGATCTCCGCCTTCAGTTTCTCCGTGCCCCGCACAATGTCGGCAAAGAACGAAGCTCCGCGCTGCCGCAGATAATCCAGCACGCGCTCCGCTCCCGGACTCAGGCAACCGCGGACCCATCCCTCATTCGCCGCACCCTCCGCTCCGGGATGCCGCCGCATCATCCAATCGGCATCTTCCCGGACAAAGAACGTAATCGGCGCCACACTGGTGGGAATCACCCGCCGCTGCCGCACCGTCCCGTTCTCTCCGGCGCTTCCCCGTCCCGAGGAGGCGTACTCCAGCGTCGCCGGATGCGGCGAAAGCCGCCCCCATCCCACAGCGCCGGTAAGGCAAAGTTGATCCAGCCACTTCGGATCGTAATCCGCGACCCGCGAGGTCAGCACCTGCCGCTCCCAGGCGTTCGCCGGAATCTCAAATCCTTGCAGTTGCCGCAGCACTTCCAGCGTGCCCCGCTCGCCCGTCAGTTGCGTGCCCGGAGCCACATGCTGCCAGTTCAGCAGCCACTGCATGAATTGCGCCGCCGTCACCGGCTGAATCTGCTTGCGCAGCGTCGCCACTGTCAGCCGGTGAATGCGCGCCAGCAACCGCCGCTCGCACCATTCCACCTGGCGCTCTGACTCGGCTTCTCCCGCGGGGGCCTTTACTCCAGGAACAGCACCGTCTCCAGTCGAGCGCAGCTGCAAGGCTGCATTCGGCCAAGGGTCCGCACGCCACGCGCTTCCCGTAAAGTTTCCCCGCAAAATGGTCCCGCTCGCCTCCATACGGAGAAGCGCGCCGGTTACGTCGGCGGCAGCCACCCCTAACCTCTCGCCCAAATCAGCCGCCGTCGCCGGCCCCAGATGCGACATCCAACCCGTAATCATCGTCAGCAGAGCGTCATCCCGCGTCGGAATCGATCCTTCAACCTCGGGCACCTCCCCGCCAAACTGCGCGTTCGGAAAGATCGCCCCGAACAATTTCCCCCGCTCCGCCGCAATCCAGTAGCTGCGCCCGTTGCTCATGGCCCTGGCAGCCCGGCCTTCCGCCATCAACGCCTCGAAATAGAACTGAAAGTTGCTGTGGTTTGCTCCCGTCTCCGGCAATGCCACCAGGGTGTGCAGCACGTCGTGCAATTCGTCGGCGTCGCGCACATCCGGCCAGGCCTCTTCCCGCACCCTGGCGATGGCCGCCGCGTCCAGCCCGCCCACCTCCTCCAGAACCGATTCCGGCAGCACCCTCCGCATCTGCACCGCCCGGGCTCGACGCTCTTCCAGCGGAGCGTCGTCCAGATACGCGTAAGGGTTGGCATTGAGGATCTCATGCGAAAATTGCGAAGGCACTGGAGTATCGACCGCGATACAACGGATTCGCCCCTCCGCCAGCCCGCTCAGCAGCGCCCGCAGCCCATCGATGTCCATCGCTTCGGTGAGCACATCTTTCATCACTTCCCCGACCAGCGGATGATCGGGAATATGGCGCTCTCCCTGGATGTTTTCGAAACATGCCGCGGCATCGGGAAAAACCGAAGCCAGCAAATCATCGGATCGCATGCGTTGAATCTGCGGTGGTACTTTCTTTCCACCCTGAAAGCGCAGCAGCGCCAGCGCGCGGTTCGCGTCCCAGCGCCAGCGGGTCGCGAAAATCGGGGAATCCAGCGCCGCCTGCTCCAGGATCGGCTGCACCGTCGCCGCCTGCAGAAAATGGAAAACATCGGCCAGCGGAAAGCTGTGTTGTTCGGCCAGCGCGATGTTGAGGCCGTTGTCGGTGGCCGCCGCCTGCAACTCAAAGTTGAAACCCACGCAAAAACGCTTGCGCAGCGCCAGTCCCCATGCTTTGTTGATGCGTCCTCCGAAAGGCGAATGGATCACCAGTTGCATTCCTCCACCTTCATCGAAGAAGCGCTCCGCAATCACCGTGCTCTGCGTGGGAACCGCGCCCAGAACCGCCCGCCCCTGCAATACATACTCAATCGCCTGCTCCGCGCCCGCGTCGTCCAGCCCGCACTCCTCTTTCAGCCAGTTCACCGCCGCCGCCACATCCGGTTGCGCGGCCGAAAAGCCCACGGGAGAGCTATGCAGCAGCATCTCGCTGATGGCCTCCCGCAACCTCCCGACGTGATCGGAAAGTTCCTGCGTCCGGGCAGGCGCTTCTCCCCGCCAGAACGGAACATTCGGCGGCGCGCCGTACGCATCCTGTACCAGCACCCGTCCCGCGTTGGTTTCGACCCGGCGAATCATCCACGACGTATTCCCCAGCAACATGATGTCGCCGCGGCTGCTCTCCACCGCAAAATCTTCATCCAGCGTGCCCACCACCACCCCGTCGGGTTCCGCCACCACCGTATACAGGGCGTTGTCCGGAATCGCTCCTCCGCTGGTGATCGCCGCCAGGCGAGCCCCGCGGCGAGCCCGCACTTTGCCATTCACTCGATCCCGGTGCAGATAGGCGCCATATCGCCCCCGGCGCGAGGCAATCCCCTCGGACAACATCGCCAGCACCGCGTCGAAGGCCGTCCGCGTCAGATTTCGGTAGGGATAAGCCCGCCGCACCATGGCGAACATTCCCTCTTCACTCCACTCCTCCGCCCCGCAAGCCGCCACGATCTGCTGCGCCAGCACATCCAGCGGCGCTTCCGGAATCATCAGCCGGTCCAGATCCCCCTGTCGGATGGCCCGCACCAGCGCGGCGCATTCCAGCAAATCGTCCCGCGTGGTGGCAAACAACCTTCCCTTGGGTACCGCGCCCCGCCAGTGACCCGACCTTCCCACGCGCTGCAAGGCCACCGCGATGGCGCGCGGCGAGTTGATCTGCACCACCAGATCGACAGTGCCGATATCGATGCCCAGTTCCAGGGAAGCCGTCGCCACCAGCACCCGCACCTGGCCTTCCTTCAACTTCTTCTCCGCCGCCAGCCGCAACTTTCGCGACAGACTTCCGTGGTGCGCCGCCACATTCTCCTCGCCCATGCGCTCGCCGAGGTTGTGCGCCAGCCGCTCCACCATCCGCCGCGTGTTCACAAACACCAGCGTCGAGCGGTGCTGCTCCACCAGCGTAACCAGCCGGTTGTAGATCTCATCCCACATTTCATTCGAAGCCACCGGACCCAGCGCCATGGGCGGAACCTCGACCGCCAGATCAAGTTTTCTCTTATGCCCGACATTGACGATGACGGCATCGCCGTCTGGATTGGCGGCGCTTTGACAGGAAAAGGACGCGCTTTGAGGGGGCGAACTTTGAAGAAAGGAACTTTGAAAGGGCGCGGCTTCCAGCCGCGCCGCAACACCGCTCGCATCAGAAGCGGCTTCAGCCGCCGAGCCGCGCACTGCGCACGCCCGGCTGCCGGTTAAAAATCGCGCCACCTCTTCAATCGGCTTCTGCGTCGCCGAAAGCCCGATGCGCACCGGCCGCCTGTGCGTCAGCGCATCCAGCCGCTCCAGCGACAACGTCAAATGCGCCCCGCGCTTATCGTCCGCCACCGCGTGGATTTCGTCGACGATCACCGTCTCCACATCGCGCAGAATCCCCCGGCTCTTATCCGCCGTCAGCAGAATGTAAAGCGATTCCGGCGTGGTCACCAGAATGTGCGGAGGCCGCTTCAGCATGGCGCGGCGCTCATGCATCAGCGTGTCCCCGGTGCGCACCGCCGTGCGAATCTCCGGCATCAGCAGCCCGCGCTCGCCCGCCATGGCGAGGATTTCCCCGAGAGGGATCTCCAGATTTTTTTGGATATCGTTGCCCAGCGCCTTCAATGGAGAGACGTAAAGAACCTCCGTGCGGTCGGCCAGATCGCCCGCCAGCGCCTTCCGCACCAGCCGGTCTATGCATGCCAGAAACGCCGCCAAGGTCTTGCCCGAACCCGTGGGAGCGGAAATCAGCGTGGCACGGCCGGCCAGAATGTGCGGCCATCCCTGCTCCTGCGGCTCCGTCGGCGTGCCGAAGCGCCCCACAAACCACTCCGCCACCAGCGGATGAGCCCAAGCCAGCGAGTCCGGGATCCTCTCCATTCCAACATTGTAGCCGGGACATGGATTTTCGCAAAGCATTCGCCCTCGTTCATCCCATTCGTCTAAAGTCATCCCCAAGTCCCACGCTTTCTACAGCCGGACGAGGCGCCTCTAATGCACCAGCCGCGCCCGAAATCGATTCGCCGCTCCCTCGTGTCGGTGATAGAAGTTCACGAAATAAACAATTGGAAACGGCGCGGCCTTCAGCCGCGCCGTCCATCCTGCCTCAAATGAAGGGGCTTGATCTCCCGGAAAGAGAGCGCAAACAGCGCATAAAAAATCCCATCGGATGCCTGCTTGGGGCGTGCTCGGGTCAGCATCCGATGGGCTACCGTTCTCCTTACTCACCCTGTTGTTTTCAGGAGTATTTGAAGAAATTAAACCTCAAATCGCGCCCAAGTTGCGTCGATTTTTGTAAAGTCTCGCGGGCCTCTATGCCGTTTGTGTTGAAAACCAGGTCGATCCATCAGGTGAATACTGTAGGACACCAAGAGAAAAACAGTAGGAAAGAAAAGTAGGATCGAATTCTTGACCTTCGCCGCTTAGTTTGAAATCGCGGGCGCACTGGAGGCCATCAATTCGCTAAATCTTGGATTCTTCCTTAGCTCGGCGAACTCCGCGTCTTTATAAACGCTCTTCAAATCCTTGTATCCATCCTCCATCGCCTTCCTCAAATATTGCAACGATTGTTCGGAGAGGCCCATCTTGGCGTACAGCTTGGCCACGGTGTAATCGTAGCGGGCGCGGTCCTCGGGACTCGGCAGTTGCGCCTGCACCCCCGCGCGTGAGGTTCGTACAAAAACCTCGGGATCGAGTTCCAGCGCGTGCTGATAAGCGGCGGCCGCAGGCTCAAAGGCGCGCTTGGAAAAATAAGCCGCTCCCAGGTTGCTGAAGAAAGACGCGGAACTGCCATCCACCTGGATGGCCTTTTCATATTGCTTCACCGCTGCGCTAAACTTCTTGGTCTCGTAATAAATCACGCCGAGATTGTTATAGGCGTCGGCATAACGGCGGTCGGAGTGGATCGAGCGCTCAAACGATTTCCTCGCCTCTTTGTAGCGCTGCATCATCAGCTCGGTGATGCCAATCTTGTTAAACAGCCGGGCCTCTTCCGCCCCGGCTTTCTTGTTCAATGCGGCGCGATAGTAGTCGAGTGCGTCCAGATACAGCTTCTCGGCGCGCAACCGGTCAGCCTGCTGCTCCAGCTCCGCAGCCGTGGCCTCGGCGGCCGGAGGCTCGATCGCCCGCACCAGCGGAGGCGTAACCTGCACTTGTTCGGTACGATAAGCTTGCGCCCCGGCGCCGGTGGAAGGACTGAGGAAGACAGCGATGAGCAGAACCAACAGGCAGGTCTTCCGGTAGGACATACATACCCCCAAAGCGACCATTTAACGCAGCCATTCTGCCACAGTTTCAGGCGGGCGGCGAAGAAATTTACGTCGGATAAATGAAGCCAAACCCAATTTGGATTTCCGCCGAGAATGAACTGCTGGAGGCCGGATCGATCACACCTGTCTTCTATCCTTAGTCATCTCGAAGGCTCGCGTTTTCAACGCGGGCTGCGAACCTTCCCCGAGCCTGTCGAAAGGGATCTCCCGAGCGAACGCAATCGTTCGGGTCATCGCAGAAGCTGTTTTTCGGTACACTTCCAACCGTGAGACTCAATATCCTGCGCATTGCGGCTGCGGTGTTGCTTGTGCTGGAACTGGCTGCGCTCGGCCAGATCCAGAAGGACAGAGTGCAGCAAGACTGGCCCAGTTACGGTGGATCGCCGGGCAACGATCATTATTCCGCTCTGGCGCGGATTGATCGGAACAACGTAAAGCGGCTTCGCGTGGCCTGGACTTTCGACACCCACGAAGAGGGCGGCCTGCAAACCACCCCTATTGTGGTGGACGGTGTGATGTATGGCATTACTCCGTCGCAGAAGATTTTCGCGCTGAATTCCGCCACCGGAAAATTATTGTGGAAGTTTGATTCCGGGATTCATGGGACGCAACCGGATCGCGGCCTGGCCTACTGGGCCCACGGCGCGGATTCCGCCCCCCATCACCACGCCAATAGAACAGCCGACCGGAAGCACGCTCGCATCCTGGTGGGCGTGATGAACTTTCTGTACGCGCTGAATGCCTCCACTGGCAGACCGATTGAGGGCTTTGGCGATAACGGGCGCATCGATCTGCGGCAAGACCTGGGGCGCGAACCGGCCTCGGCTAATTCGATTGCTCTCACCAGCCCGGGGGCAATTTACAAAGATCTTATTATTGTCGGCGGACGCAATCCGGAGACCCTGCCTGCCCCTCCCGGCGATGTGCGGGCTTACGATGTGCGCACCGGAAAGCTGCGCTGGTCGTTTCATACCATCCCCCATCCCGGCGAATTCGGTTACCACACCTGGCCCGCGGATGCGTGGAAGAGCAGCGGGGCGGCCAACAACTGGGCGGGATTCGCGTTGGATGAGGCGCGCGGCGTGGTCTATGTTCCCACGGGATCGGCGGCATTTGACTTTTACGGCGCAGACCGTTCTGGCGACGACCTCTTTGCCAATTGCCTCCTCGCCCTGAATGCCGAAACCGGCGAGAGAATCTGGCATTTTCAAGGCGTGCGGCACGACCTGTGGGATCGCGACTTTCCCGCCGCGCCCGCGTTGCTCACCGTGAAACGCGACGGCAAAGCCGTGGATGCCGTGGCCCAGACCAGCAAGCAGGGATTCATCTATCTGTTCGATCGGGTGCTGGGTACCACTTTATTTCCTCTGGAATCTCACCCTTATCCCGCCAGCACGGTGTCCGGGGAAGTGGCGGCGCAGGAGCAATCCTTGCCCCTGAAACCCGCGCCCTTTGCGCGGCAGCTTCTTACCGAAGATATGCTGACCACGCGCACCCCCGCGGCCCATCGCTGGGCGGTCCAGGCCTTTGCCAAATTTCGCAGCCAGGGGCAGTTCGTTCCCTTCAGCATCGGCACGGATACCGTTGTATTCCCCGGCTTCGACGGAGGAGCGGAGTGGGGCGGCGCGGCAGTGGATCGCGAAACCGGGATCCTTTACGTCAACTCCAATGACGTTGCCTGGACCGGGGCGCTCGCGGAAAGCGACGGCCGGTCCTCCGCCCGGTCCCTTTATATGGACCAGTGCTCGCTCTGCCACGGCGAATCGCGGCAAGGCTCGCCGCCGGAGTTCCCCTCTCTGCGGGGCGTGGAGGCAAGGTTCACGCCCCAGCAGACGGCCTCGATTATCCAGCATGGCAGAGGCCGGATGCCAGGATTCCCCAGCATCGGCGGCGATCAACTTTCTGCCCTGGTGGCGTATCTGGACAGCGGAGATGACAAGGAACTCTCTCCCTCCGCCCAGAGTTCGGCGGGCATGAAATATCTGTTCACCGGATACAACAAGTTCCTCGATCCTGAAGGCTACCCCGCCGTGGTGCCCCCCTGGGGAACGTTGAGTGCCATCGATTTGAATACCGGCGACTATGTCTGGAAGATTCCTCTGGGAAACTACCCTGTGCTGGCCGCCCAGGGCCTGAAGGACACCGGCACGGAGAATTATGGTGGCCCATTGGTGACCGCTGGTGGCTTGGTCTTCATCGGAGCCACGAACTTCGATAAGAAGTTTCGCGCCTTTGACAAAGCCACCGGCGAGTTACTGTGGGAGACAACTTTGCCTTTCGCCGGCAACGCCACGCCCATAACCTACGAAGTGAAAGGCCGTCAATTTGTAGCCATCGCCGCGGGAGGCGGAAAGGACCTGAATTCGCCCTCAGGTGGAGTCTATGAGGCCTTTGCCGTGGAACGAATCCATCAAAAAATACTAACCAATCTGGTGGGGCGATGAAGAACTCTTCGCGGGTCTGATCCCTGATCGCCTGATCCCTGATCGACCGACCAGTAATCGACCGATCCGCGATCGCACCGATCCGTGACCCGGTTCCGCTCCCGTAGAGCCTGTCGCCATACAGCGAACCCTGTATAGAGAGTGGTTCGTCTTCCATCCTACAATCCTGTGGATTGCCGGAGCGGCGCTCTTGCTCCTGCATGTCAGGCATGAAGGGCACGGAGCTTGCGTGGCAATCAAGCGACCCCGGCCCTCATTGGCGTTCCAGCATTTGAATTACAGGCAGCAGAATCCTACTTCCTAAATGAAGATGCCGAGCATCAAACCCTGGTCACCCGTGGGGCAGAACATCATTGTGACTGTGGCGTTTTCTCTGTTGTTTGCCGCGATCCCATTCGTCAGTTCCGAAGCCGCACAACCGTCCAGCAATCCTCTAAAAGAGCTCACCCTGGAGCAATTAGGCAACGTGGAAATTACGACCGTCTCTAAGGAACCGGAACAGGTGTGGAAGGCCGCCGCTGCGGTGTTTGTCCTGACCAGCGAGGATATCCTTCGTTCCGGCGCCACCAGCATCCCTGAAGCTC
>Ga0181534_10001830_pt1 | contig 13628 bp, 9 predicted proteins | sample PEATcosm2014_Bin_37_FD_119758 | JGI IMG/M metagenome (GOLD analysis project Ga0181534, IMG submission 119758) | Peatland microbial communities from MTU Mesocosm Facility, Houghton, MI, USA - PEATcosm2014_Bin17_10_metaG | ecosystem: Environmental > Terrestrial > Soil > Wetlands > Peat | place...
ATGGCCGCCACCCCGGACGGCAAGGGGTACTGGCTGGTGGCCTCGGACGGTGGCGTGTTCACCTTCGGCGACGCCGCCTTCTACGGTTCGACGGGATCGATTGCCCTCAACCGGCCCATCGTGGGCATGGCCGCCACCCCCGACGGCAAGGGGTACTGGCTGGTGGCCTCGGACGGTGGCGTGTTCACCTTCGGCGACGCCGCCTTCTACGGGTCGACCGCCAGTGACCCCGGTGATCCCGTGGAGCGGCTCGTCCCCACCCACTCCGGGCACGGCTACTGGGTGATCCAGCAGAACGGCACGGCCACGGCGTTCGGCGACGCCGGATCGTCCAACCCACCGACCCAGGCCCTGCTCTTCGATCCGGTCACGCCCGGGGACCTGGCCGTCCAGTTCGCCTTCCAGCAACTGGGCAAGCCCTACATCTGGGGCGGGAACGGCCCGGTCGGGTACGACTGCTCGGGGCTGGCCCTGGCCGCATGGAGCCAGACCTCGGGCATCACGTTCGCCCGGGTGGCCGACGACCAGTACCACACAGCCGGAACGGCAGTGCCGTTGAGCGACCTCCAGTCCGGGGACCTGGTGTTCTGGGGCACCAGTGCCACCGACTGGACCACCGTGTACCACACGGCCCTGTACGTGGGCGGCAACCGCATCGTCGAGGCCACCGGTGATCATGTCCAGCTCAACGACCTCGGCCAGTGGGGCACGGGCGACCTGATGCCCAACGCCCGCAGGCCCTGACCTCACGGCCGGCGCCGTCCCGGGACCGCCGGAGGCTCAGACGCCGGACCGGGATCCGGGCCGGCTGCCCGCCCCGTCGGGCTCCGCCGGGGCCCGGGTGATCATCCGGGCCGGGACCGGTGCCACGGCCGGGGATGCCGGCGTTGCCAGGGCTGCCGTGACGCCCGTGCCGCCCGGGACGGCGAGGTCGCCCCCGGGGTCCACCCCTCCCGACGAGAGGACGAATCCCAGCACCTCGTCCTCGGGCAGCGGCCTGGCGAAGTGGTAGCCCTGGAGGAGATCGATGCCCATCTCGCCCAGGAGCAAGGCGATCTCGGCCGTCTCCACCCCTTCGGCCACCACTTCCAGGCCCAGCCGGTGACCGAGCTCCGCCACGGTGCGCACGATGGCCCGGTCGGCCGTCGAGGTCAGAGAGCGCATCACGAAGCACTGGTCCACCTTGAGCTCGTCCAGGGGCAGCGTGGGCAGGGCGGCCAGGGAGGTGAACCCGGTGCCGAAGTCGTCGATGGAGATCCTGATGCCGTGGTCGTAGAGGGGACGCAGCACCTCGGCGGCCTGCTCGGGGTCGGCCACCGCCGTCTCGGTCACCTCCACGGTCAGGGCCGAGGCGGGGAGGTCCCGGACGGCCAGCTCGTTCATGATCCACGTGGCCAGGTCGGGCACCGGGAGGCTCTTCGGCGACACGTTGACCGACACCGGCAGCTCGAGGCCCGACTCCCTCCAGCGGACCTGGGCGTCGAGGGCCTCCACCACAACCCACAGGGTCAGACGGTCGATCAGCCCGGTCCGTTCGGCCAGGGGGATGAACCGGCCCGGGGACACGGCCCCGTGGACCGGGCTGTTCCACCGCAGCAGGGCCTCCACCGAGCGGGCCAGCCCGCTGGCCGGGGCGATCTGGGGTTGGAAGTGGAGGACGAGCTCGCCCCTCTCGGGGGCCAGGCGCAGGTCGCCCAACAGGGCCAGGTCCTCGGCGGTGAGTGCCCCCTGGCTCTCGTCCCAGGAGAGCACGGGCAGGCCCCGCTCCAGGGCGTGATGGGCGCTCAATGAGGCCCGTCGCACCAGCTCGGCGACGTCGGTCCCGTCCCAGGGCGCGTTGGACAGCCCGACATGGGCCCGGAGGGTCACCTCGATGTCCCCCACCAGGTAGCGCCCGGCACTGACCGCCCGCACCAGGTCCTCGGCCAGGGCCCGACCCCGCTGGACGACGTCCGGCGGGACCTCGACTGGTCCGACGCCCGGACCCGTACCGGCACCAGCACCGGAACCGGCACCGGCCCGGTCGGGAGCGTGGCCGGGCACCCCGGTCACCCCGAGCAGGGCCATGGTCACCACCAGCTCGTCGCCGTCGACCCGGCCGATCACCGACTCGGAGGGCAGCACCTGCCCCAGGTCCTCCACCGCCCGTCGCAGGAGCTCGGTGCCCACCTGGTAGCCGAGGGCCTCCCGGGCGTCCCCGATGCCGTCCAGCACCACGGTGGCCACCACGAACGTGTTCCGCTCCTGTGCCGCCAGCTGCTGGGCCAGTCCGAAGCCGTTGGGAAGACCGGTGTCGGGGTCCACGGTGTCGTGGCGCCGAGCCGACCGGCTGAGCACCAGGACCGCGGCCGGCGCCGTGGACAGGGCCAGAATGCCGGACACGGCCACCAGCACGGACCGCCCCACCCCGTCGGAGGACACCAGCACCAGCCCGAGGGCCGCCGCCGAGCCCGCCAGGGCCGCCACCACCGCCCGGTTCCCGAGGAACAGAGCCACGAACACCATGATCGGGGCCAGGAAGAGGGCGAAGGCCAGACTCGGGCCGGTGCCGTGGCTGCACCACACCAGCACCACCACCGCCACCGCCCACCACGTGGCCAGCAGGCCACTCATCCGGGCGTCCACCTTCCGGACGGACAGGAGGGCGACCCAGATGGCGGCGGTGGCCACGCTGACCGCCACCACCCCGGCGCGCCGGACGTCGGTGCCGGTGAGGCCGATGAGCGGCCAGGCCACCGTGGCCACGGCGAACAGCACCCGGAGCACCGAGAGCGGGCTGAGCAGCTCCAGGGGGGCGTCGAGGGCGAACCACGACCGGGTCTTGGGGAACAGCCGGTTCCTGGGACGGGCCGAGGACGACAGCCGGGCACTGGTCACCGGCCGGGAGGCGGCGTCCCCGCGGTCCACCCATCCGCGCCAGGTGGCTTCGCTCCGGGAACCCGACCGCATCACCCCTCATCGGCGCGTTGGGCCCCGGGCTGAACCCCGGCGGAGGCGTGCCGGGCGACCCAGGGTGTGGGACGGTGTCGTGGTGACCACGGAGCCCCACCCGCCGGACGGGTCCGACGCCACCGACGGGGACGGGGCTGGCGGGGCGGGCGCGGATAGCGGGGCTGACGGGGCGGCCGGGGGGAACGGCGCCGCCGGGGGACTCCGGTACCGCTCGTCGGCCGGCCGGTGGGTGATCGCCGCCACCGTGATGGGCTCGGGAATGGCGGCCATCGACGCCACGGTGATCGGGATAGCCCTGCCCACCATCGGACGGGACTTCCACGCCACCCTGGGCACCCTCCAGTGGGTGGTCACCGGCTACACCCTGACCCTGGCCTCCCTACTCCTGCTGGGCGGGTCACTCGGCGACCGGTTCGGGCGCCGACGGGTCTTCATGGTCGGGGTGGCCTGGTTCGCCCTGGCCTCGGCGGCCTGTGCCCTGGCCACCGGGTCCAACGAGCTCATCGTGCTCCGGGTCCTCCAGGGGGTGGGCGGGGCCCTGCTCACACCGGGCAGCCTGGCCATCCTGGAGGCGTCGTTCGCCTCCGACGACCGCAGTGAGGCCATCGGGGCCTGGTCCGGTCTCGGCGGGGTGGCCACCGCGGCCGGCCCGCTGGTGGGCGGCTACCTGATCAGCGCGGCCTCGTGGCGGTGGATCTTCCTCATCAACGTCCCCATCGGGGTGCTGGTGCTGGTGGTCTCGGCCCGCCACGTGCCCGAGTCGCACGACTCCTCGGTGGTCGGGGGCATCGATGTGGGTGGGGCGGCTCTGGCCACGGCATCCCTGGCGGCCACGGCCTATGCCCTGATCGAGGGCCCGTCGCGGGGTTGGGCGTCGGGAACGGTGGTGGCCTCGCTGGCCGTCGGCGTGACGGGCGCGGCGGCCTTCGCGGTGGTCGAGTCCCGCTCGGCCTCGCCGATGCTCCCCCTCGGCCTGTTCCGCAACCGGCAGTTCGCCGTGACCAACGCCGTGACCTTCGTGGTCTACGCCGGGCTCGGGGGCGTCCTGTTCCTCCTGCCCGTGGTGCTGCAGGTGTCGAGCGGCTACTCGCCGTTGGAGTCCGGGGTGGCCCTGCTCCCCATCACCGGGGTGATGCTGGTCCTCTCGGCCCGTTCCGGGCGCCTGGCCTCGAAGATCGGGCCCCGGCTCCAGATGGGTGCGGGACCGGTGATGGTGGGGGCCGGCCTGGTGCTGATGAGCCGCGCCCCGGACGGGAGCTATGTCACGGCGGTGCTTCCGGCCGTGCTGGTCCTGGCGCTCGGGCTGGCCGTGACCGTGGCCCCGCTCACCTCCACCGCCCTCAACTCGGTCTCCCCCAGCCACGCCGGCCTGGCCTCGGCGGTAAACAACGACGTGGCCCGCCTGGGCGGCCTCATCGCCGTGGCCGTCCTGCCCGCCCTCGGGGGCATCTCCGGCCTCAGCTACCTCCATCCCCACGAGCTGGCCCACGGGTTCCAGCGTGCCGTGGTCATCGCCGGATCCTGGTGCGTGGTCGGCGGCATCGCCGCGGCCTTCGGGATACAGAACCCTCACCGCCCCGCCGGGACGACCGTGTCATCGCCGAAGGACGGCCGGACTCACTGCGCCCTCGAGGCCACCCCGCTGGGGGATGCCGGCTCGCAGCAGGCCCCGTAGGCGTCGTAGTCGCGCCCGGACCGGCGGGCCAGCGCCTGGCCCGCCTCCCACTGGAACGGACTGATGCCCCCGGGCTCCCACGGGCCCACCGATCCCTGCTCGACGGCAGCGGCCGACTTGTCGACCACCCCGAAGTGGCGGCGCACCTCGTCCACGGGCAGGTGGGCGAGGGCGAACCAGTCGATGCGGAGGAAGTCGATGCTCCCGGTGCACAGGGCGCCCCGGCGCATGGCGTCGCCCAGACGGGTGGCCACCCCGGCCTGGGACAGGTGACCGCCGTCGGCCTGGAAGAGGCCGGCCCCGGTGGGCAGGTAGGCCGTCTCGAACAGGGACACCACCATGGCCAGGAGGGAGAAGGCCCGCATGTCGTCGTTGGCCCGGGCGATGAAGGCGAACACCTCGAGCTCCGACTCGACCGTGGTGCCGTAGTCGGCGGTGACGTGGACCCAGTCGTGCTGGGCCAGGAACGGCGGTGCGGAGTCGGGGGTGCCGGGGTAGGTGAAGCCCCGGGCCCGGTAGAAGTCGGCCACCCGGCGCCCGAGGGTCCCCTCGGGGAGCTCCTCCAGGTCCCGCCACCTCTGGGCCAGCTCCGGATCGTCGCTCACGTTGTCCCATGCCCCGCCCACGTGGGAGGAGAGATGCAGGAGCTCCTCGTCCTCCGCCTTCCACGTGGAGGCGTAGCCGTTGCGCTCGAAGTCGAGGGCGGCCAGTCCCAGGCTGCCGGTGGCGAACTCGTGGGCCACCGAGAGCATCCCCTCCTCCACCCCGGCCTCCCGGGCGAACCGCTCCACCCGGTCCACCACATCGAGCGGGACGGGCTGGAGGACCAGCACGTAGAGGATCACCATCTGCACGATCCGGGTCCGGAAGCCGAGGGATCGGAGGGCCAGCACCTCGGCGAAGGCCTCGGGGGATACCGGCTCGGCCGACAGGTCGGGCGAGAGGCCCGTCATGGCCGACACCACCGCCTCGATGAGCAGCCGCTGCAGTGTGGTGAGCCCCCCGTCGGGCGCCACCACGCCGAGGAGCCCCCGGCTGAGGGCCAGGACCTCGGCGGCGTCAGGGGGCCGGCGGTTCTCCATCGACGGGTCGGGAAGCGGCACGGGCACAGGAGCGACGATATCCTCGACTGCAGTCCCCTTCACCCAGGAAGGCCCTGCCATGCCCGCCAGCGCAGTCCGATTCGGAGTCCTCGGGGCCGCCCGGATCACCCCGGCGGCGCTCCTCCGACCGGCCCGGGACCACCCCGAGGCCAGTGCCGACGTGGTGGCCGCCCGCAACCTGGGCCGGGCCGTCGACTACGCCACCAGGCACCGGATCCCCAGGGTGAAGGACAGCTACGAGGCGGTCGTGGCCGACCCCGACGTCGACGCCGTCTACATCCCCCTGCCCAACAGCCTGCACGCCGAGTGGATCCTCCATGCCCTGGCGGCCGGCAAGCATGTCCTGTGCGAGAAGCCCTTCACGGCCAACGCCGCCGAGGCGGCCCAGGTCAAGGCGGCGGCCGACCGGGCCGCCGGGGAGGACGGACTGGTGGTGATGGAGGCGTTCCACTACCGCTACCACCCCCTGGCCCGGCGGATGGGCGAGATCGTGGACAGCGGCGAGCTCGGGGAGCTCCGCCACATCGAGGCGTGGCTGTGCGCCCCCATCCCCAAGAAGTCGGACATCCGCTACCAGGCCGACCTGGCCGGCGGGGCCATGATGGACATGGGCTCCTACGTGGTGCACTGGGCCCGGTTCCTCGGCGGGGGAGAGCCCACCGTGGTCTCCGCCCGGGCCAAGCTGCACTCCCCCGACGTCGACCGGGCCATGGACGCCCGCATGGCCTTCCCCGGCGGCCACACCGCCACCGTGCACTGCTCCATGTGGTCCTCGTCCATCCTCCGGGTGGAGGCCCGGGTCACCGGGGACCGGGGCGAGATGCGCGTGATGAACCCCATGGCCCCCCAGAGCGTGAGCTGGCTGTCCGTCCGCTCCCGGGGGCGGCGGCGGCGCGAGTTCGCCTCACGGCGCCCGACCTACGCCTACCAGCTCGATGCGTTCTGCGACGCCGTCCTGCGGGGCGCCCCCGTCCTGACCCCCCCGGCCGACGCCACGGCCAACATGGCCGTCATCGATGCCGTGTACCGTGCAGCCAACATGCGCCCCCGGGGAGTGTGACCCCACCAGCAAGGAGCCAGTCCCATGAGTACCTTCCCCTACGAGGGCCGGTTCGCCGTGCACCACACCCTCCCCGAAAAGGGCACCCCGCGTGCCGAGATCCTCGACGAGCTGCACACCATGGCGACCGAGGAGGACGCCGCCTGGGAGACGGGGAAGTGCTCGGGCACCATGTACTGCGGCGACCACGACCACTACGCCTTCCTGACCGAGGCGTTCGGGCGGTTCGCGCATGTGAACGCCCTGCAACGGGACATGTGCCCGAGCGCCACCAAGTTCGAGGCCGAGATCATCGCCATGACCCTGGACCTGCTGCATGCCGAGGCGGTCACCGACGGCGAGCCGGTCGGCCTGCTGTCCAGCGGGGGCACCGGCAGCATCTCGCACGCCATGCTGGCCTACCGGGAGCACGGGGCGGCCCACCGGGGCATCCGGCACCCCAACGTCATCAAGCCGGAGACCGCCCACCCGGCCTTCGACAAGGCCTGCCACCTGTTCGGCATCGACCTCCGCGTGGCCCCGGTCGACCCGGTCACCACCCGGGTGGACACGGCATGGGTGGACGGCCACATCGACGACGACACGGTGGCCATCGTGGGCTCGGCGTGCAACTACGGCTACGGCACCATCGACCCCATCGGTGACCTCGCCGAACTGGCCCTCCAGCGCGGAGTCGGCCTGCACGTGGACAGCTGCCTGGGCGGCTTCATCCTGCCCTTCGGCCAGGAGCTGGGCTACGACATCCCGGTCTTCGACTACCGGCTCCCCGGGGTCACCTCCATCTCCGCCGACACCCACAAGTACGGCTACGCCCTCAAGGGCACCTCGGTACTCACCTTCCGGGACAAGGCCCTCCGCAACTCCCAGTACTTCTTCCGGACCGACTGGAGCGGGGGCAAGTACTGCTCCCCGGGCATGGACGGGTCCCGCTCGGGGGGCCTGATCGCCGCCACCTGGGCCTCCATGGTCCAGCTGGGGCGGGAGGGCTACCGCCACTACGCCCGGGACATCTTCGAGACCGCCGCCACCATGCAGGAGGCCGTGCGCTCCCATGCCGAGCTCCGGATCCTCGGGAACCCGACGTTCCTGTTCAGCTTCACCTCGGACGAGTTCGACATCTACCACGTGAACGACCTCCTCCGGGAGCGGGGCTGGCGGCTCAACGGACAGCAGTACCCCAATGCCCTGCACATGGCCGTGACCCGTCCGCAGACCCAGCCCGGGCTGTCCGACACCTTCGCCACCGACCTGGCCGACGCCGTGGCCTACGCCGTGGACCATGCCGCCGAGGCCCCCAAGTCCGGGGCCGTCTATGGCGGGGTGGCCGGAGGGATGACCGACGAGGCCGACGACTTCATCACCATGGTGATGGCCGACATGATGGACGGACAGCAGGCGGTTCCGGCCGACGCCTGAACCGGGGCCCGGGCCTACCGGGCCGGAGGACGGCGGGCGCCTACGTCTCGCTCATGGCCCGGAGCACGGCCGGGAAGGTCCCGGCCGGACCGGGGCGGCCGAGCAGGAACCCCTGGACCTCGTCGCAGCCCATCTCGCTCACGGCGGCCAGCTCCGCCTCGGTCTCCACGCCCTCGGCCACCACATGGAGCCCCAGCTTGTGGGCCAGGTCCACCACGGTGGCGATGATGGTGGGGTCCTGGCCGGCCGAGCCGAGGCCCGACACGAAGCTGCGGTCCACCTTCAGGCGGTCGATGGGAAGGCCCTTCAGGAACAGCAGCGAGGAGTACCCGGTACCGAAGTCGTCGAGGGCGATGTGCACGCCCAGGTCCCGCACCTGCTGCATGACCAGACGGATCCGGGCGATGTCCACGACCAGGGCGGACTCGGTGACCTCGAGGACCAGCGACCGGGGAGTGAGGTCGGCCAGGGTCAGGGCGTGGCGCACGTCGTCGGCGAAGTCGGGGTCCTGGAGCTGGCGGGCCGAGACGTTGACCGACACGGTGAGGTCGCCGTTGCCCTGGACCTGCCAGGCCCGGCACTGCCGGGTGGCCTCGTGGAGCACCCACCGACCGATGGGCACGATCTCACGGCTCCGCTCCAGGAGCGGGATGAACTCGTCCGGAGCGACCGAGCCCAGCTCGGGATGCCGCCATCGCAGCAGCGCCTCCATGCCCACCACATCGCCGCCGAAGGTGAACACCGGCTGGTAATGGAGCGCCAGCTGGTTGTGCTCGAAGGCCCCTCGCAGCTCGTGGGCCAGCTGGCTGGTGCGCCGGTGGTTCTCGCCGATGACCGGGTTGTAGGCCTCGTAGCGGGCCGGACCGCCGCGCTTGGCCTGGTACATGGCCGCATCGGCCTGGGCCAGGACCACCTCGGGGTCCGAGTCGCGGAACACCGACGTGATCCCGATGCTCACCGACGTGTGCAGCTGGCGCTCCCCTACCTGCACGGGCTCTCGCATGGCCAGGTGGATGCGCTCGGCCAGGGACCGTGCCGCGCCCTCCGGGTCGGTCAGGTCGGCGGCCAGTACCACGAACTCGTCGCCGCCCAGGCGGGCCACGGTGTCGCCGGCCCGGGCCAGGGCCTGCAGCCGGGACGCCACCGCCACCAGCAGCACGTCGCCGGCCGGATGGCCGAACCGGTCGTTGATGGCCTTGAAGTTGTCGAGGTCCAGATAGAGCAGGACGGCTCCGGTGCCCCGGCGTTCCAGGGATGCAGCCGCCTGCCGGAGCCGGTCGGCCAGCAGGGCCCGGTTGGGCAGTCCGGTCAGGGCATCGTGCAGGGCGCGATGGGCCAGACGGGCCTGCTCCTCGTTCAGGCGCTGCTGCAGGGAGCGACGGGTGTCGTCGAACTGTCGCACGATGCGCACCAGGCTGCCGTCACAGCTGAACCTGACCACGTTGGTGGCCAGGGTCAGCAGGTGCTCGCTCACGCCCAGCCGCTCACCCTCCTCCTGCAGGACGGCGATGGTGATGTCCCGCCAGGCGAAGTAGGCCTTGGCCACGCTGGCCAGCACGGCATCCTCCAGGATGGCCTGCTCCCCCTGTTGGGCCAGCACGGCCTCGTCCTCGTCGGACGCGACCCGGTCGGTAGCCAGCCACCGGCCGATGAGCTCGGTGCCCAGCCGGGCCGTGGCGTAGGCGTTGCCCCGCAGGTCCTCCTCGAACTGCCCGTCGACCATATGGCCGACCTCGTCGGCACGGGCCATCAGGGCGCGACCCAGTTCGATCCGCTCGGTGCTGACCGTCGGATCCACCGGGTCGCCCTCCCCATGGTCGGGCCGGTCGGAACCGTGGTCGGACTCGACCGGATGGTCATCACCGGAGGCAGACAGGATCTCACTGCGTCCATCGTCGGACACCGCGCCGAACAGGGGTTCCATACCGTCCGCATCGGCACAACGGGACGTCGACTTGACCACACCGGTTGCCTGTCACGCAGGCTCCCGGGACAGGCCGCCGCCGGTCATGGCACCCCGGCCGGTCATCACGTGGCGGACGGCCGGCTGTGGCGCCCGTCGCCCGGCGTCGCATCCGCATCGGGGGGGGTGTTGCCCACGTCCGTCCATCGGGCACCACCTCCGGTCCCCCGTGACGGTCGGGCCCGGCTCGGCGGTGGTGAGCGGGGCATCCGATCGACGCTCCCGAGCGCCGGTTTGCGTGCCTATCCATCACCGTCTACCTCACAGTTACGGTGAGAGTTTCGCGCACGGGGCGGCCGGGCGCGGGCCCCGCCGGACCCGGGCACACACCACCCCGGTCGCTCCACCGGACATCTGCCTATGGTGGTCCACCGACGACGGATCGAGGGGGTCCACCGACCGGGGAATCGAGGAGAGGCCGATGAAGGCAGCGGTGTACTACGAGACGGGCGGGCCGGAGGTGTTCCGCTACGAGGACGTACCCGATCCGGTGGCCGGCGACGGCGAGGTGCTGGTTCGAGTTGAGGCGGTCAGCATCGAGGGCGGGGACACCCTCAACCGGCTGGGAGGGGCCATGACCGCCGTGCCCCACATCGTGGGCTACCAGTGCGCCGGGACCGTGCTGGCGACCGGCACCGGGGTCAGCGGCATCGCCGAGGGGGACCGGGTGGTGACCGTGGGCGTGGACGGCTCCCATGCCGAGCTGCGGGCGGTGGGCGAGGCCTTCTGCTGGGTGATCCCGGCAGGCGTTCCCACCCGGGAGGCCGCCTGCGTGCCGGTGCCCTTCGGGACGGCCGATGACTGCCTGTTCGAGTTCGGGCGGCTGCGGGAGGGGGAGACAGGGCTCTTCCACGCCGGATCCACCGGAGTGGGCATCGCCGCCATCCAGCTGGCGGCCCGGGCCGGCGCCCGCGTGCTGGCCACCGCATCCAGCCCTGAGCGGCTCGACCGCCTCACGCCCCTCGGCATGGACCTCGGCATCGACTACACGGCCGTGGACTTCGTCGAAGCCGTCCGCCAGGCCACCGACGGGCGGGGGGCCGACGTGATCGTGGACTCGGTGGGAGGCTCGAACCTCCAGAAGAGCCTCCTCTGCCTGGCCTACCGGGGCCGGTGCGTCTCCTTCGGCGATGCCGGGCGGGAGGGACCGAGCCCGCTGGACATCGCCACCATGCGGGGCAACAACCAGACGTTGGTCGGGTACTTCTTGGGGGCGGAGCTGTTCCTCGGCCGTCGGGCCCACGCCATGATCGCCGGTCACCTCGATGACATCGCCGCCGGGCAGCTCCAGGTGGTGGTGGACCGGGAATTCAGCCTCGAACAGGCCGGTGAGGCCCACGCCTACATCGAGAGCCGCCAGGCCTTCGGACGGGTCCTGCTCATCCCCTGACAGCACCGCCCCAGTGCGCTCTGGATAGCCTGCAGCGGTGATCCGACCCGCCACGGCCGACGACATAGACGCCCTGGTCGGGCTCATCCACGACCTGGCCGAGTTCGAGCGATCACCCGGGTCCGTCGAGATAACCGGCAGCCAGTTGCACGACGCCCTGTTCGGGCCGTCCCCCACGGTGTTCGCCCACGTGGCCGATGAGCAGGGCCGGATCGTGGGGATGGCCATCTGGTTCCTCACCTACTCCACCTGGACCGGGAGGCACGGCATCCACCTGGAGGACCTCTATGTCCGACCCGAGGCCCGGTCGGGGGGCGTGGGCCGGTCGCTGCTCACCGAGTTGGCGGCGATCGCCCACCGCTCGGGCTACGCCCGGGTGGAGTGGTCGGTGCTGGACTGGAACGAGCAGGCACTCCGCTTCTACCGCTCGCTCGGTGCCGAGCCCCTCGACGAGTGGATCGGCTACCGGCTGAGCGGATCGGCGTTGGCGGCGTTGGCGGCGTTGGCGGCGTTGGCGGCGTTGGCGGAGGAGGACGAGGCGGCGTCGGAGGAGGACGAAGCAGTGTCGGAGCAGGCCGAGGGCGCCTGAGGACGCCGTCTTCAGATGGTGAAGGCCAGGCTGTCCACCAGGCGTTGGGCCAGGGTGACGTCACCGGTGAGGTGGACCTCGCCGGCCGGCGCCGACGGGCCGTCGTGGCGTCCACCGGTCAGGCGCAGGAACAGGGCGGCGGGTAGTTCGACCCCGACCGTCACCGGCCCATCGAGGGCGTCGACCACCGCCGCCCGCTCCGCCACGCTCACCAGGAAGGTCCGCTCCACGTCCCCGGTGAGGCCTATCCGGACGCGGGAACCGTCGGGCAGTCCGGCCTTCCGGCCGACGATGTACCCCAGCCCGGTGGCCACCTCCTCGAGGCACGAGGACACGTCGTCGGGGTCGCCGCGTCCGGGCAGTCCCAGGGCCAGGCGGATGTCGTGCTCGTGCATGTAGCAGTCATAGTGCCGGACCCGCATGAACCGCCCGTAGGTCTCGTCCTTGCCCACCGGCGTCCACGACGGGGCGTCGAACTCGGCCTGGGTCATGGCCTCCAGGGAGGCCATGCGCTCGGTGGTGACGGCGGTCCACCGCGCCACCATCTCGGCGCCGGCCAGCGGGCGCATGGACTCCACCCAGACCTCGTTGGCCTCGGCCACGGGATTCCTCATGTGGTCGAGGTGGGAGACGTCGGCGACCGGTGGCGCCTGGCCCGACAGCATGAGCTCGGTCCCCATCATGTGGCTCAGGACATCGTGCACCGTCCATCCGGGCAGGCAGGAATCCGTCGCCCACTGGGTGTCGGTGAGGTCGGACACCAGCGTGGTGATGGCCGTGAATTCCCGGCCCAGCAGGGTGAGGATCCGGTCCCGGTCGACCACGGTCGGCATGGGGGCCACCGTAGCGGGCCGCCGGGGCCGGGGCATGGTCCGACAGCGGTGGCGCCCGCCCCACAGCGCCCTGGATGCACCCCTGGAAGCACCCCTGGCCACACCTATGGCCCGACCCCTGGCCCGGGCCCTGGCTAAATGAGAACGCCATCGGCGCCGATAGGGGGAGGAACGGAGCCGGCAGAAGCGGAAACTGGGGCATGAGGAAACACGCCTGGAAGTGCTGGGTGATCATGGGTGTCGCAGCCACGGTGGGCTACCTCGCGGCCCGAGGGCCCACCGGACGGGACGCCGTCTACCTGGCCGTCGGCCTGGCATCGGTGGCCGCCATCCTGATCGGCACCGTCCTCCACCGTCCGCCGGACCGCCTCAGCTGGTGCCTGCTGGCCCTCGGGGCGCTGTGCCTCACCCTCGGGGAGGCGGTCCTGTCGGCGTATGGCGTGATCCTCCACCGTGCCGTGCCCCATCCGTCGGTCGGCGATGCCCTCAACCTGTTCGGCTACTCCTTCATCGTCATCGGGCTGCTGAGGCTCACCCGCAGTCCGGGCCGCACGGCCCAGCGGGAGGACAACGCCGATGCCGCCATCGTGGCCAAGGTGAATGGCGAACTTTACGATCTGACCAGGCCTGTCGAGCAGGACGCCACG
>Ga0181534_10001831_pt1 | contig 13626 bp, 7 predicted proteins | sample PEATcosm2014_Bin_37_FD_119758 | JGI IMG/M metagenome (GOLD analysis project Ga0181534, IMG submission 119758) | Peatland microbial communities from MTU Mesocosm Facility, Houghton, MI, USA - PEATcosm2014_Bin17_10_metaG | ecosystem: Environmental > Terrestrial > Soil > Wetlands > Peat | place...
AGCCACGACCTGGCTTTCCGCGACCGCGTCGAGAGCGAGATCGCCACCTACGGGATGTACTACGAAGAGGTCGTCGTCTTCGGCACTATCCCGAGCGATGTCGCGCTCTGGCGCGAACGGGGCTTCGCCGTCGACTGGAAGGGGGCGACGACCCTGCTCGCCCACTTCGAACCCTGCACGATCGACGTCTCGGTCGCCGCGGCGGCCGCCGACCCTGCGCCGACGTTCGACGTCGAGGTGGGCATCGACAAGGTGATCGTCGGCGCGCGCCCGACCGCCGTCATGGAGGGGCTGACCGCCCACTTCGTCCTGCCGACGGCCCCGTGCGGGAAAGTCGGCGTCCGGGCCAAGTGGGAGCATCAAGGAGGCGCCGCGACGTTTTGCAGGAACGCGGACACGGAGGGGCGAGTCCTCGCGAAGATCAGCAGGACATCCGGCGCTGTCGACTGCGAGGAATAATGCGCACAAAGAAACGCCGGACCTCGATGAGGCCCGGCGTCTTTCTTCGCTCAGCTGAACCGAATCACTCTTCCGGGCTGAACTCCTGGATGGTCGGAGAAACGTAGAGGTTGGTGTCTGCGTTCACGGCACCCACAAGCTGGAAGTCGGAGGTCGTTCCGTCGCCGTTCAGGTCACCATACGCGTCGGTCTGGAACGACGCGCCGGTTCCCGTCACCTTTGTCGCCGAGTAGGCATACAAGTAGTATTGAGGCGCCGACATTGAGAATTTGAGGCACGCGAAGCCCACTCCGGGCGTTCCGGTGTCGGTGTTCCAGTCGACCCCAGGACCCTGGTTCGACTGATATTTCTGCGCCTTGGGCGGGACCGTGCCAGCTGGGACGTTGGCTGTCGCACCCAGGCAGAGCGCGCGGGATACGGCGGTGCTGCTCGCGGGCGCCATGACGCCTGCCGCCAGGCTCTCCTTCTCGTACGCGGTCTGGGCGTCCTTGCCGATCTGACCGATCGAGTTCCTCGCTTCCGCCGTCTTCGCGTTCGCGATGTACTTGCGGACGCCGTAGATCGCCAGCGAGGCGAGGATGCCGACGATCGCGACGACGATCATCAGCTCGATGAGCGTGAACCCGCGTCTTCCAATCCGAATGTACCTACTCATGAACGAACCTCCTGCTGGGTCAAATGCGCGACTGGGCTACGCCCGACTCCTAGCCGCGCGGCGGTCGGGGGGTTTGGGCTTCCGCCGATGGAAGCGTGGGGGCGATGGTGCGTGCGATGATGCGTTACTGGTCGATGACGACCATGTCGTTGGTGTACGAGTTCGCGACCACGTACGAGTACGGGCCGCCCGCGGGATAGCCCGCGACGTTCCCGGTCGCGGTGATCCAGTACCAGTCGGTCGGGGTCGAGGCGGGGCCGGTGAGCGTCTGGGCGGGGTTCTTGAGGGTGATCCCCAGCACGTTGGGCACCCCGGCGGGGCCGCCGACGGTGGCGTAGCCATACGCAACCGGCCCGTCCGCGTGGACCGCCAGAAGCCCGAAGCAGGTAGGATCGGGGGTACCTGGACACCCTGCGGCCGGGGTCGGGGTCGTCCAGTTCGTCTTGAAGGCCCCTGGAGCCTGATTGGCGAGGGGATAAAGAGTGGAAAGCGAGATCCCGTCCGCCGACGTCGAGACGTACGACTGCGCTTCCGCGTGATAGGCCTCCTGCGCCACCCGGATGCCCTGCACCATGTGCGTCGCCTCGGTGGTGTGCGACGCGAGGACGAGCTTCCGGTACCCGACGACCGCGAGCGTCGCGAGGATGCCGACGATCGCCACGACGATCATGAGCTCGATCAACGTGAACCCGCGGCGGGAACAGCCTGCAGGCTTGCGCGGTTGGGCGAGATTGGTCATGGTCGATGCCTCCCGTCCCGCTTGCAGACGATGTGCCAGCGCCGTCTCCGCGGCATTGGTCGCCGAGACATCGCAGAAAACCCGCGGATCGGCGAGGACGGGCATGCGGAGGTGACAAATTTTGTCAGCGGACGGACGAGGATGGCCAATTTTCGTCACGACCGGTCGCGTTACCTACCTGCGGCGCTGGAGTGCGAGGTGGGCAGGCCCGCGACGACCCATGCCGACCTGCGTCGAGCGACGCCTTCGGCCGCTGGCACGAGAGGGCCACGAAGAAGGGACCGGCTCGCAGCCGCTTGCCCCGCGCACTGGACATGAGCCTACCGTGGACTCACCGGGCGCGCCTTCCGCAGCGTTGCCGCGACGGCTCGGGCTTCCTCGGCCACTGCGGGCCTGCCTGTCGTCATGAGGAGCCGAGCCAGCAGATCGTACGTCTCAGGGTCCCCCGGGTCGTAGGAGCGAGCGAGGTCGAGGAGATCGATGGCTTCGGCAACCCGCCCCGCGTCGAAGCTCGCCTGCGCCGCCCGCCTGGCAGGGAGCGCCGATCCCCCGAGCAGCGAGATGAGCGACGGGTTCTCTGCGACGATCATGGCCCCATCGGGTACGGAGCTCAGATCGAACGCGGCGGGGGCGTTCGCGCTCGTGACGAGGAAGGCGTCGCTCGCGTACATGGCGCCGCGGACCTTCAAGTAGCCCGCGAGGCGTGGCAGGCGGGAGAGGCATCCCGCGCACCAGGTCTCGACGTCCGTGACGTCGAAGAGGTCTTTCGGCATGCGACGATCGGCGAGCGGTGACCGGTCGCTGTATTCGAGCGACGGGAGGTCGTCGGTGACGGGCGGCGTCGATGCCGTGGCGGCGAGCAGCGTCCGCCGTGAAGCGGCGAACATGCCGGCCAGGTCGGTGAGGTCTCCGAGCTCCACGCGGTCGAGGTCCGCCTTGATCTCGGGTGCGGCCGCGAGCCGCCGCGATACGGCGTCGAGGTCGAGGCGCAGCGAAGCGCCGCGCGTCCCCACTAGGATGAGCTCGTTGTCGTCGCCGGACACCAGCAGCGCCTCGGGGAAGACGTCGACGAAGGCGCGCACCGCCGCCCGGACTTCGGCTTCCTGCACCTGGTAGGCGGGGAGCCATTGCGTGATGAACCCCCGCCTCGTGAGGCGGCTCCGCGCGAGCCGATAGAACTCACGGGAGTAGAGCGCCGCGACCCCTGCCGCCGAGATGGGCGGTGGCTCGAGAGTGATGAGGTCGTACGTCTCCTCCGGCTGCATCAGCAAGTGCTCCCGGCCGTCGTTCACGAACACCGAGACGCGCGGGTCGGCGAGGACGTCATGATTGGACGCGGCGAACCAGCGCGCGTGCTCGAGCACGTTCCGGGACAGGTCTGCGACGTCGATGCGCTCGAGCTCGCGGTGGAGCGCAGCGGCGTTCGTCGTCGTCCCCACGCCGAAGCAGATGACGAGCGCGCGCTTGGCGCCCTCCTCCATCAGCAGCAAGGGTACGTGCGCGAACGCGCGCATGTACCGCTGCGCCTTCGGGTGCGTGGACGACATCGGGTGACCGTTCGTGAGCAGCTCGCGAAAGAAGCCAGGGATCTCCGTGACCGCGATCGTCTCGTTCGGGCCTTCGGAGAGGTCGAGGACTTCACGCGTCCCGGCTCGCGCATCGAGCGCGAAGCTCGCGCGGACGACGTAGTCGCCCGGGAGCGCCGCGAACGCCGCGAGCGCGACGACCGCCGCCCCGACCGCGGCAGCGACCGTGACCGCGGCCTCGCGAGCCTTTGCCTCGGTATCGTAGGGACGCCCGGAGAGGTAGAGCGGCGCCGCGGTCGCGGTCGCGCACGCACAGAGCAGGAGCGCGGTCGTCTGCGCCCCGAGCGCGGGGATGAGCCCAAAGCCCACGACGAACGACCCGACCAGGTTGCCGGCGCACGTGGCGAGGTAGAGCCCGCCAGCGCGCCTGCCGACCATCGCCTCGACGCGCTGCACGCTCGCGTTCGCGAGGGGGAACGACATCCCCATCAGGAAGGAAGGCGCCGCCACCATCGCAGCGATCGGCCGGAGGTTCACCCACACCTCCAGCAGGGCGCGGAGCCAGGCCGGCGCGGCGTCGAAGGGCGCCTTCAGCTCGCGCAGCGCGGCGTTCCCCAGGGCGTGCGGGCTCACGAGACCGAGGAGCCCGAGCGTCGTGACCGCGAGCAGACACTCGGCGACGAGCAGCGCCAGCGCAGGGCGACCGAGCCATCGGTGGAGCCTCCCCCCGGCGAATGCGCCGAGCCCGATGCCGGTCAAGATCGCTGCCAGGAGGAGCGAGAACACCGCGCGACGCTCGACGAGGGCAGTCGAGAGAAGCCGGAACCAGAGAATCTCGAGCCCCATCGCCGTGAAGCCTGCGAGCCCGAGCGCGACCGCGGTCGATGCGATCGCCCCGTTGCGCTCCCCCGTGGACTCCGAGAGCGCGACGCTCGGTGCGACGCCGCTGCCTCCAGCCGAGGCGCGAGGCCGCGCAAGCGCGAGCGCGACTCCGCCGGCCGCGACGTTGATCGCCACCGCCACGAGCTGGGTGCGGAAGAGCCCGAGCGACGGGACGAGAACGAGATCCGTGAGGAGCGCCCCGGCCGCGGCACCGGCGGTGTTCGCGCCGTAGAGCCCCGCGACGCGCTCTGCGGCCGATCCGACGGTCGTGCCGACGAGGTACCGGACGAGCAGGGTGAGCGTGCCGCCCATGACGAACGTGGGCGGCGCGATGAGCAGGGTGGCGACGACGTACCGCGCGGCGTACGACCCCACCGAGAGCGTGTGCCAGCCGTGCGGGCCCGAGACGTAGGACGACGTCGCGGCCGAGAGCGCCGAGAGCCGCGGAATGGCAAGCGACAGGGCGAGCCCGCAGGCGGCGATGACGAGCTCCGAGAGCCCGTAGAGCACGAGCGGGCGACGCCGATTCGCGTAGTACGCCCGGTCGCCCACCTTGCCGATCACGTAACTGCCCGCGCCGAGCGCCGCGATGAACACCCCAGCCACGAGCGCGGCAGACTCGACCGTGTTGCCGAACACCAGGCCGAGCTGGCGCACCCAGACGACCTGATAGATGAGCCCGCTGACGCCCGACAGGAAGAAGACGGCGACCACCGAGCGACGGGTTCCGACGTTCGGCGCGCGTGGCATACGGCCGCGGATGATAGCGGAAGACCACACTCGTCGCGCGGGCACGCCCATCGCCTGCGCGTGCGTGCTCCGGCCTATGGCGGCTTGCAATGGCTCCGAAGGTGCCGTCGCCGCCGATCTAGGGAACCTGCAGGAGTAGATTTCGCGGTGAAGACGGCGGTCGAGCGTGCCCGCGGACGGTCTGTTCGCCCGCCGCCGGCTACGAGCCGGCGAGGCCAGGCCGCACGCGCCGCGCGTGGTCGGGGCCAGATGGTCTAGTCTTGGATTGTGGTGGCGGACTCATCACCCAAAGCGCGCGTCCTCGTCGTCGACGACGAGCCCGGGATCCGCGACATGCTCTCGATCCTCCTGCGGCGCGAGGGGTTCGAGGTGTCGCTGGCGCCGGGCTGCGCGCGCGGGGTCGAGGCCATCCGCGAGTCGAAGGCTCCGTTCGGCCTCGTCCTGAGCGACCTCGTCATGCCGGATGGGTCGGGGCTCGACGTGCTCGCCGCCGCGAAGGACCGGAGCCACGAGACCGAGGTCATCGTCATGACGGCCCACTCGAGCCTCGAGACGGCGGTCGAGGCGATGCGGGGCGGCGCCTACGACTTCGTCACCAAGCCGTTCGCGACCGCGGAGATCCGCGCCCTCGTCCACAAGGCGCTCGAGAAGCGCGCCATCGTGGCGGAGAACCGGCGTCTCCGCGCCCGGCTCGCCGACGAGCAGCCACGCGATCTCCTCGGTCGGTCGGAGGCGATGCACAAGATCGTCGACCTCGTCCGCCGCGTGGCGTCGACGCGCAGCACGGTGCTCATCACGGGCGAGAGCGGCACGGGCAAGGAGCGCATCGCGCGGGCGATCCACGACCTCTCGGACCGCGCGGCCAAGCCCTTCCTCGTCGTCAACTGCGGCGCCATCCCCGAGTCGCTGATGGAGAGCGAGCTGTTCGGCCACGACAAGGGGGCCTTCACGGGGGCGACCGCGCGCCATCAAGGGCTGTTCCGGGACGCGGACGGGGGCACCGTGCTCCTCGACGAGGTGGGCGAGCTGCCGCTGAGTCTGCAGGTGAAGCTGCTCCGCGTCCTCCAGGAGCGCAAGGTCCGGAGCGTCGGCGGGTCGGTCGAGTCGAGCGTGGACGTCCGCATCCTCGCCGCGACCAACCGGAACGTCGAGGAGGACGTCAAGGCGGGGCGCTTTCGGCAGGACCTCTACTACCGTCTCAACATCATCCGGGTCCACGTCGCGCCGCTCCGCGAGCGCCGTGAGGACATCGCCGACCTCGCCGAGTACTTCCTGCGGCGCTGCGCCGCGGAGCACGACAAGGACATCCACGGGTTCTCGCCCGACGCCCTGCGCGCGCTCGACGCCTATCCTTTCCCCGGGAACGTCCGCGAGCTCGAGAACATCGTCGAGCGCGCCGTGACGCTGTCGTCGACGCCCGTCATCGGGCTCGGCGATCTCCCGCTCGAGGTCGGCGGGTCGACCGCGCTGCCCACGCCGGCGCTGATGACGTTGCCCCAAGCGGGATGCCAGCTCGACGACGTGCTCGGAGAGCTCGAACGTCGTCTCATCGTGCAGGCGCTCGAGCGGACCGATGGCGTCCGGACGAGCGCGGCCAAGCTGCTGGGGCTGTCGCTGCGTAGCTTCCGGTACCGCCTGCAGAAGCTCGCGATGGCTGAGCCCGAGGATGGGGAGGCGCCGCCGTCCTCCGAGTCCGAATAGGCAATGGAGCGCTAATGATACTGGAGAGGACAACGCACCGGCGCTGCGGTCAACAGAGCCGGCGCCTCGTCCCAGGCCGACGCCTAGCTTAAGGTGACCTGAACCGGTGACAACGGGGTGTGGACGTCGTCCTGATCAGGCGGCAGCGTGAATGCGGACGCGTGGCTGGCTGAGGACAATGTCCATCGCCGCGTCCCAGCGGTCGCTGAGGGCGAGCGCGCGGAGCTGAATGACATGTTCGCCCGTCCGAGTCTTCCATCGCGAGCCGGGGCGCTTCATCCGGACGTTCACGAGGCTCTTGCAGCTCGCCTCGACGCTGCCGCTGCCGACGGGAAGGTGCAGTCGTCGCGCCGCGGCGTAGTCCATTCGTTCGTCGTTGTTCGTCAGGTACGTGATGGCGTCGTGAACGGGCGTGTCCTCTCCCACGCGGACGTGCTCGCGGCCGGAGGCCTCGAGCTCGGCCAGGATGGTGACGCGGGCGCTGCTCGCGTTCTTCAGGAGCATCCTCCAACGTGCAAGGAGCGGCTTGGCGTCGGTCTCACCGGCGATCACCTTTGCGGCAGGGGCCAGCTTTTCCACGACGTGCCAGAAGTCGATCAGGCGCCTCACGACGTACTTGTTCAGATCGAACGGCGCGGTCGTGAACTGGGCGTCGAGGAGGTTCCACATCTCCTTCGCGCCGTCGCAGAGCAGGACGACCTTGAGGTCCGGGCGTCGGGCGAGGATCGTGGCGACGTCGTCCGCCATTCCCGTGCAGAGCGACTCGGGGTCGCCTTGGGGCATCGTGCCGTAGCGGATGGTATGGAGCGCGTGACCGTCGTCATCGTGCAGCGTCACGGTCCCGCAGTAGGCCATCCGGAACGTTCGGCTGATCGGTCGTTTCGCCGCGTTCTTTCGCGGACGTCCGACCGGCCTGTCACGGGGCTCCTCCATGGGAACCGAGACGCGATCGAGCGACACGCTGACGTTGCTCGCTCTGTCGGGGATGACGAAGGCCCCGATGAGCGCTTCCTCGACGGCAACGTGTTGCCTGACATGCAGCTCCCCCACGGCGTGGGCGACGCGCTCGAAGCTCGCGTGGCTGTACGGAAGACGGCCCAGGCGCTTGCCGCTCGTCTCCGCCTCGCGCGATGTGCGCTGCTGAACCTCGAACGCCATCTCCCGCGCAGTCGCCGGGAGCCATTCGCCCAGGACCGTGCGAGCCCGGAGCGCGACGGGGTCGACCACCCGCGCGCGACGTTGACCCGTCGGGCGGTACAGCGCCCGCGTGACCTCGACGGGCCCGAGCAACCCCATGAAGCGCGTCGCACACCGCAGCACGCGTGTGTGCAGCACCTTGTTGATGAGCACCCGAGGAGCGTCAACGTCCAGCGCCGAGAGCGCCGCCGCCTCCGCACCGCGGCCGATCTCGTCGACCTGCGCGAGCAAGAGGCGCTGGAAGTCCGCATAGTCCACCGAGCCGCCCGTGCGGCCCCGCTCGACCTGCCGCGCCACCACACCCACCAGCTCGCGCAGCGCGGGCAGCATCACGTTGAGTTCCTCCGGGATCTCCAGCATGCTCTTCGTCACGGGGTAGCCTCCTTCTGTTCGGGTCTCGCAACGCGAACGGTAGGGCTGCCCCGGCCTTTCACCTGCCGGCGAAGAGCACGCGTGTCGGTCGATTACAGTGCGGAAATACGATTCCGCTCAGGATCAAATCCACACCCTGACAACGTCATGTTGAGCTTTCGGCGGTGGGGGGAAGTAGAGTGAGATCCTCGTTCACAGCCCGGTGACCGTGAAGTACCAGATCGCGCCAGCGCTATCCGTGGCGTAGATGGCCGGGCCGCTGCCGCTCCAGCTCTCGACGGCGATCCCAGCGATGCTCATCACCTCGTTGCTTCCTGGAAGGCCGAGGTCATCCCAACATGCGTGGTCGGGGTCGAAGGTGTAGACGTGAGATCCTCCGCCCGAAGGAGCCGCGGTGGAAGGAATCGCGAAGAAGTAACCGTTCATCACGGCGATTTGCCCCATGACGAGCGCCGCGCCACCGTCCGCGTCGCACACGCCTTTCGACACGGGAGGGCTCGTGCCGAAAGTGTTCTCGCCTGCGAGGAAACTGTAAATTGCGCCGCTACTGTCGAGAACGTAGAAGTACGGCCCAATGGTGTTGCCCGCATTCGAGTCGAAAGCGATTTGCGCCCCGCCGGGACTGCCGTAGTAGCCCGAGCTCGGGTTCCATTGGCTCCATGAGCCGCCGTTGTAGTGGACGATGCACGTCCCCTTCGGGGCTCCGTGCATTCCGGAGTTGCAGTCCGTCCCTGGCTCGAGGGCGAACGGGATTGCGGCTGGAAGGCTGCCGCCCGACTCCATGTCCGTGCACGTCCTGCAGCTGAACTGGCCCTGGGAGTATGTCGAGCCGTACGACGTGCCCAGCGTGTTCTGGGTGGTGTCCAGGTACATATCGCCGGTTGAAGAGTTCCACTCAAACTCGTGCGGCGTCCACTTCGCGGTGTCCGTCCCTGCGTCCGTGAACACCGAGCTTCGGACCATGCCGTCGAAGTACCAGGGGTGCGCGGTCAGCCAGCTGCAGGAGGACGAGGACGAGCATTGGTACTGACGCCACTTGTGCTGGGGGGGGGTGTTGCCGTTAGTGTCCTGGCCGAAGACGTAGACGTCCGTCGCCGACGAATCCTCCGCGTCAGGGAACGTGGCGTCGATGATGAAGTTCCCGCCGATGGGGATGTACGAGGGCTCCCATGTGCCAGGTGTGCCCGATGGGTCGAACTGCGCAGACCAGGTGCCGGTGACCGTGGCATGCGCTGTCGGCGCGTACGACAACGCGGTCGCCACCGCCATGCATGAGAGCTTCGCGATTGAGAACTTGGAAGAGTTGTGCACGTTTTACCTCCGCTGGTCGGACGGAGGCCTCGCGCGGGAGGACAACCCCCACGCTTCTCGGCCGCCGTCTCCGCCGCGCAGAGGAGCAGGCGCCGTGCCAGCAGACGTTTCCGCGCGGACGTGGCCGCTGCGTGCGGCGAACGCCGCGCATGTGACAGCGGAGGGATGCCCGGCCACGTTCCGCGATTGGTCGAAAGCGACCATTCGATGGTCGAAAGCGACCAACCGAAGCTTGGCCCGCGAGAGCGGTAGCGTCCGTCGCAGCATCGCCAGACTCGACCGCGCGTGCGGCACCGTCCGTGGGACGCTCGGCCGACCCTATGGCGAGCGCGGCACCGTCCGTCGCACGCGCGGCGAGTCGGATGGCATCAGAGAGCCCTCGGTTCATGCCATCCAGAGCTCGGGTGGCACAGATCATCGCATCTCCTCTGCCGTAGACGCGACGGAAAGTGCCATCGGAATCCCGAACATGCCAAACCGTGGCCAGCTCGTGGCGTGGCGTAGCCGACGATGTGCCAGACGCGGCGACCCGGACCCGGAGCCGACGCGGATAGCTCATGCCCGCGAGCGGCAGCCCGTTCGCGCTTCCGTGCCCGTGCCCGAGCGCGGCGGCGGCGGGCTGTCGTTCCTCTCCCCCCGCAAGTGCACCGTGGTCCTGCTCGCTCCCTCGAGCGGGGACGGCGCGTGGCAGAAGGTGCCCGCGAGCTCGCTACGGGTGAACCTTCTTCGTCTCCCCCGCCGCGACGCTGACGCTCACCTCTTTCTTGAAGCCCTGGTCGGCGTTGATGAACACGACCCTGTGCGTGCCCGCCGACACGGTGATGCCTATCTGCGGAGTCGTACCGATGGGCTTGCCGTCGAGGACGACCGACGACGCCGGGATCGAGTTCATGTTCAGGGTCCCCTCTCCTCCTCCGCCACCACCGCCGGACGGCTCCTTGGGCTCCTTGGGCTCGGAGTGCGACGGCCGCACAGGCGGCTCGGATGGAGGGGGGCGCGGAGCCGGGGACGACGGCGGGTTGTAGGCGACGGGCGCCGACACCGCCGACGCGGTCTTCGGGTCGAGCGTGACGGTGAACGACTTCTCGGCCTGCCCATCGTCGAAGCTGAGCGGCTGCGCGAAGTCGTTGTAGCCGGTCTTCGTCGCGACGAGCGACCACTGCTTCGACGGGTCGAGATCGATCGACATCGGCAGCGTCGGCAGCTCGCGCTTGTCGCTACCGGACACCAGGAACACCTTCGCACCCGGCGTCGCGAGCGTGACGGTCGCTCGGCCCTTGACGACCTTCAGCGTCACGGCCCCGAGGTCCTGGAACTCGTCCTTGCCGAGCGTGATGGTCTTCTCCACCGCGCCGTAGCGCTCGCCCGCGACCACCCGGACCTTGTGGTTGCCCGGCGCGAGGTCGCGGATCTCCTGCGGCAGCGTGCCGATCTCCCGGTCGTCGACGATGAGCTTCTCGCCTGGCTGGGAGCCGGTCACCTTGATGCCGGTGCCACCCGACGGCGCGACAGGCGTGAGGGTGAAGTCGACGCCCGTGAGCTTGCCCGACTCGATCGCCACGGCCTTCTCGGCGGGGATCTCGTAGCCGGTCGCCTCGACCTTGACCGTGTGCGAGCCAGAGACGAGCTCCTTCACGAGGCACGGCGCGCTCTCGCACTTCGGGACGCCGTCGATCGAGATCTGCAGCCCCTTGACGGCGCCCCCCTTCGTGTCGGCCACGTTGATGGCGATCTGCCCGCTGCGAGGCATGAGCAGGAGCCCGGTCACGATGAGCGCGAGGACCGCACCGCCGGCGAGCATGAAGAGCCCCGTCGACTTCTGCTGCGGACGGACCAGCGCCGTCGCCTCCATGCGGTTCGGGCGCGGCGGCAAGACGGGAGCGTCTTCGATCTTCGGGTTCAGCTGCGCGCGAGCCGACGTGCGGGGCGGCATCGCGAGCGGGGTCGTCGTCGCCTGGTAGGGGAAGTTGCTCGCGCTGCCGTTCGGGGCCGGAGTCGACGGCGTCGGTGAGGCGGCCGCGGCGGGCGCGGCGGCCGCCGCCGCGGCGCGAATGCTCGGCGGAGGCGTGGCGGGGGGGGGCGTCGAGGGGGTCGGCGGCGCCGCGTTCGTGCCGGGAGGTGCCGGCGGGCGCGCGTACGGGTTCGACGCCGACGGCGGAGGAGGCGGCAGCGACGGCGGACGTGCGCCTGGCGCACCGCTGGAGCTCGACAGCCCGAGCAACGTCTGCTTCTGCGGCGCCGCCGCAGCGGCCGCGGGCCGACCGGCCCCCGGCGTCGGCTTGCTCGGCGAAGGCTCTTTGGAGTTCTCGCGGTCGAGGACGTGCGTCGCCTCCTCGTCCTCGTCCCAGTCCATCTCGAGGCCCTTGCCACCAGCCTTCCCGGCGGCCGGGTTTGGAGGCGGCGGCTGCGAGAGCGCCTTGAGGCCCGCGTTGGGGGCGGCGGCCGGAGCCGGTGCGGGCGCCGAAGCGGCCGGAGCCGAGGCGGGCTTGGCGGCTGCGATCGCGGCCTTCGACGGCGGCGGCACGACCTGGGGCAGCGTGGTTCGACCCGGAGGGGGCGGCGGCGTCCGCGACGAAGGCGCAGCCACCGGGCTCGCCCCCGCGCTCGGAAGCGTCGCGGACTGCGCGGGAACGGGCTTCGGCTGCGGCGCGGCCGAGCGCAGAGATGGCGGCGGGGGGGGCGCACTGGTGCGCGGCGCGCTGGCAGGCGCGCGTGTCGAACTCTTCTTGCCCAGCCCCTCGAACACGTCGAGGTCCGAGCCCCCCTTGCTGTCTCCTGCTGCCATATCAGCCGATCTCCTGGAGCTCTTGCGCGAGATAATGCATCAAAGTGCCACGAAGGCTCGAAAGAAGCGTCGCGCGCCGGGTCTTACTGTCGACGAGGCCAGCAGGTCAACGTGCAAGCCCACGCGCTTTCCAAAACTAGCATCGGCCCGCGGGCGGCGCTTACCTTCCGATGCACGGCCGAGAACGTCTCCGCTGGAAGGTTACAACGTGGCGGGGCGGCGCCTCACGGAGCCGGTCGGGCCGCGGACGGCACGGGCGACGGAGGTGACGGAGGTGACGGAGGCGTCGGCCCGGCGCTGGCGGGCACCGCGGGCGCCGCGGACGCCGAGGCCGACGCGGCAGGGCGCGAAGGCTTCGGGAAGTAGCGCACGCGCTTGCTCTGGAGCGGCTGCCAGACCGCGGGGCTGACCACCTTGGTGTCGGCGAAGTAGCGACGCGCGGACGGGGTCGCCCCTCGCACGAAGCGCACGAAAGGCGGCGGAGGTGGTGTCACCGTCTGCCCCGCGAGGTCGACCCCGCCGCCGAGGATCGCCTTGCCCGCGTCGACGACGAGGCGACTGGAGCAGCCGAGCTGCGCGAGGAGCCGCTCGGCGGCCTCGACCGCCTCCGGTGCAGCGGCGTCGAGCTCCACCCAGTCGAGCATGCCATCGAGGTCCTCGACGCCGGCGACCGCGACGCGCTCGGCTCCGGCCGCTCCACGCGCGGCTCCGGACGCGACCCTCGTCGCGCGCGGTCCCGGCGAGGCGCCGACGACGAACACCTCGTCCTGCCACCACAGGCTCCGCGCGGCCGCCGACGCGGGCGACGCCCCGGAGAACAGAGACACGATCGTGGGGGTGTCCTCCGCCGTCCCCGCGCTCGCGGCCGGCCGTATCGCCTTCGGATCGACGCGGAGCACGCGCGCTCTGGCGGACCCGAAGCGAAGCTCCGTCGTCGCGACGGCGTACGGGAAGCCGTGCTGCGGGAGACCCTTCACGCGCCACACGCCGTCGCCCGGTTCGCCGCCGGCCGCCCCGCCGGGCAGCTCGATGTCCCACCCCGGCAGGAGCGCGCGGCGCGTCAGGTAGAAGAAGTCGCGCGCCTCGCGGTGGATGTACTGCGGAAAGTTCACCTCCATCATGCTGCGCGTCATCCGCCGCGCGCGGACCCGGAGGTCGGGCAAGTCCTTGACCGTCCCCTCGTACTCCCAGTCCGGCTGGAGCGGCCTGCCGAGCGGCCGCTGCCTCGCCTCGGTCTCGACGTCGTAGA
>Ga0181534_10001833_pt1 | contig 13615 bp, 16 predicted proteins | sample PEATcosm2014_Bin_37_FD_119758 | JGI IMG/M metagenome (GOLD analysis project Ga0181534, IMG submission 119758) | Peatland microbial communities from MTU Mesocosm Facility, Houghton, MI, USA - PEATcosm2014_Bin17_10_metaG | ecosystem: Environmental > Terrestrial > Soil > Wetlands > Peat | place...
GTGCACCGTCGCGTGCGCTGAAATAGAAATATTCGAGAGCAGGCGCATTACGTATGATCCGCGACGCATGTTCGTATCAAAAAAGAGCATTCCCATCGCGGCGCTAGTGGACGCGACACTTACAAGCGAAATGGGTGAGTTGCCATTATTTTTAACTGTCAGAGAAACTGCGGATTCGCCGTTGGCCGAAGTGGCCGTGACCGTGGCGTTGCTGAGGAGCAGCGTTGACACTGGGGTAGCGCCGGCACCTGCGGGCAATATGAGAACGAGTCCAAGTACAAGCACCATGAAAGTCCGCTTCATGAAGACATCGTAGTTTTGGTGTCACCTTCCTCTTTCATTCGCTCAGAAATGGAGAAGTTGCCCAATATTTCATTCCGGCGATCCGATTATTTTTGATGGCCGTCTTCGACTGGCCAATTAACCAAGTCAGTTGGCCAGGATGGCTCGCGCGCACTTCGCGCCACTAGCCAACGCCCCTTGAATGGAGGGCGTTTCCAAATAATCTCCGGCGACATAAATGCCATTACGAACGTTGACGTGTCGAAGTTTCAACGGAGGAGTCGCTTTGGGAAGTGCATAAGGAACCACTGACGTCGTGATGAGTCGAACGTCCGAAGAATCGACGTCGTACATTTTGGCCACACTCGTACGGGCGCGATCTTCCAAATCGGCGGTGGGACGAGCTCCATTCATCGGCGTGGCTACCAATGATCTATTTACTGGACCGCGCTCTGGCGCCTTCGAACAGAGGTCGAGTGCGCTACTAAGGAGTCGATCGTCGAGGTCAATTCGCAAGGCACCTGAATTCTCAAGTTTGGGTAACGACCACCACCAAGTGGTTTGAGAATGCCAATTTGGCACATTTGATCCGACGAGATACTGGGCCGTGTTTCCGTCTGTCGCGACCACGACGCTCTTAGCCGTAAACGATCCCTCGGTTGTCACCACGGTTGTTGAGCCAACCGATTGCACATTCGTATTGAGATGGACGGTGGTATTGGACAGCTGATTCGCGAAGGCAACGGCAAGCGCCTCAATTCCCAATGGATGAGTACCAGGACTTCCTTTCGCAAAACTCTTCAGAAGTAGTCGGGTGTAATTCCACGAAGATGAAAGCTCGTCGTCAAGAAGGGTACCTCTAAGAAAGGGCTGCATCACATCGTCGATTACCGTCTTCGCAATTCCAGAAGTTACAAATCCCTCCTTGGCGCTCATGTCGTCGCGTGCCACAATATTCTTTGCGGAAGACCAGAGACACTCACCTAGCAACGAACTGAGTTTCAGCGAGTCCAAAATCCCGAGAGGACTTTTTATAAATCCGCGTAGCGATGATAGGGGATGCTTGCGCGGATCGCCGAGTTCGTAGGACTCGTTCCCATTTTGAAATCGAATCGATGAATCAAAGGTCCTTAAATCAAAATTCTTGAGGATACCCGAAGAAATAATCTCGGGATACGAAGGATTGACCAATTGAAATCCTTCGTCAATGACGTAGTCATCAATCTTGAAAGAGTGAATTCGTCCTCCGACGTAGTCATTCCTTTCAATGAGGGCAACCGTTTTGCCGTGGTCATTGAGAATCTTTGTACACCGAAGTCCGGCAAGACCGGCTCCAACCACGATGACGTCAATATCCTCAGTTCCAAGTTGATTCACGACGTTGAGGTTACCGACCGGTGATTGAACAGCGGGTCAAGATGCGTAATGAGATCACTAGAGATCTTGGCGTTACTTCGAGTTTGCTGCATTCAGTTTTGCTGCGGCGCGGACAAGTGATTTGAGCGCCTTGGCGTTTATTTTCTCACCTTCGTGAAAATCAATGGCACGTCGGACGCGACCTTCGAGACTTGAGTTAAACAATCCCGCGGGATCCTCCAATGATGCGCCTTTGGCGAACGTTGCTTTCACCACGTTCTTATACGTTTCGCCCGTGCAGATAATGCCTTCATACGACCAAACGGGAATATTCCACTTCCACTCTTCAACGACGTTGGGAACCGCTTCCTTTATGAGCGTCCGAATCATCGACAGCGTTTCGCCCCGCCAACCACTCAACTCCTTTATCCTCTCGTCGATTTTCTGAGAAGGTGAGTCGCCTTTTGTTTCTGATTTATTCATTGTTGGCGAAGTATATGGTCATTTTCCGTATCGCTAGCATTTCCTCGTGGAATTCGAATTTACTGGTGTGCTCTGGTATTGGAAAGGCCCTTCCCCTTTCCATTTCGTGAGTGTTCCCGAAGACGAGTCCGCAGAAATTGCGGCCGTAGCGGCGTCAATCACCTATGGATGGGGAATGATTCCGGTCGAGGCAGTCGTTGGCGAGACCGGATGGACGACTTCGCTTTTTCCTAAAGGCGATATCTACATAGTGCCCATCAAAAAATTGGTTCGTGACACCGAAGATATCCAACTCAATGACCGTGTAACAATCAAAATTCGCCTGTCGCCTTAACGACAGTTTCTTCCGCTAGGGAACAAGTCGGTTGAGGTCTCGACTAAGACGCTTTCCGGCGTCGGGCAATCGTCCGAAAAACTCTTTGTCAACGCCCTCCACTGCCCCGATCGCTCGATTGGCCAGTTTGGCGCCGGCGGTTGTTGCTCGCAAGGAGAATGCTCGACCATCTTGCGGATGGGCGTGCCGAACGACGAGTCCGCGTTTCTCGAGTGCACGAATCACCTGAGAAGTCATCATTGGATCCGTGCGCGCATGATGCGCCAATTGACGCTGGGAAATAGGACCAGCTTGATCAAGCCACGTCAACGATGCCAAGAGCACAAACTGAACGTGGGTGAGCTCGAACGGCCGAAGAGCTGCACGTTGAGCAGCTTGCCAAGCGTTCGTGACGCGCCAGAGCGCCAGTCCCGGGCTTTGTTGTTCATCGTCATACGCCGATGTCAGCGATGACGACTCATTTACGATTTCTCCACCAACGTGATCAATCGACTTAGATCTTCAGAAGCCGACGTCTTAAACCCTCCGCCCATGAGTCTCGACCACAGAAATGTCAGTGGTCCGGTCATCGTGACGTCTACTAACAACTCTGATCCAGTGCCGTGAGGTTTCACTTCGTGTCGAAAGAGGAGTCGAGCTCCTGGTAAAAGTGACGTATCCGTGTATTCTCGATCAGCAATAAGCGTAGAAATTACAAACTTGACCTTAGGCCCACCCTTTGGCTTTAGGACTCCTCGCGCACCGACCGTAAGCGGTCCATCGAGCCGTACCCATTCACAGTCGGGACTCCATTTCGACCAAGTCGAATGGTCGCACCATCGAGAAAAGAATTCGTGCGGCGTGGCGGTTGAAAAAGCATGTGCGGACCCAAGTGGCTTCATGCAATTAAGTATGCACGCTTATTAAATTTTTGTCAAGCCCTTAGGGCTTTCGATTCCAGATTTTCATGCCGCGTGTCCCCGAAAACAGAGAGACCGTGGCAAGAAATCGCCACGGCCTCCCTGCAATCTTCGTTAAAGGCTGTATTTACGCTGCTTTATTGGTGAGCAGATTCCAGCCGAAGTGCACATTGGAAGTTGATCCACTGTTGTAATCGAAGGTGATTTTTTGGAAGTTGAACGATATGGACTCGGACGGGACCTCGTCACTTGTAACCGACTCGGACGGGACCTCGTCACTTGTCTCAGAGCATGAGGCAATGTGGGCATTCGTAAGGGTGTAAGTGCCGTACGTTGTGTAATCGGCCACGCCTGTCGAACCAGCCTGTCCGGGAACGTCGAGATAGAGATAGACGGTGCCCAGGTTTTGATTAGAAGCACAAGCTTGAAAGAGATTCGGTGACGAGATATCAATCTTCTTCGTTATTGAGAAGTCCTGAAAGTTAACCTTCCCAGCGCCACTTCCTTTGGCAGTTGAGACAGAATTCGATGCTCCCCAAGAAAATGAGCTGATTTCAATACTGGTTGGCGGATGATTCGAAACCGAACCATCGCCGGGAATGGCAGGTCCGCCCCCAATGCCTGGAATGTCGAGCGTCAACACCGTCCCGGCCGGTAGCGCTGATTGCGGTTTGAGCGCGGCGCCGGCTTGGTGAGATGAGGACGATGTGACGAACGCAAAAGTAATGGCCGCAAGTAGTGCCAACGCAATAATTCCGATTAGTGAAACGCGGGCTCTTGGAAAAGTCATTGCCGAACGCGATTGAACCGTATTCATTTTAAAACCCCCCTGTTGATCGACGTTTCACGCCGATAGGGCGAATCTACGACTAGGGCTAGGCGGAGGCCACGGCTACCACTTGTGAATTTGCCGTGACCACTTGATCAGGTATTTGATGCAACCGCGGCTCGAAAATCAGGCAAAACGGCGCAGCTTTCTTACGAGACAAGGGCCTCACGCTCGTCGAGGAATGTCCACCAAGCGTCAGCTACTAGTCCCACACCTTCGCGAACGTTCTCTAAATCAGGGGCCAGTTCGGCGAGTGCGTCCAGCGTCCAATTAGCGTGATCATCTTCAAGTTCACCGTGCAGTCGCCAAAATGTCACGTTCTCGTCACTCACGTCATAGTGCTGTCGTAAACCCTCGGCTTTGGATACTGCGATAGCGGCACCTTGTGACTCGTAAGCCAACAGTCCCGCGAGACCCCATTCGCCCCCGCGAGAAAGCACTTCGTCGTAGGCGCCAAGTAACGCGGACATTGACGGCGAGATGGCCGCATCGTCAGCACCCACGGCCAGTGCAAACCTCTGGAAGAGTTCGATATGACTAGGTGGACCAACTTCATCGGCCAAATTTTCTTCCACCAGCTTCTTTGCCGAACCTTCAGGCAATATTTTTACAAGTTTCGCCAAAAATTCTGGAAGTGTGCGCTCGAAATGGCGATACTGCTCGGCGTACAACTTCAATTCGCCGTCGTGCAGTTCGCCCGCCTCCCACCTTTTATAAAACGGGTGGTTAAGTAGTTGGCGACCTTGCAGTGCCTCCAATAAAACGTCCTCGACAGATGTGGCCATGACCAAAACGTAGCAGCGGGCAATATTCAAGGTGAACATGCCCGCCGCTAGCACTTCGATACGAAAGCCTCGAGTTACGAGGTCGGCGGTGTCTCTTCGGCCAGCAACAGATACATCTGACGACGCAGTTCCGTTATGAGCTTTTCGGCTCGATCTTTCTGGTCGGCTGTTCCGGCCTCGCCGACTTGGCGAACTGCCGTCATCACATGACGCATAGCCAAGCGGAGAGCGACATCTTGATCGGCCCCGTTCATCAGGGTCTCCCAAGGAGCCTTCGTCGCTGGTTGCTTCGCTAACTCGGCACGACCTTCGTCGGTCAGTGTGAACTGACGGCGTCCGTCGGTGGTCAACGACTTCACAAGTCCTTGATCTTCGAGGAGTTGCAAGGCGGGGTAGAGCGATCCGGGACTCGGGCGCCACATACCTTGTGTGCGCTCGGAGAGTTCCTGCATCATCTCGTAGCCGTGCATGGGTCGTTCGCTGAGCAGTGCCAGCACCGCGAGACGAACGTCACCCCTTCGACCGCGTCGGCCTCGAAACGAGGGACCTCGATCGCCGTCACCGTGCATTCCGCCGTGATGGCCGTTTCGACCGTGGCGGGGACCTCGGTGACTTCCTGGACCCTGCTCTTCGTTGTGTTCAATAAATTGTCGACGCCCCATTGGCGATCGATCAAAATCACGATTTCTCATGTTCGTATCCTTTCGATAGTTACGTGACTATAACGATACATCGGTAACTGTCGATTGTCAAGTGCTAATTTTGCCGTGATTTGCTGCGTTTTCACAAATTATGAGAGCTTTTGGCCACGATTTATAAGTCGGGAAGCGAGAAATCCAAAGCCGGAATATCCGTACCGCCGTCGATTTCGAGGACTTTGCCCGTCAAATACGCCCCCGCTGGCGACGCCAGATAAATCACACCGGCCGCGATTTCTTGCGCGTCGGCAATGCGGTGTAAGGGTGTCAGGTCCTCCACCATCAATTTCAGTTCAGGAGTGGACGTCACAATCTCGACTGCCGAAGTTGCCGTAGAACCTGCGGCGATGGCGTTCACCATAATTTTTGGAGCCAAGTCTTTTGAAAGAAGTCGCGTGTAATGCGAGAGAGCGGCCTTTGCGGTGCCGTACGCCAAATAGCCCCGGCCAGCGAGCCGTCCCATTGCGGACGAAATGTTGATGATAGAGCCACTGCCGTGTTCGAGCATCAGTGGCACAGCCACGAGGTTGAGTGCGTGAGCCGTTGTTACGTTGAAGTGAAATGCCTCTTCAAAATATTCCGGGGAGGTATCGAAAAAGGGAAGTGGAATGGTGCCGCCCACATTGTTTACGACAACGTCGAGACGCCCGAACTCATCCTTCGCAGCGGTCGCCAGAGAACGAACGACATCAAGATCCGATAAGTCGCCAGATATTGTTACCGCCCGACGACCCGTCGCGGCCACGAGCTCCGCCACTTTATCGAGGTCGGACTTTGTTCGAGAAGCAATCACTACGTCAGCGCCACATTCAGCTAAAGCCACGGCGCTCGCTGCGCCAATGCCGCGACCGGCACCAGTGATGACGGCAACTTTGCCATCGAGACGAAAGAGGTCAAGAATCACGGAAATCTCCTAAAAATTGGCTGGGGTTGTCACTGCACTCATGGCGTGAACCTTTCGATACTAAGTTGCCTCGACGCTCACGTGCGCGCAATCAACGCTACGTCGGGCATTCAAACGAAATTGATTAACAACTACCGGGAGGACCCGGATATCCCGAGCCATTGGCAAAGGCATAAATCTGTCCACCTTTGCCCGTTGCTTGATATTGGCCAAGGTGAATGAAATACCACTCACCGCGCCACGAAATTATCGACAGCACACCAACTGATTCGGTGACCTTGCCGTAGGCAAACACGAATCGAACACCGGGCAAATGCCAGTACCCGACTTTGTTGTAACACGCCCCAACGGGAATCCACTGCACATCCTCGGGGCTCGTCAATATTCCCTTTAACACTGGTTTTCCCTTTTGCAAGAAGAACGTCCGATACGTACCAATGTCCAGATTGAAAAGAAATCGAAGCCGATAGACGTAATCGCTCGCGGGATAAGGCTCGTCCTTCACCTGAATATATGCCTGTTCGGGGAACATCAAGCGATCAGCAGCGACCACGTTGTTGGAAAGAATGTCGCGCCATAACTTCGTCATGATGATGTAAAGATTGCTTCCTCCCTTCGTCGATATCGAAGGTTGGACTGGCGTTTGAGGAAGCAGGCCGGGATTAATCGTGGTGGTGGTGACAACTTTCGTTTCGGTCGCCGAAGACGCATGAGCCGTGACGCTAGAACTGAGAAAGGCAAAAAGTGCCGCCAGGACCGTGCGCCACAAGCGTGAGCTAAAAACCACCGAAAAAAGATGATTTTGGATTTGTTTGGTCATTTTGAATCTCCTAGGAGAAGAGTTCATCAATCGACCGTGCGATTAGACGTTATCGAGACGCGCAGAGAATTCATTTCTGTACGATTCGTCGCTCACAGAAATGTCGTACCAGGAATAAAACTCTTCTCGTCCACGTCGCTGTGCAGCAAGGTGCTGAGGGTGGCGAGCCCATATGTTTTGACTCTCAGCATTGGCGAATCGCACAATCGTGACTCGTTCGCCGTCAATCGACACGTAGGATTTTTGATCAATAAAGCCCGTAATGGAACAAACAAGTTCGGCCATTTCTTGCGCAACTGGCTCGTAGGCGGCTTCGACATTTTCGCGTAGCCGACTGCGAAATACCGTCACAATGGTCATGCGCCAACGTACCAAAGGGTCTCAGCAATTGGCCGTCGCGCCGTCATCCCAACCGGAGCAGCCTCTCAGCAAAATGCAATTAATGACCACGGTAGGCTCGTCAAAATGCATTCCCTCTATACCGTCTTCATTACTGCCGGTGCGTTTGGCGCTCTGGCCTGGATTGCCTCGCTCTTGACTGGCGACACATCGTGGATTGACCGACTTTGGTCAATAGTTCCCGTTGTGTACGTATGGGAATTTGCAGGTTTCGCCCATTTTTCAAACGCCCGCCTTGATGTGATGGCCTCGGTCGTAACCGTCTGGGGAGCGCGTCTCACGTTCAACTTTGCTCGCAGGGGTGGCTATAGCGGTGTCGAAGACTATCGCTGGGCCGTGTTGCGCGCTCGAATGACTGGATGGCAATTCCAACTCTTCAACTTGTTTTTTATTGTGATCTACCAAAGTGCAATCCTCGTACTAATTTCGCTGCCCGCTTGGACCGCCTTCGAGAATCGAAGAACCAACTTTAATTTTCTCGATGTTTTGTTGGCCGTTATTTTTCTTGCCTGCACCCTTGGAGAAACAGTGGCCGACCAACAACAGTGGAACTTCCAAAAAGAAAAATACAACGAAATGGCTGCGGGCCACACACCTCAAGTCCAATTCGTTCAAACGGGACTGTTCCGATATTCGCGTCACCCTAACTATTTTTTTGATCAAGCTCAGTTTTGGGTTTTTTTCCTCATGGGAACAGCGGCGGCGACATCAATCTTTCAATGGACCGTTGCTGGTCCTCTTCTCTTGAGCGCTCTCTTCATCGGTTCAACGAGATTTACAGAGGGAATTACCCTTTCGAAGTATCCCGAATACGCGTTGTACCAAGCGCGTACGTCGCCGGTTATCCCGTGGTTCGCCGGTGATGCCGGCGAACCCGTGCAAGTCTCCCAAGCGCTCTAGAACGAGCGGGCGTCAGGCCAAGGTTTGTGCCACAGTAGGGAAACGATCGCGTGTTTGGGTGTGGCCCCAAGGCGTACTTCGCCTTCAACGTTTCTTGAGTAAAGAGAGTTCAATGATTGAAATATCTACCACCGACAATGTTGGGCTCATTACACTTGCTCGACCCGAAGCTCGAAACGCGCTCACGGGAGCCATGATGCGCGATCTTGCGATTGCGGTGCGCGCGTTTGACGAGGACGAGGCCATTGGCGCAATCATCTTGACCGGTAAAGACCCGGCGTTCTGCGCGGGACTCGACTTGCGTGATTTGGCGACGACCTATCAGGACATTCAATTGGCGTCCGAGACAACGACGACCCAGCGAGGACTCTTGCCTGCTACGTCCAAACCCATCATCGCCGCCGTCAATGGGCCCGCCGTAACTGGTGGACTTGAATTGGCTCTCGGATGCGACTGGATGATTGCCTCTCGAGAGCGTGCCACCTTCGCCGACACGCACGCTCGCGTTGGTGTGATGCCCGGCGGCGGTATGACTATCCGTCTGCCGCAACTCATTGGAATCAATCGCGCTCGACAGATGTCCTTTACGGGCAACTTCATTGACGCCACCACAGCTTACGAATGGGGACTCGTTAACGAAATCTGTGATCACGAGGCGCTCCTCACGAGAGTATTTGCACTGGCAAGCGCAATTAACGAGTCTCGTCACCACGTCGTTCGCGAGCTTCGAACCATGTATGAGACTTTGGCCCTTCGAAGTGATGACGAAGTCTACATAGAAGAGGCGAGATGGAGTCGTAAGTGGATGCGCGAGAACTTTGATGGCGCTTCGTTCAATGATCGACGAGACAACATCATTGCTCGCGGAAGCTCGCAGCAGTAACCGCTGAATTCCATCGTTATCCCGGCCCGACTAAAATCGATCCGTGAAGCAGCCGAAGGTCATCCTCTTTTATCGCTTTACATCGATTCCTGATCCCGAAGCCATACGTCTTTGGCAAAGAACGCTCTGCGAACACTTGAATCTAAAAGGCCGCATCATTGTCTCCAAGGACGGCATTAACGGGACACTTGGTGGCGAAATGACCGATCTCACTCGCTACGTTCGCCTCACTCGTGAGTGGCCGGGATTCAAGAGAATCGATTTCAAGTGGTCCGATGGTACGGGCGATGACTTTCCCCGACTTCGCATTCGAGTGCGCGACGAGATTGTTTCGTTCGGGGCCCCGGGTGAACTTGTCGTAGACCACCATGGTGTCGTCGGTGGCGGTGTACATTTGCATCCCAAAGAGGTCCATCAACTCGTCGAAGCGCGCGGTGACGATGTGGTGTTCTTTGACGGAAGAAACGCGTTTGAAGCGGCCATTGGTCGGTTCAAAAACGCCATCGTACCCAACGTCAAGACAACGAGGGAATTTGTCGGCGAGCTCGACAGTGGCAAGTACGACCACCTAAAGGACAAGGCGATTGTCACGTACTGCACGGGGGGCATTCGTTGCGAGGTGCTATCTGCCATCATGAAACGGCGCGGATTTACCGAGGTCTACCAAATAGATGGCGGCGTCGTTCGATACGGCGAAGAATTTGGCGACGACGGGCTCTGGGAGGGCTCGCTGTACATATTTGATTCTCGTATGAATCACACGTTTAGCCCACGGGCCAAGACTATTGGGACGTGTGAACGATGCCACGCCCCCACCAGCCAATTTCACAACTGCGCCAATTTGGCGTGTCGACGATTAATCCTGCTGTGCGACGCGTGTGCGAAGGACAACATCGGCACGAATTGTTCACCAGCGCACGCGGACTACCTCTCGTACGACTCAGTGATTGGTTAAGACGGAGGGAATCTCCGACGTAAGGATTCTCGAAGTGGCGTTTACCAGCCAATTGCGTGGTTTGAACTTCAGAATCGCCGAGTAATTTGAATCAATGACGTTTCGACGCCGTAGCGCAACCACAAGAAATTCCCGATACGTATGAGCGTGAACGATGCGGTCCCGGGTCCAATAGCACTCGTGGGTTCCGGTGAATACCTCCCACAAATGGCGGATATAGAAGCCTCCCTGCTCGAGGGCCGACCGTCCGTCTACGTGCAAATAGCAACGGCCGCCGTTCCCGATGGACGAGCCGTGGTGGAACGCTGGCAAGCACTGGGACAAGCGCAAGCGGAACGTCTGGGCGTTACGCCCGTAACCGTGGATGTCAATACGCACGATGACGCCAACTTTGAGGAGCTTTCTTCGAAAATCGCCGGAGCCGGGTTGATCTATCTTTCGGGCGGCAATCCGGGTTATCTCGCGGACACTCTTCGTGACTCGCTCGTTTGGAAAGCAATCGTGGAGGCGTGGCGAAGTGGCTCTGCTCTCGCGGGTTGCAGCGCCGGTGCCATGGCGCTCACGTCGTGGGTCCCGTCAATTCGACATCCACGCGAAGGCGGGACCCCTGGACTTGGACTACTCCCGCACCTTCGGGTCATTCCCCACTTCGATGCTTTTTCGGCACGCATGCCCGACTTCGTCACCAACTTCGTGCTACCCAAGGAATCGGGCATCACGGTGCTTGGCATTGATGAAGAAACTGCCATGGTGGGCGGACCTACGGAGTGGACCGTAAAAGGTCACCAGTCGGTGTGGATTCTGACAAAAGGTGCTCGCGAAGAGTTGCCAGTCGGCACCACATTTTCAACGGCTGTTTAATTCGCGGTCTCGCCAAGAATTGCTAGGCACATTTCGTCACTGGAGCCGTCGCCCCACGTAATGAAACGAGGTGGCAGATTTTTCGTTTGGGGAAGTAAAGCTCGAATGTTGGGATTCCAACTGCAACTCACCTGAATCTTGTCACCAGGACTAACGCTGACCGGTGGCGAAATGTCATATCCCTGTTGGTAATCAAAGTTGTAATTGGTGACGTTCACTAACACCTTGGCGCTTGGTGTACCGGGATTGAGCGTCAGGGTGAATGTTGCGCCGAGCAAATGCATATGCGGCGTGACGCGTCGAATGACCGCGGTGTTGACCACCGGCCAAGTACACGATGTCGAGTCGCCGTAGGCGGGATTCCCACACACGGTGTTGATCAAGTTGACGAAATTCACCTCACCCTGACCAAACCTCTGGCCCAAGTCCACGAGCGACGCCGCTCGATCACAAAGTGGTCCGGTGACGCCTGTCGGGCAAGGAATATTCGGTGGCGCCACGTAATTCACGATAGAGATCGGCTTCAGCACTGAGTGAGCAGCGGGTACCGTCTTTAACGTCACCGTGGAATGGTCAGTGGGATTAACGCCGTTGGGACCACAATCCACCAAGAGGTTGTAATGAATTTGCATGATGATCAGTGATCCCGCGGGCAGGGGCATACCCGTACCGACCGGTTCCACGTCCGTGCCGTGTCCCGGTGCCCACGCCGATAGCCACGGTGACGACGAAACTTCCGAGATGGTGTTGGAACCATTGAGTTGAGGAGCGCCAAAGCACGTCCAGCCCTTTCCTCCATTGTCCAACGCATTAGCGGCGGCCACCTGGGCCGGATAAACGAGATACAAGATCGCGTGATGCACCTGTCCCGTACCGGCCGTGAAGGTCGTGGACGTAATCATCTCGTTTGTCGTGTTTTTGGGGTTGAGAATCGAGCAGTGGTAAATGTCGGTTCCCAAGGCTGGCGTAATTGGTGTGTACGCCGGTACCTTCAGGTTTATGGTCGACGTTGACTTCGTAGCGACCGCCAATTTTTCCTTGCGCACTGACTGACCCGTACGACCATGTGTGGCAATCGTTGAGGCAGTCGCCACCGACGTAATCGAGACGGAAGCTCCGAACAAGAGCACCACGAGTACGACAACAAGAGATTTGGGTGATTGGGCCAACTTTGACACGCTTAGCCTCCCCCAGACGAGAATCGAAAACTTCGACAAATAAAATCGTAACAGCGCTTAAAGCTTCATCGCTCTCGTCGCGGCTTCGACACCCTTTGTGAGGCAGACCGCGTGAGGAAGATCCTTTGTCGCGAAGCAAATGCCAGCCGTAATCATGTTCGCCGTTGCGATAATCGGACGACTGACGTTATTTGACGCACTCATTAAGTCCTTTGCTATTTGCGCCTGCGACAAATTCGCTAGTACCGCAGGAGTAAAGCTCGCACCGAAAACAAATGCGCGTCCGCCAATAGAAATGAAGGGAATGGAGCCCGGACTACTCGTATAAGGAGAGGTATCGAACTTCGTAAACAGCGCGGTCTCTTGCGCCGAAGGAGATTGGAATTGCGCATACGAGGTCCCGGCGGCATTCAAGTAATTGTGAAATTCCTCGACCGAACTGAACGACAGATAGGGCGAAACGTACTTTGCCTTAGCGAACGTAAAGGATGCGGTGTTCGGATAAATATCGCCCGAATACGACGCCGTCATGGCGAGACCTGACCACTTACCAAAGCGACTGAGCGCAACGATCAGGGGCCAACGCTCCGCGGCGCAGAATGGACAAAATTCCGCGCCGATGTAAACAATCCAAGGTACCGACACAGTTTTTGAAAGCTTGACGCTCAATAGTGGTTCGGACTTGAGAACGGTCGGTACCCCTACGGCCGTCGTGTTTGACGTCACGCCGACGGAATTGAATTCAGCCAGCGTAACGCCCGTAAGTTCCCTAGCGATAGTCGCGCTAACAGGGCCGGAATCGGCTGACGAACTTGCGCCGGCCCCGCTCACCTGGCTGCTAACGACAACGACGCCGCCAATCAAGCCCAAAATGGCCAGCGACCGAGCCAAACACAAGGGCACGCGACGTAGCGAGGAGGACATCATTCCCCTCTTGCGCCTTTCATTCTGTGTACGTAACGTCGATGCCACGTGATTCCTCCAAGCTGAGCGACCACAAACTTAGACGGAATTGGAGTGCTTCCATCGGCGGCAGGCTGAGAAGAAAA
>Ga0181534_10001835_pt1 | contig 13610 bp, 12 predicted proteins | sample PEATcosm2014_Bin_37_FD_119758 | JGI IMG/M metagenome (GOLD analysis project Ga0181534, IMG submission 119758) | Peatland microbial communities from MTU Mesocosm Facility, Houghton, MI, USA - PEATcosm2014_Bin17_10_metaG | ecosystem: Environmental > Terrestrial > Soil > Wetlands > Peat | place...
ACGCCGTGGTCGGTGAAACAACGGCTCTCCACACTCGGGGTGGCGAACTGCTGGCATGTGAACGAAATCTGATCAAGGCTGAGGCCGGACCGTGGTCGTGTGGCGCCGGGAATGTAGCGGTACTCATAGGTCACGACCCAAGGCGGCGGATAGGGCACCGTCAGGTACTGGACGCTGTCGGTGGTGTCGCTCTTCAGAAAGGCCGTGGGTGCGAGCGCGGGTCGCACAGCGACAACCATGATGACCGCGATGACTCCGTAGACGACGATGGTCCCCACCACGGCCAACGATGTTCGGCGCAGCACTGCACCCAGCGCCACCCCCAGCGCAAAAGCAAAGAGGGTGTAGGCGATGGGCACCACCCCGGTGATGCCGAAGAGGTTGGGCTGGATCCGACTCCCCTCCAAGAACAGGGACTCAGGGATGTTGGGGTAGACGCGACCGGACCACCATTGGGCAAGCGGCGCGAACGCCGCCATGGCCGCCAGCATTGGGACGGCAACGACCAGCCAGCTCGTGATCAACCACGCGGTACGTGAGCGCCCCTGCGTCCAGGCCAGCCGGTTGGTGGCGTGCTCGGCCTCGTTGGCGACGAGGGGTGCACCGAACACCATGCCCAGCAGGCACGGCAGGAGGAGCAGGAGCACGTTGATCACGGCAGCCTGGTCGGATGCCGACGTGGACGACTGGTTGACCACATACAGCGGGCCGGAGCACCGCAAGGCGGGCAGGCCGGACACCTGGTTGCACGAGTGCTCGGTCGTGGCCTTGGACGCATGGGCAACGAGGACCATCCAGACGGCCAGTCCGATGAGCGCCCCCACCATGACGAGCAGCAGCAGGCGATTCCGGCGCCAGGCCAGCCAGATCATGCCCGCCACCTCCGCACCGACCGGACAGACAGCGCCAGGAGGCCGCCGGTGAGGGCCAGGAAGATCGCCGACTCCCGCCACTGCAGGGTCCAATAGGACCGGGCCGGCATGTAGAGGGTTCCGACCTGGACCCGGCTGAAGGCCAGGCAGTCGTCGTACGGTTGGGCCGGGGCGAGTTCATCCCCGTAGGCCTCGGGGCTCCTCGCCAGGCACCGGAGCCCGACATCGGTTGGCGAGTCACCGGTGTCGACGTGCGCTCCGGGGGCGAACCGATAGCCGGTGCCCAGGGTCCACGGGAGATCTCGCTCCAGGATGCCCCCTCTGGGATTGATGCCGAAGATCCCGCTGTCCCCCGTGATGAAGTCATGCGGTGCCAGGTATGGCCTCACTCCGACGAGCACGATGGCCCCTACGGCGATGTACGCCACCACGGTGCCCACGGCCGCCCAGGAGGATCGTCGGATGATCGCCCCGAGGGCGGTGCCCAGCGTGAAGGCGAAGGCGGTGTAGGCGACAGGGACGATGCCGCTCACCGAGAAGATGGGGGGTGATACCACCCCGCCCCAGAAGTAGTGCAGGAATGCGCTGCCGAACTGGACACGGCTGTACCACCACCACTCGAACCAGGTCAGCAGGGCCACCAGGCTGATGAGTGACACTCCGGTCACCAACCAATTCGCCATCAGCCATCGGGTGCGGGAGACGGTCTGGGTCCAGGCCAGCCGGTTGGTATGCCCGGTCAGCTCCCGGGCCACCAGGGGCGCCCCGAAGACCACGCCCAGCAGGCAGGGCACGCAGAGGAGCAGGGCATCGATGGCGGTTGCCTGCCGGGACAGCGAGAAGGTGCCGAAGTCGGTCGTCACGGTGTGGCGTTGGCCGAACGACTGCTCGCAGCGGACGTTGTCCCCGCACAGTTTGAATCCCTCCACCGACAGGTGATACAGGATCCCGAACCAGTGGGCGACCAGAGCCATCCAGATGCCGAGGGCCACGAAGAGCACGGCGATCAGCAGGAGCGACAGTCGGTGCCGTCGCCAGCTCAGCCAGATCATCGGGGCCCCTCGCTCGGCGCGCCCGCCGCTGCTTCGCCCTGTCGGGCCTGGATGGATGTTCCTTCGAGATAGGCGAGGACGATGGCATCGAGGTCCGGCTGAGCTGTCTCCCACGTCGGACCCAACCCGGTCGGCGCACCTCTCACGAGCAGGGTGGACTGCCGCCCCGTCTCCGTTGACGAGATCACCTCGACACCGGCCGGCGCCGGCGCCGGCCGGGGCCCGACGAGGAGATGGTGGTCGGACAGGATCGACTCGACGCTGTCCGAGAGCTGCACCCTCGAGGCCGAGAGGATGATCAGCCGATCGCAGACCGGCTCGAGCTCGCTCACGATGTGTGAGGACAGAAAGACGGTGGTTCCCCGCTCGGCGACGGTGCCCATGAGCGTCTGGAGCAGTTGCCGCCGGGCCAGGGGGTCGAGGCTGGCCACAGGCTCATCGAGAAGGAGGAGGTCGGGCCGCTTTCCCATGCACACCGTGAGGGCCACCTCGGCCTGTTGGCCGAGCGACAGCTTTCCGATCCGTTGGTTCAGTGGGATGTCCAGGTCCTCGAGCCACCGATGGGCAGCGTCGTCATCCCAGTTCGGATTGAGGCGGCGACCGAAGGTCAGCATCTCCTTCACCCGGAAGCTCGCATACAGCGGACGGAGCTGATCGAAGTACCCGACCCGACCGAGGTGATCGACCGAGTTGGGATCGACCACCCGCCCGAAGATGCTGACCGTGCCCGTTGTCGGACGGGACAGTCCCGCGGCCAGTCGGAGGAGGGTGGATTTGCCCGCGCCATTGGGCCCGACCAGGCCGGTGATCGACCCCTCCGGCACGCTCAGGGTGCAGTCCCGTAGGCCCCAGTTCGTCCGGTAGCGCCGTCCCAGGCCTTCGGTTTCCAAGGCAGCCGTCATGTCTTCCTCCCTGATGTACGCATCGCTTGGGCCACCAGGGCAGCAATGGCCTCATCGCCGAGCCCGGCGGCCCTGGCCGCACTGATCCACTGTTCGAGCTGCCGGAGCAGGGCGGGCTGCTCCTCGGGGACCTTCGAGAGCGATCGTCGGATGAAGGTTCCGCTCCCCGGACGCCCTTCCGTCAGGCCCTGGTGTTCGAGGTCCCGATAGGCCCGGTGCACCGTGTTCGGGTTGATGGCGACCTGCTTGACCACGTCACGGACGGTGGGCAGCTGGTCCCCGGGTCGGAGGATGCCGAGACGGAGCGCCTGGCGGACCTGATCGACCAACTGGCGGTAGGCAGGGACTCCCGACGAGCGGTCCAGGCGGAACTGGATGGTGGGCTCTGCCGCCATATGTACTGTTGTACTAGATCCTTAGTACAATTGCCAGTGAGGTGGGAATCAGGTCGGCGTACGACGTCGACCACTGACGAGCGCACGTCTGGACCCGCCTCCATCGACCTTCTGTGGGCAGCAGCCCGAACCGGCACGCGGCCGCGGTACGCATCCGCTCAGGTAGGTGAGGAGGCGGAAGTTACCGCGCCACCGCCGGTCGTTCGTTGAGAGGGAATGCCGTGAGGAAGGCGTTGGCCACCCGATAGATCAGGGCCTCACTGTCGGGAGGTCCGGTGATCTGGAGGCTCACCGGAAGCCCATCGACGAACCCGCAGGGGACGGCCAGGCCAGGCCACCCGAGCAGGTTGTGCGGAAAGGTATGGGCACACCACATCGGGGCGAACTCCGCCAAGCCCTGGGTCCAGGAGTCGTTCCATCGTTCGACCTCGAACGCCACATGCTGGATGGTGGTCGTGAGGAGGAGATCGTGGGTCGTGAAGATTCTGCGAAGGCCCTCCCACCAGCGGCGGCGAAGGTCTTGGGCAGCGTGATAGGCCTCACCGGTGGCGGGCGGCATACCTGTCGCCCCGAGGGCCAGCATGGGCATCCAATCCTCGAAGGACTCGTCGGTGGCCTCGACAGTGCCTCCCAGAGTCGTGAGCCGGCCTGTGGCAGCCCTGACCGCATCGAGAACCCGTGGGCTCTCGATGCCGGCATAACGACCGGCGTAACCGAAATCATCGGTCCACGCGAACCGGAGCCCTTCGATCCCTGCGTCGATCTCCGAAAGATAATCCGGTGGATCGGTCTGCAGCGAGATGACCTCCGCCCCATCTGGGCCCGCCACGGCCTGGAGCACCAACGCCCCATCGCGTGCATCACGCGTCAGCGGCCCGTGGGAGACGTTCCAGGCGATCGACGGGGGCTCTCCCATCGGCACTCGACCGAGGGTCGGATGCAGGCCGAGGATGCCAGTCCACGCGGCGGGCAGGCGGGTCGAGCCGCCCCCGTCACTTCCTATGGCGATCGGGATCACACCGGCGCTGACGGCGGCTGATCCGCCCGCGCTCGACGAACCCGGCACCCTGGAGAGATCCCACGGATTCCGCGAGTGGAGGGAGAGGTCGGTCGTGGGGTCCCCGGACCGGTCCCGCAGCCCGACCGATCCCATGCCGGGCATGACGTTCGTCCCGAAGATCACCGCGCCCGCCCGGCGCAGGCGACGCACCACAGGCGCATCCCGTCGGGCGACGAGATCCCCACTGACACCCGTTGGGCCGCCGCCCGGCGGTGGGGCGTAGAGGGGGAAGTGGGGCAGCCCGGAGACAGGAATATGCTCCTTGACCGAGACCGGGATGCCGTGGAGGGCGCCCAGGTCCTCCCCGTGGAGCACTGCCTGTTCGGCGCGCCGGGCTTGTTCACGCGCACCGGCCACATCGAGAGTTTGGAAACACCGGAGCACCGGGTCGAGTTGCTCGGCGCGACCGAGGAAGTGATCGGTGACCTCGACCGGTGAGACCTCCTGTTTCCCGATCAGCTGTCGGATCTGCCAGGCAGGCATCCATGTCAGTTCCATGCAGACATCCTCCATGTCGTGCGTTCGTCACCTCTGAGGCTCGGCACCGGGCGAGCCCCTGTCAGGGTCCAGCCGCCATCGCGGCTAGGTACGATCGTGTCTGCGCGACGGCATCGGCCCAGAGGTCGTCGTCGCTCAGGGTCGCCAGCTCGGCGACCAGCGCGCTTCCTGTGCCGCGGGGCCGGCGCTCGTCGCGCAGGGGTGAGCTCAGTTCGAGGATCAACACCCCTACCGTGAGCCGCGTGGTCCAGACGAGCGCGCGCGCCTGGTCGTGGGCCGACAGTCCCGAACGGGCGACGTGGTGAGCGAGGACCTGCACCGTCTTCGTCCACGGCACGCCCGAGCCCCCTTGGCGGGTGCCCAGCTGCATGGCCGCCCATGGATGGGCCAGCAGCGCCGCACGCACGTCGTCCATCCAGTGCTGCAACGCGTCCAGCCACGAGACCTCGCCGTCGTCGCCGTCCCGGGTGATGTCGCCGAGGACGGCCTCGACCGCACTGGCGATCAGGTCGTCCCGGTTCTTGACGTGGCGGTACACCGCCATGGTCGAGAACCCGACCCGCTTGGCGACGGCGGCCATCGTCAGCCCGTCGAGGCCTTCGGTGTCGAGGATCTCGAGCGCGACGGCCGTCACCTGGTCACGGTTCACAGTGCGCCGACGGGCGGTGGACGGGGATGGCATGACCGTTGCACACTAGACGTATACGTGATACACATCTAGGGGGTCAGGGGAAATATTCTGAGCGGCGAGGCTGTCGGTTCTGGACCGCGACAGCCGTAGCCGCGGTGCGTGACTCCGGACCAACTACCTAGGGGGCGGCAATGGAAGCCTGGCTCGACCAGTACTGCATCAACGTCACGGACCTCGACGCCACCGTCAAATTCTACGAGACGCTCGGTCTCACGAACACGAGCCGCACCGAGATCCCGCAGGCCTACGAAGCGATCATGGAGGACTCTGGCCTCAAGGGCGGCAAGATCCAGTTGGCCCAGCACAAGGAGCACGCCGGGCCCATCCAGCACGGCAACGCCTTCTGGAAGGCCTACGTCAACACCAACGACATCGAGAGGCAGCACAAGGCGGCGATCGAGGCGGGGTACGAGTCGACGATGGCGCCATGGCGGAGTGATCGCTGGCCGAGCACTATCGCATTCCTCAAGGACCCGGACGGCTACGTGGTCGAGCTGCACCAGAGGCACCCATGGCTCGACGGCGACGACACGACCTTCGCATGGGTGGGCCAGTACTGCATCTACGTGAGTGATCTCACGCGGACCGTCAAGTTCTACGAGGCACTCGGCCTGACCTGCACGAGCCAGACCGACTTTGCGGACCTCAAGGAGGCGATACTCGAGGACGGGAGCGGCCGTGGCGGCAAGATCCAGCTGGCCCAGAAGCTGAACGATGACTCGCCCATCGACATGGGTACGGCGATGTGGAAGCTCTACATCCGTACGGATGACTGCGATGCCCTGCACGAGACGGCCGTCGAGGCGGGCTACCGCGAGGCGGCCGCCCCGATCTTTCTCGAACAGTGGAACACGACGATCTCGTCCGTGCTCGATCCCGACGGGTACCACGTGGAGATCGTCACTCTCGCCCGCGACCGCACCAACTGAAGAAGAAGGAGACGTCATCCCGATGGATCGCTACCTGCTGATCTCTGCCGACGGACATGCCGGTCCGCCCGCTCACGTCTACCGTGAGTACCTCGACCCGGAGTACCGAGAGCGTTTCGACGAGCAGCACCAGGAGCAGGCCGCACTGCGGGAGGCCAGCCCTTTCGGCCAGGGCGACCAGAGCGACTTCGAGAGAGAATGGGAACTGGCGACAGACGGCGACGGTGGTCTCACCGCGGCGTACGACGGCGCCGAGCGCAACCGCTTGCTCGATCGCGAGGGCGTCGTCGCCGAGGTCCTGTTCCCGGACGCTGATGTGCTCGGTACCGGCCGTGTCTCGTCATCGCCCTTCGGCACCGGCCTCGCCGCCGGTTCGCAGTCCGAGCCCGAGGTGGCGGTGGCGGGTGCACGCGCCCATAACCGCTGGCTGGCAGACTTCTGCGGGGACGATCCGCATCGCCGGATCGGGGTTGCGGTGATCCCGGCCATCATCCCGGACATGGACACCGTCCTGGCCATGGTGCGCGAGGCCAAAGACCTCGGCCACACGGGGATCCTCGTCCCGACCCGCTGGTTCGACCGGCCGCCGTACAACGAGCCCTGGTACGACCCGCTATGGGCTCTGGTCGAGGACCTCGAACTCGTGCTGCACACCCACTCGGGCGCCGGTCCCACCGACTTCACGGGCGGCTACGGTCTCGGCCCCATCTACGCCACCGAGGCGGGATGGTGGGCGGCGCGTCCGTTCCACGTCTTCATCTGGTCCGGCCTCTTCGAGCGGTTCCCGACTCTGAAGTACTCCATGGCGGAGAACGCCGCGTGGTGGGTGCCGGATACCATCCGGAAGATGGACGAGAAATGGCACGGGTACCACAACACCAAGAAGATGGGCTCCCTGTTCCGGGACGCGCTGCCGAATCCGCCGAGGTTCTACCTCGACCGGAACTGCTTCTTCGGTGCGTCCACGCCGGGCGTGGACGACATCGAGCGTCGCCACGAGATCGGCGTCGGCAACATCATGTGGGGGAACGACATGCCGCACCCGGAGGGAACCTTCCCGTTCACCCACTATTTCGTGCGTGAACGGTTCAAGGACGTGCCCGATGACGAGGCCCGTCGCATGCTCGGTCTGACGGCCGCCGAAGTGTACGGCGTTGACACGGCCGCGGTGCAGCCGCTCGTCGATCGGATCGGGCCCACGTTCGAGGAAGTGCATGGCGAGGACGTCGTCCTCGATGCGCCGGTCGAGGCGATCGCATGACCGCCACCTTGCCGAACATCGATTCCCCAGCTGTCGCCGATGGGCGGTATGTCATCGTCTCCGTTGACGGCCACGCCGGCGCATCGCTCATGCAGTACCGCGACTACCTGCCGTCGAGGCTCCACGGCACGTTCGACGAGTGGGTGGGGATGTTCGAGAACCCCTTCGAGGACATCGCCGGGGAGACCGGCTACCGCAACTGGGACTCTACGCGTCGTCTGAAGGAGTTGGAGGAGGACGGCGTGGTCGCCGAGGTCCTCTTCCCCAACACCATCCCGCCGTTCTACCCGAGCGGCAACCTCACTGCCGCACCACCCAAGGCGGGGGAGCACGAACTGCGTTGGGAGGGGCTCAAGGCCCACAATCGTTGGATGGCCGACTTCTGCAACGACACCCCCGGCCGTCGCGCCGGCCTCGTGCAGATCCTGATGCACGACGTCGATGCCGCGGTGAAGGAGATCGAATGGGGCAAGGAGGCCGGACTCTTCGGTGGTGTGCTGCTCCCCGGCATCCCGCCGGACAGCGGCCTCGAGCCGATGATCTCGCCGACGTACGAGCCGATCTGGCGGGTCTGCTCCGAGCTGGACATGCCGATCAACCATCACTCAGCCAACGCCGGACCGTCGTACGGACCCTATCCCGCCACCGGCTGGATGTTCTTCGTCGAAGCCGGGTTCTTCTCGCACCGCGCCCTGTGGATGCTCATCTTCGCCGGCGTCTTCGACCGCTATCCGAACCTCAAGCTCATCCTCACCGAGGGCGGGGCCGAGTGGGCTCCGGGCGTGATGAAGATCCTCGACCACAACTACAACCGCCTGTTGGGCAAAGGCATGGGCCCGTGGGCGGCGATGCGCAAGGCTCAAGCCGAGGCGGCCGAAGGGAAGGGCGGAGACAAGAACCCCCACGAACGGACCATTGCCAACGCGTTCGGCGGAATGCAGATGATCGAGAAGCTTCCCACTGAGTATTTCAAGCAGAACGTGTGGATCGGGTCGAGTTTCACGTCACCACGCGAGGCCGCTGTTCGTCACGAGATAGGCGTCGGCCGCATCATGTGGGGCAACGACTACCCGCACCACGAGGCCACCTACCCGTTCACGCGCGAAGCCCTGAGATTCACCTTCTCCGATACGCCACCGGAGGAGTTGGCCCTGATGCTCGGCGGCAACGCGTTCGAGGTGTACGACTTCGACATCGAGCAGCTGCGACAGGTCGCCGTGGCGATCAATGCGCCGACCGTGGGCGAGATCCAGGTCCCGCTCGAGGCGATCCCGGAGGACGCCACCTCCCAGTGTTTCGAAGACGCTCCCAATCGGATCTGGTAGGTCCCTCGGTGACTGTGTCGTCATGCATCGGCGCTCCCGAGCACGACTGCGGGCGTGATGCTCACCGGCTCGGTGCGTGAGATCGTCCCACCAGGACCTGTCGTGGACACGATGAAGAACCCGGGGGACCACGTCGTGGAGTTCGCGCACGTGGCAATCCTCGTGTCCGATGTCGAACGGTCGAAGCAGTGGTACGGCGATGTCCTCGGGTGGAAGGAGTTGTTCTCGCAGCGAACGCCCTCGGAGTTGGGCGACCTCAACGGCTTCACCGGCAAGGGCGGCGACATAGCGATGGGCGAAATCAGCGGTGTCCGCGTGGAGTTCGTGCACATGCACACCGATGCTCCGCTGACGCAGTGGCGACGTAACGACCATTACGGCATGTTCCTGATGTCCGTCCGTATCGACGACGTCGAAGCGGTGCGCGCCCGGTGCGGTGCCCTCGGTGTCGATATCGTGCGTGAGGGGCTGATCGGGCAGAGCCACACCCTGTTCGTGGTCGACCCGGACGGCCAAGAGTTGGCCCTCGTGGGACCCTACGGATGACCCGGCGTGTCGGGTTCGTCGGCCTCGGCCGCATGGGGACGGCCATGTTCACGGCAGTGCTCGAGGCGGGCATGCCGGGGTGCGCATTCGATGTCGATCCCACGGCCGTCGAGCCCTTTCTCGACGGGCCGCACGACGTGGCGGCAGCCACGTCTCCCGGCGACCTCGCCGTGCAGTGCGACGTGGTCGACATCGTTGTCAACACCGACCAGCAGGTGCTCGACGTCTGCCTCGGAGAGGACGGCATTCTCGCCGCCAGCAGCCCCGGCACCGTGGTGCTCGTGCACTCGACGATCGCCTTGGACACACTCCGGTCAGTTGCCGCTGCCGGTGTGGCCCGTGAGGTACACGTCCTCGACGCGCCGGTCAGCGGACGGTGGGGCCACCGAAGCGTCCCTCAGCTGTGCGTGATGGTCGGTGGCAACCAGGACGCGTTCGAACGCGCCCGTCCCATCCTCGAGACCTTCGGGGGCCTCGTGCTCTACCTCGGGCCACTCGGCTCGGGCCTCGACACGAAGCTGGCGCTCAATGTGGTGCGCTATCTGACGATGTCGGCAACAAGGGAGGCTCGGGTGCTTCTTGCCGCGGCCAGCGTGGACGCCCCCTTCGACGAGATCGTCGAGTACACGGGTGCGCTCGGCCTGCCCGGCGCGACCGGCTCGGTAGCACCGCCCGACCTGGTGGCGATCCAGGCGGAGGTGCGCGACCCCGACCGGTTGCGCAACAACGCGGCGACGGCGCGCAAGGATCTGCGCGCCGCGGTGGCCCGTGGCAGGGAACTCGGCGTGCAGCTACCGACTGCCGGGAAGACGGTGGAGACGATCCACTCCTTCTGGGACATCGATCCGCCGGACGACTTCAGGACCGAGTGACGTGACCGGTGGACAGGCGAACCGATGAGCCCTTCGCCGAAGAGCCGAGTCTGCTCGGGGTGATCCCGATCCCCGCGTCCACCCCCGAGCTTCTGGCGCCGGCGGAGTGCTCACCAATGCCAGAGCCCGTCCGAGCCCAGATGTAAGGAGACGACATGAATATCGACGACTTGATCCTCGTCAGCATCGACGACCACGTGATCGAACCACCGGATATGTTCAAGAATCACATCCCGGCTCGTTGGGCAGCAGGCGCTCCTCATGTGGTGAGCGACAGGGGCGGCGAGCATTGGGTCTTCCAGGGCCGGCCCTCGGGCACCATGGGCCTCAATGCCGTCGTCGGCTGGCCGAAGGAGGAATGGGGATTCAACCCGGCTTCGTTCTCCGAGATCCGACCGGGAGCACACGATGTCGACGAGCGGATACGCGACATGAACCGCAACGGTGTGCTCGGAACGATGTGCTTTCCGACCTTTCCCGGCTTCAGTGGGCGGCACCTCACCGGTGCGGATGACAAAGAACTCTCGCACGTGGTGATCCAGGCGTACAACGACTGGCACATCGACGAGTGGGCTGCGTCATATCCCGGACGGATCATCCCGCTCTCCATCCTCCCCACGTGGGATCCCGAGCTGGCGGCTGCTGAGATCCGACGGGTGGCGGCGAAGGGCGCCCGAGGGGTATCCCTTCCCGAGCTGCCGCACGTCGAAGGCCTGCCCAGCTATCACGACATCGACCACTGGCATCCGGTGTTCACGGCATTGAGCGATACCGGCTTGGTGATGTGCCTGCACATCGGGCAGGGGTTTGCTGCCATCAACGGTGCGGCGGATGCGCCGATCGACAACCTGATCATCCTGGCCACCCAAGTGTCCACCTTCGCGGCACAGGATCTCCTCTGGGGCCCGGCGCTGCGCTCGTACCCCGACCTCAAGGTCGCCTGGTCCGAGGCCGGGATCGGTTGGATCCCCTTCTACCTCGGTCGTTGTGACCGCCACTATCTGAACCAGCGCTGGCTCGGAAACGACTTCGGCGGGAAGCTGCCGAGTGAGGTGTTCCGAGAGCACTCACTGGCCTGCTACGTCACCGACCCGGTGGCATTGAAGGTTCGAGACGACATCGGGATCGACATCATCGCCTGGGAGTGCGATTACCCCCACTCCGACTCCATCTGGCCCGATGCACCCGAACAGGTCATGGCTGAGATGTCGGGTGCCGGCGTCCCCGACGATGAGATCCACAAGATCACCTGGCAGAACGCCTGCAGATTCTTCAACTGGGATCCCTTCGTGTCCGTGCCCCGATCACAGGCGAGCGTCGGTGCCTTGCGAGCCTCCGCCCTCGACGTGGACGTCACCGTTCGGTCGCGACAGGAGTGGGCGGTGCTGAACGGGGCTGGGGATCTAATCCTGTGACGAAGTAGGACATCGATCTGGGACCAGATCTCACGAACTCCGTCGACCGTGAAACCGGATCAAGTCCATACGGCACCAACGACCTCATCGAGCCCGGGCTGCGTCAGATCAGTGGAGACCGAAGCCCTCGAGCCCACGACGACTATGGGGACGAAGTCGATTCGGCTGCCAGTCTCTGCGCCGTCACCCCCTCTCTTCACGAAGCAGCCGCTGTAGAATCCGGGTATGCACTACACCCATCTGGGGCGTACGGGCCTCTCTGTGAGCAAGCTGTGTCTCGGCACGATGAACTTCGGACCGCTCACCCCGCCCGACGAGTCGTACCAGATCATGGACCGGGCTCACGAGGTAGGTATCAACTTCTTCGACACCGCTAACCGCTACGGCGCCATGGCGACACCGCCCGGCCAGGCCTCGGACAGCAGTGAAGCCCATGCCGGTTGGACCGAGGAGATCATCGGAGACTGGTTTGCCAAGGGTGGCGGCCGTCGGGAGAAGACTGTCCTCGCCACCAAGGTCTACGGGGCGATGAGCGAATGGCCAAACGACGGCAAGTTGTCGGCACTCAGCATCCGTCGGGCCTGCGATGACTCCCTCCGCCGCCTCCAGACCGATCACATCGACCTCTACCAGATGCACCATGTTGACAGAGACAGCCCGTGGGACGAGATATGGCAGGCGATGGGGGTCCTCATCGATCAGGGCAAGGTGCTGTACGTCGGTTCGTCCAACTTCGCCGGATGGCACATCGCCCAGGCCAATGCGGCCGCTGAGAGTCACAACATGCTCGGGCTGGTCAGCGAGCAGTCGATCTACAACCTCATGACCAGGGAGGTCGAGCTCGAGGTCCTGCCGGCGGCCCGGGAGTTCGGCGTGGGCATCATCCCGTGGAGCCCTCTGCAGGGCGGCCTGCTCGGTGGTGTTCTCGCCAAGCAGGGTGTCAGGCGCCAAGTTGGCCGTTCGCTGGCGGCGCTGGAGACCAATCGGGGCCGGATCGAGGCCTACGAGAAGCTCTGCGCCTCCCTGGGCGAACACCCGGCCAACGTCGGGCTCGCCTGGCTGCTCCACCAGGACGGAGTGACCGCACCCATCATCGGGCCTCGCACCTTGGAGCAGCTGGAGGAGTCGCTGCGAGCTGTCGAGCTGGCACTGGCCAACGAAACTCTCGCCGAGTTGGACCGGATCTTCCCAGGCTACAAACCGGCTCCCGAGCACTACGCCTGGTAGTCGGTGGGCTGACGCCGACTGTTCGGTCGCACCGAACCGCCGCCTTGGCACCCGCGGGCGATCGTCAGGTTGCCGGTCGGTCGCACAGTGTTCTATCTGTTCCGTTCGATGGGTGGCCGACCTGGTCACCCTGGTTAGCCGTCGAGGCGCCCTCCGAGCGGAGACTTCGTTCCTCTGGTCTGCGCTGGTGGTCCGAGGTTGGGAATTGAGGCCCGGCGGGGAGTGTTCGGGCCCGCCGGTCCCCTCACCGGTGAGGCCCGCAGAGGGTCAGGCCGCCGGCCCGCCGAGGCCGCCCCGGGCCCGGGACTCGGCGATGCGCTGGTCGTCCCAGCCCAGCACGTCTTTGAGCACCTCGTCCGTGTGCTGGCCGACGGTCGGGGCGTGGAACGGGGCGGGCAGGTCCTCCCCCACGAACTTGAGCGGGGTGGGCAGCTGCTCGGCGCCCAGCAGCTCGGTCGGGTACCAGGTGAAGCGGTCGTGGAACTGGGGGTCGTCGGCGATGGTCTTGGGCGAGTTGACCGGGGCCACCGGGAAGTTGGCCGTGGTGCCCGACTCCAGCCACTCC